>Ga0160427_10001478_pt1 | contig 14412 bp, 27 predicted proteins | sample SolpanmetagenomL_FD_108194 | JGI IMG/M metagenome (GOLD analysis project Ga0160427, IMG submission 108194) | Solar panel surface microbial communities from Lawrence Berkeley National Laboratory, California, USA - L | ecosystem: Engineered > Built environment > Solar panel > Unclassified ...
AAGGATTTAAGAAAATGGCGAAGGAAAAGTTTTCACGCAACAAGCCTCATGTGAATATAGGGACAATTGGACACGTAGATCACGGTAAGACGAGCTTAACAGCAGCAATTACAAAGATCTTGGCAGAGAGTGGCGGAGCAAAGTTCACAGCCTATGATCAGATCGACAAGGCGCCTGAAGAAAAGGCACGCGGTATTACGATTAATACATCGCATGTTGAGTATGAAACAGCCAACCGCCATTATGCGCACGTTGACTGTCCAGGACACGCTGACTATGTCAAGAACATGATCACAGGTGCAGCCCAGATGGACGGTGGTATCTTGGTTGTCTCAGCAGCTGATGGTCCCATGCCTCAAACACGTGAGCATATCTTGTTAGCACGCCAAGTTAACGTGCCCGCACTTGTTGTGTTTATGAACAAGGTCGATCAAGTTGATGATCCTGATCTGTTAGAGCTTGTTGAGCTTGAGATTCGTGAGCTGTTATCAAGCTATCAATTTCCAGGCGATGATATTCCAATTATCCGTGGATCAGCCAAGTGTGCTCTTGATGGTGATAAACCAGAGATCGGCCGTGAAGCTGTAATTAAATTGATGGAAGCTGTTGATGCTTATATTCCTCAACCAGCACGCGACATTGACAAGCCTTTCTTGATGCCCATTGAAGACGTCTTCTCAATTGCTGGCCGTGGTACTGTTGTCACAGGCCGTGTTGAGCGTGGTATTGTTAAGGTTGGTGAAGAAGTCGAAATCATTGGTATCAAAGACACACGTAAGACAACAGTCACAGGTGTTGAGATGTTCCGCAAGCTTTTGGACCAAGGCCAAGCTGGTGATAACATTGGTGCCCTGATACGTGGTGTAACACGTGAAGAAGTGGAACGTGGACAAGTATTAGCCAAGCCTGGATCCATTAAGCCGCATAAGAACTTTGAATGTGAATGTTACATCCTCAAGAAGGAAGAGGGTGGACGTCACACACCATTTTTGGGTAACTACCGTCCGCAGTTCTATTTTAGAACAACAGACGTCACAGGCAGTGTAAGCTTGCCTGAGGGAACAGAGATGGTCATGCCAGGCGACAACATTAGGCTGACAGTTGAGTTAATTGCGCCCATTGCTATGGTTGAAGGCGACCGCTTTGCGATCCGTGAGGGTGGCAAAACTGTCGGCGCTGGCGTCGTTACCAAAATTATTAGTTAAATTATAATTGAAAAAATGGATGTAAGATAATGCAAACCCAAAGTATTCGAATTCGGTTGAAAGCGTTCGATCACAAATTACTCGATCAATCAACACATGAAATCGTGAGTACTGCTTTGCGTACAGGTGCTAAGGTCAAGGGACCTGTACCTCTACCAATCAACCGTGTGGTTTATACTGTAAACCGGTCACCACATATTGATAAGAAATCACGTGAACAATTTGAAATGAGGACGTATAAGCGTCTTGTGGATATTGTTGACTGGACACCACAAACGGTTGATGCCCTAATGAAGCTTGATTTGGCTTCTGGCGTTGACGTTGAAATTAAACTGTAAGGGTGATAAATGCGTACCGGAATTATAGGTAAAAAAATTGGCATGTCACGTGTTCTCACTGAAAAAGGTGAGCATATTCCTGTGACATTAATTCATGTTGAGGCATGTCAAGTTGTATCAGTTAAAAGCCAAGAGAAAAATGGTTATACAGCTGTTCAAGTTGGCGTGGGCCAACCAAAAGTAAAAAATGTATCAAAAGCAATGCGTGGACATTTTGCAGTCAATAATGTTGAACCAAAGAAAAAATTGGTTGAGTTTCGTGTATCCCCAGAAGGTATGCTGAACACAGGTGACCAATTATCAGTTCATCATTTTGTCGAAGGCCAGTTTGTTGATGTTGCGTCTATATCTATTGGTAAAGGCTTTGCTGGATGGATTAAGCGTTGGAACTTTGGTGGTATGCGTGCCAGTCACGGTGTTTCTATTACCCATCGTCATGGTGGATCAACAGGACAACGTCAGGATGCGGGTCGCGTTTTTAAAAATAAAAAAATGCCTGGCCACATGGGTTCAAAACGTGTTACAACCCAAAACTTAAAAATTGTCAGTATGGACGAAGATACGGGTATTATTTTGATCAAAGGTTGTGTGCCTGGATCAAAAGGTACTTACGTTGAAATTTGTGATGCGATCAAGCGTCCTGCCAAGATGGAGCTTCCTTTCCCAGCAGCGCTTATCAATGGTGCAACACCTACTGATGTAATTGCAACACCGCATCTTGATGATCAAGCTGATGTCATTCATGTGGATGAAACTGAGAAGGCCGAGTAGAGTGATGAAAGTCAATATTGTAAATTTTGATAATGATACTGTTGGTGATATTGAGCTGGCGCCAGAGATTTTTGGTGTTGAAGTTCGCTCTGACATTTTGAGCCGCGTCATCCATTGGCAGCTTGCAAAACGTCGCTCTGGAACACATAAGACGAAAACCGTCAGTGATGTTCGCGGAACAACGAAAAAACCATTCCGTCAAAAAGGAACGGGTAATGCACGTCAAGGTAGCTTGCGCTCGCCACACATGCGTGGCGGTGGTGACGTTTTTGGTCGCCAAGTTCGCAGCTATGATTACGCTTTGCCTAAGAAAATACGCAAGCTTGGTCTAAAGTGTGCATTGGCATCAAAAGTCGCAGATCAAAAAATTATTGTTTTGGATTCATTTGTTTTGGATTCTTTTAAAACAAAAGATTTTGTGCAAAAAGTTAATAATTTGGGCTTAAAATCAGCACTATTTATTGGTGGAACAGAAATCAATGAGAACTTTCAAAAAGCAATCTCTAATATTATTGGTTGCGATGTGATGCCAAGCCAAGGTGCAAATGTATATGACATTATGAATCACCATCATTTGATTGTGACGAAAGAGGCCCTTGAAAATATAGAAAGCCGTTTAAAATGAATCGTAAAGTAGTTAAAAGTGGTAATGTGCTCAGCCTTGAGCGCGCCTATGATATTATTAAAGCGCCATTAATTACTGAAAAAGCAACGATGATGACGCAGTTTCGTCAATTTGCTTTTGATGTAGCATGTGATGCTAATAAGATTGAAATTAAACAAGCAATTGAAAAACTTTTTAAAGTAACTGTTGTCTCTGTAAATACGTTGAATCGCTCAGGTAAAATGAAAAGATTCAAAGGATTTATGGGCCGCCGTAATGATGTGAAACGTGCAATGGTGACTTTAAAAGAAGGTGACTCAATTGATATGGGATCAGGAATTTAATTATGGCATTAAAAGAATATAATCCAAAGACTCCAGGTACGCGCGGGCTTGTCCTTGTTGATAAAAGTCATCTTTGGAAAGGTGAACCGCATAAGCCATTAACTGAAGGTATGACTAAAACTGGTGGACGTAATAATAATGGTCGCATCACAACCCGTCATATTGGTGGTGGTCATAAACGCCGTTATCGCCTGGTTGATTTTAAGCGCATGAAAGACAACATGACTGCAACGGTTGAGCGTATTGAATACGATCCAAATCGTACTGCTTTTATTGCACTCATTAAATATGAAGATGAGACATTCAGCTATATTTTAGCACCGCAACGCTTAAATGTGGGTGACAAGGTCATGTCTGGCCCAACAGCCGATATTAAGCCGGGCAATGCAATGGCTTTGAAAATTATTCCTGTTGGTACAATTATTCACAATATTGAAATGAAGCCCCTCAAGGGTGGCCAGGTTGCAAGGTCAGGTGGAACTTATGGGCAAATTGTTGGCAGAGATGCGGGTTATGTATTAATCCGGTTATCCTCAGGCGAGTTGCGTCGTTTCCTAGGTGAATGCCGTGCAACTATTGGATCAGTGTCAAATCCTGATCAAAAGAACATTAACCTTGGTAAGGCCGGTCGTAACCGCTGGGCGGGTGTACGTCCGACAGTTCGTGGTATTGCCATGAATCCTGTGGACCATCCACATGGTGGCCGCACAAATGGTGGTCGTCATCCATGCACGCCTTGGGGTATTGCAACTAAGGGTAAAAAGACACGTGGTAAGAAGCCATCAGATAAATTAATTGTTCGTCGTAGAACGAAATAAGGGTAGAGGAGAATAACGTGGCACGTTCAGTTTGGAAAGGTCCTTTTGTTGATGGATACCTTTTAGTTAAAGCAGACAAAGTTCATAGTGAAGGTCGTAAAAGTGTTATCAAAACATGGTCACGTCGTTCAACAATTTTGCCCCAATTTGTTGGTTTAACATTTGGTGTGCATAATGGTCATAAGCACATTCCTGTTAACATAACAGAAAATATGATTGGTCATAAATTAGGTGAATTTGCGCCAACGCGTACATTCTATGGCCACGGTGCAGATAAAAAGGCAAAGAGATAATTATGAGTAAGCAAAGTTCACCACGCCGCGTTGCAGACGATGAAGCACGCGCTGTATTAAAAAATGTTCGCATCAGTCCACAAAAATTAAATCTTGTGGCTGGTCTTATTCGGGGCCACCATGTTAGCCGCGCACTTGAAATGCTGCAATTTAGCCGTAAGCGCATCTCAGGGGAAGTTTTTAAATTGTTAGTATCTGCAATTTCTAATGCTGAAAATAATCATGGGCTTGACATCGATAACCTTTTTGTGGCAGAAGCAAGCGTAGGCAAAGCAATTGTCATGAAAAGATCTCATGCGCGTGGTCGGGGACGCTCTGGGAAGATCATGAAACCATTCAGTCACATGAATATTGTTGTTAAAGAAGTTAAAGGAATTGCGTAATGGGTCAAAAAGTTAACCCGATAGGCTTAAGGCTAAAGATTGTTCGCGATTGGGATTCCAAGTGGTATTCGGCAAAAAATTATGCTGTTTTACTGATTGAGGATCATAAAATCAGACAAATGATTATGAAGACGTATGTCCAAGCTGGTGTTGCGCGCGTACTAATTGAGCGCCCAGCAAAGAAATTATTTGTCACAATTCACACAGCAAAACCCGGTATCATTATTGGTAAAAAGGGTGCTGACATTGAGGATTTGAAAAAGAAGCTAACTAAGCTTACAGGCAATCAAGATATTAGTGTCAATTTAGTTGAAGTACGTAAGCCAGATTTAGAAGCACGGATTGTTGCTCAAAGTATTGCGCATCAAATTGAAAATCGTGCCAGTTATCGCCGTGCTATGAAAAAAGCAATGTCATCAACGATGCGTATGGGTGGCGATGGAATCCGTGTGATTGTATCAGGTCGTTTATCAGGTGCTGAAATTGCACGCTCTGAAGAATACTCAGAAGGCCGTGTACCGTTACATACATTACGTGCTGATATTGATTATGCGCACGCAGAAGCAAAAACCACATATGGTATTATTGGTGTAAAAGTTTGGATTTCTCGTGGTGAAGTTCTTAGCAAAAAAGAAGTTGCAGCACAAGAAGCCGCAACTGCGCTTACATCAGCGTAAAGGGGCACAATAAAATGTTATCACCTAAGAAAACTAAGTTCCGCAAGTTTCATAAAGGACGTATTCATGGCTTTGCCAAGGGTGGTGTATCTTTAAACTTTGGCAGTTTTGGATTGAAGGCTTTAGAACCTGAACGCATTACCTCACGTCAAATTGAGGCTGCACGCCGTGCGATTACACGTCATATCCGTCGTGCTGGTCGCGTTTGGATTCGTATATTTCCTGACATTGGTGTGTCGCAAAAGCCAGCAGAAGTACGTATGGGAAGTGGTAAAGGGGCACCAGAATTTTGGGTTTGCCGTGTTAAGCCAGGCCGCGTTCTCTTTGAGCTTGATGGTGTTGAAGAAGGTATTGCCCGCGAAGCTTTTGAGCGTGCGTCAGCAAAGCTGCCTATTAAGACAAAATTTATAACACGCCTAGCGGCTGAGGGTTAATATGAAAGTACAAGAATTACATCATAAAACAGACAGCGAACTGAAAGATATGCTTCTTCAATCAAAAAGGGAAGCTTTGAACCTCCGCTTTCAAAAGGCTAATGGTCAATTGGAATCCCCTGCGCAAGTGCGTGCAGTGCGCAAAACTGTGGCCCGTTTAAAAACTATTATTAATCAAAAAAAGAATAAAGCGTAAGGAGCCCAAATGCCACTTCGAGTATTGCAAGGAACAGTTGTAAGTGACAAGTGCGATAAGACTGTTATCGTCAGTGTGCAACGTCGCTTTGCGCATCCTAAGTATAAAAAGTTTATTACCCGTTCTAAAAAGTATGCAGCTCACGATGAGCAAAATACGTTTAAGTCCGGCGATATTATTAAAATCCGTGAATGCCGTCCAATTTCCAAGCGCAAAACCTGGGAAGTTATTTTAAGCGGTGAATCAGCGGAAAGTCAGGAAGTTTAGTTATGATTCAAGAACAAACCCGTCTAGACGTTGCAGATAATTCAGGTGCACGAGAAGTTGAATGTATCCGTGTCCTAGGTGGATCACGTAAACGTACAGCAGCTATTGGCGACATCATTGTAGTTGCTGTCAAAGACGCATTGCCTGATCGCCGCGTTAAAAAAGGTGAAGTGTGTAAAGCAGTTGTCGTTAGAACTTGCAGTGGTGTGCGCCGTAACGATGGCACGCTCATTCGCTTTGATAGTAATGCTGCAGTGTTATTAAATAATAATATGGAACCTATTGGTACACGTATTTTTGGCCCCGTAACACGAGAATTGCGCGCTAAAAAGTTTATGAAAATTATTTCTTTAGCTCCTGAGGTATTATAATGCAAGTAAGTTTCCATGTTAAGAAGGGTGACAATGTTTTTGTCATCACAGGTAAAGAAAAAGGTAAAACAGGCGAGATTATGCGTGTTGACCGCAAAAAAAGCCGTGTTTTTATCAAAGGTTTAAACTTGATTAAGAAACACACAAAAGCAACAGCTGCATCTGCTGGTGGTATTGAAACTAAAGAAGCTTCAATTCATATTTCAAATGTGATGCATATTGATCCCACATTAAATCAACCAACGCGAATTGGTTTCAAATTAAATGATGATGGTAAAAAAATCCGCATTGCCAAGAAATCTGGCGAAGCAATAGACAGATAGAGTAATTCAATGAGTCGTTTAAAAGAACATTACGAAAAAGTCGTTAAACCAAGTTTGATGAAAAGCTTTTCATATACCAATTCTATGATGGCACCACGCCTTGAAAAGATTGTTATTAACATGGGTGTTGGTGATGCTGTTAAGGATAAGAAAAAAGTTGATATTGCAGTGCAGGAATTATCAGCCATTTCTGGTCAAAAAGCAGTTACAACTAAGGCAAAAAATTCTATTGCTGGTTTTAAACTACGTGAAGAAATGCCTATCGGTTGTAAGGTAACATTACGCAAGCAACAAATGTATGAATTTCTTGACCGTCTTGTTAATGTTGCTATGCCACGTATTAGAGATTTCCGGGGTATATCACATAAAAGCTTTGATGGCCGTGGTAATTATGCCATGGGTATTAAAGAACATATTATATTTCCAGAAATAAATTACGATAAAATCGATGAAATTCGTGGTATGGATATTGTGTTTGTAACAACAGCGAAAACTAATGAAGAGGCTCTTGAACTGTTGCGCGGGTTTAATATGCCGTTTATAAAGAATTAAGGATATAGTATGGCTAAGCTCAGTTCAATTAATCGTAATTTACATTGTAAAAAGTTGGTACAACGTTTTAAAAAACGTCGTGCGACTCTTAAATCAATTGTTATGGACCGTACAACCTCTCCTGAGGATCGCTTCAGTGCAATTTTGAAGATGTCGTTATTGCCTAAGAACAGTGCTAAAGAACGTGTGCGTAACCGTTGTGCAATTACAGGTCGCCCCCGTGCTACTTATCGTAAGTTTAATATGTCACGCATTGCATTGCGTGAATTTGCAAGCCAAGGACTTATTCCTGGTGTCACTAAGGCAAGTTGGTAGGTATATATAATGAGTATGAATGATCCAATTTCAGATACACTAACACGTATCCGCAATGCTTATAGCTCTCACAAGGAAATTGTGAAAAGCCCGGCATCAAAATTAGTTGTGGCTATTCTTGATGTGCTGAAAAATGAAGGTTATATTAATGACTACAGTTCACACAAATGTGACCATGGTCAACTTGAAGCGGTTGTAACGCTTAAGTATAACCAAGGGTTGCCTGCAATCAGCCGGGTTAAGCGTGTATCAACGCCTGGACGTCGTATGTATACATCAGTTGATGCCATGCCTAAAGTAAGCAGTGGTCTTGGTGTATATATATTATCAACCTCACAAGGTGTCATGTCCGACCATCAAGCGCGTCGCTTGAATGTTGGTGGTGAAATCCTGTGCGAAGTGTTTTAGAGGAATTATAGATGTCACGTGTTGGAAAAAATCCTGTTTTAATTCCCAGTGGTGTTGAGTGTCATATTAATTCTGGCATTTTGACAGCTAAAGGAAAATTAGGTCAATTAGAAATGCCAATTTCCCAAGAAGTACTTGTGAAACTTGATGATGGTAAAGTGCATGTAACACCGCTGTCAAATGCAAAGTTTTCACGCATGATGTGGGGAACAACGCAACGTTTGGTACGTAATCTTATAGGTGGTGTTTCTGAGGGCTTTACGAAAAAGCTTGAAATTAATGGTGTGGGTTATAGGGCTGCTGTACAAGGCAATCAATTGCAATTACAGCTTGGATATAGCCATGATGTCATTATTGATATACCTGCTGATATTACTGTAAAATGTGAGAAGCCAACAGCAATCAGCATAACGGGTGCTAACCGCCAACGCGTTGGACAGTTTTCAGCTGTTATCCGTGATCATCGTCGCCCAGAGCCCTATAAAGGTAAAGGTATTAAGTACGAAAATGAATTCATCCTCAGAAAAGAAGGAAAGAAGAAGTAACCAAAATGTTAACAGCAAAAACTAAATTCCTGCGTCGTAAGACACGTAACCGCTATACAGTGATGCAACGTCGAAATCAATTTCCTCGCCTAAACGTATTTCGCTCTAATAATAATATTTATGTGCAAATTATTGATGATACAAAGCGCGCTACCTTGGTTAGTGCATCAACAGCTGAAAAGACTGTAAAGCTTAAGAATTTAAAGTCTCACTCTAACATTGAGGCTGCAAAAATTATTGGTCAGTTGATTGCTGAAAAGGCAAAAGAAAAAGGTATTGAGCAAGTGGTGTTTGATCGTGGTGGATATGTTTATCATGGACGTATTAAGGCATTAGCTGATGCTGCGCGCGAATCTGGATTAAAGTTTTAGAAAGTTTTTATAATGAAACGTCAACCTAAAAATGAAAACGAAGTAAGTCTCATTGAGAAACTTGTAACCGTACAACGTGTTGCTAAAGTTGTTAAGGGCGGACGTCGTTTCTCTTTTTCAGCTCTTGTTGTAGTTGGAGATGGAAAAGGCCGTGTTGGTTATGCAACTGGCAAAGCACGTGAAGTCCCAGATGCTGTTAAAAAAGCAACTGAGCGTGCAAAAAAGAAAATGATTCGAATCTCACTACGTAGTGGTCGCACCTTACAGCATGATATTACAGCATCGCGCGGCGCCTCATTGGTGCGCATGCGCCCAGCTCCCTCAGGTACAGGTATTATTGCCGGTGGAGCGATGCGTGCAGTATTTGAAGCTGTTGGCCTGCAAGATATCGTTAGTAAGTCTCTTGGATCAAGTAACCGCAATAATTTAGTGCGCGTCACAATTGAGGGGCTACAAAACATGAAGTCACCGCGTCAAGTAGCTTTGAATCGTAATAAAAAAGTTGCCGAAGTGATTGCGAACCGTGATGGGGATCAAAAGGAATTAACAAATGAATAATTCACAACAAAATACGATTACAGTTATGCAAACACGCAGTGCTAATCGTCGCACCAAAGACCAAGAGGCAACCTTAATTGGACTTGGATTGAATAAAATTGGTCGCACACGGCAACTTGAAGATACACCTTCTGTGCGTGGTATGATTGAAAAAGTTAAACATTTAATTGAAATTAAGAATTAGAGTCAGACAATGGAACTTAATTTAATACGTGATAATCACGGTGCGCGTATGACAAGTAAGCGTGCGGGTCGTGGTGAAGGATCTGGTCTAGGTAAAACCTGTGGTCGTGGTGTCAAGGGACAAAAAGCCCGCAGTGGTGTTGCTATTGCTGGATTTGAAGGCGGACAAAATCCCCTATACATGCGCCTTCCAAAGCGCGGCTTCAACAATATTTTTCGCAAAAAATTCGAAGAAGTGTCACTAGGCAAACTGCAATTAGCAATCGATAAAAAGATTTTAGATGCAAGTCAGCCTATTGACATTGATGCTTTGAAAAATGCTGGTTTAATCAAGCGCTCTACAAAACTTGTTAAACTGATTAATACAGGTGAGTTAACAGCAGCTGTACAATTAACAGTATCAAAGGCCACCGCAAATTCGAAAATTGCAGTTGAGCAAGCTAAGGGTACTTTAACACAATTAATAGCTGCATAAGAGGATTACTATGTCATCTGCTGTTGAACAAATGGCCTCAAATCTTAACTGGTCATCTTTCACCAAGGCAGATGATTTAAAGAAACGTATTCTCTTTACATTAGCTGCACTGATCGTATTTCGTATCGGTGCTTATTTACCCTTGCCTGGTATCGATGCTCATCTAATGGCGTTGACTACTACCAAAAATGCTTCAGGAATCCTAGGTATCTTTGATAAATTTACGGGTGGTGCCCTTGGCAATATGGCTATTTTTGCACTAGGTTTAATGCCTTATATATCAGCCAGCATCATTGTTCAGCTTATGACGTCTGTTATACCACAACTGGAATCACTCAAAAAAGAAGGTGACTCAGGGCGTAAAAAATTAAATCAATATACGCGGTTTGGAACTGTGTTTTTGGCTATTGTACAGTCGTTTGGAATTTCTGTTGGACTTGAGTCCATAGAAAATAGTCCCGTTATTGACCCTGGTTTCTTGTTTAGATTATCAACAATTGTAACAATTACAGGGGGCACATTGTTTTTAATGTGGCTTGGCGAACAAATTACCTCTCGTGGTATTGGAAATGGTGTTTCACTATTAATATTTGCAGGTATTACATCTGGGATGCCGTCAGCTATAAGTAAGCTTTTTGCATTAGGGCGCACAGGTGAGCTATCTGCTATTTTAATTCTCTTAATCATAATTATGCTTATTGCAGCACTTGTATTTATTGTTTATATGGAACGTGCACAACGACGCATTTTTATTCAATATCCCAAACGTATGGTTGGGGCAAACCGTCAGACAGGTGGTCAAAATACCCATTTGCCACTTAAGTTAAACGTTGCAGGCGTTATTCCTCCCATTTTCGCAAGTTCGCTTCTTTTGTTGCCAACAACAATTGCCGGTTTTTCATCGGCTAATAATCCTGATGGCATTATGTCAAATGTACTCTTGTACTTAGGTCATGGTAAACCACTTTATGTTGTGATGTATGTGGCATTGATTATGTTCTTTGCCTTCTTTTATACATCCGTAGTATTTAATCCAACTGAAGTTGCAGAAAATTTGAAAAAAGGGGGCGCCATAGTGCCAGGATACCGTCCAGGTACCAATACGGCGCAATACTTGGATTCTGTATTAACAAAGCTTACGGTGCTTGGGGCGCTTTATCTTGCTGCAATATGTGCTTTACCTGAAATTCTTATCAGTAAATACTCAATTCCATTTTATCTTGGTGGTACAAGTTTGTTAATCGTCGTAAGCGTATCGATAGATACCATTACGCAAGTTCAATCACACTTATTGGCCCATCAATATGAAGGTCTATCAAGGCGTAACAAGCCACGGAAAGATCGTTAATGAATCTTATTCTTTTTGGAGCACCTGGTGCTGGCAAAGGAACACAAAGCCAGCTGCTGCAACAGGATTTTGGACTAAAACCTTTCAGCATGGGCGAGTGTTTACGTCAAGAAATTGATCGAAAGACTGAGCTTGGTAATAAAATCAAACATTTGATGGACCAAGGTAAGCTTGCCGACAGAGACACTGTTGAGCAAATATTCACCCGCAAACTTGATGAATGTCCAACAAATATAATTTTTGACGGATTCCCGCGTAATCTTGATCAAGTAAACATGCTAACAAACGCTATTGCATCACGTGGGTTAAAAATTGATGCAGTTATCGTCATTAATGTAACTGAAGACATATTAATTAAAAGGATAACTGGTCGTTACAGTTGTACAAGCTGTGGACAGATTTATAATCAATATACACATTCCACAGCTGTTGAAAATACCTGTGATAATTGTCAAGGCCACAGTTTTGGGCGACGGTCAGATGATAATGTGGATACTTTAAAAGGTCGTCTTAAAACTTTTGAAAGTGAAACAAGACCTGTGCTTGAGGTTCTTGAGTCAAATTGTAAAATTGTTGTTATAAATGGTGATCAATCGTTTGAGGATGTCCATCAACAAATTAAACAAGTTGTTCGCCAGTTTTCTTTATGATAAAAAATGATCTGAATACAATATTTAACTTGACATTTTTAGTTATGAAATCTAATTTTCGTCTAATGAATTTAATCTGAATTTAAAGGAGACAGATGTGGCTCGTATAGCTGGTGTTAATATTCCAACCCAAAAGCGCGTAGAGATTGGTTTACAGTCTATCTATGGTATTGGTTCAAAGATCTCACATGATATTTGTAAAAGTGTCGGCATTGAAGAAAGCCGTCGCGTTAATAAATTGACAGATGATGAAGTTGTTAAGATTCGTCAATATATTGAAACAACACTAAGTGTTGAAGGTGACCTGCGCCGCGAAACATCAATGAACATTAAGCGTTTAACAGATCTTGGTTGTTATCGTGGTTTGCGTCATCGCAAAAAATTACCGGTGCGTGGTCAACGTACACATACAAACGCACGTACGCGCAAAGGTAAGGCCGTATCGATTGCTGGTAAAAAGAAGTAAAGGTATTAGGTTAAGTCATGGCTCAAGCTCCAACAACGCGTATTCGCCGCAGAGACCGTAAAAACATTCTCAATGGTGTGGCACACATACATTCGTCCTTTAATAATACCATGATTACAATGACTGATGTGCAAGGCAATACAATTGCCTGGTCATCATCAGGAACGCTTGGTTTTAAAGGCTCACGCAAATCAACGCCTTACGCTGCTCAAGTTGCAGCTGAGGATGCTGCTAAAAAAGCAATGGAACATGGTCTTAAAAATATTGATGTTGAAGTGTGTGGTCCAGGTACAGGACGCGAGTCTGCTTTGCGTGGTCTTCATTCTGCAGGATTAATTGTCACATCTATTCGCGATGTGTCACCAATTCCATTTAATGGTGTACGTCCATCTAAACGTCGTCGCGTATAAATCAGCTGTAAAGGAGCATTTACATGATTAAGAAGAACTGGCAAATGTTGATTAAGCCATATAAGCTGAACGTCAAGTCAACTGATCAAACACGCCGTAATTTAGTCGTGGCAGAGCCTTTAGAGCGCGGCTATGGTTTGACATTGGGAACTGCATTGCGTCGCGTCATGTTGTCTTCATTGCAGGGTGCTGCGGTTTGCGGTATTAAAATTGAAGGTATTCAGCATGAATTCTCATCGATTCCAGGCGTTATGGAAGACTTGCCAGAAATAATCTTGAATTTAAAAAGCTTGGCAATTAAAAAACATTCAGATTCTCCAAAAAAAGTTTTATTAAAGGTTGATCAAGAAGGTCCTGTTACAGCAAGTCAATTACAATCATCAGGTGATGTTGAGTTTTTAGATCCAGACTTCGTTATTTGCCATGTCGATCGTGGTGGAAAGCTGAACATGGAACTGACCATTGAAACGGGTAAAGGTTATACCCCAGCCAGTCAATTGCGCCGTGATGATTCACCAATTGGTTATATCCCAATTGATGCAATTTTCAGTCCTGTTAAGCGTGTTGCCATTAAAGTTGAAAACACACGTGTTGGACAACAAACTGATTATGACAAATTGATTTTAGATGTTGAAACTGACGGATCTATTTTGCCTGAAGATGCAGTAGCAATTGCAGCACGCATTATTCAAGATCAATTAAATCAGTTTATTACTTTTGATGAGCCAGGTATTGAAGCTGAAGAAGAAGAGCAAATATCAGAATTACCTTTCAACCGTAACTTTATTCGCCGGGTTGAGGATTTAGAATTATCAGTACGTTCAGCTAATTGCCTAAAGAACGATAATATCGTTTATATAGGTGACCTTGTCCAAAAGACAGAACAAGAGTTACTACGTACCCCTAATTTTGGCCGTAAATCACTGAATGAAATTTCTGAAGTATTGCAACAAATGGGTTTACAATTGGGTATGCAAGTACCAAATTGGCCGCCTGAAAATATTGACGATCTTGTTAAAAAGATCGATGAACCCTATTAATCTGTTAAGGAGAGTATAAATGCGTCACGCATTATCAGGTCGCAAATTTAGTCGAGATACCAACGAG
>Ga0160427_10001479_pt1 | contig 14410 bp, 11 predicted proteins | sample SolpanmetagenomL_FD_108194 | JGI IMG/M metagenome (GOLD analysis project Ga0160427, IMG submission 108194) | Solar panel surface microbial communities from Lawrence Berkeley National Laboratory, California, USA - L | ecosystem: Engineered > Built environment > Solar panel > Unclassified ...
CCGCCGGGCCGTGGTTTGCGTACAGGCAGACTGATGACTCTTCTGCTCCGCGGCGTGCTGCCGCTGGCCGCCGGGCTGGCCCTGGCTGCCCCCACCGCCCACGCCCAAGCCACCCGCGTGGTAGACCAGAACGCGCTGGGGTGGTTTACCTACACCGGCGACCACGCGCTGAGCCGCCGCTGGACGCTGCACACCGAAGCCCAGGTGCGCCGTGTGGAGCTGGGAGGCCACCCGCAGCAGCTGTTGCTGCGCCTGGGCGGCGTGTATGCCCTGCCCAAAGGCGTGAAGCTGGGCGGCGGCTACACCAACTTTACCACCTACACCTACGGCCGCCACCCTTTGGCTTCGCTGGGCCAGCCCACCCCCGAGCACCGCGCCTACGAGGACATTACGCTGCCCGGCGGCGCCTACGGCCGCCTCACCCTCACGCACCGCCTGCGGCTGGAGCAGCGCTGGCTGGGGCAGCTCGACCACACCCGGCCCACCGAGGTAGCTAGCTGGCAGTATCAGAACCGCATTCGCTACCAACTGGCTGGCCAGGTGCCGCTGCAAGGTCCTAAGCTGGATGATGGGGAGTTTTATTTCACGTTTTATGATGAGTTGTTTATCGGCTTCGGGCCCAACGTGGCGTACAACGTATTCAACCAGAACCGGATTTCGGGCGGGCTGGGCTACCAGATTACCGACGACTTTCGGTTGGAGTTGAGCTACCTCAACCAGTGGGTGCAGCACGCCAGCCTGCTGGCCGCCACCGGCCAGCCGATTTTTGAGAACAACAACGGCTTTCGCTTCAACGTGGTCTACAACCTGCACTTGGCCAAAAGCCTGCCTGACTAGCGGCCCGGCGCGCCGCCTGGGTGCCGCAGCCCAAAGCCCAGCACCGCCCGCGCCGTGGTATCGCGAAACGTGACTTCGAGCAGCACGGGCGGCGGCCGGTGGGCCGAGTCGCTGGCGAAGGCGAAGCGGCAAAACCACTGGCCCGGCCGCCGCCCGCTGCCCAGCCGCGTGCCAAGCTGATACAATTCGATGGCCGGCCCGCGCGCTTGGCCCTGCTGCCACAGGGGCAAGGCTGCCGCGCCAAAGGCGGCCGGGCGCACGGCTGCCCGCACCTCGGGAGCCAGCCGGCGGTAGGCGGCGGCGTAGTCGGCCCGCAAAATTTCCAGCAAAAAGCGCCGCGCTACCTGCGCCTGGGTGGGCGCGGGGCGCGGCGCCAGGCCCAGCGTGGCGGCAAGCAGCAGCCCCGCCAGCCAGGGCCGGGCGGGTAGCAAGGCGGCGCAGCAACGGCGACGAAGGCTCATGGGGCCAAAAATAAGCGGGGGCGGCTGGCCCAGCATTGCTGCTGGCCTGCCGCCCCCGCCCCGGTTGCCCGGTGGCTGGTTGCCTTATTCGACTACCACGCGGCGCACCACGTTGAGGTCAGTTCCCGTCAGTTGCAGGATGTAGACGCCCGTGGCCAGGCCGGTGGTGGCTACTTCGGCCTGGTTGAGGCGGCCGGGAGCCAGCGCGAAGGGCCGGCTGGCTACTAGCTGCCCCAGGCTGTTGCGCAGGGTGAGGGTGGCAGCGCACGAGGCGCCCAGGCCGCTAAGCTGTACCCGCAGCGGAGCCGCGCCCGCTACCGGGTTAGGCGCCACGCTCACGTCATAGCCGGCCGTTTGCTCGCGGGCGGCCAGGGGCTGCACGCAGCTGATAGTGGCCTGGAAGCCGGTGCTCTCGCTGGTGGCGTCGCTCTTAAAGCGCAGCGTGAGGGCCCCGCTGGCGTTGGTAGCCGTGAGGGTCGGCGGTAGGTTGCTGCCCGAGTATTGCCCCAGCAGCGGTGCCGAGGTGCTAGTGCCGTCATATACGTACAGGAAGTCCACGTATTGCTCGGTCGAGAAGGAAGTAAACACGAGGCGTGACACCAGGCCGGTGGTGCCGGGGTTGATGGTCAGGGTGCCGTCGCTATTGCTGGCGTAGTTGTTGTTGCCGCCGTTGTCGTATACTTTGTCCGAGCAGGTGGTCACCGTGGCGCTACCCGTGGTGGGCACCACCGTGCCCACAAACGGTCCGATTACCGTGAGGTTCACCGCCGATACGTTGTTGGTCTTGTTGGTTTCCGTCACCGTGTTGAGCGGGTCGGCCACGAAGAGCACGTAGTAGCTGCCGCCCGACGTGCCAGTGGGGATGGTAAGCGTAGCGCTGCGGTACGAGCTGCTGCCCGAGCCGAGCGTGCTGCCCGTCGAGGTATTTAGCTGCACATCGCTAGCGTCAAACGTGGCGTCGGTCGAGAGGTAGTAGCCCACCGTGCTGCTGCTGGCCGCCGTGTTGCCCGTGTTGTAGATATAGCAGCCCGCGCTCAGGTTGCTGCCGTTGTTGACGCTGCTCGTCGAGAGCGCCGCGTTCTGGATAGTCAGGTCAACCCCCGGCACGATAACTTGCACCGTGTAGTAGTAGGCGCTTACGTTGTTGCTCTCGTTGCTTTCGGTCACCTGGTTGAGGTAGTCGGCCACAAACAGCACGTAGTAGGTGCCTGAGGGCGTGTTGGCCGGCACCGTGGGCGTGCCGTACGGGGAAACCGAGGTGTTGGCAGCCAGCGAGCTGTAGGTAGTGTTGCCAATGAGGATGTCACTGGTGTCGAAGGTCGAGTTGGTGGAGAGGTAGTAGCCCACCGTGGCCGGCGTGGCCGTCAGGTTGCCCTGGTTGTAGAGGTAGCAGTTGGTGTTGAGCGTGCCGCCGGCCGCCACCTGGTACTGCGACACGTAGGGCGACTGGATGGCGAGGTCCACGAAGGGGGCAACCACCTGAATCGTGGTGGAGGCCACGTTGTTGGTCTTGTTCGGCTCGGTAAGCTGGTTGAGGTAATCGGCCACAAACAGCACGTAGTAGTAGCCGTTGGTCGTGCCGGTCGGAATGGTGAGCGTATTGCTGCGCGACGCGTAGGTGCCGCCCGTCAGCGTGATGCCGGCCGAGTTGCCTAGCAGCACGTCATTCGAGCTGAGCACGTTGTCGGTCGAGAGGTAGTAGCCCACCGTGGCGGGGTTGGCCGTCAGGTTGCCCTGGTTGTAGAGGTAGCAGCTGGTGGTGATGGTGCCCCCCGGGGCCGTCTGGTAGGGGCTGGCGCTGGTCGACTGAATGGTGAGGTCGATGTAGGGCGCCACCACTTGCACCGTGGTGTAGTTGACGTTGTTCGTCTTGCTGGTTTCCGTCACCTGGTTGAGGTAGTCGGCCACAAACAGCACGTAGTATGAGCCCGGCGCCGTGCCCGTGGGCATTGTGGCCGTGCCGCTTACGTAAGAGTAGGAGTTGGCTGACACGTAGGTGCCCGTCGAGTTGCCGATGAGCACATCGTTGGCATCAAGGGTCGAGTTGGTCGAGAGGTAGTAGCCTACCGCAGCCGAGCTAACCGCTACCGTACCCAGGTTAGAGAGGTAGCAGCTGGTGGTCAGGGCGCTGCCGGCCGTCACTGAGGTGGGCGATACCGACGGCGTGTAGGCTATCGTCAGGTCGATGGTGGAGGCGTACACGTAGAGGCTGGAGTAGGCTACGTTGTTGCTTTCGTTACTTTCGGCCACGGCCCCGGCGGGGTCAGCCACGAAGAGCACGTAGTAGGAGCCGGTGGCCGTGCTGGTTGGGATGGTGAGCGTGCCCGAGCGGTACGAGCTGCCGCCCGCCGCCAGCGCGCCGCCGGTCGAGGTGCTCAGCAGCACGTCGTTGGTATCAAACGTGGTGTTGGTCGAGAGGTAAAAGCCCAGGTTGCTGCTGCTGGCCGGCTGGTTGCCCTGGTTGTAGAGGTAGGCGTAGGCCGTTACGGCCGTGCCTGCCGCCACCGACGTCGAGTACAGCGATTGCGAGCTCACGGTCAGGTCGGGGCCGGGGGGAAGCACCGTGAGGCTCACGGCCGACACGTTGTTGTTCTCGTTTACTTCCGCTACCTGGTTTTGGTAGTCGGCCACAAATAGGATGTAGTAGTTGCCCGCCGCCGTGTTGGTCGGGATGGCTGCCGTGCCCGTGCGCGTGCCGTACGAGCCCGCGCCCAGGGTGTAGCCGTACTGCGAAGTCAGCAGTTGGTCGTTGGTGTCGAGCGTGGCATCGGTCGAGAGGTAAAATCCGACGCTGCTGCTGCTGGCCGCGCTGTTGCCCTGGTTGTAGATGTAGGAGTTGAACGATACCGCGTTGCCCGCCGCCACCGAAGTAGGGCTAACGGTGGCGCTCTGCATCACGAGGTCGGGGGTAGCGGCCTGCACCGTAATAGCCACCGAGGCCACGTTATTGTTCTCATTGCTCTCCGATACCTGGCTGAGGTAGTCGGCCACAAACAGCACGTAGTACGTGCCTACCGTGGTGCTGGCCGGAATGGTCAGGCTGGAATAGCGCGATGACGACTGGCCCACGCTCAGGGCGCCGCCCGTAGCATTGGTCAGGTACACGTCGTTGCTGCTGAGTACGTTGTCCGTCGAGAGGTAGTAGCCCAGGTTGCTGCTGCTGGCCGTTGTGCCCGAGAGGTTGTACACCAGCGAGCTGGCGGTCACGGTGTTGCCGGCCACGGTGCTCGTCGGGCTGATGGTAGCGCTCTGCACCGTCAGGTCGGGCTGCGGAATGGTCGTCACGCAGCTGATGCTGGCCGCAAAGCCGCTGTACTGATAGATGTAGTCGGCCGTCAGCACCACCGTGAGCGCCCCCGAAGCTGTGGTGGCGTAGATGGTGCCGGGCGGGTTGCTCGAGTCGTACGTGCCAATGAGGGCGGCCGAGGTAGAGGTACCATCGTACACGTACACCTTGTCGTAGTACGTTTCCACGTTGAAAGACGTGAAGTCGAGCTTAATCTTATTGCCCGTCGTGCCCGGCAGCAGCGTGACCGACCCATTAGCGCTGGCCGAGTAGTCACCGTTGGCCCCGCCGTCGTCGTAGAGCGTGCCCGAGCAGGTGGTGTAGGTAGCAGTGCCCGAAACGGGTAGCTGGTACGTTTGCGCCCGCAGCTGGCCCGGGTGCAGGCCCAGCAGGCCCGTACCCAATAGCAGCGTCACAAAAAACCTAAAAAGAGTAGTGTTTTGCATGCAGTTTTAATTATCTTTTGAGTGAGGGGAACTTTAGTGAAGTAAAGATAAGGTGGTGAAATACAAAACGCCCGCTATGCTAGCATAACGGGCGTGGTTGGTAAACAATAAATAAGAAGCGGCCGGTTGGCCGGGTTGGCTAAGGCGCCGCCGGCGTGGGCACCAGCACAAAAACGTCCTCGCCGGGCCGCTTCATGAGGTACTTCTCGCGGGCGAATTTTTCGAGCAGCGCCGGCGAGCTGAGCAGCTCAGCGCGGTCTTTTTTTACACTCTCGATGTTGGCTTCGTAGTACTCTTTCTCGGCCCGCAGCTCACGCCACTTGTGGTACATGTCGTACTGCTTGCTCAGGTCGTTGGAGTCGAACACGGCCATCCACACCACAAAGCCGGCGGCCGTGAGGAAGTAGAAGTTGCGCGCCACGCGCAGCGCCGGCATTACAAAGCGAGGTAAAGTCATTACCTAAAGGTAGTAGGCGCCGCCGAACCAGGCGCGCTGGCCTGCGCGCCAGCAGCCTGGCCGAAAGCACCCTAGTGGCCCCCGGCCAGCCGGCGTTCGCCCGCTAACAACCATCTAAAACAGCATCCCCTGCGCGTTTCGGGTGCGAATAGCCTCCTCGGTTTTAGGGATAAAAAAGGTATCCAGCATCGTAGCCGCGGTAGCCTGCACCTCCTCAATAAATGGCCGCAGATTTTGGTTGTAGGCTTGAAAAGCTAGCTCAAAATTACCGGCGTGCGTGGCCAGCGCGTCGGCCACGGCGGCGGCCCCGCTCATGGCCAGCGAGGCGCCTATCCCCGCCGCCGGCGAGGCGCAGTAGCCCGCATCGCCCACCAGGGCCACGCGGCCTTTGGTCCACGAGGGCATCTTGATTTGGCTGAATTTATCGAAGTACGAAATGCCCGCCTCCGCTACTGCAGCCAGCAGCTCCGGGGTGCGCCAGCCCTGGCCAGCAAACTGGCTGCACACGATGGCCTGCTGCTGGGCGGCATCCCGATACTCGTACGCAAGCTCGGTTTCGGAAAAGAACCAAAAAATGATATCAGTTTTCCCGTTATACGCATTCAGCAGGACGCCCTTACCCGGCGTGCTGTAAAGCTGCGCGGTGTTTTGCGGTATTAGCAAACGGTCAACGATGGTGAGTGAAGCGTAGTGTTGCAGGAAGCAGGAGTAGTCCGCCTCGTGGCCAAACCACAGCCTCCGGACGCCGGAATGCAGCCCATCGCAGCCCAGCACCAGGTCGAAGGCGCGGGGAGCGCCTTGCGCAAACGTCGCATGAATGGCGTCGGTAGTTTCGGCTAACCCTGTAATGCGGTTATTGAACAGGAAGTCAACCGTGTTCGGAAGCGCATTTAGTAAGATAGTCAATAGCTTATCGCGCTCAATTTCGATTTCTTCGGGGTCGTCGTCTGCCAGCGGCTCAGCCAGTGGCAGCTCGGCTGCTACTGGCAGCGGCGGCGTTTCCAGCATAGCGCCGGCGGTTTTAAAGGAGAACTGCGACGGGGGCAGGCAGTGGGCTTTCAATTGCTCGAAAATGCCCATGCGCCTGGCGCTGGCCAGGGCCTCGCCCTGCACGTTAATTGCGGCCCCGCCCAGCCGGGGTTGGGCGGCCCGCTCCACCACCGTCACGCGGTAGCCGATGCTGCTGAGCCAATAAGCGGTGGCGAGGCCCGCAATACTGGCACCCGAAACGAGGACATTTTTTCCGTTTGCTGCTTCCATTTCAGTTGATTTTGTGGGCTGATAAGCGCCTGATGATTACCACACAAAATTCTGAAATGCCCCCGCGCTAGGCTAGAAGAAACGCGACAAAATCGGCATTGACCTCGCGCTGCCACCGCGCGGCGTGGCGCGCAAAAGCCGCCGGCGTGGTGCCGCCGCTGTAGCGCTTGAATTCGCGGCCCAGGTGCGACTGGTCGGCGTAGCCTAGCTGCTGCGCCACCCCCGCCAGGCTGGCCGCCGGGTGCTGCCAGAGGTGGGTGCAGGCCTGCTCAAAGCGTATCAGGCCCGCCACATCCTTCACCGTGTGGCCCGCTGCCTGCTTGAATTTCCGCTCCAGAGTGCGCACCGTGGCGTGAGTCGCCGCCGCTACCTGGCGCACCGGCAGGGCGCCGGCGGCGGCCCACAGGGCCTCGCCCGCTTTGCCGGGCAACTGGTCGGTTGCCCCTCGCGGCCAGGCCTGCTTGCAATACCGGGCTACCGCCGCCAGCGCTTCCGGCACGTTGCCCGCCGCCAGCCAGCTGGCCAGCGGGGCTTGCAGCTGGGCAATGGGGTGGGCCATGCTACGCACGCCATCTTTGCCGGGCGGTAGGCCGAGCAGCTCAAACACGGCCCAGGGAAAGCACTTGATGCCAATGATTTCTACCCGGCCCGTCGCGTGAAAAACTGCCGGCTGCTGAAGCAGCCCCACCAAAAACGGCGACGACAACGGCTGCCAGCCCTGCGGGGTGGCAAGGCTACAGGCACTGCCAAAGCAAAAAATGATTTCCGCGTAGCCATCCGGCACTACCTCCAGGCTCGGGTGCTGGTCGTCGAAGTCCCGGCTGAGGTACCAGAAGTCTTTGATGATAGCCCGAAGGGTTTCCGGTGGGTCAACTTCCTGGTGCTGCATGTGGCAAGATAAGCTGGGACAGGGCCATAAAAAAGCCCGCCTGAGCTTGCTCGGGCGGGCTTTTTTAAGCCTGGCAGGTGCCGGGGCTACTTACATCTTGCGGCCAGGGAAATAAGCCGTTTCGCCCAGTTCCTCCTCAATGCGGAGTAGCTGGTTGTACTTGGCCATGCGGTCAGAGCGCGAGGCCGAGCCGGTCTTAATCTGGCCGGTGTTGAGCGCCACGGCCAGGTCGGCGATGGTCGAGTCCTCGGTTTCGCCCGAGCGGTGGCTCATGATGGACTTGTAGCCGTTGCGGCGGCCCAGGTTCACGGCGTCAATCGTCTCGGTGAGGGTACCAATCTGGTTCACCTTGATGAGGATGGCGTTGGCAATGTGCTCGTCGATGCCGCGCTGGAGGCGCTCCACGTTGGTTACGAACAAGTCGTCGCCCACGAGCTGGATTTTTTTGCCCACCTGGTCGGTGATGCTCTTCCAGCCCGCCCAGTCGTCCTCGGCCAGGCCGTCTTCGATGCTGATAATGGGATATTTCTTGGTCCAATCCACCCAGTAGTTCACCATCTGCTCGGGCGTCAGCTTGTCGCCGGTGCTCTTCTTGAAGTGGTAGTGGCCATCCTCGAAAAACTCCGAAGCAGCGGGGTCCAGCGCAATCATCACCTGCTCGCCGGGCTTGTAGCCGGCCTGCTCGATGGCTTGCAGCACAATCTGAATAGCTTCTTCGTTGCTCTGAATGTCGGGGGCAAAGCCGCCTTCGTCGCCTACGTTGGTGCTGTAGCCCTTCTTCTTGAGCACCGTTTTGAGGGTGTGGAAGATATCTGTGCCCCAGCGCAGCGCCTCGCTAAACGAGCTGGCGCCCACCGGCATCACCATGAATTCCTGGAAGTCAATCTTGTTGTCGGCGTGCGAGCCACCGTTCAAGATGTTCATCATCGGCACGGGCAGGGTGGTAGCGCCCACGCCGCCCACGTAGCGGTACAGCGGCTGGCCCAGCTCCTGCGCAGCGGCGCGGGCGGCGGCCAGGCTCACGCCCAGGATGGCATTGGCGCCGAGGTTGCCCTTGTTGGCAGTGCCGTCGAGCTCGCGCATGATTTTGTCAATCAGCCCCTGCTCGTACACCGAGAAGCCCACGAGCTCTTCGGCAATCTTGGAATTTACGTTTTCAACGGCTTTCAGTACGCCCTTGCCCTGGTACATGGCCTTGTCGCCATCGCGCAGCTCCACGGCTTCGTGCACGCCGGTGCTGGCGCCTGAGGGCACGGCGGCGCGGCCTACGGTGCCCGAGTCGGTGGTTACGTCAACTTCGATAGTCGGATTGCCGCGCGAATCAAAAATCTGGCGGGCATGAATGGCTGCGATGTAGCTCATGTCTTTTTAAAGAAAGATAGGAAGTGCAAATGTAGGCCGCTCGTTTGGAGAACAACGTACAATTTCGTGGGGCTTCGCAAACGTTGCCGGAGCAGTGGCCCGCCCTCTGTAGTCCGGTTGTAGCGGGCAGATGAAGTTTGACGGTGTTGTCTCATCTTTGAGCTTGCTTGCGAGTGCGCCGCCGGCTGCCGATGGCTATTCCTATGGAGCAGTTTCGGAGGCAGCATACCGTAGCGCAGCCTTCTGGTCCGTGAGTTCAGGCAACTGGTCTACTTCCAGCTCTTAAGTCCGCATTACAGCCTGGCCGCACCCCGATTGCGAAACCGCTTTATGAACAGATTTGACCGCATCACGGCCATTCTCCTCCAGCTTCAGGCCCGGCGCGTGGTAAGCGGGCCAGCCTTGGCAGAGCGGTTTGGGGTGAGCCTGCGCACGATATACCGCGACTTGCGCACCCTGGAGCTGGCCGGCGTGCCGCTTTTCGGCGAGGCTGGGGTGGGCTACTCGCTGGCCGAGGGCTACCGGCTGCCGCCCGTGCTCTTCACCCGCGAGGAAGCCACCGCCCTGCTCACCGCCGAAAAGCTGGCCGCCCGCCTCACCGACGCGCCCACCGCCCGGCTCACCAGCGCGGCCATGGACAAGCTGCGGGCCGTGCTGCGTCCGCTCGACCGCGACCACCTCGAAACGCTCACGCCCCACATTCAGGTGCTGGGGCCAGCCGGCCGGCCCGGCCAGCCAAGTACTTACCAGCAGCTCGTGGCAGCCATTGCCACCCAGCAGGTGGCCCGCCTCTACTATCAGGCTGCCGCCAGCGACGTGCCCATCGCCCGCGAAGTCGAACCCATAGGCCTATACCTGAGCCAGCACTGGCATGTAGTGGCCTACTGCCGGCTGCGGCAGGCCTTCCGCAATTTCCGCCTCGACCGCATCAAGGAGCTGGCCATTAGCAGCGAAGTATTCGCCGCCCGGCCCGAAACTCTGCACCATTACTGGGCCGCCGAGGCCGCCCGCAGCGGCCGCGAAAAGGTGGTTTTCCGCTTTCGGGCGGCGGCTGGGTTGCCCGAAGATGCTCAGCGCCTGCACGATACCAAGCACCAGTACGGCTGGGTAAGCGAGCAGCCCCAGCCCGATGGCAGCCTGGAAATGACCTTGCTCGTCGGGTCGCTGCCCTACCTGGCGGCCTGGCTGCTGCCGCACGCCGGCGCCGTGGCCGTGCTGGAGCCGCCCGCTTTGCTAGGGCATCTGCGCGAGCTGGCCCAGCGGGCGCACCATTTTTTTGGCCAGCCCGGCTAAGCTGCTGACATAGGGCTGTCAGGAGGTGCCCGGAATTTTGTGGCGTCAGGCGAGTATCCGCCGGACATAACCCCACATTTTTCCCTTAAGCCCCATGTTCAACGTCCTCGCCACCATCAACTGGCTTAGTGTGCTGACTGCCTTTATTGCCTACTTTCTGCTGGGGCCGCTCTGGTACCTGGTGCTTTTTGCTAAGCCCTACCGGGCGGCGCTGGGCAAGGAAAACGAACCCGCTTCCCAGCCGGCGCCCATCTTTATTATCGGCCCGGCAGTGTGCTCACTGCTGATTACCGTTACCTGTGCCGTGCTGCTATATGCCTTGCAGATAAATTCTTACGCTAGTGCGCTAGGCTTTGCGCTGCTGGTAGGCTTCGGCTACTTGTTTACCAATACCGTCAACGTCGCCATCAACCCCAACATCCCCCGGCCTCTCTTCTACGGGCTGATTACGGGCAGCTTTCACCTGGTAGGCATGGTGCTCGTTAACCTGATTTTAGTCGCCATGAAAGCAGTAGGGTAGCCTGCTCTCGCTAGCCATGACGCCCGAAGCCGCTCCCGAAACTTTCTGCCCCGTCAGCCCCCAGCACTGGCGCGAGTGGCTACAAGCCCACCACGCCGAAAAGCGGTCTGTGTGGCTTATTTACCACAAAAAGCAGTCAGCCACGCCCTCCCTCACCTGGAGCCAGGCCGTAGACGAGGCCCTCTGCTTCGGCTGGATAGACAGCCGGGCGCAGCCACTGGACCACCAGCGTTACCGGCAGTTTTTCAGCCGCCGCCAGCCCGGTAGCGGGTGGTCAAAAATCAACAAAGCCAAAGTCGAGCGGCTACTCGCCGCTGGCCTGATGACCCCGGCGGGGCTAGCCAGCATCGAAACGGCCAAGCAAAACGGCGCCTGGACGCTGCTCGACGAGGTAGAAGAGCTGCGCCTGCCCGCCGACCTAGCCCACCTACTGCAAGCCCGCCCGCTGGCCGCCCGCTACTTCGAAAGCCTGAGCCGCACCGATAAGCGCAATATCCTGCACTGGCTGGTGCTGGCCAAGCGGCCGGCCACGCGCCAAAATCGCCTGGCCGAGATTGTGGACCTCGCCGCCCAGCAGCTAAAGCCGGTACAGTTTCGGAGCCGTCCCAGCTCGCGCTAGTCCGCCGCCTCGGCCAGCACCTCGGCCAGGCGCGCAAACAGCACCTCGTTGCCGGCCTGCTGGTAGCTGGCCAGCGCCGCCTCATACTGCGCCAGCCCGGCCAGAAAAGCTTGCACATTGGCCGCCGTAATAGCCTCGAAGCGGCGGCCGTAGCCCAGCTTTTCAATCTCGGCGGCGTTCAGCCACTGCTCAAACTGGGCCGGAATGGGCACCGCGCACACCGGCTTGTGCAGGTACACGGCCTCCGAAATCAGCGAAAAGCCGCCGTTGGTGAGCACGGCGCGGCAGCCGGCCAGCTCGGCAATGAAGCCGGCCTCGGAGAAGGGGCGCAGCAGCACGTTGCCGTGGTTTTCATCCTTATTGAAGCCGTACACGCGAAATTCCTGCTCGGGCATCTGCTGCAAAATCTCGACCAGGTCAGTTTGGTTGGTGGCCGTTTGGTACACCAGCACGTAGGCACCGGTGGTGGGCTGGGCCGCCTGAATCTCGGGCCGGATGATGCTGGGCACCAGCGTGGTGCGCTCGGCGTAGCGCAGGCGCAACGGCAGCTCAAAAAACGTAGTGATGAGGTAGTGCCGGGCGCGGGGCAGCTTGGCCCGCACCAGGTAGCGGGCCACATCGTAGGGCTCGCGCTCGGCGGCCGGCACCGGCACATTGAGATGGGCGCGGCTGATAATCTGCATGTTGTCGATGCTGATGACCGGTACCCGCAGCAGCTTGGCAAAGAAGTAGCTGAATGATTCGAAGTCGGAAATCACTACCTCGGGCCGGAAGCCGTGCAGCAGCTGCCGGTACTGCCGGAAGTTGACTTGCAGCGCCTCGGGCGCGCTGCGCAAAGTGAGGGCAATGGTGCGCGACTTGGACACCGCCAGCTCTTTGTACGCAATGTGAAAGCCCTTTATTTCGAGCACCCGGCCGGGAAACGTCTTGTCGAGCAGCGCGAAGGCCCGTGCGCTGCTTACTACGCGCACGTCGTGGCCCTGCTCCAAAAGCCAGGCGATGAGTACTTTGCTGCGGGTGGCGTGGCCGAGGCCCTCGCCCGGCACGCCGTAGAGGATGGTCATGGGAAGCGCTAAAAACGGGAAGAGGCAGCAAGTAAAGCCCAAAAACTGCGTTGTACAGGCACCTCGGGTCGGGAAAAAAGCGGCGTTGGGCGATGCGGCGGGCCGGAATACCGGCTAGCTCCTTTCTTGCGCCGCCGATACTACCGGCCTGGCCCGGTTTTCGTTTTGCTGCCGGGCAGTTGTTTTCTTACCTGTTTGCCATGATGAAACTTTCGACGCTCCGCTCCTCCTTTCGGGCACTGCCGGGCCGCACGGCGGCCCTGGGGCTGCTGGCGGCCACGGCCTGCACGGCCCCACGCGGCATCACTACTTCGGGCAAGGTGACGCCTCAGGGCGAATTTCGGCTGGCCTACAACCAGGGCTTCAATGTGGGCTCGGCGCCCCTTAGCAAGGCCGGCTCGGCAGTGAAGGATGCTGCTAGCCAGCTCGGCAGCCGCGCCGCCAGCGGCGACACCATTCGCTACTCGGGCACGGTAAGCAGCCTCCAAACGGCGGCCCTGGCCTACCTGCTCGACCCCTTGCAGCCCACCGCCGACCTCAGCATTCGCTACGGCGTGGTGCCGCGCCTCGACGTGGGCTACAAGTATGCATTTGGCTCGCACGTCTTCGACACCCAGTACCAGCTGCTGGGCCCCACCGGCTCGGTCGAAAACCCCGAGCGCGGGGCGGCCAGTGGCACCACCTACGCCAGCATCGGGCTGCAATACGCCATCCAGCGGGCGTCTTTGCCCAACGTCTCCTTCCTCACCGATGTAAACAACCTGTTGGGCGTGTCGGCCACGCGCCACGATATTCTCATCCCGCTCACCGTCAGCCAGTCTTTTGGGCCCGAGGAAAGCATCGGCGCCATCAGCTATGGCGCGGTATATGCGCACTCGTGGGTGAGCTACGGCTTTGCGCCGAGCCGGCTCTACAACCGGGCGGGCACCGGCGTGCTGCCCACCCTCACCGCCCAAAGCCGCAATTTCTCGTCTTACGGCCTGTTTCTCAACCTCAAGCTGGGCTACAAGTACGTGTACGTGGTGCCCGCCCTCAGCCTCTACTACCAGAATTACGGCGACTACACCCTGCTCGACGGCAGCACCACCTCGCTGAGTGGCGTCACGTTCATCCCATCGCTGGGCGTGCAGTTTCGCATTCCCAACTTTGCGCGATGAGTAATGAGTGTAATGGGAGTAATAAGAGTATGGTAGTATAACTCTCAAAATTCATTACTCCCATTACTCAAACTACTCCGCTTACTCCGCCGTGCCGCCGGCTACTACGGTCAGCATATCGGCGGGGCTGAGGTAGGTACGGGCCAGGGCCAGTAGTTCGGCGGCCGTGGCGGCCTGGGTACGGCGGGCCAGCTCGGCGTAGTAGTCGGGCCGCAGGTGCTGGAGCAGCACGTAGCGGTAGCGGTCGGCTTGCTCAAATACGGTGGTGGTTTCGCCCAGCAGCTTGCCCAGCGTGTAGTTTTTGACGGTTTCCAGCTCGTCGTCGTCGAGCGGCTCGGTTTGGAGGCGAGTCAGTTCAGCGGCAATCTCGTGGCGCGTGGCGGCTACGCTTTCGCCGTTGACGTCGGTGCCGATAATCAGGGCCACGCCCTGCTCGCGGGCCACCACGCTGGCTTGGATGCCGTAGGTAAAGCCCTTGTCCTCGCGGATGTTGCGCATCAGGCGCGAGCCAAAGTAGCCACCCAGTACCTTCACCAGCAGCAGCAGCTCAGGCGTGTTGGCCTCGGTGAGGGCCGGCCAGCGCCGCCCCACCCGCAGCGATGCTTGGATGCTACCCGCCACCGGCACCGTAACCAGGCCGGTAGGCGGCGTATCGAGCAGGCCCGGCTCGGTGGGCAGGGCAGCGGGGGCCGCACCGGTAGCCGGCTGCCACTGGCCCAGCTGCTCGGCCACGGCCTCGGCGGCGGCGGCCACGTCGCC
>Ga0160427_10001480_pt1 | contig 14409 bp, 25 predicted proteins | sample SolpanmetagenomL_FD_108194 | JGI IMG/M metagenome (GOLD analysis project Ga0160427, IMG submission 108194) | Solar panel surface microbial communities from Lawrence Berkeley National Laboratory, California, USA - L | ecosystem: Engineered > Built environment > Solar panel > Unclassified ...
GCAATAAGGGCTCGATCACCGCCCATTGTACGTCGTTCAACCAAAACTGCTCCGCCACGGTCCACCTCCAGAACAAAGCGAATCAGAGCGGCCGTGACCTACGCAATGGGGACAGACCCTAGTCATGTCCCCATTCACCGGGCTGGTATTTCCGCATCATGCCGGCTTTCTCAATCTGCAAATCCGAACGGATGGATTGCTGGAACTTTGGCCTGCGCTTCCAGGAACGCGGAAACGTGGCCGACCGTCGAGCAAAGAACTGATTGTTGCCAAAGCAAGAAACCGGGCTGCGTCAGGTTTGACGCTTCCCACAGTGGCGGCCGAAGCCAGACATCTGGCGTCTTGGTTGTTAGCCAGTCATCCGGACGCCGACAGCCATCCGGAACCGAAGACGATTCAAGGACACATCAGCCAAATCTTCCCCAAACCACCCAAGTCCGGAAATCTATAAAATACACAGCATTTTATAACCGTTTTTCTGGCTTCGGGCAGAAGTCATCGTCTCTTCAGCAAGCGAACACGGTTGTTCGCGAATGATTGGAGAGAAGATGACCTCGCAACTTTCTGATGGTCTCGACACCAGCTTGACGCGTGTTCAGACCGCCGATGCATTGAAGCAAGCTGGCTTTCCAATCAGCCCCGCGACGCTGTCGACCATGGCGACACGCGGCGGTGGTCCGCCTTACAGGAATTTTGGCCCTCGAGTGCTTTACCGTTGGGGCGACGCTCTTGAGTGGGCGCAGGCCCGGCTTAGTAAGCCGCGCCGCAGCACATCCGAGCTCCGCCAAAACGCCGCCGCTTAAAGAAAAACACCCCGGCGCAAGCACCGGGGCGGATCGAAGCGGTAAATGACGCGACTGGACATCCGTCAGATACAGCAGGCGGCCCGCCTTTTCAATGCTCCTGCGCCGGATCCGAAAGGACCGGACATGTCGACCAAACGCTCCAAAAGACGCATCCGCAAGACGCGGGTCAGCGCAGCCATCTTCAATTTCCGCGCTGCTCGCGCCGCCATGCTGGACCGGCTCGCCGACCAGCAGCTGCAGGCCGGGTTCCACCTTCAGGCAGAGCGGTTGGCGCATCGCGCGGCCGAGATGCGGGAGGATGCGCGATGAGCGTTCCCGACCGTATCGCCATTGTCACCGGCGACCAGATCCCGACCCGCTTCCCGACCCATCCTCACATCCTCGCGTTGCTTCCGACTGGCGTAACGGCCGACCAGGTCGGAACGCCGGGTCACCGCTTCTGCGGCGTGTTCCTGGTCGATCCCGACTGCGCCGGCATCGCGTTGAACGACGACGCGCTCGACAACTGCTTCAAGCCGAAGCAGCCGGTGTTCGTCCACGCCACTCGGGCTCGAGATCTCCGCCCGTTCCTGCGGCGTGCAGAGCAGTTCGGGCGCCACGGCGTGGTCGTCGAGATGCTGTCGTGAGCGGCGATCCTTTCGAGGACACGATGCGCCGTTTCCACGTCGACGCTGCCGGCGTGCTCGAGCTTCACGTCTGCCTCAAGAAGGACGTGCCCGGTATCCTCGCCGCAGCCTTCCTCGGCGATCACCGCGCGATGCAGTTGGCCCGCTCCGTCAATGAGGCGCTACGCCGGATCCAGAATGCTCCCCCCGACCAGGCCGCGCTTTGTGGCTCGTGCCCGCGGACGCTCAAGGGCAACCGCTTCGCGCTGGCGGTCGCCATACCGGCACGGGACGATCCGCGGTCAATGTTGGCGCTGGCAATCTGCCCAAAATGCGGAACATCTCGCCACCAGGTGCGGCGCAAGGCTACGCAGAGCCTCGCCCGCATTTGGCCTGACGTTCGCGAAATCACGGTCTCGGGCACGGCGGGGCACGCTTGATGCAGCCCGGCCAGAACAGTCCGGAGCTGGCCCGCGCCATTGGCCCTGTTGCTCGCGACCTGCTTGGCGAGCCGAACGAGCGCCTCTCATCGAAGACCGAGCTCCGTTTCGGCACAAACGGCAGTATGGCGGTCGACCTCGGCAAGGGAACTTGGTTCGACCACGAGGCCGGCGAAGGCGGCGGGGTGCTCGACCTCCTTCGTGTTCGGCGGGGCATGGTGAATGGTGCGGGTTTGGCCTAGCTCGAGGAGCGTGGCCACCTCGCGCCGAAAGAGCAGGCGAAGTCCGGCCGACCGCGGCAGGTCGCCGCCTACGCCTACACCGATGCCGATGGTACGCTGCTTTTCGAAGTCTGCCGGTTTGAGCCGAAGATCTTCCGCCAGCGCCGGCCCGACGGCCGCGGCGGTTGGCATTGGGACATGCAGGGCGTCCAGCGCGTCCCGTACCGCCTGCCTGACGTGCTGGGCGCCATCAGCGCCGGCGAGCCGGTCTACATCGTCGAGGGAGAGAAGGCAGCCGACCTCCTGGCCGAGGCCGGCCTTGCTGCCACTTGCTCGCCCGGCGGCGCCGGAAAGTGGGTGTCAGCCTATGCCGAGTGGTTCAACGGTGCCGACGTCGTCGTGCTGCCGGACAACGACGACGTCGGCAGGCGCCATGCCGATACGGTCGCCGATAGCTTGACCGGCCGAGCCCGGCGCCTCCGACTGCTATCGCTGCCCAACCTGCCCGACAAAGGTGATGTCGCCGACTGGCTCGCTGCAGGCGGAACGGCCGAGCAGCTGTTCGACCTGGCCGAGGTCGCGCCGGTTCGGGCAGCGCAGGCGTCCAAACCCGCGCCGGACGCCACACCCGCAAACCCTTACCGCCTCGAGCTGGTCGACCCGCGGACCCTGGCCGGCGTACCGATCCCGGTCCGGAAATGGATAATCGAGGACTGGCTACCCTTCGGCCACGTCACCATCAGCTACGGCGACGGCGGCGTGGGCAAGACGCTGCTCGCGCAGCAGCTCATGGCGTCGTGCGCCACCGGCGCCTACTGGCTCGGCCTTACACCGCGCCGGTGCAAGGTGTTCGGCCTGTTCTGCGAGGACGATCCCGACGAGGTCCACCGGCGCCAGGACCGAATTAATGACGCTCTGGACATCGACTGGGCCGACTTGGGCGACATGCGCTGGGCCTGCGCCGTCGGCCAAGACAACGTGCTGGTGCGGTTTGAGGCGGACGGCAGCTGGAACACCACGCCGCGCTTTGACCAGATCATCAAGGCAGCGAAGGAGTTCGGTGCCCAGCTGATCGTGATCGACACCGCGGCGGACACCTTCGGCGGCAACGAGAACGACCGCCAGCAGGTCCGCGCCTATCTCGGGCCGGTGCTCACCAGGCTTGCCCGCGACATCGGTGGCGCCGTGCTGGTGAACGCGCATCCGAGCCGGTCGGGAATGTCCACTACTGGCGACCTCGACGGCGGCTCGACCGCATGGAGCAACACGGCTCGCTCAAGGTGGTCACTCACACGTCCACTGGCCGAGGAAGGGGCCGACGCAGATCCCAACGCCCGCGTCCTCACCCGGCGCAAAGCGAACTACTCGAGTATCGGAGAGACGATCAACCTGCGCTGGCAGGCCGGCGCCCTGGTCGCTCAGAACGTGGCGGCCGGGCCATCGGCCACCGCACCCTCCAGGGCAGCTGCCGAAGGCTTGTTTCTGACGCTGCTTGATCGGTGTCTTGAGCAAGGGCAGGCCGTCTCAGAGTCGCCACACTCGCCGAACTATGCCCCCCGGGTTTTCGCAAAGCAGCCTGATCGGGCCGGCCTCTCCCGCAAGGATTTCGACGTCGCGATGCAGTCGCTGTTCGCCAGCAAAAGCATCCGAGTTGCCGAATATGGGCGCCCCGGGAAGTGGCGTAGCCGGGTCGAGCGTGACCCCGGAAACGAGGTCGCGAAGGCATGATGAACCACACCGGTCGTTACGAAACCGAACGTGCCCAGGTTGTCTGGAACCCATTGAAATCATTCAATGCCCAGGTTCGTTGCCCAGGTTGCCCAGGTTGCCTGCAAACCATTGATTTCATTGGTGCCCAGGTTCTGCCCAGGTGTGCCCCAGTGTTCCCCCCATACCCCCCATACGGGTGGCGCCCGCTTAAGAGCGGCGCGCACCCGTAACGAAGTGGGCTCAGATTGCGCGGCAGAGACGCGTGCCGATCAGCGTCACGTCACCAGTAACGCCAGTCATGGGCTCGGCTTAGGCATCACCCGCAGCCACCCGCTTACGCTGCCGCTCACTCCAGTCGGTCGCCAGAGCCTCCAGCTCGCGCAACGCCTCATCCGCGAAGTGCCGCACCGGAGCCAGGGCGGCTTCGTAGGTCTGCTTCTCGGACATTCGTCGCACTCCAATGACGAACGTGATGGTGGCAGCCATTGGTTAACAAAGCGTTCGGCCCGAGCAGCCGCTCGCACCAGGGGAAGCATTTTGCACCCGTTTTGCGTGTTGCCCTACCGAGCCTTGTGCCGGTTACCGGACTGCTCAACAGATAGGGCTGACACACGCATGACGTGCATACTTTCGAGAAGTTCGCCTTCACATAACCAGGAATTGCGGATGGGCGGGTCCGCAAGCGATGTTCATAAAAGCCGTTTGAGATCGGCCGAAGGCTCAATCAGCCTGCTGCAAAAACCTTCTTCTAAGCCTTGTTCACCCAAGACACTCTGGACGGACGAAGGAAAGCACAGGGTTAGAGGACGGCTGGTGTCCAAAACGTCCAGGGTAAACGCCAATACCCCGGACACGATCACCATCCACACGACAGGCAGAACCGGGCGGTGCTTCACCATCCTTCACCCGCGGACAAGGGCGACCTCTGTCCGTCGTCGCTGCCGCTCGATCCAGGCCGCCACGATCCGGTCCAACTCGTCAGCGGCATGTGCGTCCGTCTTGATGCTGGCAGCACGCAAGACCGCCAGGAACCCGTCAGTGCTGAGCATCGCTGCTCTGCTGCCAAATTGGTGTCGTCACCATCACCGGCTGCTGCGCCAGCCATCGAAGCGACTGACTAGCAAAGCATCGCGCGGCTTCTTCAATGGTGGTGTCGCTGGTAGCAGCCGCGAGCGTCTCGACCTGCTCTGCGCAGAGCGTCCCATTGCGCAGGATGCTCCCCAGAGCCTGAAGCATCGCCGCTTCAGTTGGGTGTTCGAGGCCGGGCGATACAGTGGCGGGCGTAATCTCGGTCGACATTCTGTCGGCTTCCTCGAGAGGGAGAGACGCTCAGTCTGCGGCAGCGATGGTTAAAAAACCGTTGCGCCCGATTGCGACACGTACCGCGTCCACCATCACCCCATTGCCGCCCGCGACCCCGCCGCGGACCGGCCTTCTCACCAGCGGGCTCACACGGAGATCACCATGCCTTTCGACATTTTCGCCCTTCGACCGAAGTCCAACACGTCCGAAGCGATCCGAGCCGCACTCGACAAGGTGACAGCGGCCGAGGCCGAGCAGGCGACGCAACTCCGGCAGGCCCGAGAGGAACGCGACCGCTTGCTGCTCGACGGCACGGCGACCGCATTGGCCAAGGCCCAAGCCGCCGTCATCGCCGCTACCGAGCCGGCGGAACAGACTGCCACGATGCGGCAGCAGCTCGAGCAGCGCCTTGCTGCGGCTGAGGAAACCGAGACCGTTGCCCAGGTCGCCAAGCTCCGCAGCACTGCTCAGGCGAGCGACGAAGCCTTGCAGGAAACTGTTTGACGAGTTGTCCAGCGGCATCGGTCTGCGGAAGGCAGCATCCGATACTCGGTGGGAATATGACCGGGCGGCCGAGGCTGCAGCGCAGAAATACCCGCATCAGGTCTTCCAGGCGCCAACCCCGGCGGCGGTGGACGGGCAATCGTGGTCATATGACGCAGGCCGCACGATCGGGTTGCTGGATATCATGCCTGACGCCCTCGACGCCCTGCTGCGGTCCGGTGATCCCCGCGCGCCCGGCGCCTTCTGATCATGCCCCTCGACGCGACCGCGGACGGACGCACGTGCCTGCGGCGGTCGGTCGGGGGTCCCTGGACGATCCAAATGGGAGACGGGTGGCCATGGCGCAAACGCCGCCTAGCCGCTGGGTAGCGAAACCTCTCCCCACCCAATCAGGAGAACGACCACCGATGGCCGGCAAAATAGAGAAAATAAGCCAGCGCGAGTTTGCCCGACGCGACGGCTGCGACCCGAAACTCGTCCGGATCGCAATAGAAGACGGGCATCTTGAGACCTTACCCGGCGGTGGCCTGGATGCCGCACTGGTGGGGACCGAGTGGCGAAAGACCAACCGTCGAGGTGGGGAGAAGGTGGGGAAAGTCCGCAGCAAGGTGGGGAGTGTCCCCACCAAAGTGAGGAAAGTCGCCATTGCGAAGGTGAGGACTTCCTCACCCAGCGAGCCCCCGATGCCCGACCTCGCGTGCAACTTGGTGGCCATGGCCGACGCCTTCGCCAACGATGCGGCGGTGGTCCTGCTACGCCACCTGCCGCTCGCAACCGTCCGGCCCATGGTGGTGGAGCTGCTGAAGAACGCGCGGCAGGGTGTGATCGAGATGCTGGAGGAGGACGAGATCATGCCACCGCCGGGCACGTCGACTTGGTCGGGCCATCGGGCGTTCACGACGGCGGTTCCAACTGAAGATGAATGGCTGGAGGCGGTAGACGAGGCAGGCCGTGCCGCCTGACCAGTCGAGTGCGAGCGAGGAATTGACCGACCTCCGCCCCATCGCCCGCTTGCGCCGCCTCGTTGCCGCTATCGAGGCTGCCCGTCCGCTAATGCCGGAGGATAGAGCGTGGCTGTTGACGGGGATTCGACGTTACCAGGCCTCGTGTCTCGCCAAGGGCGGTATCAGCCTCGAGCACGCCCTTGGCCTGGGCCGCCAGGGTGCACACGCATGGTGGAACACCGAGGCGCGGGGTCAACGCGATCGCCTGCTGCTCAACCTGCGCGCTGCGCACTTCGCCCACCTGGGAAATGCGGAAGCGGCAAGCGCCGTCGCATCGTTGGCGGCTCGGGCATCAGCTCGAGCAGGGCGCCCGGCACCCGGCCCGGCAGACGGCGCGTCCGCGATGATGGCGGCAGTGTTGGCGACTGGGCAGGGCATCCCAGGCCCGCGGCATCTGCGGCGCATCCTGGCCGCTGGCCATCCGACCCCCTGTCCCAAAAGTCCGTCGCCCGATGGCCAACCGGCCGTCGGATAGTGCCTCCATGAAGCTGGCATCCATCACTATCTCGCCCGACCTCCGCCTCACACTGCCAGCCGGCGGGGTGATGCTGTCGACTGCGCAGGCGATCCGTCTGGCCGATGAGTTGGCCTACAAAGCGTATCTCCGGCAGTCCGCCGAGCGTGATGAGCGCCGGGCCGCATCGCGCGCGCGCCGGCAACAATCGATGAGGAAAGCAGCATGAACACGATCACCACCGCATCGCACCGGCTGGCGCCAGGTTCAGCCGCCCGACCGCACGGCATCTCGCCACCGTCGACGCCATGGTTGCACGTGCCGCAGCGTTCGGTGGCGGACGCATGATGGCTTCGTCGAGCGATACCGTGCCGGCCGATCCCGCGCCCGCCGCGCCAAATACCCCGTCCGACACCGCCTCCCGTCTGGATGCGCAGGATACGCGACTGGCCGATCACGAACGCCGCATCGCCGGACTCGAGCAGCGCTCGCCGCCACCAGCCGGGAGCCCCGAGGAGACGCAGTCCACTTCGCCGGCTGCATCGGCCGCGGCCATGGCTCCGATCACCAGGATGGTCAGCAGCGCCGAAATTTACGGACGAATGAATGCTCGCTCGACCGGGCTGAAGGCAGCGGCTCCGACCCCTTCCGCCCCGACCATGATCCAGACCGCCACCGGCCCGATCCTGAATGCCCGCGCGATCCACGATCGGAACAACGCTGCCGCTGCTGCTCGCGCTGGCCGGTGAAGCTGCCTAGGCGCGATAATGGTTTACTGTTCGGGTGGCGGCGCTCCAGTCATGACAGCCGTCTCTTCAAGAAGGTAGCCCTCTAACGATAAAGCGCGCCATGGCTTCTCGACTGCAATAAGGTCAATGTAAGCAGCCGGGCGATTTCTCCAGAAAGGATGGTTCTGGGTTCTTGGACTTAGGTGAGTGCCGATGCGCGTTCCGATTCGTGACACTGAGACGCCAACGTAACGGCAGCATCCACTCGCATCATAAATTACGTAACAGCCAGCGGCGTCGAGTTGCTCTGGTTTACCAATGCGGCCCTGCTGTAGTGGGCCATAAATCTGAAGTTGGCCCAGTGATGGATGCCGCTCCGTAGAACAATATTTTTCTACGAGCTGCCGGATTGTCTGCATGTCTGGAGACAGCACTTCGTTTCCAAATAAGACTTCACTCAACATTGATTTCCACCGTTCAAATTCGCATTCGGTCCTATTACCACTTTCAGCTCTCTTTAGCTGCCGCCGTGCTACCGGCACACTGACAGCGACATGATGCCGGCCGTTGTGCAACCGGCAGAGTTAAAGGACGCGATCGCGCGGGCGGTTCTGGAACGGGCAAGGGCGGTGGTGATGGTCAGGGCGTGTGGGATTTAGTCCGAAAAGTCAGCCATCCTCTCCTGAAGCGGTCAGTGTATCGTCGATCTGTTTGATACAGGAAATCATCATGTCCGCGTACCTGACGACTTTTCCGTCGGTATGCGTGGTGAGCCGGTCGGCGAGAAGCAGCATCGGAGTGAGCATTCCTCTAATATCGTGACGCGCGGTCGACAGGGTCGCTTCGAGTTTGACCAGGCGATCAAGCTTGGATTGCACGTCGGGCGGAAGACTGGGCTCGGCCATGGTGCAAACAGGCTTCCAAACTGATTGTGTTCGCGCATTCAGCCTGAGTGCGACTTAAGCGTAAAGCTAGGCACAGTACGCGTCGGCGGACTGGGTGGGGCGGGGCTGTGGTGATGGTCAGGGCTTGCGGAGTGTAGGCTGGGGTTCAGGAGCTAGTGCGCGTGCTGACGTTCTCCGACGCGCACACTCCTGGTAGCCGACGTCAACTGCTCGATCTCTCTGGTCAGGACAGCTGCTCGAAACGGCTTAGCGACGAAAGCTTTAATGCCGTCGGGTCGAGGGCGGCCGCTGATCAGCAGCACTGGTAGGTTCGGGAATTCGGCTTCGATTACTCTGCAAAGTGTGACGCCATCCATGCCGGGCATGTTGATGTCCGAAAGAACGATATCGACAGGCTTCTCGGCGCGCAAAAGCGCAAGCGCTTTATAGCCGTCAGCTGCTGGATAAATGGTGTGTCCATGGTCCTCCAGCAGCCAGCCAAGGAGATCTCGGATTGGCTCTTCATCATCAACGATGAGGATTGAAAGCTTGGATGATGAAACGGCGAGCGACATAGCGGCTATCTACTCACGGGTACCAAACTCGGATCATACAACCTTGGGTTGTTTTCTCAACTCACGGTTTCGTGCTCAAGGTTACGGACTGGCCCAGGTTCACTCCTGACTCCCCCTGTTCTTAACGGAGCCTATGCCCGTCCTCACAGATAGCCACCCTGCGGCAAGCGTTCAGCCTGGGCCAAGATGGGGAGTGCGGCGGCGCACTGCATCGCTAATGAGACGGAAGGTCGGCTGGAATACGACGATTTTCGGCAGATAGAACGCTTTTTGCTACCCCCAAACCATAGCGATGTCTCCGGCTCGGTATGCTAGCCAGCGTGGCCACCACCCTTTTTTGGGGTGGCGCAAACATGTGGCTTAGGCGGCGCTTTGCTTGCGGCGGCGAACCATGCCGACGCTAATCAGGCTGGTGGCGAGCAACGCCATGGAAGCTGGCTCCGGAACGGCGGTTGAGCCCTTCACGTTGGTCAGGCGGATGTCCAGCTGGGCGGCGCGAGCGGTGGTCGTGCCGCTGATGGCGGTGTCATAGACGTCCAGATAGGCTTGGCTGCCATCGCCGAAGGTCACCGTGTTGCGGGCGAAGCGGCCGTTTTGGTCGACGTTGGTGTCGTTCGCGAACGTCAGCGACGCGTAGTCGAAAGTTGGCGTCAGCCTGAACTCGGTCTGTGACACGACGCCGGCCTGGTTCACCGGAGCATTGGCGGCGCTAGGGGACGTGAACGTGAACTTGAGCGAGATATTGTCGCGCTGGGTGCTGCCGAACGTCGTCGCGAAATCACCGCTGGTGATGATCGTCATGAAGCCGGCGTCGTAGTAGGACTGACCGATGGCCAGGTTGCTTGTCTGGAATGAGGCCGGGTTCGGGATCGCGTTGACCTGCAGGGTGTTTCCGGTGCTGCTGTCCGTGAACGTGCCAGTGCCGGCGTAGACGGTCGCGTTGGCGATTTGCGGTGCGACGGCGAGGGCAGCAGCTACAACGGCAAACTGAAAAGCATTCTTGAATTTCATGACACGTCCCAAAAAGTGTATATAAGACAGCTTTTGCACGTAGCGTGCCACTCTCTTAATTCCAGCAAGATCAATAACTTACTACGCTATTAATGTAACCCTCACGAATTAGTGTAAATTATTCTGACAACCTGAGGTGGAGTCAGACAGCTGGAGTGGTGCCTTAGGGTTGATTGCGGCCCGTGCGGCCCGTGCGGCCCGTGCGGCCCGTGCGGCCCGTGCGGCCTGTGCGGCGCTTGGGAACTCGACCAGGCATCGCCGGCGACGTCGATCCTGAATGCCGTGCGAGCGGCGGTGCTACTGACCCTGCTGTCGGTCGTGCTCTGGGCGGTTCCGCTCGTGGGTTGGCTCGTCCTTATGAAGCTGTGGCAGCTCGTGGTGCCCTAGCCGGCATCGGAGACTCGGCGCGCCGGTGATGATGGTCAGCGCGTACGGCATCTGACCCGTGGCTTGCTGTGCTTTAGCGAGAATTCCATCATGGAACGTATGTTCCGCCATCTCGCCATCCTCACCCTCCTGCTTTCCCCTGCAGTCGCTTGCGCCCAACCGGCTGCGTCCTGTGCGCGGCTGTTTACCAACGGCCAAGCCCCCGTCTTGCTCAACGCCCGTCTGGCTGAGCGCACCTCATCTCTCTGCTACAGCGCCTATGCCGTCTTGGACTCCGGCGTTACGCGCGGCGCGTTATGGTCGGCTGAGCATCCTACGGCGGCGGGGCTTGCTGCCGCGCACGAAACCCGTCGGGTCAACCTGTTCCACCCCGAATACACTCTGCCGTCGCCAGACCGGGCCGAACTGGTCGACTACACTCGAAGTGGGTTTGATCGCGGCCACATGACCCCTAGCGGCGATATGCCTGGCTCGGCAGCGCAGGAACAGAGCTTTTCCCTAGCCAACATTGTGCCCCAGACGGCACAGCTCAACCGCGGCGTTTGGGTGCGTATCGAAAGCGCGGTGCGGACCTTGGTCAAGCGCCGCGGCGAGGCATACGTCGTGACGGGCCCGGCGTTCCAGGGCGCCAACCTCCAGCAGATCGGCGGGCGCGTGCTGGTGCCGAGCTCGACCTGGAAGGCGATCTACGTCCCGGCCACGGGCGACGCGGGCGCCTGGTCGTGCACCAACACGGTAACGCCAGAATGCACCGTGTTGTCTGTCGCGGACCTCGCGGCGCAGACAGGGGTGGACCCATTCCCCGGGCTGTCGCAAAGCGTCAAGACGACACTCGGCCGGCTGCCCGTGCCGAGGTCAGCGCGCAACCGCTAGGCCCGGAGATACTATGCCCACGCACACGATGACGCCTTACGCCGACGATGCTGCTTCCATGACGATCGGCGATCTCACCCTGGAGAATAGTCAGGACTGCGTGGCAGTTGGCGGCAGCGTGAATCTGACGAGTGATAAGGCTGGCCTGGCCTACGCCCGCGCGCTCAAGGCGGCGCTGGACGAAATCGTGCACTCCCTGGAGAGCGAGTCCGCGTTGCCGGACAGGGTGGCACCGCCGAAGGCGGCCACCGAGGTCAAAAACCCGTTCGGCTGAAAGAGAGCGGGAAGATCTCGGTGTCCGGCGCCGCGCCGTTCACCCTCGTGCTGGCGCGCAGCAACGATGACGCGATCCCGCCGGCCGAGGCGGGGCTGTGTCGGCGGTGCGGGCCGGATCTGGACACGGCGGGCGAGAGGGCGGCGCAAATTGTGCGGGCGGTCTGGCCGACGCTGGCAGCTTACGAGTTGGGTGCAGTCAAGAATCGCGCGGCCTGATCTTAAACCCGAGCCCGACGTAACGGCCCGCAACGGCCACGACGGTGGGCGGCCGAAGTGTCGTCGAGCAGGTTGTAAAGTTGATTGATGGCGTGGATGCAACCGATGGTATCGCCCACGAAAAGTGCCTCGTCCGCCTCCCGGCTTAACCGGTCTTTCTCGATTGAAAGGTCCGAATTTCCGATATTTCCACGACCAGTCGGCATCTTTTGCCCAAATTCTTTGTCTCACGTGTATGTGAGACTGCTTCCGCAAGCGTCTACATAGCTGCGCAAACATAATCTTATGCATACCGAACAATCAAACCATGTGTGTAGTATTTGCAACAGTGTTGTCAGGGTGCAACGACATGCCAGTGGCAGCAAATGTTAAGGCTGGTCTTGCCGGAATGCTCACACTACGCGCATGCTCTAATTCTGTGTCTAACGGTGGCGTAAGTTGGATCTATCTCCTGTTTCTGGAATAACAGCCGTAGTAATTGGCAGTAGAGTACGAAACAGGCGGATCAGTGACAATCTAACTGAAGAAGCAGTTGCTCGTGCGCTGGGATGCGATGTCGACCACCTGCGGGCTGCTGAGGCAGGCAAAATCAACTTCTCCGCGGAAGACATCGTCAGCTTGTGCTCAATTCTGCGGGTGTTGCCGAGTTGGTTTTTCGAGGATTGCTTTAAGCAAAGCTGAGACAGCGAGCAGCTAGCTATGTGCTTGCTCCGATTGAGGCGGAAGCGGATTTGAACTGCTTAAACCTTTAAAACAAAATAAGAAAACTGTGCTGGGCGTGTGTTAGAGCGCGCCTCATGTGAGCCAACGAGAACTGGACCCGGCGGTGGGACGGGTCGGAGCAGGAAGTGCTGCTCTCGCAGGATTACCGGGCCGAGGACGAGCCAGCGCTGATCGACACGTTCGCGCGGCATTTCGACGATCCGCGCTACATCCGGCTCGAGGGGCGGCCGGTGCTGATGGTGTATCGCGCCGGGCTGATCCCGGGCGGCGCGGCCACGGTGGCGCGGTGGCGGCGGGCGTTTGCGGCGACCGGGCATGACCCGATGTTCATCATGGCGCAGAGCTTCGGGGAGCGGGACCCGCGCGAGGTCGGGATGATGCGGCGGTGGAGTTCCCGCCGCACAAGCTGACCGAGCACCTGCCGCAAATCAATGGCGGGCTGCGCATGCTGGACTTCTCGGCGGATGCGCGGATCTTCGATTACGAGGTGGTGGCCGGGGCGTCGGACCTGTCGCGGCAGCCATACCCGCTGATCCGGACGGCGGTTCTGGGGTGGGACAACGATGCGCGGCGGCAGGGCCGGGGCATGACGATCCATGGGGCGACGCCGGCCGCGTACCAAGCGTGGCTGTCGCGGTTGATCGGCGCGGCGCGGGAGCAGCGGGTTGGCGGGGAGGCGCTGGTCTGCATCAACGCCTGGAACGAGTGGGCGGAGGGGGCCTATCTCGAGCCGGACGTGCATTTCGGGGCGGCGTTCCTCAATGCCACGGGGCGGGCGGTGTGTGCGCAGGCGGGGCAGCTCTCAGCGACGCGGTTGCTGTTGGTGGGGCACGATGCGTTCACGGCCGGGTCGCAGCTGTTGTTGCTGCATATCGGGCGGGCGCTGGTGCAGCGTGGCATCGGGGTGAGCTTCGGGGTGAGCTTCCTGCTGCTCGGAGGCGGGCCGCTGGAGGCGGAGTATCGCGCGGTGGCGCCGACCACGCTGTTCGCGGGGTCGGACGAGTTGGCGCGGCATGCGGCGGCGCTGGCGGCGAGCGGGTTTCGGGCAGCGATCGTCAACACGTCGGCGGCGGGGCATGCGTGTGCGGCGCTGGCGGCGCAGGGCATCGCGTGCACGCTGTTGCTGCACGAGATGCCGCGGCTGTTGCGGGAGCGGCACCTGATCGAGTCGGGGCGAGCCGGGGTGGCAGCGGCGCGGCACGTGGTTTTCGCGGCCGGGTTCGTGCGGGACCGCTATCACGAGGTGGTGGCGTTGCCGGAGGCGCGGACGGTGGTGTTGCCGCAGGGGCTGTATCGGCCGGTGGAGCGGGAGGGGGCCGCGGGTCGGCGGGCGTCGCTGCGGCTACCGGAGAGGGCAACGCTGGCGGTGGGGCTGGGGTATGCGGACCTGCGCAAGGGATTCGATCTGTTCCTGCAGGTCTGGCGATTGGCGCAGGCGGCGGATCCGTCGATCCATCTGCTGTGGGTCGGGGATTTAGACCCGTTGGTGTCGGCCTATCTGGGGGCGGAGATCGCGGCGGCGGAGGCGACGGGGACATTTCATCGGTTGGCGTTCCAGACCGATGGGGCGGAATGGTTGGCGGCGGCCGACGTGCATCTGCTGACGTCGCGGGAGGACCCGTATCCGAGCGTGGTGATGGAAGCGATGTCGGCCGGGGTACCGACGGTAGCGTTCGAGGATGCGGGGAGC
>Ga0160427_10001481_pt1 | contig 14394 bp, 10 predicted proteins | sample SolpanmetagenomL_FD_108194 | JGI IMG/M metagenome (GOLD analysis project Ga0160427, IMG submission 108194) | Solar panel surface microbial communities from Lawrence Berkeley National Laboratory, California, USA - L | ecosystem: Engineered > Built environment > Solar panel > Unclassified ...
GCAGCCGGAGGTTTTGTAGACTTTGGACGTGTAAACGGAAACTTGGCATTGTCAAGAGCTATCGGAGATTTCGAGTTCAAGAAAAGTGCAGATCTTCCACCTGAGCAACAGATTGTCACAGCTTTCCCAGATGTCGTAATTCACGAAATCACTGATGACGACGAGTTCCTGGTCATTGCTTGCGATGGTATGTCATATCTGGCTGGATAAGTATTATCCTCACACTAACACCAACAATTAGGTATCTGGGATTGCCAATCTTCACAGGCTGTCATCGAGTTTGTGCGAAGGGGCATTGTTGCCAAGCAAGAACTGCACCAAATCTGCGAAAACATGATGGATGTTTGCTTAGCACCAAACAGTGATAATGGCGGTGTTGGCTGCGACAACATGACTATTATGGTCATCGCCTTTCTAAGAGGAAAATCAAAGGAGGAGTGGTATGACATGGTCGCGAAGCGAGTCGCTGACGGGGATGGGCCATGTGCCCCGCCAGAGTACGGCAAGTTTCTCTCTTTGCTTTGAAACACCGAGAAGACATGACGCTAATCTGATGTCTTGCGATGTAAAGCAACTCTGAAAAATAATCGTTGGAACCAATATTACCACAACGACGGTGAGAACAATAGTAGAACTGGAGACAACAGCTATCGTTCAATCGGAGGTAGAGAAAGTGGTAGAATTATCGTGTTAGGCGACGGTACTGAGGTGTTGACAGATTCTGATGATGCTGAAATGTTTGAATATGGTGATGACGACCAGGATGTGGAGGAACTGATTACGGAGAGCAATATTCCAGCCCTGAAAGCTAAAGAAAACCAACAAAAACAAAATACAGACGAAGAAGATAAAGATGCATCTTCCAAGGAGTCAGATGGAGAAAAGGCGACAAAGGAGAGCATTGAAAGAATGGCCGAGTCAACCAAAACTTCGTCATCTTCTGACAAGGCAAAGGATTCAACAAACACGTCAAAAGAGGGCAAAGTTCAAGCCTGATTCTACATTGTGCAATTTTCCTTTGTTCCTTTATTCTATTACCTCTTAAATATTATGCATGCCTGTTCTTAAAGTTTGTAGGGGATCTGGTGTAAGAGATATCATCGCGTTCTTCTTATAGAATTTCTCTATATTGTTTCTTTATATATTGTTCATTTCTCCTGGTCATTCATCATTTTGTCTTCGTACTTATATATCAGGTATCCAGGAAGACTCTGTTTTAAATAATGATCAATATTTGATCTTTCCAGCGCCATAATGTTCAAACTTGATGTTGTAGATTTTCGACTTTACCTGTACATGACCAAAATAGAACATTGATGGTCCATAAGATTATACGACCAATAAATTGTCTAAATTTATTGATATTTTGCGATAATGCTGCCGATATGTGCTAAAAATTGTAGTTTAATACTGCATAATATGACGATCGCTCTCGCGTATATCGCGAATCAAATGTGCCTTTGCGAATTGATTATGATGAAGAACTTGTTATCGCGTGACCACAGAATGACATTTTTTTAAATTTATACAATGTCTTTGCTTATGTACATGTAACTGGAGTGTATTATTTGCTAGGAAGATACACTACGACTGGTATACTAAGTAAGTACTAAGTATTCATGTCTCTTTAGCTTCGATACTGTTGTACCGTAATTTAATTGCTAGAAAATTCAAGCAACGACATCCACTATCATGAGTGTAAGACATGTGTCACTTGTCGCAAGTTCAATCTAGATGTCAATTTACTATAATCATCACTAACTTAGCACTAGTATTCCAATGTATTCGATATTTATCGAGTCTATCCTTAAACTCTTAGTATTTTCTCTTCATGCATCGCCGCATCCTCAAAATGATCGCTTTCGGATAATTAAAACCCTTAATTTATGTTTATAGCTTAATACATCATTTGCTTTTGGGCGATTCCTTCTGATGCCTTCTAGGCTTTTTACCAAATGCGCCTTTGAACTCCAAGATCGAGTTTTATAGACTAATGTAGAATCAAACAATACACGAGATTATAAGAAAAAAATGTTCCCAGTTCATCTTTGAAAGGTAAAAAGATCCAAGCCATCTGCTGGCGGTTTATTTAATATTCAAATGATGGACGACAGGGAAGTTGTAATTTGACATGCCTGTGTGATGAAAATAGATCTTCTCCAAGACGGGACCCTTTCCGTAGTACATGACCATCTTGGGAAGAACTAACTAACGACTCCCCGGCCCCCCCGGAGAGCTGGCTTAACTTTGGCATACGTATTCTTAAATCCAAGTCCATTCATCAACCAATTTATCATTATATTATTATTAGTATCATCATCGTTAGTTACTATTGTTCAGCTTGCACTAACCAGGTCCTCGTCAGCTCCATCCCTCCCCGAAACAACACTAAGCATTTTACATGATATTAAAGCTACTCACTTCCTGGCAGGTCTAGCCCAAAGGTTTGGCAATCGTTGTCTTCTTGTCTGGCTGTTCTGTCCGCATTTACGTTTTCCATTGAGCGTACCTCCAATCTCAAGCAACTACTAAGTACTTACTCTCAGCATTTACGTGCCGCTGTTCACTTGAATCCCTCCAAAACAACTTTCAACTACAATACCATCAGTTAGCTTGAAGCTACTCCAGAAAAGCATTGCACAACATATTGTCTTCCTCCTTGTCAGCCTTGTACAGATCATGCTCATCTAAGATCAATACCCTTCTTTTTTTCATTCAAAAGAAATAACGGGTCTTGTTTGGACAAGGACAACGACGATTTTGAGCAAAATAGTCTACTTCAACAATTTTGACGTGAGACGAAGACGTTGAAAGCAAACCGAATCGGAAGGATTTCTTTCGCTCGCCTCTGTGGCGACTACATACCTATCGACATCACTCGGGAGGAACGGTATTATCTTCACGATGAGATCTATTCAAAGATTTGGTCTGAGTTCCCTGGCTCTATTAGCCAGTCTCAGTGGTATCGTGGTTGCTGTTGAAATGTCGCCACAAGACTATTACATCCACTCACTTCCAGGACAGCCTGAGGGGCCTTTGGTTAAGATGCATGCTGGGTATGTGTTGTACCTTCTTTGATAGGATATGTTGCTTTTTAAACAGATGCTCGATGTTTTTCGGTTGGCATTGAATCGGGGAGAGGAATCAAAGAATTGTAGAACAATTATGAGAAGGAGGAACAGTTCATGCTAACGCTTTCTCAACTCAATATAGAATGATCGAAGTGGACGCGGCAGCACATGGCAACCTGTTCTTCTGGCATGCACAAAATAATCACATTGATGCCAGACAACGAACGGTGATTTGGTTAAATGGTGGACCGGGTTGCTCGTCCATGGATGGTGCCCTCATGGAAGTTGGACCTTATCGAATGAAAGACGACAAAAATTTGGAGAAAAATCCCGGAAGTTGGCATGAATTTGCAAACTTGTTGTTTGTGGATCAACCGGTTGGAACAGGTTTTAGCTATATTGACCAAAACGCCCTTCTACACGAGTTACCAGAGGTGTGTAGAGACGACCCTTAGGAACCCCCCCCCCTCTTTTGTTTGATGGTTGAATCAATTAAACTAACGGATGAACTCTATCAAGATGGCCAAACATTTCATGATATTCCTGGAGAAGTTTTTCAAATTGTTTCCTGAATACGAACATGATGAGGTGAGTTTGACGAGACAATGTCGTAGTTGGGGAGGGAGTATGATGCTAAAAATCACTACAGATTTTCATATCTGGCGAGTCGTATGCGGGTCAGCATATTCCATACATTGCTCAAGCAATTGTAGAGCGCAACGAAAAAACAACTGGCGTCAAGTGGAACATTGCTGGATTACTCATAGGCAATGGTTGGATAGACCCAAGGAGCCAATATCCAGCATATCTGGATTTTGCATACAAGAACAACATCATCACAAAGGGCTCCGATGTAGCCAAGAAATTGGAGTCACGACAAGCTCAATGCAATGGAGAACTAGAAAACAAGGGCAACAATATAGATATGGGCACTTGCGAAATGGTACTCCAGGATATTTTGAGCTTGACGGCAACAGAGGTGGATGGACAGCGCTATTGTTACAACATGTATGACATCAAGCTGAAGGACACTTATCCTTCGTGTGGTATGAACTGGCCACCGGACCTGAAATATGTTACACCATACCTGCAACGTAAAGAGGTTAAGGAAGCATTGCATGCAACAGGCAAGGAATCAGGTTGGACCGAGTGCTCCGGTTCCGTTAGTAGCGCGTTCCGGGCAAGAAACTCAAAGCCTTCAATTGAGCTCCTTCCCGGATTACTAGAGAAGATGCCTATCTTGCTCTTCAGTGGTGAATCGGACCTTATTTGCAACCACATTGGTACTGAGAACCTCATAAACAACATGACTTGGAACGGTGGTAAGGGCTTTGAAACTGCACCTGGCGTATGGGCACCCCGAACAGACTGGGAATTTGAACATGAAATTGTCGGACAATATCAGACTGCCAGAAACCTGACTTATGTTTTAATACACAATTCATCACACATGGTTCCGTTTGATCTTCCACGACAATCTCGGGATATGTTGGATCGGTTCGTTGGAGTTGATATTAGCAGCATTGGCGGTGAACCAGCAAAGGTTAGAGTCGGTGGCGAGGATTCCCCTCCTACCTCTGTCGGCGGCACAGCAAACTCGACTCAAGCAGTCGCGGATGAACAGAAGAAGCTCGACGAGGCACGATGGCAGGCATATCGCCGATCAGGTGAGATCGCTCTCGTTTTTGTGGCCATTGCTGCTGTTCTCTGGGGTATCTTTGTTTGGCGACAACGTGCCGCAGCGGCAAGACAGTCTGGACGCAACGGTGTTGCATACTCGGGTATTGGTCGCAAGAGGGATGTTGAGGAAGGAGAATTTGACGAGAGCGAGCTCGATGATCTGCATGTGGTCACACCCATGTTCAACAGAGATGCTGAGGGAGATAAGGATGAAAGATACAGTATAGGAGGTGATTCCTCGGAGGATGAAGAAGTACGACCTAGGACGGGTCAACAACGAGGAGGGAAATCAGAATAAGCGCTTTTTAAAAAAAGATCTCGTCTTTTTTCTCGTTTTTTTCTGGCATTGCATTGACGACATGGAATGTATTTTTATGATTGGCTTTTTTATAACTTTATTCTTGTTGCTTAGATTCTTTGTAGAAGTCAAGTCTTTGATATGAACTGACGAGAGCATTCCAATGCATTCTCTTTTTGGCTTTTGAATATGTCTTTTATTATATCACCACGCAATGTAGTGAGGCTAATGATTGAGACTCGATGACGTTTTATGGTATAATGCTGTGAAGATGACGGATGAATCCTGTTGCTGCAAGAGTACCACAATAAGACAACAACATGTATTTTAGCTACAGACAAATTCCTACGTACATGAGAAGCGTACTATACTTATTTACATATAGCGACGGCGGTCATCAGAACCGTGATTCAAGTTACTGGTACGTTTCCTCTTAGCCGTCGACTGTCCTTACTTAGTCTGTGTGTGCGTGTGTGTTCTGTGTGATCAGCCATGCTTGACAGGGGATGGATGGATTATGGGCAGGGATGCATCAAAGTGTCGACCCCACCTTTTTTGTTAGTGGGTGGGTGGATGGGTTGCTCACACACTTGATCAATGAATGATACTACCATGCACGTCGTTCGACTTATATATCCCATCCCGCAGCAGCTGAATCCATGAAACAGAAGAGAAGAGGAAAGAACAGCAGAGGATCAGCATTTATCGTTCATCATCCATCAATCCTTTAAACTCAATTGATAATCTTAATCACAGATAACTCACGCCAAAGCTCAAGTACTTAATCTACCTGCTTCAAGTTACTTACTTTCTCTCTTTCCCTTACATACACCAGTTCCACAAACATCAGCTGTTCTCCTCTTATCATCCTTTCAGACCTCTCCGGCTTACAGTCAGAATTGATCTCAAAGTCTACCCTTTACAGGCTTTTGATAGACACATCAGAGTAGAGATTACGAAGGGTGAGTGGTTTACTACCTCATAACGAGAGAAGGTTAATGACGAAATAAATAGTCTTTCCTGTCTGCTTCTTCTAGTCTTAGGCATTTATTCAACAGAGACTAACTAAGAGATCAAGCTTGCAAGTCTAGAACCTTCATCATCCTTATCGCCTGTCGCCGTTCTATAACTGCTAGACAACCGGTTTCTTGAAAAATATCAAAAAAACCCAATTTACCTTTAAGCTTTTTAGCTTTCGAGATCGAAGTCGCAGGCCATCCAGTTTAGCTCTATTTCTGTTGTGTCATAATTTCGTGGTAAGCTAAGCTTTGTTGATGTTGAAGGAAGTCTAAATATGGTTCATGCTTCGTAATACTCGTTCATGTTTAAGTTTATTGTCACGAGTACATATACATTTAAAGCTAACGAGATGGCGATGGAAAGAACAAAAACCGAACTTTAGGACGCACAACAACAACGGCTTGAATCTACGACCTCTGCAAAGGAAGTTCTCCACAGAATATAAATCACCGTCTAGCATCAACTGATAACGTTCAACAATGCTTCCTGCTCAACGAAACAAAGTCGATATTAGTGTATGTCTATGATATTTCGATCCCCATGACGCCTGTGGTGGAGCTGCAACTAGAGCTGATTGTCCCGTTGTTGTCTAGTCTTTATCCGAGGAAGAGCAGAAGCTGTTTCGTCTTTATGGTAAACTTCCATCAAAGAAGGATATTTTGAGTAACAAACTCAAAGTTCGTATATTCACATTCCTACTCTTGTGTGTTGTATAGATATAGGTTACATACAACTTCTGTAACAAAGTTGCATTCATGAACGTTTTTATCTAACGCCTCTTTTAATCTGGCTCTAGGAACGAAAGTACTTCGATTCAGGCGACTACGCTCTCTCTAAAGCCGGCAAAGCTTCTGATGTTGGAGTTACTCAAATTGGTTCACAACATCCTTTGCCTGAGAACATACCTCACAACCACACCACTACACCATCTACTCCTTCAGGAGGAACAGTCAGCGGCGTCAATCCAGCTGTATCTCCAGGCAAGGAAAATACGCTTGTAAAAAGTCCAATGGGAGCAATAGAGCCGACAACTGCGAGCAACGACGATGAAGACGTTCCTGAAGCGACTGCGAACGAGACATTGCCCAGTCCAAAAAAGGAATCAGCTGTTCCAGCGAGATGGAGATCGCAGTCGTAGGATTTGGTATTGAAAAGAATGGAAGAAAGAAAGAAAGAAAAAAAAAAAGAAGAAAAAAAAAAGGGAAATGATGACGACCATATTTGATTACGATATGAGCGATGAATGCCTCCTGTTACTTTTTTGTGTTTTTCGTTCGATCTTTTGACTACTTGAGGTTGCGAAATGTTCAGTATCGTGATGAGGTTCTACTCTTGTTTTTCCCTCTCTTGATCATCCTACAGGATGATTATCCGGACTTACACCCGTTCTTCTCGCACAACGATCGTTACGATTTCCTGATCCACTGTCAAGTTCAGTTTGGTCAATTTCAGCGCTTGAAGCAATACAGAATTTTTAACCACATATACATACAACTACACATACATATACACCAAAAACAAGAGGGCTAATCCACATGAACGTGGGTGCTAACTCTCGTCACCTTGATCCTCTGCTTCTTGTAGCAGTACATACACACTTACATATATGCATTGACGTGTTTTTTCACCTGTTCGATCCGCGTTACGCTCCGTATTTCTGGATTCTCTTGATTGGCGTTACACGGATCTTAAATTTCTGTTTATAAGTTACGGTCTTTATCAAGATTGTTTTTCTCTCTTTCGCGCTACAACTCATGTTCGAAATCCGTATAGTTGGTTTTTTCATATGCATTTAACGGCACACTGTCGATTTATATGAGAATACAATGATAACAATGTATTTTATAAAAAATATTGAATGTTTTAAAGCATGTTCAAGTGTTTGCTAAAGGATGAGAGATGAGAAGAGAAGATGCGAAACAGATCCTTACAACTAGCTCTATTCTGTTTTTCATCCTGGCTAGTGTCACTTGATGGACAATGTAACCTAGGACCGAATTTTACAAATTCCGGTCAAGGAATAGTGTTCGTCAGTTGATCAGACTATTTAGCAACTATTTGTGGGTACACGCCCATGCCAGGAGTTGAAGCTAATCTTGGAGACAAGAAAACAATTGATACTTGGTGTACTATTTCTTGCTAAGCCTTTCTAATTCAACAAGACCAACAACAGCTAACATCAAAACGCACCCAATTCATCAACTGTGTGTCCCCAGGCTTCATAGGTAAAAGACTTTTAAAATCACGGGCTGAATTGTACCTGCATGTGCAAGAAAGAAAATAGAGAGATCTGAATGCAAAATCAAACAAGGGCAAGCAGCTAATGGAGATTGGCGATATGTTTTTTTGGATTCACACGCGAGGAGTTGATTACCTGGAATTCAATATTCCACTCAGACCCCTGGCAACACTAGACTAAATCTGGAGCTTGACACGACCTCACATTTCTGGCCCTTGCTAAGAAAGAAGAAGAAGAAGCAGCGCCCTCAAAACACTAATAGAGGAAGACTTCATTCTTCGGTTACGCACACCGACAGCTTCATTGTATGGACAAGACGGAGAAGGAGGCATCTCGCTATGTTTCTTACTTTCTTCTTCTATTCTTCAAAACAATGGGGTGCAAGGGCGCAGGAATTGGTATATATGATTTTATGAACAATTAAATTCTTCACAAAACAAACGTCAAATAGGAAAGATGAGTGGCACCTTTATATTCGTAAATGTCTGCACATTTCTTAAATGTTTATTGAAGTACTACTTTTTCACTTTCTCTCATTCCATTCTTCACGAAGCATTCAGTCAGATTCTCTCAAGAGCTGGCTTGTCACTCTTTTTTTTTGAGCTTCAGATTTCACCCTCATTTCATATTATCAATCATTTTTCAAAGAGAAAGAAGGAAAGAAGGAAGATTAAAAGTAAAAGAAGAAAAAATAATCTTTACTTGTAATATTATAGAGATTGCATTGAATGGTCGAAATTTTTTAAGAAATTTAATACATGTAAGTTTGCATCAATGATCTTTGATGATGTATCTTCAACTAATCTGACTTTGAAGAATGACTTGTCGTGCATACACTGCTGTCATAACTTGGACACACATTTTTGTATATTGCTTATTACTTGTCGTTTGTCGATGCGCGCCTCAACTAGCACTCCCTATAGCTGCTCAAATACCACCGATAGCACGATTGGAGCAAGCTTATAGCTTCGAGTTTGCCGGATCAACATTCTCAAGTTTACAAGCTTTAACATACACCATACAATCAGACCTGTCATGGCTTCAAATAGATTCGGCTCAGAGAAATGTACACGGGAATGTGCCTGCAAATCAACAGACTGGATCCTTTCCGGTCACGGTTTTGGCTTCCGATGGCAGTGGTACTACAGCAAGCTCACAGTTTAATGTCCTGGTGGTTAATGCAAACAACGATATTGTGTCAACCGGAGACCCATCCGAATTTTTATTGAATCAGACCGTGCCGTCAAACGGCGAGAAGGGCTTGTTGACGATACCGGGAAAGAGCTTTGAAATTGTGTTTCCGAAATCAGTATTCTCAGAGACTAATCAGTCAGTTTCCGAGAATGACTTGTTTTACTATGCAACTTCGGGAGACAAGACACCTTTACCTTCATGGATTACGTTTGGATCTACAGGATTGCTCTCATTCTTTGGAACACCCCCAAAAGTGTATTCAACTGTAGCGCCACCTCAAGTTTTCCCATTAAGACTTGTTGCTAGTCGTTACTCTGGATTTGAATGTGCAACGTTCGACTTCAATATCGTGCTTGGGTTACAAGAGTTTTACTTCACTCAGAATTTTCTCGATGTGTCAGTATCTGAAGGAAAAACAGTGCAAGCCTCGCTGCCTCCTCTTCGTTTGTCAGATAAAAACATACAATATGGCGATAGCAATATCGTCAGCCTCAGTTTATCAGGTCCGTCTTGGCTGAAACTTGATCAGTCAACCGGTCGCTTGACAGGCACAGCGCAAGGGAACGTTCAAACAACCAACATAGTTTGCAATGTCACGGCACAAGATCGATTCCAAGACATTGCGACTATGGAGATTCTTCTAGATTACAACAATGCATCCACATCTCAAAATTCAGTCCCCGACTTGTTTTCAGTCCGAAGCTTGCCAACTTTGTCAACATCTGTTGGCGAGGTTGTCAATTATACTTTGAATTCAAGCATATTTACGGAACAAGGACTTGAGCTTCATGCTGCCTATACTCCATCGAATGTTAGCAATTGGTTGTTCTTCGATCCATCAACAGCGACATTTCAAGGAATTGTCCCAAAAAGCTTTAATAATACATCTTTTCTTGTTAATATTACTGCTATTACTAGCGATCATGAACGAGTATCATCTCTCGCCTTTGCTGGTGAGGTGGAGGGGATTGCTGATCCCTCGACTACGGTATTACCAAGTATACCCTCATCTACACACAGTGCATCGTCGTCTAGTTCTGCAGCCTCTTCATCAGGTGATTTCGCTGGCAATAGTAAGACTGTACGGAACGCTTTGTTGATTACTTTATTCGGGTTGCTGTTGTTGATATTGGTACTACTCTTGATATTGTATCTTTGTGTAAGGAGAAGAGAGCAACATAAGAAGCAAACCATGCAGAAGACTGGAGGTGTGCTCACGAAAAATGCAATCTCTCGACCACTGCCAGAAGAACCCAAGATCAGTACATCAAGAACACCTAGTCCAGACAAAGAACCTATAGAGATGAAGGAGAAGTCTAAGAAACCGGGTCGTTTGACCATCGTAGCTACAAAATTCTTCCCGGGAAACTCACGTCAAAAGCAATCTGTTAGCGAGGGGAGGTATATGGAAGACGGACCAGCCGGGTCTCACGACACAAACTGGACAGAGCAGGTCCTTCGAGGCATTGATTTTCCAGATCCCCTTGAAATTCGTCCAGTCGGTACCTCGATCAAGTCCTTTTGTGAATCACCCGTATCAACAAGGTCCAAAGTGGTCACATTTCCAGTGGTGCCATCAAGCCTACACAACAAGTCAAGCGTGTCGTTGACAAACAGTAACTCCCCTAACGAGTCAAATATTGAAGAACGTCAATTCTCTGTTCCAGAAGAAGACTACGACTATGACTTTAGACATCTAGGAGCACCCAGGACGCCGCTTACCCCAGAATCACCTTACAGTGACCCCAGTTCTTTCCTTCTCTCTTCCGCACCCCAAGGCATAAGTCATAGTTTTGTCAATGGTGGAACAATTTATAGTGCGGAAAGTCCTCTGTCAGTTGGCTTTTCACCACTTCCTACTATTCGTATGTTAGGCAGAACATCCGTTGACGGTCCGTGGAGCTCTACTGCTGGATCTTCGCCTGATCAACAAAGAAACATGTCTAAAGGTTCTGGCAACTGGCACACTATAGCCGCATCGAAGAATAGCTCTACAGATGCAATTGTTGAGAGACCGAGGAATCCGATTGCAAAGAATACCATGCAACAACCAAAAGACAAGACAGTGTTCGAAATTGTCACAGACAGCGGTTTCCAGACGCCCAAGGGTTCATTGTCTATGCATAGCAGTATGAAGTCCATTTCGTCGACCAGAGCATGGAGTGATGACGAACCTATGCCAACAGACATTTTTCACCAACTAGATCGAGAGACTATCAATAATCGTCATGGACAAGATCTTAACTCTAGAAACAATCACAAATTCCTTGGTGACAGAGTCAAAAACGTAATGAACCAAAACAATCATCAGCAGACCAGCAGCAACTCAAATACAAAAAAGCCACCCATGTTCGATCACAATTACGAAAACATCACAAACACCAATCCATTTGTTCGTGAACCAAGCTATGTTATTGGAGAAAATGAAGAATGTCTCGACGAATTCATCGACCAACAAGGTCAACGTGTCTGGTCGAAACGACACACTGGCCGCGCAGATTCTGAAATCATATCACGACGATCATCTTCATCATGGACCAGCACATGGGGCGGAACTTCATTCTGGTTGGATAGCAACAAACCCATCACTAGAAGCAGTTCTTCCAACACGGCTGCCACGCATTACAACTATCCGTCCTCTTCATCGCCCAATACAACCACAGTGTTGGACATGTCGTCCCCAATGAGAAATTTGCCGGGAACAACAAAAACACTGACAGCGGGTAGTATTTCGAATAAAAATTCAAATGTTGTCAAGAATGCCAGAGCTTCACCAATTAGAATGACGATGATTGGTGGGAATGAAGAACAACGACGGCAACAACCGCAACAGCAGCCAAAGCAGCAGATGAAGCCAAAATTGGTGGATTTCAAGAATAAGAAAAGACCGGTTAGTGTTTTGGAAGATGAGAATGGAGACATTTTTGATGAGAATGGCAACAATTTTGTTGATACGAGGAGGAGAAGTAAGAGTATTGTCCCACCTGTTGAGTATGCGATTTAAAGAAGGGAAAAAAAACAGGATTGAGAAATACTCGTTGGTACTGGTTGCATCTCCCTAATCTTCGTTATACCATCATGAACTAAATCGAGTCACGAAAAGCTTTTGATACTTATCTGTTCTTATAGACATTGCCTTCCAATTCACCTTGATTTGTGGTTTTGTCTCTCTCTGCTGCTTTATTTCCATCCTCATCTATACCTTTTCTTTTGTCTTGTTGGAACTTCCAACATGTTTTCAATATTTTTGCTTTCTGATGTTTATATTATACCATGATACCATAAGATACCTTGTTCTCTTTTCTTTATATTCCTTAGGCTCAAAATATACCAAACTTCTCTTTCTTCTTAAAATTTGTCCTCCAAAATTCCGTTAAAAAATGATGTAATAGACTTTCTTTTATTCTTGGTTATCCTACTATACTCACAGGATTTGGTGGAGTTTTGGAAGAAACGTGCTTAATAGATGATTGAATTTTCATGCTATGCCAGGCACGTTGCAACGTAAACATATATTGTATTATAAAATTCTTTCGGTACGATAAAGCAAGGGTAAAGTTATAATAGCTCTTGCATTATAGAGGTTATTTCATGTTTACGGAACAAACGTTTGTTAGTTTATTAGAATTGTATTTATGAAATGAAAAATGGACAAGAACAAGCAGAAAAAAGAAATCAAGGACTGAACACAATTTTCCCATCACCCGTCGTTTCTCCACCTCCCCGCCCCCTTTTTTCACTCTACAATTCCACCTTCTTCTTTATCCCCGCCCTCAGATAATCTATCCCACTCAGATCCTCTCATAGCCCTCCTCTTTGCATCAATATACAGAATAAACTCTTCATATGTCCTCGGCATAATGCGTAAATGTTTATCTGGGACGTGGAACGTGTATATAAATGTTCCTGCATCCTGCACAGAGCCGTGTTCCACATCCCGGACTTTACTATCGACTCGTACATGGACGCGTGAGCCTGATGACGATGGTGACGATGATGACGAAGGTTCAGTAAAGGCGACACGGGCGGAGAGGTACAAGACAGAACCCACGGAAACTGGCTGTTTAAATGTTGAAGGATCGAGAGAAAGGAAATGGGGGCGAGTATGAGAGAAAGCGGCACAGCAACAAAAGGCTAGTTCGTAGGTTTGGCGGAGGAGGTAACCGCCAAATACTTGGAAGGACTATTCGCAATCCATTTGATTAGTGAAAAATGACTTTCGCGAGCAGTGGAATCTTTAATATATATTTTTTCCTTTTCCTTTTTTTCCAATTCTTTCTAAAGAAAGGATTGTGGATTATGAAGAAATTTGAGGAAATAATTGAAAACTCTGCAAGACTAGTGAGGACTTACGTGACGATTCCTATACTAGAGAATAGATTGTTTAAAGTCAGCACGATTAAAAGTAGGAAGATTTAAAGCGCTCAAAGACGTTGTGACATACTTCTGGCATCATTATTTGAGTACTCTGTGTCCTCGTCTCGTCCATGTATACCAAGTCGTCAGGCTTCTTGATACCAGATTGCGGGTCTGATATATGTGATGATTAGCTTTTATATTCATTGTTCTTCAAAGTTTGTAGCCCTTTGTGAGGGTGGAAGTACAATTAGTACCTTGAAATTCTTGTTGTTCCAACCACATACTATGGATAAGATCACTCTCTTCGTCGTTTGGTGTCTGCTTCTCAAGAGATGCTTTTGCAATTTCCTTCTTTGACATGTTATACTCTATTAAATAAATTATGATCAGAATAAGTCCTGGATATTTGAGGAGGAGAGATTGCAGACAACATCGTGTCATACTTTACATACCTTCTCCTCTTGCAAATATTCTTTTTTCCTCTGGTGTTTCAATGATCAATGTATTGACATTCATAGCTCTGTCCATTGTCA
>Ga0160427_10001482_pt1 | contig 14386 bp, 7 predicted proteins | sample SolpanmetagenomL_FD_108194 | JGI IMG/M metagenome (GOLD analysis project Ga0160427, IMG submission 108194) | Solar panel surface microbial communities from Lawrence Berkeley National Laboratory, California, USA - L | ecosystem: Engineered > Built environment > Solar panel > Unclassified ...
CGAGGTCCGTCCGCATAGCTCTCTGGATGACCGCTCACCCAACGAGTACGCCCGCCTGAAACAGGCGGGTTGAGGTACGCTTTCTTTGCAACCGGACTGGACCGACCGAGGGGGGAACCTCAATTTCTGCCGTTCGTCCAGCGTCACGATTTGGTCGAGCAACCGCTGACGCTCTCCGACGAGGACCGCAGGATTTTTGATCTGAGTGTGCCAGTTTTTCTTTCCGAAGGACAAGGCTGCACGATTGACGTCATGATTTCCGGGTACCATCCAAACCTCAGATGGAAGGATACCGGCCTTCTCACAAGCATTACTCAAAAAGCTTAGAGCATCGTCATATTCACGCTGTTGGCCGGAGAAGGCGACATCCCCACTCACCAAGATGGCATCAAAGTGCTGACCATGCTCTTTCAATCGCGCAATGTCTTCGATGAGCTGCTCGCGAATGTCTGTATTGCTGAACCACTCGCCGGTTCCATTTTTCGTTCGGAAATGAATATCGGAGAGGTGGACGCAAGTCCATGTGCGGAGTTGCTGAGGTAAAGTAGTCATCGGTACGCCTACTATATTCGTCTAATGAGGACGGCTGATGTCAGCGTCTGCAGGGCGGCTGCACCGTTTTGAAAATGGGTATCTGAGCAGCCGATTTTTGAGCGAACTCTGCCATTGGGGTTGCGGAGTCGGCAGTGAGGCTGGCTCGGTCTGTTTCGGATCGCAGCTAGGCACGCCAACTGCACTTGGAACGGCAACTGCAGGCCGGTGCTAAGGATGCGATGCGGTACGCCAGAAAGCGAGATCGCGGCGTGTGAAGGATCTCCCGGTCCAGCATGGTGAACATGAGCACTCGTGGTAGGAAAGGACAGGGCAGTGTGGCTGAAGCGGCCGTCGATCCGCTGAATGTCGACCCGGACGCTGTAATCAATCTATTGGGTGGCTTTCGGTATCTGCATGTCCGTCGCTAGCCAACCGAGCGTGGCGGCGTCCTGATCTATGAAGCCATCCGGCACTTGAAGATCAAGGAACCGTCCCTCACGAACCAGTGATTTCCGGACGCTTGGCAGTATCGTGCGCAATTCCCTGGAGAGCACGGCCTGCATCATCCAACTCGAACTGCCGTAACACCAGTGAAGGTTCTCGCTGACCGGCACGCACACGGCGAACGGGTCGCCGCCGAAGGTAGAGTGAGGCACCGAGGATCAGGCCGGCGACTATTAAAGCGCCACGATCGTTCGCGGGTCTGTCCACCGAGCCTTTCAGTGACGAAGGGTTGAGACAGCCCCTCATCCACCGACGTGGACCAGCGGCCGCCTCTGCCGGTTCGGCTCGGCCCGCCGCAAGACCTCCCGGGTGACCGGCGCGATGTCGCCTTCCCCGGACAGCAGGAAGCGCCCGACAGCGGCCAACGGGCCATCCTCAATCCACTCGAAGTACACCGCCGGCCGCTGATCGTACTGATCGCGGACGAACAGCAGAAACGCGGCGATGGCGTTCGGCACTGCGCTGGCCTCGACCCTCAGGACCCGGTACTCGCCGACCTGAACGCCCCGCACCTCCAGCACGTCACTGAACTCACTGGGATCGACCACGAAGATCTCAAGGAACAGCACGGGTTCTCCTCTGGGGAGGTGTGTCTCGCTCCGGACTTCCCGCTCCTTTTCGTTGTACTCAGCCACGTCTCCGGCATGAAGTTCGTTGGCGATGAAGCGCAGATCGTTGCCGGCGGCGGCCTCGTCCAGGAACCGCCGCGCCGTGTCGTCCAGTTCCACTCGATCGGTTCGGAGTTCCGTGGCCCGGCTGACGCGCGAGATGATCGAGACCACCACGATGGCCAGGATGAACAGCAGCCCGAGCCGTAGGCCGCTCAGGTCATCGATGAAGGTCACGAGCAGGGTGTAGCCGAAGATCAGGCTGACCACACCGAAGCCGATCACCTGAAGGTGGGACTTTCGGCGCACCGCCGAAAGGGTGACAGCCACTGAGGCGCTGCCAATCAGCACCAGCACCCCGGTGGCGTAGGCGGCCGCCTGAGCGTTCACGTCTGCTTTGAAAATCACCGTCAACAGCACACTTACCGCGGTGTAGATCAACACCAGCGGCCGGGTGGCCCTCGCCCACTCGGGGGCCATGCCATAACGGGGCAGGTACCGAGGCACAATGTTCAGGAGGCCCGCCATGGCGGACGCGCCCGCGAACCACAGGATCAGGATGGTGCTCAGGTCGTACACCGTGCCGAAGACCTCACCCAGTTCACGGTGGGCCAGGTACGCCAGGGCGCGACCGGACGCCTCGCCTCCCTCCCGGAAGGCTTCTGGGGGAATCAGCAGGGTGGTGACGAACGACGAGCAGATCAGCATTACGCTCATGATCGCCGCCGCACTCAGCAGCAGCTTACGGGCGTTACGGATGCGGCCAGTCGGCTGCTCCTCAGTGTCGCCTGGGTCCCCTTTCACCAGCGGCATCACCACCACGCCAGTCTCGAAGCCCGAGAGGCCCAGGGCCAAGCGGGGGAACACCAGCAAGGCTGCTCCTATCAAGGCCAGCGGACTAGTAAATGTCCCCGAAAGCGAACGGGTCCAATTGGAGAACACCTCAGGGTGGTCCAGTAACTGCCGCGCGGACTCGACGATCACCACGGCGTTCAGCCCCAGGTAGGCGATTACCAGGACCACGGCGATGCCGATGGCCTCGCCGAAGCCGCGCAGGAACACCGCCCCCAGCAGCAGGATCAGCACCAGCGTCACCCAGACCTGACGGCCTTCCAGGGCGTGGCTGAGCAGTGGATTCTCGACCATGTGGGCGGCCGCGTCTGCGGCAGAGAGGGTGATGGTGATGAAGAAGCCGGTGGCCACGAAGCCGAGCAGGATCAATACCAGGAGCTTGCTCGGCCAGCCGGGGAGCAGCCGTTCGAGCATGCTGACGCTGCCGTCACCGTGAGGACTTTCCTGGGCCACTCGGCGGTACATCGGCAGCGCCCCCAGGAGCGTGACCAGCACCAGCACCAGGGTGGCGATCGGGGACAGGGCCAGCGTGCCGGCGGAGATGGCCGCCAGGGCCGCGATACCCGGCTGGTAGCCCAAGGTGCTGAAGTAGTCCACGCCGGTCAGGCACATCACCTTCCACCAAGCCTGCGTGTGATGCTGGACTTTGGAGGCACCTTGAGGGTCGGGTTGCTGCCCTTGCAGCAGCCAGGACCGGGCAGTGGTGCGCCAGCTCGGCACGGGGGAGACGGGATTAGGCATGGACCCATCTTGAAGGCTGAGTGGCCTTGCTCCTAGGCGGGCTAGTGGACATGAAGAATTCTGACAAGTTCAACAGCAAAGGGTTGAAAGGCGCTCGTGACCGCCCTAACTTCAGACATCCACTTTGGCTGCGGTTCGCCCTGCCGATAGAGCACAGTGCTGATCTGAAGTGAGCGGAAACCTTGATGTGAGTTTGACGGGGAATGAGACGCGGGCCTGCAGGGCCGAAAGGGCTGCGCTCTGCGTGGCGTTGTGAAGTCAATCTGGCTCCACTTCTGTTGAAATAGGTTGATACGGATGTTCGAGAAGCTGATTGCAGCGAGACGTCGAATCTTTTTGAAGTGCTCGACAAGCCGCGCTGTATCTCGTATGTGTCTCCGGGGAGCGAAAGCTTACAAATTTACCGTCTTCACATGTTATGTGACCAGTGCATTCAGCTCTCTGGCACGACCGTCGAGATTCTGCCCTATCAAGCGTACTTTCAACCCCTATATGTAGAGAATTCAAAGCACGACGTTATCTCCGGCTCGTCCATGAGGTATGTAGCCACAGTTGAGAAGCAGTGCTCTGACCTGACGCTCATTGCTTGAGGCGTTGTCTGCCTGCAGCTGTAGTTCATGTTGGCGTCGCTCAAAGCTGATTGACCGATGGCTCTGGCTCTTCCAAAATTTGCAGTTGAACCAGCCAACCAAGTAGATGCCGTGTCGACATTCGCCCCGGAGATACTGACCGACCAGCTGGGTGTCCAGGGCATGTCCGACAGCCTTATGCCAATTCCCTTTGACCTCAACGATCACCCGCGCCTGGTGAACAGCATCTGGTCCACCAATCATGGCCACGACGTGGATATCGGTGAAGTTCCCTCGACTGACCTCGACTTCACGCGCCAGGACGATGCCACGTGCTCGGAGTTCGTCATCCAGATACACCTTGACGTAATCGGATAGGCTCTCTTCGGATTTCGGCGAGTATTCGTTCTTGGCATCGTTCCAAAGGAAATTGACCAGGGGCGTCTCACTCCGACGCAACCGTGTTTCCAGTCGAATAAGCGCCTCTGTGACCACAAGAAGCAGTTCGTCGGCATCCCGGACTAAGCGTCGGTCACTCCTGGTGAGGAAGGATGCCAGGTCGGCCAGTGTGGGCCACACCCAGCTCTTGCGCCGGGCCTCCTGTAGGCCAAGCTGCCAGGCCCACTGTAATAAGGACTGTTCCGGATACTCCTGCCAGAGCGCGTACAGCAGGGTGGCTGCTGCGAGAGTCCCCGCATTGGTCAGCCGTTGTCTGAGTAGACCTTTGATGTCGGCCAGTTCATGCTCCGCAGTGGGGGTATACACACCCACCGGAAAAGGTGGATCGACTGGGAAGTGCGTCATCAGCAGGCGATACACCTCGGCCACCTGCTCCGGTAATAATCGGTCGACAGGAAATGACCGCCGAGAGTCTCCCAACTGAAGGGTCAGGGCCCGGCCGAATGCTGAGTTGCGTCGAGCAGCCTCTCCGATCCATGGCCAATGAACTTCAGGCGCCGATTTCAACAGCAGGGCCGCCAGGACAGCTGCATCCGCTGCGCCCCGCTTCACCGAACTCCGCACGAACGTCTCAGCCCTGGTGCTTCCATGTTTGAGAAGCGTGGCGATCAGGTCACGACGGAACGACAGGGATTTCGGTCGTCTGCGGAGAAGCCCTTCAAAAGCTGCCCCGATACGGTCGTCCCAGAAGGCCTCCAGGTGAGCGGTGATCTGGATGTGTCCATATTTCTCGTCTTCGGCCTGGGCCCAGAACCTGGCCGCAGCCAAGGTGGCCTCTGGCGCGTGTTCATAGGTGCTCTGCAGGAGAAGCCGACGACGACGTGTCTCGTCGGCACCAGAAGATATGGTGGATGCCACGACGACCTGAGCCCACCGGGCCCAGAGCTCTTGAGGAAGAAGTTGATCAGGCTCCCCCGAGCCCCGTATCACCAGCGTCAGAGCTTCGTAGCCGGCGAACACACTGATTTTTTGCTCTTTCGCCAGCAGCGTTCGCTGGGTGGGGACGTCTGCCTCAACGAGATATTTCCGGGCGACCGCCAGGATCCGGGCGCGAAGTTGAGAGTCTGCGACCAACCAACCTGGGTAAGTGTCCGCTTCGAAGTCATGCGTAGTCTGTCGAATTTCGCCCTCTTTGAACCGGAGTACCCACGCCAGGTGAGGCCAGTGCTGAATGCCATCCGCCTCCGCTCTGGATAGGACATCCAACGTAATGCTGAGAGCTGAAGGCGGAACAGGTACTGCACGTGCTGCTCTTCTGCGTCCCTGGCTTTCGTGCATGTCCAAAAGTTCCGAATACTCGGTCTGGAATTTTTGCGCCTCTGTTGACAGCAATTGGACGGGCTGAATGTTGAACCGCTGAATTGTTTCCCGTACCCACGGCTGCTCATCGGCGAGTGTCAGCAGGGCGTCCATGTGTTCGAAGGAATTGATATCAAGGCATTGTTCGTAGAGTTGAAGGGCTGTACGTCCGGCAGGGGTTGCGGCGAGCTCGACAATCCTACGATTCAGCCAGGGCAGGTCATCCGCCAGGAGCACGCCTTCGCTGCCCAAAGTGCCCCAGTGGTAAGACTTAAGCGATGACCGACCGTCTGCATGATCGATCAATGCCTGAAGCACTCGGTGACGCCGTTCGGGAACGTCCTTGAACCATAGTCTCAACCGGTCATCTTTCGAGTGGTGGCTGACCGTGAAAATCTCGTCGTGGGCTTCCATGCGTGTGAATGCACACTGTGCGAACAGAGTGGCGATCTCTGGCAGATTCAGATGATCGACTGTCTGCTGCAGGACGTTATCGACCACTCCCGTGATGTGGTAGTTCTCCCGGTCGTCGAGATATCTGGACGCCCAATGGAGCGCAGCAGGGAGCTGCTCAGCGGTCAGCAAGCCCTTAGCGTCAGGCTCGTCAACCCTCTCCAACTGGTGTAGGAACCGCGCGTACCAGCTGTAGACGTTGCTTGTCTGTGGAGGTATGAGAGCAGCGAACATCTGGTCTGCTGAGATGTGCTCCGGCCACAGGCTCAACAACGCTTTCCCCCTCAGATCATCGTTGGGATCGAGTCCTGAGGGCAACTCCAGCAGCGCCTTGAGCGCGGGGAGGGCCAGCTCCCCCAGTTCGGCTAGAGCTCCGGCAGCGTTGATACGGTCAATCGGATCTACGTCGGGTGAGACAGAAAGAACCGTGAGTTCAGGGATGAGTTCCGTCAGGCAGCAGGCCTCTGTGACGTCCACCGCAAAGCGCCGTACCTCAGCTCCCGCTTCGGAATGCAGAAACGGCCGGAGCTGGGACGGAAGTTCTGGGTGGGCGAGCTTCCAGTAACTGCTGCTCGCCTCCCTGTTGAGTTGAAGGGCCTCGGTCGTTCCGTAGCGCTCCAGCAGAGCCTGGGTGAGCTGTGCGCGACGCTCAGCCTGCTCGACCGGCAGGTCACTGCGCAGCAGGACCTCCGGATCACGGCGCAGCACCTCACCAAAGACGTCTGCTCGCAGGCTCGCCAGGTGAGCGGTCTCCTGAAAGAGCTGCGGAAGAACCTGGCCATCGACCGGGCTGAACAGCAGCTGCCGCACCTGCTCGATGGAGAGGTCGCGCGCATAGCGGGCTGCCAGGACCTCTCGAAATACCCGGTGCACAAAGCCGATGTGACCATGTCCCCAGGCGGTGAAGAGTGCTGTTCGGCTCATGGCACGCAGCAGGACGCCATCGACCCGCGGAGCCATATCAGGGGCCGACCGCTGAGGATGAACACCGAAGACGTCCTCTTGCTGAAGCAGAACCTCGCGGGCGCGCTCGGAGTGGTCCAGGGTCAACAAAAATTCACGGTGTCCGAAAGCCATCATGAATGCGACACGTTCGGCAGCACCCAGCAACTGTTCGCGATCAAAAGCCTGCCGCTGGGCTCGGTCCGGATCAGGTTCACTGCAGCGGCGACGTGCCGCTGCGTAAACCAGCTCTCCATAGCTGGCCGGGAGGGCTTGGTGCAGCTGGAACTCCTCAATCAGGAACGCGAGTGTCTGAGGTCCGGCAGCCAGAACTTCCACTTCGCGGCTCCTGACCTCGGCCATGAAAGCGTCCGGGTCGAGCTCCTGACCACTGACATAGGCTCGGACCTCCGCCTCCCGCATTGGCAGAAGATGCAAGGTATCGACACTTTCGTAAAGCTGCTTCAGATCTGCCCTCAGACTGATCGGCAGGTCGTTCGTCCGACAGGCGATTCGCAGGTGACAACGTTTTGATATACGACAGTCACCAAGGAAAGTTTTGACGTCCTCACTCGCCGAATCGAGAAGGGTTTTCAAGTCCTGCTCGCTGACATACAGCTCAGACTCAGAGAGTTCACTACAGGCCGTCAGGTCCTCGGCCATCCGGGCTGACAGCTGTTCAAGCTCCTGAAGGTTCTCGAGAGAAACTACGGCACCACCTAATGCACTTTTGAGCCAGCGTCCCAGCGCTAACGCCAGATTCGGAATGGTATTGACACCCTCGTCGAGGCTGTCGATGAGCAGGGTCAAGTTGTTGTGCCGGACCTGTTCCAGAAAGGGCATGAGCTCTATACGTACCTCAGCCGCATCGCTGTACGTTTTGAGATTGATCAGGAGATGGGGACCAGTCAGCTGGCGGTCAAACTCCTGGATGTCGGTGCTCTTCCCTGCGTCAGGTTCACCGAGCAGCAGCACACAGGTCCGGTCCTGGAAATGCGCCAGCGTGTTCTGACCTTCAAGCTGAAACTGCCAGAACTGCTCACCTGACGGAAGAGGTTTTCCAGCCCAATTTCGTGACAGCATCGACTGTGAGCTCACCATGTGCCTAGCAGTCTAACGTTGACGATCTGGCGCCCGGGTACACACTCAAATTGGGATTGTCCGGCGATTCTACCGGCGAACTTAGCGTTGACCCTTTGGGCCATCCGGAGATGGGGTGACTGTCCCCTCAGAAGGTCCCAGCTGCCCGACAATTTGATTCGGACCCCGGTGTGGCCGAGTCAGGGCCGCTCTGGTCTTCTCTGCCTGGAGTTGCTGGTCGAGAACATTCATCCGCCGGATCAACGCGGCGTTGTGGCTGATGGACTGTTGGAGGCGCAGTTGAAGCGTTGCATTTTCTTCGCGGAGCCGTGCCAACACCGCAGAAGCCGAGTCGGGTGCGGGCTGATTTGAGAGTAGGTTTCGAATCCTGTCCAGGACCCGTGGGTATTTACAGCCCTTGTAGGCGATCAGGGTTCGACTGTGCCCCGCTTCCACGGCGACATTCGAGACGTTCATCTTCAGCTTTCCCGCCGCTGCCGCCGTCTGCAGCCGTGGGTTGGTGGGTTTTCCGGTGATCAGACGTTCGATGGCTTCCAAGAACGCTTGTTCAATCGCGTCAACCGGTTGGAGATCAGACTTTTTCCGTGGCATTGAGACACTCCTCATCGGTGGGGACAGGTTGGTTGAGCAGCTTCAGAATTCCCTCTGCCTGCCGGGAGCGCACCTGATACAGCCGGTACGGGCCCTCGGGCATGTGCCCGAGCTGACGCAAGACCGCTGGCCGCAGTTTCATGTAGCGTTCCTTCCAGGCATCGGCGTGTTCGTGATCAGTGAACCAGACAGGACAGGAAGTGCATAAGGTGGGGGTCCGGGTCTCCCAGTTGGGTTCCCGGTTGCTGGGACTCGTGGTACCTCCAACCCGATGACAGGCGGCGTCCAGCGGCCGACACGTCATAGCGCACTTGCCGAGATTCTGAAACCAGATGAGCAGGCCGTGCGTCTGAAGATGTTCCCTGAGCGCTTCCATGCCCTGTTCACGCGGGCGCTCGGCGATTACTGCTTTGAGAGAAGCCCGGTGCTCTTCGAGCAATTGCGCGAAACTGCCGACGATTAAACGCTCCCCCTGGATGGCTTCGTAGAAGGTCTCGACGGTCCTAGACAGGCGCACCTCATGGAGCAGATCTAGGAGCTCTGGATCGTTTCCCAGGTACCCCTGCTCGGTCATGGCCAGTGACAGGTGCTTGAAGTGCTGGGAGATCAGCGGCAGGCTAGAGTGATCGACCGCGAACATGAAATGCGCCCAGGTCTTTCGCCACTGGTGACTACGCAGGGCGGCGCTACCCCGCTCCCTGAACGGGTTGCAGTCAGCCCTACGTGGGAGCGCTGCCCAGTCAATTGTGACGTGCCGGTCGATGAACCTCCGCTGCGCATACACGAGATTCTTAGATATTGCTTCCCGGATTGATGACGCTTGAACCGGAATTCCCCCTGAGACGAATGCGATGAACAACTGAGATTTGTTGCTCAGTTCGCGCATAGGCCTCAGGAGCCGTTCGACCACCATAACCGCGTGCACCACCGGGGGGATGATGGTGGATCCTTTGGGCCGCAGTCCGCACACCCATTCCGCATCGATTGACGAAGCGGTAGTCTTGTAAATCTTGCCAACCAGGTAGAACAGGTCATTCAGGCCAGTTCGGGAGGAGCGAACCGCAATGCACGAGGGATACCCTGTGGCTGGGTTCAGTGTTCCGATCAGGCCGGCTACTTCACTGATCCGGACTCCGATGAGCCCTTGAATCACGATTAGCGCAGCTGCGACGATGTCCCGGACTGCGATGCTTACGAGGGTGCCATGTTCAATAATATCGTACTCGACTGAATTTCGGCTTCGCTTTACTGGCAGCTGTAGCGGTGCGTGCCAGGGTGCCTCCTCACCAGGAACGGTCGAGAACTGAAAGGCTGCGAGACCCGTGGCGATGAAGCGGTGGTCGGGCTGCCCGGTGCTGGACACTCTCGCCTCAGCACGCAGGTGGTAGTAGAGGTTCAGAAGCCGGATGACATCCTCGGCTGGTGTTCCGAGTAACCGCAGGGCGGCTTTCAGGATGGGGAGGGAAACCTGAGATGGGATCGGCAGCACGGTACTTTCCTGCTGACGCTGGATGGAATTGACGATGTCCATCAACTCGGAGCCGCCGAAAGGATGCTCAGGCATCGGTCGGATGCCGGATCTGGCCAAAACAGCGCTCTGCTGGAACAACCAGTAAGGTACCCTCAACCGGCTTCCAGCCTGCCCGAAAGAGATGTCTTCTGGTGTCGATTCAGCTTCAGCACTGGCAGTATTATTATTGCTGTTCAGTGTGTCTTCTAGCCTGAAATCGTCCGACCGTGAGAGGTCTTGAATGTAGAGGGTCCCCGCCTGCCGGTCGAACTGATCGATCGTTTCAATACCCGCAGAAACTACCCAGCGAATGAAGTACCGAAGACTCTTGGCAACGTTTGCCAAGCCGGTCGGTTTCAGGTTGCGTCGTCCACGGTTGTCTGTGAACAGCGACCAAATGAAGCGGCGCATCGTGTCGAGGAGAATGCGGTGTTCCGGGGCGTCGAAACGGCTGCCGTCGTCCAGTTCAAAGTCCCAGCGGATGCTGGTTGAGCTCGGCCCGAGTCCAGCGGTTTTTGAATCCAGGACCCAGCGCACGTCGCCCCAACGACTGACGCTCGAAATTTGTACATCGGGATCAATTGACGTCTCAAGGTGATGTTTCTTAGCAAAGGAGGGCTCGCCGGTCATTCGAGAACCTGAATCGGCGCAAGGGGAGGCAGCTGAAGAAGGGCAGCCTGCTCATACACGAGTGGGTTACGAAAGGCTGGTATCCACAACTCGTCGAGTTTCTGGAGTCGGGGAACCCAGGTAGTCAACCAAGCAGCAGCGTCGAGGTCCACCTGCGCCTCCCTGATAGTTTCCCGGAGTTGGAGCAGTCGCACGAGGGCATGTGGACTGGCAAGGTCGACGACCGCCATGGAACATGTCAGACAAGCCCCGAAGGCAGTACAGAGACGCCCCGCGTGCTGCCCGGGTTGGGGGCTATCCAGGGGATCGAGGCAGACAAAGCCGGGGGTGGTAGCTCCCCAGTCCTGCCGTTCGGCGGTGAGTCCCCGCGGGTCGAGAACGCCGTTGCTGTCGATCCAGCGCGTCCGAAGGTTTTCGAGATGTCCAATTTCCTCGTCATTGCGCTGGCGGGCTGCGGCACTGGTGTAACTTTTTTCCTGTTCATCAATCCCCTTATGCCCACCAGCACGCCGGACAACCCATGGGTTATTCCCGCTTTTTTCTCGAACAATGTCTAGAACGCTCTGGCGGATGATACGCACGGTGATGCGGTCCAGACCATGTCGTTGCTCGAATTTGCGCAATGCACTAGCTAGACTTGTCTGGCCTCCTTTAAACCAGGAAACCTTATAGGAATCCGTCGCCACATACCGAAAAACGTAATCCTCCGGTAAGGTCACAGTCGCTCCACGGATTCTGGCGGACCAGCGCTCAAGGAACGACAGGATTTGAGCCGGCTCATCCTCTGGCAGAAAAGACCACTCCTGCCTGGTGCCACTTCTGGCTTTGAAGGGTGCGAGAACGAGCCTATCAATGCCGAAGCGCTCCTCGTGGATAACATCGGACCATTCCATCTCCGTCAGGCTAGTCGTGTTGAAACCGGTCCTCATGGCCAGCAGTACAAGAAAGGCAATCAGTGCATCTCGGGAGGGATGGAAATACTCGGCCACCTTATCGATACCGTGGTGTTGACCGATGGCACGAACCAGCTTGGGGTTTGACTGCCTGATGTCTATCCATGACGGGAGGCGACCTGGGTAGCAGTGCGCAAGTTCAGTCAAGCAATCGCTCAACCGCGTATAATCTTTGGGTGTGACGTCATTGCCAACGAGTCCATCTGTCGGCGACTGCATGTGCTGCCAGCCCTCTTCAATTCTCCTGATGGTGGCCTCTGTTTCCGTGACGCAGGCAAAGTAGAGCTGTTCCCATTCGTCGCGGGCCATTGAAGGTGTCGGCGTGCTCTGGGCGGTTCGAATGCTCCAAGGATCGGATGGAACATGGACGTTTTTGGCCAAGGCATTGTACTTTTCGAGTTGCTGAATTTGGCTGAAGGTAACCCTCAATGTGCCGTAGATACTTCGCTTGAACTTCATTGCCAAGGGTTTTCCCTTGTTTGTTTGAAGCTGGTCAATCCAATGTATGAATGCAGTTAATAAGTCGGTGTCGATCTGATCCAGTGTCAGGTCGAGGTTGAGCTTCTCATCCAGGAAGCGAAAAAATCCGATTCTCAGTCGCCATACATTCCCTTCACGGTACCCGTCACTGAGCCCGGTCGCTCCCCAGGCAGCAAGAGCGGCGGCGAAGGGCACCTTAAGATGCGGCGCACTTAGCAGAAAGGAAATATCCAGCGTTTGTGACGGCTGACCGATAAATGTCACGGTCAGGCTGGTGACTCCATCATTCACTTTTTCAGAGACACTGGCGAGAGGAAAAGTCAGGATGTGATCTGGCTTCGGCTCCGGTCTAAGCAGGTATCGATCTCTAGCACTAGGTCGCTCAGAAGCCATTTTGCTGCCGGATCTTTCGAAAGTCGTCACGCATAATCGAGACTGGATCGTAAGCTTTACCTTCCACGATCTTGAGGTAAGTGCCTTCGGTGGTTGCAAGCTGGCTGTGTCTCAGGCGTACCTGCACCGTCTTCCAGGGCGTGACGTTTCCTTCCTTTTCTTCTGCATAATAAAGCCACACAGCAAAGGTATGTCGCAGATCGTGAAACGTATGTGCCGGCTCGATCCACTCACGCCGCTCACCCGTAAAGGGATTTGTCCGCCAGCTTTTGATCACGTAGCCAGTACGCAAAACGGCTTCGCGGAATACTCTTGAAATCGTGTCATCCGTAACCGGCTGCCCGATATTGGCTTGAGATTGCTGAAGTTCATGGTTAAGGAACAGCTCTTCGGGCTCATGGCTACGTCCAGAACGTTTGAACGCTGCCTGCCGTTCGTTAACGATGTACCACTCCAGTCCTTTGAGGACCCAGACGGGTATGTAGACTTTCCCGGGTTTCTGGCCTTTGGTCCGTTCAAGTTCCAGTGTGACCTTCTCATTGTCTTGCAGGCGTTCGCGCTTCATCTGAGAGATCAATGCTTCAATCGGCCAGCGTTTCAGACAGCGGACCTCGATTCGCCGCATCCCAGTGGTTAACGCCAATGCGCCCATCAAGCGATCTCGGCAAGGTGTCTGTGCAGTAGGCATGGTGCCCGTCCCATTATCCTTTGGGAAAGGGCCAAGTTCCGCAAAGATGGCCCGGACCCTCGCTGACGTCATGGGATGGATTCGGTCGATGCGCCTGTTGAGTCCCCGTGGCAAGTCCTTCATGCCTTGGACGACAACGGATGAGGCCGCCGTGTGCACCAGGGGAAGAGCATTCGGGTCAACGTATCTGTTTGTTTTGACTTTGACCATCGGAGGGATCTTCGACCATCCCTGTTCATAGATGTACTTTCGAAACGCGAGGATGACCGAGATGCGCCGATTTACTGTTCGCGGAGAATAGATTTCGTGAGTGATGGGACTGGGTTGGCCAGCTAGGTGGTTCTGATACGTCGTGACGACCTCGTCGGTCAACTGGCGCCAGTCCAAGTTATCGACATCGAGGTACTCAAGGAAGTCGCGAAGGTCCTGTGCAACCGAGGGTGCTGAACTGGGGAATCCGTCTGGATAGGCGCGGGAGAGCAGTTGCTTCTGGAGGAAGAGACTTCCTGGTTCGAAGACTTCCATGCTCATGACATCAATCAGAATCGGGAAGCCCTTTGGCAAGGCATGCGTTTGCGCTTCAACAGATGCAGCCTGGGGAAGAGGAACGGCCTTGACCACACTGAATCTGTTCATCGACCTCCAAGCAACCTAGTTGAACGAGAACAGAATGTCGATAAAGTAGCGTCTGACCAGCTGTTGTGAACACTATACCCGACCCAGAGATTGTATTCAATGCTCAGATAGGTTGAAAGTGGTGATCCACTCGTATTACATTGACGCCTACTTTACGCCTCATCCCACCAAAATATGCATGGGATCGCTCTATACCGGCGGTGTATGGCTGTGCCAAGGTGACTTAGGCAGATACAGGTAGCAGAGCAATTTTTGCATACCTGTTCTGTAGTCAGTCTCTACAGGCTGAGGACATGTGAACACCTTTGGACCCTCTACATTCGCCGTAGCCCACGGTCGTGAGCGTGACGATGGCCCAGTACACCGAGGTCGGGATGCTGGTGAACCCTTCGTTCGGCCCTTCGATCAGGAACATCGCCGTGCCCATCAGCACTACGATCACC
>Ga0160427_10001483_pt1 | contig 14384 bp, 12 predicted proteins | sample SolpanmetagenomL_FD_108194 | JGI IMG/M metagenome (GOLD analysis project Ga0160427, IMG submission 108194) | Solar panel surface microbial communities from Lawrence Berkeley National Laboratory, California, USA - L | ecosystem: Engineered > Built environment > Solar panel > Unclassified ...
GCTCACGACATCCAGCTCGACAAGCAGCTCTTCCGTACCAGTTACGACTTCATCCAGCAGCTCGTCATCCTCTAGCAGTTCAAGTTCGTCTGGTGCCACAACATCGTCCAGCACATCAAGTTCGTCTGTCACTACTACGTCTTCCAGCACATCTAGCTCTGCCGAGCCTACAACATCGTCAACTTCAGCTTCTTCCAGCTTAATCACCTCCAGCACTTCAAGCTCCTCAATCTCTACCAGCTCCAGCAGCTCAAGCTCTTCTGTCGCTACCACCTCTTCTAGCACTTCTAGTTCTGCTATCACCTCTTCAAGCACTTCAAGTTCTGCTACTACATCTTCCAGCACTTCAAGCTCAGCTGCGACCTCTTCCAGCACTTCAAGCTCCGCTACAACCTCTTCCAGCACTTCGAGTTCTTCCCTGACCTCCACATCATCCACCTCAAGCGCCACAACCTCATCCACTACAACATCAAGCGCAACTCCCACAATATCAAGCAGCTCAACCTCCCAAGCAACAACCTTCTCCACCATCATCACCACCTCCTCGTCATCCACCACCTCCTCATCCTCCAGCACCTCATCTACCATCCCCCTCCCCAGTGGCTACACCCCCCTAGGCTGCTACCTCGACTCCAACCCCCGCACCCTCCCCTACCAAGCCTACAGCAATACCTCCAACACGCCCTCCCTCTGCGCGACCGCCTGCACCGCCGCCGGCTACCAATTCTCTGGTACCGAGTACAGTTCCGAATGCTGGTGCGGCTCCACTCTCCCCAGTCTCACAACCCCCACCGCCGCCCAATCCGACTGCAGCATGGCCTGCGCCGGCGACAAAACACAGCGTTGTGGGGCCGGAAACCGGCTGAGCGTTGTTTCGAACAGCAACGCCGTCCCCTTTGGCGTGCCCTTGAGCTATGGCAATTGGTCCGCTTATGGCTGTCTGAGCGACAGTGTTAGCAGCAGGACGTTGGCGAATGGTGTCAGTCTTGCAGCGTATGGAGGCACGGCGAACGCGACGATTGAGAATGCGTTGGATGCTTGTGCCAAACTGGGTTACAGCTGGTGCGGAGCAGAGTATTATGGCGAGGTGTATGGCTCGAAGAAGGCTCCGGATGCATCGCTGGTGATTGCTGGGGCCAGCCAGGGACAGATGGCGATGCAGAATGCTGGGTGTAGTTATAAGTGTAAGGGGAATGGGAACGAGGCGTGTGGGGGCAGTAATCGGATTGTGGTGTATTCGTTGAGTTCTTGAGGAGGACGACGACGACGGAGAGAGGGAGGCAAAGAAGAAAAGGAGTAATGTTTGCATATTGAGGTGCATTGACGATGGTTGGACATGTTTTTCGTATTCTTCATTTCTTTCACCTTTTTTGCATTAGAGCAGAGACGGAACATTTAATGAATATTCCATGTAACAATACATTTATACTCGAAAGAGTTTGCAAATAGATCATAAAACACAGTACTCTCCACACAAAGTATCATTTACCTCATCTCGTCATATCTCTATTTTCAAATATGGAACTTCGAAATGAGCCAGCTTCTATTCTGCAAACAGTAAATTGCTTTTTCCACAGCCTCGACACCACGCTGACAATGCCCATGCTCTCAAATTCACAAGCCCGTATCAATTGGAGCTAGTGAAAACAAATTAGCACATCTTCATCACCACGCTACACACACAATAACTTACCACCATCCTGCTCTCCACTCTTGAAAATCGCCTCGAGCTATTCCATCAAATTAGCGCACATACACACCCCACAATTACCTTCGGATACTTACAAGCTGAAGATCCTTCAAGGCCTCCTCAGGCGACTGCGCAGCGTTCCACTTTCCAGACACAATCGACTCTCCCCAAGCCTTGACTTCCTGCTTAACTCCACTACCCATATCGGGGTAGGACTTCTTCTCTTCCAGACCGTTTCTCTCAATCGTCATTTCGGAGCCGATTACAGTGACGACGCCGTTTTCGCAGGCGATGGAGGTGCCGGAACCTTTGAAGGTGGTGCCAAAGGACATGGAGATGACGCCGGTTATGCCGGAGGTTGATTTGCAGGTTGCATTGATTGTGTCGAGAGGTGGCTGTGTTTGTTGTTAGTAAGGACATGTGTGTTCGGGTGTTCTGTAAGACGAACCAAATGCTTTTGTAATTGGTTCGTGAAGGCTGAAACACGGGTAATTTCTTCACCAGCACCGTTCATCAACAAGCGAAGACCTGCAATGGAGTGGATACCGCCATCGAGTACGAAGCCACCTTGATGCTTTGGGTCTTTCCTCCATTCAGTTTCTACACGACGTGTTGTTAGCTCTAACTCACTTGGTCCTTGTAAATATACAAACCATAGTACTTTCCACCTTCCACCATGGCGCTGACACGTAAGCGAAATCCGAGCATCTTTCCCAGCTTGCCGATTTCCTAATACACAGTATCAGCCTCAATCGAGCCTACATCTCCCTCACGCTGGAGTCCTCACCTCGCTACCCGTTATCAACGAATCGAAGAATCGAAAGTTCTCAGCAATAGAGAAGTTCACCTTGCTTGTATCAACCTCAGCATGGTACCAATCCACAAGCTCTTTTGCCGTCTTGACATCGCCAGCGATGGGCTTCTCAGCGAGGACATGCTTGCCAGCTTTCAGGGCTTTCCGGATGAATTCAGGTTGAATGAGAATGGGCAATCTAGAATATAGAATATTGACTCAGTATAGGGCCAATGCAAATGTCTATCCGTACTGCTTGACCTTACGCAATAATCACTGCTTGAATGCTTTCTTCCTTCAGAAGGTCGTCGTAGCCTCTTCCTTGGTCTTTTGTTTCGTCGCTGTAGAACTCGACTTTTTGGGCAAGACCTTCGCTTAGTGTTGCGACGGAATTGAGACTTCTGGAGTAGATCGCTTTGAGGGTGAGGTCATCTGCGGCGAGCACGGCAGGCCTTGTTGGGGGTTAGCAAGATGTTGTGTTTTCAACCTAGGATATGATGGACGTGCAGGTGCTCTTCTTTGGCGAAGATGCCTGGCAGGAAGTCAGAATATTGTCATGAGACTTCTTATACTAGGTAAACAGCATTTGAGGACCCTGATGGTTCTTCTGGAAACCTTACCGCTACCGATGATGGCGACTCCAATGGACATGTTCTATGCTTGGTGATTGAGAGTCTACTGTTTCAAGACCGAGAGCAGCACTTGATCACTATGCGAGACTTGACTGGGTTGATGAAGCACAGCAGTTCAGCGCGCGCTCCTTCCCACCTGGGTCGTCATCGCCAGTGAGGGGTCACAGCCTCCGCTTTCGCCTTTCGGGAGGACGGTGGCCGAGTGTGACTTTTGCCTAAAGTGTGCTCAACTACCATTTGCAGCTCTCAGTACAATACCCAGCCCAACCCAGGGAGATTCAGGGCGACAAAAATCCCACCAGACAATCAGTTGACAATAACATGCAAGCCCAGAGCTAAGACTTCAATACTAACACAACGTCTGATGTGTCTTTTGGCAGCCTTTGGCCCAATATCCGAGTGATTATCTTTACAAAGCTTGGTACCTTGCATCTCGAGATCGAATACTAATGAGTAGAGATATTGAAGACATGTGGCAGTGGGCACGAAGTGTGATTCATACTGCTGCTTGATCGCAGCTCTTCCTTGTAGTGCAATATCCTACTTGAAGCCTGCGCCATAGGCCACACGTTTCATCATGTCACCATGTCTCCCATACGATAGCTGGCACCGCTTCTCTCATCAACTTCCAATGTCTCCTCGCAGCTTCCAACTCTTGCCCCTCCCAATTGTTTATATTGCTTTCCGTCATCAATTCGCCTCCGTCAGTGGAAGTTGGCATCACAACCTCCATTTCCTTTCTGGGCATCAGAAACCTGCGTCGACTGGTCGAGCCTAGAAAATCAGCCTCGATTGCCTGCCTAAAGGCAAGCGGCCACATTGCAGCATTGTTAACGCAGAAGACGACGAGATTAAGCATATCTCCTTGTTCGCTTTCTGACTTCTGACCTGTCGATGAGAGTGGTGGCATGTCTCTATATGCACGACAGCGCCCCTCGAAGACCGTGTTAATTGTCAGGAGGACGCTGCGCATCGGAGGTAGTGTCAGGTCGCCGGCAAAGTTGATTGCAATCACGCCGCCAGAAGGATTGAGGAGAGTGCGGAGAGCGGTTATGAACGAATGAGTGAAAAGAGGAAGAGGCGTAGAGCCACCCGTGAAAACATCGTGGAGGATATAGGTATACCTTTGTGGTGGATCCTTCGTCGAAGTGTAGGATGAGATCGAAGTGGCTGTGCTAGTAACCCAAGGTATGGCGTCTGAGAGAATCGCAGTATGGTTTGCGGGCAGGGAGAAGTACTTCGTTGCGTAAGCGTGAACGAGAGGGTCGAGTTCAAGGATCGTTGTGGGGATAGAATGAGCAAGAAGAGCTTTTGGCGCTGTGCCTATGCCGAGACCGCTGTGAATGGGATGATCAGTAAGATGGCGTTCCAAGGAACTGGAGAGTGCTGAAGTGACTTACATCACAAGTGCTCTTTCCTGCTCCTTTGCACTCCTCAACCCCTTCACCAGCCGAACTGCCTCCATCATTTCAAACACACCAAATACGGGCTCCTCTTTCGTCCAGCCTTCCTCGATCCTCCTCTCCTCCGTCAACAACCACTCTCCACCAAGTAGACTGTGATCACATCGTAACAACCTATAATTCATGTCCGTATGTTCAAGCACAGACACATATCCCGTGACTCCTTCACCTCTCTCCAACACCTTCCACCCATGAGGCTCGAGCACCTTGTTGGCATGCTTCAAACCAAAGTCTGTAGGAAGAGAGGTAACAAAACGACTCGAGAGCGCCGAGGTGGGTGAAACAGCGAACACAACCAGATAGACACTGAGACCAATTAAGGTATTCTTCAGTGGAAAATGAAGGCTGATCAAAGCACAAACACCCCAGTAGATAGAGGCTCGAGAAGTGAGGAAATGACCGTTTGCAAAGTGAAGCGGAAAAAACGCAGCTATTGTCTTTTGAGCGAAGAGGTAGTATCCAGACACAAACAGCAACAGAAGTCCATGTTTTGCTGCTTTCGACCGCTTGGTGAATAGCGGACTAAACTGAAGCGTCCGGAACGTATGAAAGATGAGCAATGAGACGAGAGGTACTGAAGTGAGCAGTTCTGTGAGCAGTGGAATATACTTGATCCCCAGGTACTCCAGAGCAGGCTTGCGTAGCAAAGGAGAGTGCTGCATCGTTGGTAGGCCCACCGCCATAAGAGGAGCGATGTGCGGCAGTTTCCCGTGGCATATCAATGGGAATGTCACCAGGCCAAAACATAGTATCGCGAAGTGGAGGGGAGGATAGGGAGCTGAGACTGATCGCTCGCCGTATAATGGATTGAGCTGAAGTCTAGAGAGTGGGGAGATTGTTGCGGCGAGGGTGAGAAGGGAGAGGCCGTACAGCAGACTTCGAGTGCTTGATTGTAACCTTACGCCTTGACGCTGCTTTGATTCCTTTTCCGCAGAGAAAGGTGAGGCCGGCGAGTGTTTCTTCATTCTAATGTCCTGAAGACCACCTGAAAGAGATCAATCAACAAGGCTGCACAGTTCGTCTTCTGGGCATGGTCGTACAACGCGAGGTCACACGCCGCCCTGCAAATTATAGGAAGGTGTGAAAAGACTAGGATACAGAAAGTATCGAGAAAGTATTGGGGATGTTCATCTGGTATGCGCATTGCGGCCGACAACAATTTTCGCCAGCAATCCACGGTGAAGACGAAGGAGGAATAAGTCTCGGTACCAAGATGCGAAGAAGTATATGCTTGAAACCAAATAACAAATTGGGTATCTCTAGAATAGTCTCAAAAACGCCTTCAAGCAGCTCCTGTCCACTTCCATGTTATTTCGCCATGTCCAATGATGCTGTACTGCACGCCCCAAAATATGTTTGACATCCGCGAACAAGCCTAATTTCGTAATATCATGAAGTTGCTTCCTGAGCAGCATCCAACGAAGCCTCTTCTTTGCGAATCTCTCTCTCCAACCGTTCCTTCTCAGCTGCTCGTAATCGTGCCATAGTTGATTGGAATAGAGCACCATTCTTGTCAGGCCCACTTGCAGCGGCGCCCTTCACTGGCGTTGACTTTGCGCTGAACGAAAACGATGGTGACGCTGTCCCATTCGAGCCTACGCTCCGTGAGAACGCCTTGTGCGGTGTTGAGGTTACCACGGTCTCGCCGCTGGTATCGCCTCTGCCCTGCATATCCACGAAGGGATCATCATCATCCGCTGTCTTGTTCCCACCCTCCCTCTCACGTCGTAACTTTTCAGCCATCTCTTGTCGCCGTCTTGCTCCTTCTGCCGCCAAATTCCTGATTTTCTGCTCCTTCTTTGCTTCTGGCGTCTCTTCCATCTTTCGCTTCATACCAGCCATACCTGCAGGACTCCAATTCGCACTCTCTCTCCTCTCCAAATCCTCCTTCATTTTCCTTCTCTTTCCCTCGAAGGCTGCCTCGCGCTCCTTCTTGTCCCGCTGTGCTCGTTGCTTATCATCGTATACAGATCGAGCAGCATCATCGCTGAGGACGTCGAGCGCTTGGCGGGTTTCTGCTAGGCGATCTGCTGCGGCTGCTTCGTCACCTCTGTTCTTATCGGGATGGTGCTTCAGTGCAGCAAGACGCCATGCCTTTTTCAAAGTGGCTGCAGTGGTTGTTTCTGGGGAGAGATCAAGCAAGGCGTATAGATCTGTGGTAGTCGTTCGTGCAAGATCTATCAGCGCGCGCGACTCGCGAGAAGACTCGTCGTTAGCTGCTGGCATGCTTTGTTGTGTGAGGATGATGTTTCAGAGTTGCATGGGAAGCGTTTCACTTTGCGGTGCGGAGTACATCTCCGAAGACAAGTTCAGTCATCATCATTAAGATAAGTCTCTCATTCGCGCCGACTGAGCCAATCTTCAAACAACATGCCCTCATCTTCAATGTTGCCCTGGATCTGTTCGGGTTGCCGTCACACGCTCAAACAAGCTCGTCAAGCACGTCGCCTATTGAGCACTTCTCAAGCTACATCTGCCACTACAGCAGCACCACCCGTTCCTCCGCCTTCTGGCTTTACCAAGCTTCCATCACGGCGACTCATTGCTGTCCATGGTACCGATGCCTCCCATTTCCTGCATGGACTATGCACGTCAGCTGTACCCCGTACACCCTCTTCACCTTTGGGCTTCTACTCGGCGTTTCTGACGGCACCAGGCCGTGTGTTGTATGATGCTTTTATCTATCCTACCTCACATTCTCGGACGTATCGAGACACTATACCCTCGAAGATCCTCGATAAATATGGAAATGATGATCTAGGCTACTTGATCGAAGTAGAGTCCTCGCAAGCAGATTCATTAGCAAAACACCTCAAGAGATACAAGCTACGAGCGAAAGTGGATATCAGAGTGATAGAAGGAGGCATCTATGACGTGTGGAATGTTTGGGATGAGGCCACAGAACCATGGACACCACATTCGACTTCATCGTCATTGCCAATGGGAGCTGATGGGTCAACTGACCTTATTAGTCTCATTGATTCGAGAGCCCCAGGTATGGGTCGAAGATTCCTGTTACCAGCTCAGAACCACTCTACCTCATCGTTACCAGAGTCTATCTCGTCCTTGTTACCTGATGCAGTTACTGCTCCATCAGCATCTTACATTGTCCGACGTATGCTCCGTGGCGTACCTGAAGGTCCACTAGAGATTGCAACAGGAACAGCGCTCCCTGCAGAGCACAACATTGATCTAATGTCTGGAATAGACTTCAAGAAAGGCTGTTACGTTGGACAAGAGCTTACGATCAGAACACATCATACCGGAGTGATACGCAAAAGGATACTGCCTGTGATGCTCTATTCCGCAGCAAAGACTGAGACTAATACAGCTGGACCATCGCCACTCCATGGCCTTCTGTATAACCCACAAGCTCAAACGGTGCTGCCTGAGACTGGTTCCGACATTAAACCGCACAATCGTACAGGACGTAGTGCAGGCAAGTTTATCGCTGGCGTAGGCAACATTGGCCTTGGTCTGTGTCGAATTGAGATAATGACTGATCTCGCCCTTACAACTGAGTCACAGTCTGGCTTCAAGCCCGATGATGAATTTAAGGTAGTGCAAATCGATGGAGATGCCACTGGGGGCGGCAGTGAGCAGGTCATGATCAAGGCATTCGTGCCAGAGTGGATGAGAGGAAAGATCAAGGTGAGGAAGCCACAACAGCGGGTATAATAGGGCTAGCAGTAAAGCCATATACTTTCTTAGGAGAGCCAGCGATCTCCTCTCATGGCTCAAAGCTGGTGTGAGGAGTGCTGGAGAATTCCAGCATTAGCTAGACGCCCTCTACCACGCCGCACTCTTAAATTAGCTAATGTCCTGCGATGGTGACTGGTAAGGTGCGAATTCAGCTGTTTCCTGGGGTCTGGAGACTGCTAGTACTGCTTAAGCTTCGTTACAGCTCCTTTGATGTTGCGTATTTAGGGAAGATAGTGCGTATGGCGACGCTGCTGCCGCTACATCTGGCTTCGAAATTACTGGCTTGTAATATGCAGACATCTTGTAGATCATGCTCAACAGGTTACTGTACCCCACCATTAGTGAACTTGGCGAAAAAGCTTAGCCATCAACGTCTCATCTACGCTGTTTATCTCATGTGGTTTTGGAACGTCTTGGGTTGAAACTCTTGAGAGAGACGTGCGCCCTACACGTAGATGGTGGACACGATAGCACGCTTCAAGATCATAGCTGTTATAGATATGATATAGCTTTGCAAAGCAAGCAAGGTCTAGAATCGCGGCATTTGATCCGGCCGAAGGAGCTCCTCACATGCTTTCTAAGCAGGAAACATCGACGTCGGTGACAGCATTCGTTGAAGCATCCAATCTTTTTGTTCCACATCAGCAGTTGGTTACCTACAGTCGCGATCCCTCTAACCATCATGTCTTACTACCCATTACTTCACCATGGTCTTCATTCTTTGACATAGTCGTCTAATGTACATTCACTTAGTCCCAACCCCGCCGGCCATCCAATTGTTGAAGACATCGTCATATTCCTAGCACCCTCACGAAGTGAGCAAGCTACATGAGACCGGGAGCGACATGTCCGAGCCAGCACCAGCAATCAAGGTGACTGAGGCGCAAGATCATAATGGCGCTATACCTCCTATAGCTGTACAAGAAGAGAGGAAGATTCGACCAAGCATAGACAGAAGACCTAGCACATCTCCGCGCATGTCAATACCTAGTCCTACCGTCGGTCATTATCGTAGCCCCTCAAACGACGCGAACCGCCCCGGAGCTCCCTTGCGCACCAGCACTTCACCTGGAGCTAGTCTTGGCTTAGATCCTCTCTCGCAATACATCAACAGAAGGACGAGTGTCCTTAGCCCGCCGACCTTCAACCGCACACACTCCGACACGTCGAAACTCTCACAAATCGCTTCTCGCGATACCACTGCCTCCGCGCGTTCATCGCTACAACCTCAAACAACGCCAAATGAAGAGCCCGTTGCTGTCATCAAGAAGGGGGTGAAGTTCCTCGGTCGCATCATAGGCAAGAGTAACAAGAAGGACTTTGCGGATATCGTTGACGATGCTACTTCTTTGGCAGACGAAAGACCCGAAGGCGCAGAGGCAGAAGTGTTTTGTTCGGCTGTAGACAATATCAGCTATAACCCAAGACATCCTCAGCCACCAGCGTACATCAAGGTCAGATCAACTGGAAAGAAAGAAAAGGAGTTCAATCGCATGTTTCTTGCCCAAGAGTTACACGACGAAACACTTCCTGCGACTCCAACGCTCAGCCGATCGATCACGACTTTCAGCTCGAGTCCCAGGAAGCTAAGAAAGAAGCGCGCTGTTGACGATGAAGCTATTTGGGCAACGTCATTCAGTAATGATGGAAGATACCTCGCTTCTGGAGGTCAGGATAAAGTGGTAAAGGTATGGGCTGTTTTGTCCTCTCCAGATGATCGTCAACAGCACGAGCGAGACGAGGACAACGGCACAGAAGGAGTCAACACGAGACTGAATGCGCCTGTTTTTCGTCAGAGGACGGTACAGGTCTTCGAGGGCCATACTGGTCCGATATTGGACCTTTGTTGGAGTAAGAACAATTTCTTGATTTCTACATCAATGGATAAGACTGTCAAGCTGTGGCATATCTCTCGCTCGGAGTGCCTCTGTACCTTCAAGCATAGTGATGTCGTTACGTCTGTTCGTTTCCACCCCAAAGATGATAGATTTTTTCTTGCTGGAAGCCTAGACTCGAAACTGCGGTTATGGTCAATCCCAGACAAAAGCGTAGCATATTGGGTCTCAGTTGCGGAAATGATCACAGCAGTCGCGTTTACTCCTGATGGCAAACAAGCAATTGCAGGATGCCTCTCTGGTCATTGCTTTTTCTACGATACTGAAGGTCTGAAATACAGCACATCGATACATGTTCGTTCCACGCACGGCAAGAATGCCAAAGGTAGCAAGATCACTGGTATCCAGACAATCACAGTACCTCCTGAGAACTCGAATGGCGATGTGAAGATGCTGGTCACGAGTAATGATTCACGCATACGACTATACAACTTGCGCGACAAGAGTTTGGAGCAGAAGTTCAGGGGAGCCATAAATACATCAAGCCAGATTCAGGCTCGTTTTAGTAATGACGCAAAGTACATTGTCTGTGGAAGTGAAGATGGCAAGGTCTTTATCTGGTCAGTCGATTGGCTTGAACGTGATTCGAGATTGCTAGAATTCTTCGAGGCGAACAATACCGCCACAACTGTCACGGCATTCGCTCCTATGCCTGCAAGACAACGCCTGGCAGGCTCTGGTGATCCAGTCTTCGACCTGTGCAATCCACCACATGTTACACTTCTCAGCAGGACTGAAGAAGAGGCTTCCGAGTCTGCCGCTTCGTGGCGTGTTGGTGACGATGCACCAAGGAGGAGGAGTCCGTCCATGTCTTCAGCAGCAGGCGATAGTCCGATGGTAACCAGGAAGCCAGACATACCCTCTGCGGCTTATACAACCCGTTCCATGCACCGTGGAGGCAACATCATAGTCACAGGATCCTCGGACGGTGTCGTCAAAGTGTTCAGACAAGATTGTGCATGGCGACAACGCCAACGAGCTCTGGAAACAGCGTCGATCTTCTCAAAACGTCTTGGTCGTCGCTCATCTCTCGCCACACACAGCAGTTTCCGCAGTAACAGGAAAGATTCGACAGGCACACAGAACCCGAGCGATCGAGTGCTCAGCTGGCGTCAGAACATTGGACTTGGAAGAAGCAGCAGCAAGTCCAGTTTTGATAAGACGAGGCCTAGTAGTTTGATTAATGGACGAAGCAGTAGTATCAGAAGCGACAGTCCTTCTCTAGAGCACTTCAAGCAACCCTTACCTGTTGGTCCAGATGGGCTGAAGAGCCTACCCAAGTCTACGACTTGGCCTTTGCAGCCTGTCGTACAAGAAAAGGTGCCGTCGCCTCCATCGCTACCTGCCTATCGCCAGAACGGAACGGGACGCAATAATGGTAATGAAAACGCACCACCAGTGCGACAACCCTCACGACGTACTCAGCCTATTCCGATTGATGATGATGATTCTGATGACGAAACATTCAATTCTGCAGATGAAGAACCACAACCTCGCTCATCACCTGCTGGACACAACCCATACACTTCCTCGTCCCGAACGCAGGATCTGAAGCGAACAGACACTGCTACATACTGGTCTCGAGATGCATGGCGAGATCAAATGGCTAACCAAGTCAACACAATACACCAGCTGCGCCAGGAGAGGAGGGATGCTCGAGAGAGTGACAGTGATAATGGAAGCTCTGGCTCAGTTAGGAGATATAGTGCTGCTGGCAGTTTACTAACAGACGAAGAAGTGAGTTCAGCTAGTCAGACAGCCAGCAGAGCGGGCACGCGAGGCGCTCGTTGAACGATGTGACATAATGAACGAACAATGCTTCAATATCTTTCGATAGGGAGGACGCAGTGTAATATAATTTTATGACTGCTACCATATAGCAATATCTGTACCTATACAATCTGATACTTCTCGTGACTATGCAGCGAGCATGAGCTTTCACGGAGAATGCATAGACGATCTAGGCTGTAGGGCATTGGCGCTTCTTCGAAGTGGAGTGCCTGGTTGGCACAGACACGAGAAAACGCGAGAAACGCGTCTTAGGGTTATTTCTTCCTCTTCGTCATATTTTATAACCGACCAAATCCCCATCTCTTCTTCTCACTATCACACATCACTCATTCTCATCTTCTGCCAGTTACTACTCTTCTTCGATTCACCTCCTCCTTACCTCACAACACTCACATATACACAATGGAGGCTGCTACTGCACCCATACAGTCCACACCCTCGAAGCAGGTGGGTCAACGTTGCCACGGCAGCTGCGTTTACTACTTGGGAAGCTATACTGACGAATAATCTACAATGTAGGCTGCCAGTGCTCTCGAGAACCTCAAGATGGAGTCGCCAGTGAAGAAGATTGACTTCAGCAGCCCGACGACACAGAGCAATGGTGAACTCAAAGCGGTGCCGCTGGTTGGCCTGCCTGAGCTTCCACCAATTGCCAGCGAGGTTTTAGACAAGAAGGATACCGCAGACGACGAAGAGCCCATTCTCAAGGAGAACCCCAACCGCTTCGTCCTCTTTCCTATCAAGTTCCACGAGGTACGTGATTCGACGCGTCCATCACGCGTTGGACGCGAAGCTGGTAAAAAGGTTGAAGATCATGTTGACTGACTATATACTTTGTAGATCTGGCAAATGTACAAGAAGGCTGAAGCCTCTTTCTGGACTGCTGAGGAGATTGATCTGTCAAAGGATCTTCATGACTGGAACAACAAGTTGAACAACGACGAGCGCTTCTTTATCTCACACGTCCTTGCTTTCTTCGCTGCATCAGATGGCATCGTCAACGAGAACTTGGTCGAGAGGTTCAGCTCAGAAGTTCAGATCCCAGAGGCACGATGCTTCTACGGTTTCCAGATCATGATGGAGAACATTCACTCGGAAACATACTCTCTACTCATCGACACATACATCTCAGACTCTGCTCAGAGGAAATACCTTTTCGACGCTATTGACACCAGTAAGTCGTCATGTCTTTCGTCCTACCATAAAGTATCCTGCTGACCTTCAACTCAGTCCCTTGTATCCGCCGCAAGGCCGACTGGGCTCTTCGTTGGATCTCGGATGAGTCCTCCACATTTGCTCTCCGCCTTGTTGCCTTTGCTGCTGTCGAGGGTATCTTCTTCTCCGGTGCCTTTGCCTCCATCTTCTGGCTGAAGAAGCGTGGTCTCATGCCTGGTCTCACCTTCTCCAACGAGCTCATCTCCCGCGACGAGGGCATGCACACCGACTTCGCCTGCCTTCTCTTCTCTCACCTCAACAACCGTCCAAGTGTCGAAGCCGTTGAGCGGATCATTACCGAAGCTGTCACGATTGAGCAAGAATTCCTCAGCGATGCTCTGCCATGTGCACTCCTCGGCATGAACGCTGGCTTGATGAGGCAGTACATTGAGTTCTGCGCTGACCGTCTGCTACTCGCTCTTGGTGGCCGCAAGGTTTACAACGCAACCAACCCCTTTGACTTCATGGAGAACATCTCGTTGGCTGGTAAGACCAATTTCTTCGAGAAGAGAGTTGGTGACTACCAGAAGGCTGGTGTCATGCAGAGCACAAGCCTGCAGAAGAACCAAAAGGTGCTTGCTGAGGGTGAGGTGGCAAAGGAGATTGTGAAGACTGGTGACTTTGACTTCAACGAGGACTTTTAGTCTCGTCGTTTGGGTTGATGTTGTCTGTTTTCTTTTTCCTTGCATTCATATTCTTCCTCACCACTCTCATGTCGTCGATGCTCGTTGGATAGTCGGGTATGAGCATTGCTTATGAACGTATGATGGTGTCTTATCTGTTACGGCATCAAAATGTCCTTTTATTGTTTTCAAGTGTATGGTAAGTATTGGGGATGCAGGTATCAAACACCTAGCAAAAGGCGTTTGAGAAGGATGCATCATGGAATGGACATAGGGAAAGTCGCCGCTCCTCTTCTGTTGAGCTTGTAATGAGGCGATTGATAGATAGTATGGAACTAAATCAAATGAGATGAAATGAAAAACACTTGCAAATAAATTGGACACTGCTATATGTCATCTTCTCTGGCAACTACGACATTGAAGAAAACACTGTATGGTACCTTTACTCTGTTTCTCTCTATTGCGGTCTCTTTGAGTCTTTGCTGTTGGTACCGAGCTCGGGGGCCATTCCACCGATTTCGTGCCTCGGCTTTCTTGTTCCATATCTGAAACTCACCTAAAACACATCCATCTACTTCAC
>Ga0160427_10001484_pt1 | contig 14381 bp, 21 predicted proteins | sample SolpanmetagenomL_FD_108194 | JGI IMG/M metagenome (GOLD analysis project Ga0160427, IMG submission 108194) | Solar panel surface microbial communities from Lawrence Berkeley National Laboratory, California, USA - L | ecosystem: Engineered > Built environment > Solar panel > Unclassified ...
CCGCTGCCAGAAGCAGTGCGCCTTCTGGGTCGTTAGCTCAATCGGTAGAGCAGCTGACTCTTAATCAGCGGGTTGTAGGTTCAAGTCCCACACGACCCACCAGAAGAAACCCCGTCCTAGACGGGGTTTTTGCTTTGCCGCCCGGCCCGCTGTTTTGCCCACCCCGGCACAATTTGCCCAAACGTTGCCCAAACGTTCCGGGCGGGTCAGGTCTGCCGGCGAAGGGGAAGCGGGCCGCGCCCAGGTCTTCGAGAAAAAAATAATTCCAGAAAAAAACCCAGGGGGGTATGTATTTTTCGTGGGGCATTTGGGGAAGTTGGGGCAGCACCCTCTAAACACTGTCTGGCACGGCGTTTAACCCTGCCCCACGCCTGCCCCACAGTTTGGGGCAGCACGCCCGGCAGAATCCAGAAAAGCCGCGCTCACACAGCATTAAAGCCTGCCCCACGCCCTGCCCCAGACGTTTGGGGCAGGCAGCCCTAGACCCTACGCGGGCCACCCTTCCGGGGCCGCCTGGGGGCCGGGGCAGGCCGGGCGTCAGCAGGGGCCGGGGCAGCACTGGGCGCGGGTTCTTCCTTCGCCGGGCCTTCGAGCGCTGCCCGGTTTAAGGTCATGGCCCGCAGTTTGTCCGGTAGGGCGTGGGCGTAAATGTTCAGGGTTGTGCTTGTCTGAGCGTGGCCCAGCAGGGCGGCCACCGTCACCGCGTCCCGGCCTTCGCTGATATGGAACGTCCCCACGCTGTGCCGCAGCGCGTGAGGGGACAGTAGCGGCACGCCTGCCCGCTCACAGGTGCGCCGCATGACCGCCCGCGCCGTGTCCTGCCGCATATACCGCCCGTCCACACTGGGGAAGATGTACGGGCTGACCCCGTTCCCGTGTGCCCCGGCTTCGAGCCTGACCCGCCGCCGCATATCCTCGACGAGCGCCACCGCGTCCCCGGACAGCGGCACGTCTCGTACACCCTTCGCCGTCTTCGGTGCGCCCGTGTACGCCTTCCCCTCGAACTCGCTCCGGGTCTTCGAGATGCTGACGTAATACGTGCCCTTCACCTTCGGGTCTTCCCCGTAGTCTTCCCAGGTCAGGGCCAGCGCCTCGCCTATGCGAAGCCCGGTGAGGGCCAGGAAGGCCAGGGGCAGCGCCCACCGATCTTCGAGGGCCGCCGTGATGAACCGGCCCAGCTCGGCAGGGGTGAAGTGCTTGACCTTCGCCGCCTGCCGCGCTTCCTTCACGGGCCGGGCGTGGGCCGCCGGGTTGTCTTTCAGCAGCCCGTCCCCCACCGCCCGCTTATACGCGCCGGACAGCAGGACGTGTATCTGCCGCTGGCCGCTGTCTCCCAGGCCGCCCGCTGTCAGTGTCTCGAAGTAGGCCCGGAGGTCTTTCGGCTGTATCCCGGCGGCCCGCTTCGCCCCCAGGTGCGGCAGGATGTGCCGCTCATAGAGCGCGGCATTGTTCCAGGCCGTGCGGTCTGCCCACCGCGCCCGCTTCGCCCCCATGTATTCCGTGACCATCTGAGACACCGTGAGGGCCAGGGCCAGGGGCCGCCGTCCGGCTTCCGCTTCCGCCTTCGCCGCTTCGACTGCCTTACGGGCCGCCGTGATGTTCTTTACCGTGCCGGAAGGCCGGGCCGTGCTGCCGTCCGGGTACTTGACCCGCACGCGCCAGCGCACTTTCCCGCCTTCGAGCGCCGTGTATTCCCCTTCACCGTGTCCCCGCTTGAGTGTCCCCACGCCCACAGGGTAGAGCCTGCCCGGACTAGACCCGCCTACACCGGACAGCAGAAAGCCCCGGCGTACACACAGCCGGGCGTATGAGTGTGGGCAGATTAACCAATAAAAATAAATTTGGCCTTTCAAATATTCAATTGTAATTATTTTGAGTAAGCGTCAATCAGGTAGAGATAGAAGGCTAATAAAGTTTTTTCTTGAAAAGAAATCAGATGAAAAAATGTCAGATAAAGATTTAAAAAATCCACCCACACCCATAACTAATACGTCGTAATTTGATAAGTACAAGTTTTGATTGCTATCGATGAATAGAGGATCACCATTATAATCACCAATGGGAAAGATATTTACATTTTTATCCATCCATTCTTTAAGTTCGAGATATATATCTACATAATATTCTGGATGTTCAAATGATACGAATCCGCTGTCCATACTAATACGTAATCCAAATACCTGTCGTAAAATATCAGCGATAGAATTGCTTAAAGTAAATCCAGCATCCGAGCAAGTTAATATCATATCGGTGTAAGCTGGGCTTTCTTCCTCATTTCTGTCTTCCCTCCATCCAGATTTAATAAGAATTTTTAAATTAGAATTCAGCATCTGTTCTTCTGGCCTATATTTCATCTATTCACCCAATAACCTGTCATAGGAAAAAGCTTCCCAGTCTTTACACTTCTCTGTCACCGGGCGTCCGGGGCTGCGCGGTCAGCTCCAGGCCTAGGGCTTCGAGAATGGCCGCCCACAGTGGGGGGATAGTGCCGCCTCTGCCGCCCGTGTCATTCAGGGCGCGGGTGATGGCCTGGGGTGTTGCGCCGGTAGCGCGGGCAAGGTCTGCCCGGCTCATGTGTTTTTCTTCCAGGCGGGCCATAACTGCTGCCCTGACATTAGGTTCCATACTCGCATCTTACCATATCCGGGCAATTAGCCAAGATTGACAACGTTACCCAATTAGGGTAATATATGGACAGCAGGAAGGCGCGGCCCACCGTAGGAAGTTAACCGCGCCCCTGACTCCCCCCACAGCAGTAAAGGAAGCGATATGCACATTACCACCCCTTCACACCGCGTCTGGAAGCTCACCGCTTGCGCCATGCTCGACCGCGTTGTGCTCAGCGTCCACACCTACACGGTGAAGGTGGAACGGCAGGGCGACACCTTCACCGCCGCGTACTGTGACGGCCAGCCGGTCAGCATCGAGCAGGCCGCCCACCTGCTCACCTGGGCGAAGGCCACCGGCACGCTTGAGCAGGTGGAAGCCTTCGACCCCGCGCCCGCCCTGACCCTGGGCCGCCCCCGCGCTTCCCGCCTTCACCGCATCCTGGCCCGCCTGGGCCTCGGCCACGCCGACCACTACCGCGCCGCATCTGCCGTCCTGGGCCGCCCGGTGGACAGCCTCGCCGCCCTCACCGAACAGGAAGGCCGCGCCGTCTGGAACCACGCCCGCGCCCTTCGCCTGACCTTCGAGCAGACCGCCGCCTGACCCCGGAAGGGGTGGGCAGAACGTGCCCACCCCTGGCCCCTGGCCCACTCGCGTTCTCAACGAAAGTGGCCCGCGCCGCTCGAAGCCCACACCCTCACATCCCACAGGAAGGCCACCCCATGACAGAACGCAGACCCGCTGCCGAATTGCCCACAATCGCCACCCTTAAAACAGTCGCCCAAGTGGACGCCCTGCCCTTCGAGCAGGTGCGCCTGACCCTCGCGGGCGGGCAGACCGTGACCCTCGACCTCGAAGCCCTGCCCGGTGCGCTGCTCTGCCCGCACCCTGCCGGGGCCGTGCTGCTCGAAGACTGGCAGGACACCGCCGCGCCCGCCTACCACGTCCCCGCGCACCTGGGGGCCAGCGTCCGGGCCGCCTTCCACCTTCACCGGGTCATGGCATGAGCGCCCCTTACACTGACCGGAACATGCCCGAACCCTGGGGTGAGTGTGTCTCATGCGGGCGGCCCGCTGCCGCAGGTCTGCCCCTCAGCCTCCGGGGGGGTGACTACCACTGCCCGGCCTGCACCCGTGAGGCGCTGCTCACCGAAGGGGCGACAGAGAATCTCGAAGAACTGGCCGGGCCGATCATCGGAGCCTGGGCGAATCACTGGGCGTCTGCGGGCGTGCCGCTCAGCGAACTGACAGGGGCGCTCGGTTATCTGTGCGGCGCAGGCTTGAATGAAGACGCCCGCGCCGCACACGTCCGGGGCCACCTTGCCCGCCTTCGCCGTGAGAACCGCGCCCCGGTCTTCGAGCATCACCCGGCAGACCGTGCGGAGCTGGCCGCCGCTGATCTGCCCAGGCTGGCCCAGTGGACGCCGCCCGCACCTGCCGGGGGTGGATACTCGGCACACAGCGGGTTCTTCACCGACACGCAGGGCCGGGCACAAACTCTGGTCCCAGGCTGTGACGTGCTGCTCATCTCACTGCCGGACGGTGACACACTGCTGATCTATACCGGCGCGGGCGGGTACACCAGCCCGACCCGCCGTGAGGGCTTCCGCGTGCCTGCCGGTCTGCTGCCCCAGGTGCGGGCCTTGCTGTCCGGCGAAGGCAGACCGTGAGCCGCCCACGTCGCCCAGGGCCGCGCCCACTGTTCCCCGGTCTGTCCTGCCTCATGGCCTGTGCGCTGATCTTCGAGGGGGACGGCAGGCCCGCCCTGTACATCGGGGCAAATACCCCAGGCTTCCGCCTTCGCCTTCACCGTGTCCCGTCTGACGCCCGTGTGCTGCTCGAAGTCCCCGACCCGCTGCCCACCCCGGAAGGGGAACGGCGCGGCCACCCCATGAAGGGAAGCCGGGTCATCTTCCAGACAGACACGGCCAGCACCGCCCTACAGGTGAACGCGGCCAGCGTGGCCCGCGAACTGCTCGAAGCCCTCGAAGCCTACGGGCAGGCCGTGAAGGTTCAGGAGGCTGCCCGCTTCCACTTCGAGGGGCAGCCGGTGGGCAGGCTGTGAGGGGCCGCCCACCTGCCGGGGCACGCCTGGGCCTGTACCGGCACGGCGACACCGTGAGCGAACGCGCCGCCCTGGAACTTGTGGCCCTGCCCGCCTACCCCAAAGACTGGGCCATTCTGCCCAGCCCGGACGGCCACACGCTCACGCTGGCCTGGGGGGACGCCTGCACGCTCGAAGAACTCGACCGGGCAGACCGTTGGAACCGGGCACAGTTTGCCCAGCTCGAAGCCGACCGCCTGCCCACTGGCCGCGCCTAAAACCTGTCAAAACCTGACACGATTCAACGCCCCTGCCCCGGTTTTTCCTTCGCCGGGGCTTGCGCTCGAAGGAACACCCATGATTGACTCCTTACGCTTCGCCTTCGCCCTAGACTTCCTGGGGGACAGCCCGGCCCCTCAAATGACCCTCACGCCCACCGACCCCATACGCCGCCGGCACGTACTCGAAGACACCGCCGGGGCGCTTGAATACTTCGCTGACAACCTCGGCAGGCCCAGTAACCCGGCACAGCAGGCCGCCGCCCAGGTCTTCGAGCTGGCCGGGGCCGTGTGGCGTGAACAGTTGCTCACCTTCGCCGGAAACTTCGAGCCGGACACGGTGGCCCTCAACCTGCACGCCTGGGCGAGTGTCTGCCTGAGAGACAGCCTGCACGGGCTGCCCCCACCGCTGATAGATACCCTGGCCCAGAGCTTCCCCCAGGTGGGCGCGTGGGCCGCGACCGTATATGTCACCGGGGCGCTGCCCCTGCCGGACGTGGGGCAGGCCGCCGCATGGTGGGCCGTATGTACCGTGGCCGCCCTCACCGCCGGGCCGATCTTCGAGGAAGGCACACCGGAAGACCTGCTAGACACGGTGCTGTGTGGCCTGGGCCAGCAGCCGCGCCGCGCCATGACCTAAGCCCCGCTTAGGCCGTCCCAGCGCGGCCCGAACACCTGCCGGGCCACCTGCTAAAACCAGACAAAACCATACACCGCGAACAGTTGTGAACCGTGCAGCTTCGAGCGCCCGGCAAAATGACTACATTTGACTACTTCCGGTCACGTTCCGCACTGACCGGCAAAAAGAAAAGCGCCCACCCGCACGGCTTCCAGGGCCAGGGGTGGGCGTTTCAGGTGTTACGGGCCGTCAGGCTTCCGACCGCTGAAAATTACTGAAAAATACTCAGTCCCGCTGCGCCTTCCCTTCGCCGGGGCTTGTGCCATGAAAGAAGGCCCGCCCATGACTGACCACCTGCACCCCGACCCGCTGCACCTTGCCGCCGCCCTCGACTACCTGGGCGACTCACCCCCACACGTGACCACGCTCAGCCCCGCCACAGCAGAGCGCCGCCGCTTCATGCTCGAAGACCCCGGGGGCGCACTCGCCTACTTCACCAATAGGCTGCACCACCCGAAGACCCCAGCCGTGCGGGCCGCCGGTATCTTCGAGCTGGCCGCCGCCGTGTGGCGTGAATACCTGCTCACCTTCGCCGGGAGCTTCGAGCCGGACACAGCAGCCCTCGATCTGCACGCCTGGGCCACCTATTCCAACGGGTACAGCACCGAACCGCTGCCCCTGCCGCTGCCCGCCAGGTTGGCCGAACAGTTCCCCCAAGTGGGCAAGTGGGCGGCCACCGTGTATGTCTCCGGTCTGCTACCCCTGCCGGACGTGGGGGCCGCCGCCGCATGGCACGCGGTCTACACCCTGGGCGTGATGTGTACCGGGCCGGGCTTCGAGGACGGCGAAGCGGAAGACCTGTTAAACGCCGTGCTGTCCGGTCTGGACACCCTGCCGGGCCGCGTCAGGACTTGACGCCCTAAGCTCGGCTTAGACCGTTTCGTCATGCCCCCCCACACGGTTTCTTCAACTCCGAGAAACACACCAGAACGCCCGTGTCATTTTGAGCAGCCAAGCACCGGGAGGGGGCATACACTCAATGCCTATGATCTCCCTTCGTCTTGCTGCCCTGCTCGGTTCCATCCTCGTGTCTTCTGCTGCCCTCGCCCAGAGTGAAGCTCCTTTCGGCATACCGATGGGCACCTCGATAGAGAAGCTGCAAGCGATGGGGGCCAAGTACAACTCCAGGGGAACCTATCTGATCCTGCACCCGGCGGCTGACGCCCATTCCAAATTTGATACTTACTATATTCAAGCGTCCAAGAATCAGGGGGTCTGCTACATGCTCGGCTATACTCCCGACATCACCTCAGACAACAAAGGGACACAGATCAAGGAGCAATTCGCTTCCTTGATGGCAGATGTCAAAAGCATCTACGGCACGTCTGAGGACATTGATAGGCTTCATCAGGACAGCCCTTATACAAAAGACACGCAGTGGATGCTTGCTGCTCTGAAAAATGATCAATGGTTGGTCTCGCACTGGTCGAAGGACCGGGGATCTGTCCTGCCGGACAACATCACGGATGTGAGCCTCGATATTGTTATCGACTCTGAAACGCAGGGGGCCGTGTCCGAGAGTGTCACCTATGCGAACTACGATGCGTGCACAGCAGAACTGAAGAAATAGTCGAAGATTGCAGCAGCCCATCTCTGAGATAGGTAGTGTCTGGGGTTATGGCGGATGATTTGCCCTATGTATGGCTTCGAGAGCCGGGGGTGGGCATTTCCGGTATTAAGGGCTGTCAGGCTTCCAGCTGCTGAAAATTACTAAGCCCTGCCGCGTCTGCCTTCGCCGGGGCTTCGAGCCTTACCCCAGGCCGGACACCAGCAGCCGCCGGGTAGTGTAAAGCGTTGATACCCTAAGCCCGACTCATTTACGGCACGTTCCGGCTATGACGAATGGGGACGTATCATTTTGGGCGTCGCTTTTTGCCCAGCAGGAATATACTTCTGACTCATGAAACTGATTTTTCCTGTCAGCGCCCTCTCCCTCACTCTCATCCTGGCAGCCTGTGGAACACCAGTGACAGCCCCGGTTGACCCGGTGACACCGCCAGTTGTCGCGCCCCCAGTGGTCATTCCCCCAGTGGTCCCCGCGAAACCAGTTGCGGCAACCACTCTTGACGTCAGTGTCGACCTGACACAGGGCATCAATGCTTCCCCAAGCTGGAAGCCGTCGAATGAAGCCTTTTATCTACTGGGTTACGCTGACGGTGTGAATCACATCCTTGCGCAGACAACGCTGGGAACAGATGGACACGCCCACCTGACCCTCCCCACTGACGCCGCTGTTGCGCCGTATCTCGACACCGTTGCTCCCACTGAGGCTAATTTGACCGCGGGAACGTGCACCGTAAGTAACTTCAATGTCTCGCCTGCCAGCTTCAAAACCGTGAGAGAAAGTTTCGTACTTGCTACCAACACAAGTACTACCGGGTACATGGATCTGTTCGCAGGAAATATAGACGGCAGCACGGTCCGGCAGTTGGTTTACGTTGACCAGGATGTCAAGCTCAGCTACAAATTTCATTGCGTCTCAAGCGGGCGTGAGGATGACGATACTGCCAACCTTTCTCTCCTGAAAGGCTGGAACGTGGTCAACATGACCGCCGCTGTCAGTGGGACGATCTCCGCTCCCATCTACACACGAACTGCCAGCGCAGACAACAGCACCAGTGGCACGGCCAGCTTCACTATGGTCGGCTACACCCAGGCACCCGCTCCTACGCCTTGAGAGGCCTACCGGACTCTGGGCATACGCCCACTTCCCCTCCGCGCCTCGCACGCTGGCTCGAGTCTCACACGGGCCGCGCAGGGCACGGGCTGGCGTGCTTCACAGAGCAGATATCAGTAGCCTTCGCATGGAGTGAGTAAAGCGTGGTCCCATGAAGTGCGTCAGGCGGGCCACCCGCTCGGCAGACCACAGCAGTGCCAGGTCTTCTGCCGCTGCACCCGGTAACGCCCACCGCTGCCCGCCTGAGAACTCGAAGCCCAGGCACACCACCTGCCGACCGGCGGCCAGCTTCCGCAGCGCCCGCCGCGTGCTGCCTTCACTGGCCCCCGCTGCCAGGGCCAGCATGGGGGCGCTCAGCGGCCCGGCTTCCAGGGCTTCCAGCACCGCCCACATGACCCGCCCCGGCCCCCTACTCACAGGTGCGCCACCTGCCTGAAGGGGCCGCCGTTCTGATATCCCTTGCAGACCGCACGCTTAAACAGTGACGGCACACTTAGAGCGCTCACCCTGTCCGCTCGAAGACCCGGCAGGAGAGAGCCGTGACTTTTACTCAGATTTGAGTAGAAGTCAGACGGGCCGCCCTGCCCCGTCACACACTCACCGCTTCCAGCATGGCTCGTGTGCAGGCCGCCTCATAGCGCCACCATGCGGCAGACCAGCGGGCCGCCGTCTGTACCGCTTTCAGGCCCACCCCTTCCGGCAGGACGCCGCCCGCCGCGTCTTCCTTCACCGTGTCACAGCGGGCCGCCTCACGCTCGAAGTAACCCGCCGCGCCCACCGGGGGCAGGGGGTAGGGCACGCCGTCCGGGGTGTCGTCGAGCGACCACCCCCAGGCCCGCGCCGCTTCGCCCGCCGGGTCTTCGAGCGGCGGGCCTTGCAGGGCGTCAGCAGCTCTGCAGACTTCCGCCCACCATGTCCCACCCGCTTCCTGGGCGTCCAGATGCTCATACAGCGCGGCCCGGTCAGCATGGGCCAGGGCTTCGAGCGCCCGCGCCGCCTGTTCTTCCTTCACCGCCTCGATTGCCGCCACCCGTTCCCGCTCGGCAGCTTCCAGGGCTTCGAGCCGGGCCAGCGTGCCGCGTGGTTTGCCCTTCACAGGTCAGCCGCCCGGACACCATAGACCAGCTTCCTTGACCGGCCCGGCAGGGGGCCAAGTATCAGGATTGCGCCGCCCGCCTCGCTGGCCTGCCTCGCTTCCGCCTGTTCTTCCGGGGTCATAGGGCGCGTGTGCCCGTGATGCACGTCCCGCCACACGCCCGCGTCTAGGTCAGCATCAAAGAAGCCGATCATCTCCAGGTCTTCCGCTTCCTTCGCCGCCGCTTCGAGCTTCGCCAGCCTGCCGCGCACGTTCACTGTTCCCACTCTGCCTGCCGGGCCGCTTCGATCTGTGCGGGCGTCAGGGGCCGGGCAGGCATGACCACCCGCACTGCCGCGCCTTCCGCCTTCGCCGGGCGTCCCCACCCGTCCCGCACGCCGTCCGGCCAGAGAATCACCACCCCGCCCCGGTGCGCTGCCTTCGCTTCCAGGGCTTCGAGCCGGGCCAGCCTGCCCGCCGTCATGCGCTCACCAGCAGCCGCGACACGGCGAAGGCGTGAACGTCAGACCGGAACAGGGGGCGCACCCGCTCGAAGACCTGGGCGGCAGGCAGGCGGCCCGCGCCCAGGTCTGCCGCGATCTGGGCCAGCGGCCCGGCCTGGGCCCGTTCCCCGATCAGGTGCAGGCAGTGGGCCAGGGCGTCCGGGCGGAACGTGGGCACGCTGGCCGCTTCGAGCCGGGCCAGCCGTGAGCGCCGCCCACTCACAGGCGCACCCCGGCCCGCGCTGCCAGGGCTTCGAGCGGCCCCACCGCCCGCGCCAGCGTCCGGCCTGCCACCGCTGGCCCGGCTTCCTCATGCACGATGCTCAGCACGTCGCACAGGTAGGCCAGGGCGTGCGATACCGGCAGGCGTTCCGCCGCTTCCTTCTGCCGGGCTTCCGCCTCGCCTTCGAGCTTCGAGAGCCGCCCACGTCTGCCGGTCATGCCGCACCCCTGCCGCTCAGACGGGGGCCGGGCGGGTCTTCCGCTTCGCCTTCCCCTTCGAGGGCTGCTATCCGGGCTTCCAGCTCGCCTACTTCCACAATGCGGGCGTAAGCCGCCGCGCCCTGTGAAATGGCGTGTATGGCCCTCAGCGCCGTGTGATTGTCCGGGGCCGCCGTGCCGTCTTCCTTCACCGTCTCGGCTTCGAGCAGTTCCCCGGCACGTTCCAGGGCACGCCACAGCAGGGCGCGGGCGTCTTCGATGCTGCCGGGCTTGCCGCGCCGCTTGCGCCGCTTCGCCTGCCGGGCCGGGGTGGGGTTGGGGTTACTCATGGTCTGCCGCCTTCCGGCCCGGTGGGGCCGCGTATAGACCGGGGGGGGAGGGCCAGCCCTTCGAGGGCTTCGAGGGCCGCCCGCACGCCGTCCGGGGTGAGTCTGCCGCGTGCCATGTGGCCGCTTAGGTGGGTCGTAACTGCCGCTTCCTGTACGTCTGCCGGTGAAGGCTCGAAGTCTGCCAGGAAGCCCAGCAGGCCCGCCCGGAAGGCCAGGGGCAGACCGGCACACAGGGCCAGGGCCAGCGCGTACCCTTCCGGGGTGAGGCTTCCACTTTCGCCGGAATACTGAAAATGACTGTGTTCTGCCGGGCCGCCCGGATGTTGAAAAATGACAACATCTGCCGCCGGGGTGTTAATAAACGGCAAGGCGTCCCAACTGCCGCCCACCCTTCGCCGTTCCGGTCTGCCGATCACAGCGGCCCCGGAAGCGGCAGGCCGTGCAGGGCCAGGAAGACCCGCGCCGCGTGCTGTCCCTTCGCCGTGAGCTGGCCCCGGTGTGTCAGGCCGGAACGGGCCAGCACCACGCGGGCCAGATTCTGCCCCATCTTCGAGGGTGCGCCCGCCCGGATGCACGCGCTCACCTTGCGCCGTTCCGGGCCAGTGGGCAGGGTGCGGGCGTAGGCGCTCAGCACCGCCCAGCACACGCCGGTCACAGGCCCACCCCAGGCCCGGCAGGGTCAGCCGGTGGGCCGCGCCGCTGGCCGCCCGCCTTCGCCCGGAAGCCCTGCCCGTCCCAGGCGGTGCAGGTCAGGGCCGCGTGTGTCTCGACTGCCGCCGCCGGGTTGCCGTCTTGCCAGCCGTGCGCCCGCCTGCCCGCGCTGCATTCCCCCAGGTGGGCTAGGGGTGCGGGCAGGGCTTCCCACCGCCCGCACACGCCGCAGTGTCCGGGGGTGAGGGCCAGGGCTTCGAGCCGACCGGCGAAGGCCAGGGCGCGGGCAAGGTGGGCCGGGTCTGCCGCGTCCACCTTCGTCGGGTCTGGGGACGTTCTCAGGTCTGAGAAGGAAGCGGGCCGGGCTTCCCCCAGGTCTTGCGGGGCTTCCACCTTCGCCGGGGTCAGGGCTTCGAGCAGGGCGGCCCGGTGCGTGCGGGCCAGCCTGACCAGCTCGGCAGACGGTGGGGCCGCCGCTTCGAGCCGCACCCCGTCCCGTGCCGCGCTCAAGACTACCCGCACGCCTTTCGCTTCCAGCCGGGCCAGCACGTGGGCCGCCAGCTCGGCCCGCCGCCCTGCCGCCTCACGGGAGCCGGTCACAGGTCTAGCCCCCAGGGGTCAGGCTCGGCCACAGCAGCGGGCGAAGGGGAAGGCCCGGCGAAGAGCGGAACATCTACCGGGCCAACTGCCCCAACTGCCCCAAGTAAAGGTCTAAAAAATAGAGTTAATGGGGCAGGCTTAGATACCGTGCTAGACACTGTTTCTTCACCGTCTGCCCCAACTGCCCCAAATGCCCCAGAGTTCTGATAGGACAGCGGTAAGCGGAAGGCCAGCAGACGCGGGCGTGTCCCGTCTGGGGTGGACACCTTCACGTCAGGCCGCACGCGCCCACCGCTTCCGGGTTCACCCTTCATCAGCCCGGCAGGGTACAGGCGGGCCGCCATATTCCCCCACAGCACGCGGGCATCAGGCAGCAGCGCCGCGCCCTGCCCTTGTATGGCCCGCTGTAGCGCCTCGTGCAGACCGTCCGGCAGAAAGTACCCCCAGGCGTCCCCGCCGGTCTTCCGATACCATCCGATCTTCACGCCACCTGGGCGCGTGCGGTACACGTCGCCGCCTTCGCCGCTCACGCGCTGCCAGCCGCACAGCTCCGCCGCGTCATCCGGGGGCGTGCCTCCGTCTTCGCCGTCTTCGAGGAACACCCGGCCTTGACTCAGCAGACCGGACAGCACGCCCAGGGCGCGGCTGACCGGGTCTTCCGCCGTCAGGTGTGCGCCCTGCCCCTTCGCCGTGTCTTCCAGGGCCAGAATCACCCGCCCCCAGGTGTCCCCGGCCTGGGCCTCGCTCACCGCGCCGACCCGCACAGCGAAGGATAAGAACACCTGCCAGCCGTAGGCCAGTTCAGACGCGGCCCCGGCTGTCCTGCCATGTGCGCCCTCGAAGCGTGGGGCCAATTTCTGCACCGCCTGCCGGTGGGCCACGCTGCCCACCCGCACCGCCTCGAAGTCCCCGGCGATCTGCCGCACGTATCCACTCAGGGCCAGCGCGTACACCCCGGCGGCCCCCAGTTCTTCGCCCCGGTAGTAGGCTCGGCTCATTACCAGGTCAGTACCGATCAGAGGCCGGGACACGTCCACCACCACCGCCCGCGCCAGGTTGCTATGACCCCTGGGCAGCGTCTCACTCGAAGACATGACCAGGCCACGCGGGTAAACGCCTGCCCGTTGCCGCCGGTCTGCCGTGAGCGTGGCCCGGCCCGTGCCGTCTGCCACCCCTTGCAGGATGCGGGACACGCCCGCCTGGGCCTTCGCTATGTCGCTCGAAGCCCCGGCGGGCTTGAAATCGTCCACCAGATAGAGCGCGTCTTTCACGGTGAAGGCAGACCGCTCTAGAGCGTTTGCCGTGCTGTTCCAGCCGTCCGGCAGGTGTGAACGGTTCCAGGCCGGGCCATAGTGCGCCATTGCCAGCCCCATCAGTGCGGTCTTATTCCGTCCTGTCTCGCCTGTGAGCCACACGGCGAAGTCTGCCCGGCCCAGGGCAGCCCGATAGACCGCGCCCAGCACTGGCACGCCCACGCTATCCGGGGCCAGTTCCAGCAGGCCCAGAGACTCGCGCACCGCGTCCCGCATGGCTTCCACTTCGCCGGGCGTGCTGCTCAGCGGTTCCGGCAGACTGTAGCCTCCCAGCCTGCCGGACAGGTCAACGTCCACCCCGGACACCGCGCCCGCTGCACCGATCACCGCGCCGGCTGTCAGATAGACCGGGCCGTGTTCAGCGTGCTGTATCCAGCCGGTGTGCTGATACACCACGCGCTCAGTAATGCCCCGCGCCATGCTCAGCAGTTGCAGGGCCGCCCGCGCCTTGTCTTTCTTGCCCTGGCCCGGCATGACCACCGCGCCCGCGCCCCATTCCGACACCGGCCAGTTCATCCCGGCGAACTGGGCAGCGACCACCGTGACCCGGTGCGGGTTCATGGGCCGCCCGTCTGCCCGCGTGCCCTCGATCTCGAAGACGCGGGCCGCTTCGCCCGTGCCGTCTTCCAGCGTGACTTCCGCTGTGATATGGGCCGCGAAGTTACACAGCACTTCGACCGCCTCGCGGTCTTCGCCGCTGTCTTCATCCTTCCTGACCGTAAGGGCGCACAGTTGCCCGCCCCGCACCCCGTAGCCTTGCCGCTTGCTCAGCCACACGTCCCCGGCTTCGCCTTCCACCCCTGCCGCTTCCGCCTTCGCCGGGGGTGTCCACAGTACGGACGCCTCTAGCGCCTTCATAAGCTGGCCGCCCAGGTAGGCCGTGCGGTCTGCCCGCGTGCTGAACTTGCCAGGGGCCGCGCCCAGCCAATCGCAGGCGTCCCCGTCCTGCACGTATTCATGGGGCTTCCCGTCCGGGTCTGGAAGATAGGTGAAGGTGTTCAGGGCGGGCAGCATCCGAACCTGTGCGCCCTGGGTGTGGAACAGGGCCGCCCACTTCGAGCGGGCCGCCTCGCCTGCCGCGTCCGGGTCTGCGTATATCCAGACTTCACGGCCTGGGGTGACGTGGGCAAGGTGGGGCAGGGCGGAAGCGGAGGCCACGCCCTGCACGCCCAGGCTGGCCCCATA
>Ga0160427_10001486_pt1 | contig 14379 bp, 9 predicted proteins | sample SolpanmetagenomL_FD_108194 | JGI IMG/M metagenome (GOLD analysis project Ga0160427, IMG submission 108194) | Solar panel surface microbial communities from Lawrence Berkeley National Laboratory, California, USA - L | ecosystem: Engineered > Built environment > Solar panel > Unclassified ...
CCCAAATGCCATAGCTTCGGCCGCAGCGGCGATATGAACACCAGCAAGCATCTGGTTGACCATTTTTATCGAACTACCAGCACCAACTCCTCCTTGCACAGTATACAGGTTGGATGATGGCCCACTCATGGCGGCCAGAGCTGGTCTTGCTTTTGACAATGCACGTTCAGATCCAGACGAGATTATGGTTAATGTTCCACTTGCAGCTCTAGCGACACCACCACTCACGGGTGCGTCAACAAGATCAATATCTCGACCCATTTCGCTGATACGTGTCTCCAGCTGTCTTACAAAATCTGGCGGAACTGTTGAATTGAGAATAACAACTGAGTTTGATGGTAATGTTTCCAATGCACCATCTTGTCCAAAAAGTGCTGCGGTGACCTGCGCAGCGTTTTGCACCATAAGGACCAAAACCTGTGCATCTCTTGCAGCTTCGGCAGCTGTACGAGCTGCACTTGCACGGCCTGCACCCACCGAATCTACAAACTTGTCAATGGATGGTTTCCACACATCGAACCCTGAAACGGAATATCCAGCAGCGCAAAGGGATTTTGCTTGCCCAAATCCCATGGCGCCTAGACCAATGAATCCAATCTTGTGTATTTGAATTGGTGTTGTTGACGGCGTGATAGTACTCGTGGTGTTGGTACTGCTAGCAAGTTTGTGCACTAGATCAGGCGTTTGACCGAGATATAACTTTACCATACGAGAATCGTCATCTTTGCCCCAACCCTGATTTGAGGCACTGATGTACAATTGTTGAGCGGTACTTGCTAGAGGAACAGGGAAATCACAAGATTTGGCAATTCCTGTCACAATACCCTACATGACCGTTAGATGAATATCGAAGTTGTGATAGGTCTATGGAGCTTACTGTGTCTTTCATCATAATATTGATCGCTGAGTGGCACGTCTTGTCGTCATCTAATATATGAGGTATCTGTAACTTCGTTAGCCTCCTCTTCCTGGCAAGGGAAAGCTACCCTTGTAGTTTCTACTGTAACGTACCCTGTTTTCAAATATCCAGCTGTTCCCCGCCGCATTGATAATTATTTCATAAACCTCTCTTGTATCCAAGCCAGCTTTCGCGGCCAGACCAATTGCTTCGGTAGCTGCCACAACATGAACTCCGGCCAACAGCTGGTTAACTGCTTTGACCTTGCTAGCCTGACCTATTCCTCCATCGATAATATACAGCCGTTCTGATAATTCCTCAAGAATTTGTTTCGACATGCTTACTGGTCCAGACGCAAGAATCGTCAGACACCCATTTGCTGCACGCGTCGCTCCACCAGATACCGGTGCGTCTACCAAGATGACGTCGTTTCGTTCCAACTTGGTAAATTGATCTTGGAGTTCAAGCATGAATGCTGGTGGTACTGTAGAACATATGTATATCGTCGCACCAATTTTCATCGACTTCAACACCCCTCTATCGGCGTCGAAAAGAACTTGTCGTACTTGCTCGTCGTTGACGACCATAATGATCAGATCGTCTACATCTTTTGCAGCTGCTACTGGGGATGTGCATGTATCGCCTCCTGATTTTACAAATTTGGCCCCTGACTCGGGATTGAGATCATAACCTTTGACTCGATATCCTTTGGAGACGAGATGCAAGGCCGTTCCTAAGCCCATGGACCCTAGGCCTAGAATTTGATTCACGATTAGCTTCAAAATTCATGATCTGGTAAATTGATCCTTTAAAATCTATGACAAAACTTTGAAGGGGATCTTACCTATAACACCAACCGTAGCTTTATATTGTGTTGACATTTTTTTGGATGTTCACAAATCAACCAACTTTGCAAAAGCAAGGAGGAGTATATGAATTCCGATCAAAAGCAACCAACAGTTCTCAACGGTAACTGTGTCCTCGTTCAACTGTGTCTTTTTTGAGTCTAAAGAAGGAGTATCGTAGTATTTCTCAATTTGTTTATTACGTTGCGCCCCGTGTCGCAGCTGAGACTAAGAGTTTTTTGACTGCGATTGAATAAAGCTACTTTTCCCCATCTAAAAACAAAAAAAGAAGGCCCTTGTAACAGAAACTGTAACTCATCTATAATGATGAACAAACATGATTTTCATCTCGGAGGGAAGAAGTGGTCATGTATATACGTACTAAAGTAAGTTACTTCAGTAGACAATATATCTTGAACTTGTTTTCTACAATTTCACAATACCGGAACCTCCTCCGAGGGTGCTGGAGGGATAAAATCGATATTATCCATTTTAACCACGCATATCACGCTGATTAGCATTGAGAATTTAAAAGCCAAGCACGCTTAAAAAAAATTCAGAGGAAGAGATACAAAAGGAAAAAATAAAATAATTGTTCGTATAAAATGACAAATCGATCATGCTTTCTCGGAGACATTGTATGCTCGTAGTCCTTAGAAAATGCGAGTTTATGGAAATGCGGCCCAAAAAAGCAAGATTTCCTATCAGCTTAATTATTTGTCCGAGGTTGAAATGCGATCTTCAACTCCAAGATCTTTATCTCCCCCCGCCAAAAAGGTTGGACAAAACTGGGAATATCAACAATTCAGGCTTTCGAAGAGGAGGAGGAGGGAGAGGGTCTGGGCTACAGGGCTAACAATAATGAGGAAGAATAGAAAAGATGGGGTAAAAAGAGGGGGTCGAGGCAAGAAGCTGTTCGGAGAGAATACCGCATATAGGATGAGCACAGCTTTGTGTTCGGTAAAAGAGTTCCACAAAAATTTAGAGTTAAAGAGCGGAAAGGAAAAGGGACTTGATTAGAGGAAGCTTAATTTATTCTTGGTCTTTTGAAGATCATGATCAGCTGATGATGGAGAGATGTGCGACTGGCCAAGTAAGTAAGCACTTCTCGCGTAGCTGTAGATATCGTTGATGACATTATGCATTCACTTGCATGCGGGATGCAGCTATGGAGACGAGAGAGGAGAGAGAACAGATAGACTTGCAATCAAGACAAATCTCGCAGAATACACCGAAGCGATTGGAAGGAGACTGGTACAAAGTTCATAGACACTATGGCGATAGCTGGAAGATATAAACAAAGATTAGTGTATGATTTTGATGCCCTTAGCATATAAGTAGTACCTGACATGGAGCAATTGATGACGGTGTTTGAAAGAGGTGATTATGGTATAAATTAATCGAGATCTGATACATCTACAAAGTCAAGTGGTCTAAGTCTTTGTAAAGTGAGATTGGACACCCTCTATGTATAGATATAGAGCGTTGTAGAAGAGAGAAAGGAAAAAGAGAGAAAAAATCTCACTGGCATCAGCTCAGAGATGATTGTCAGGATGGTGAGGAAACAGATGTAACGGAAACAGAAAGAACAAAACAACAGAATGCATGTAACCATGAAAAGAAAAGGACAGTATTAGAAATTTGATAGGAGACTGTTGAGCCAAAGACAGACAGAAAGAAAACAGAAGGAAATCCATAACCCATAGTCAGTGGCTCATAATTTTAGGAAAGGTCGTAATGGAGAAAAACAAGTAAAAACGAAAAGAAAAAACACCGTAAACCACGAAAAAACCTGTAAGAACAACCCATGAAATGCGGATAACCATACAGAGCTATGAAAAAAAAGAAAGGAGAGGGAAAGAACGAAACAGAAGAGAAATCTGCTGATGCTGTGCGTATGAGGAATATTTGACAGAAAAGATGATGATTTTTTGGTGTTCGAAACGCGATCAAGGTTATGATATGCCTTTGTATCATATTGACCAGCTATGGCTTGATAGTTGACGCATCGAAGACAGCCGTCGCTAATCTATCTATCGTTGTCCAGCTTCAACATCTTGGTAGATGAGAATGGGTTCACCGTAATTCGTAATTTCGGGTATAGTGCATTTCAGATCAAAGGCCTTTGAGAGAACGATTTTGAAAATCTGTTTGGTCATGCCTTATTAGAATACGTATTATGATGTGTGGACAAATTTCAACCTGTTTACCTTCTGTACGTTGATGCTATGTGATGTGCTGCTGAATATGAGTGATGCTTTCATTGCACGGGCAAATCTAGAAGCCTATGGAAAGAGACGTGTCAGTTTGGTCCCAGCAGGTAACGCGAAGGACATCGTCCAAGAAATATGGCACAGGTGACATCCAATCGATTTCTTTCTGTACATGGTTTCTTGCTCTAGTTGAAAAACTACAGGGCGCAAATGGTACACCTTCCCCCAAAAAGCTCCATTCAAGAAGTGAGCAGATCTTACCTGTTTGGATATCTCGTCCTGATCCTCCTTCGACAAATTGACAAAATGGTCATATTTTGTACCGACTAAGAACGGGATGGCAGTCTGCAATATGTCAGCAACCAAATACACAGTATTTTACCATACCATGACCTACCTTGTTGAAACCACGACCTTGCCTATACCATTCCTTGATACTATTCAGGGTACTTTTACGTGTCAAATCGAACATAAAGAGGATAGCCACGGCATCGTTGCAGACTAAAGGCAGCATGTTGACAAATTCTCGTTGACCACCTAAATCCCATATAGAGAATGTGATTTCGGTGTTTCGGATCGATATCGTCTTTTCCATAAAATTGACGCCTAGAACATCCAAGTCAGTCGGATGTTGTGATGAAGCAAGCTGGATTTATAGATGGTGATAGGGCAATAAGCATACCCAATGTTTGGATGTAGTCTTCATCGAAACTTCCTTCGACGTATTTGACCATCAACGAGGTTTTGCCAATTTGTGCATCACCAACCATCCCCACCTTGATTACGACTCTATGAGCAACTTGTCAGCTCCTACTGGAAAGCTTTCCCCTACTTTGCACTAAGGAACTGGAAAATAAACGTACGAATTCTTCTTAGGAGTTCCATCTTCATTCAAGTTGGAATTTGATCGATCTCGGCCACCTCTCCAGCTCTCACCACCACTCTCAGTAGCACTTGAATCTCGTCTCGTAAACTTCTCCAACGATTCGTGTCGCGTGTGACCAGTAGCCATAGTTTGTCTCGGTTCCGAAGCAGTGTCGTCAAATCCAGAGTTACTGGGAAGCGGGGACACCGGTGATTCTCTGCCCTTTGTTGGTGAGGTCGACATGATGGAGGGTTTGAGAAAAACTTGCTAAAACCGAAACGGAAGAAACGCAGAAGCAGGCGAGGAAAGTGAACAGAAAAACGTCAACGAAATCGAAAATACAGACAGAAGACAGAAAGAGCGGAAAGAAAGAACGAAGGGAAAAAAATGCAGATAAAGTATGACGCCTGGTCAAGAGGAGGAGGATTCTTTTTGATATATAGACAGGGACGTTAAAAAAAGGATATTTAAGTAGAAATGAAGGGAGACAAGACAATTGGACAAGTTTGATTGATTGATTGATTGATTGCCAGGAATGGGGGTGGATGTGTGATGTGATATGATGTAGGTGCAAGCAAGTAAGCAAGTGTGTGTGTAGTAGAAGGTGTGTGTCTGTCAATCAATCTATCTGCGCGGGACGCGGGTAGGGAGACAGACGTGCGTCGATGCGTCCCTGAGTTTTGAGTTTGGGTTGAGATGAGTTGAGTGAGTGCTAAGGAAAGAGAGTGACACCACTGTCTTGTCTGGCTGTCTGTCTGTCTGTACCTTTTTTTTTTACAAAGGGGACAGGATCTAGATGATGGACAGGGGTAGCAGTCGCTACCTGGGAATCGTCAATACAGATAAGTACTCAGGACTCAGTATCTTTCCGCGACCCTGAACAAGTACAAGTACCACGCAGCTCGCAATCCTCGTGTTGAGCAAAAGATAGTTTATTGAGATGAAGATACATATACAGACACAAGGGACCAATAGAGAAGGCAGATGGATAGATGGAATTGGGATCAGTAGTGACCGAAAAACTCTTTCAAAGACTCTTTTTTTTCCCAAACAGTGTACCTGCGATCCTTTGGCTCAATCTATATACACAAATGAATATTACTTTTCTATATGTGTAAATACTAAGTAAGTAAGCACTTTCTGCCTGACTGATTGCCGCTGTCAACAAAGGCCCGAAAGAAAGGAAGGAAGCAAGGAGTCGCTGGAATTCGCCCTTTGCAGAACCCATTGATGTCACAGCTGGCACGTCGCAGTTTATTGTCCTAGATAGGAGATTGTAATAAACACATAAACACACCCCATAGACAGTTTGCTTGGTAAGGCTGGGATTCGGATCGGAGATTGCTAATGCATCAGGAAGAATAATACCAATTTGTGCTATTTATCTTTCTTATGGAAATTATTTCAAATTCCTTTCATTTTTGTGTTTCTTTTTCATCTATTTATTATTTTATACTTGGGGAAGAGGACATCACTCACGCGTCTGCATCTGTGCATGTGGTGATTCTTGCCTTTACAGATTTTCATGTTGCCCAAGGAGTATTGTTACATCACCTTTATCATCGCTGCTGGTGATACGATAATTGGTCTGTTCCCCTTTTTTTCTTCGCGTATCAGAAACATACGCCCCCTTTATTCCGAACAATAATCCCATCGAAGGAATTTCCAGAACATTTCCAAAACAAAAAAAAATCATTCTACATCAGAATTAATGTAAAAGCAATCATCCATAGGTTCTCGTTTGCGTCAGGATGATAAAGAGCGTTTTTTTCCCTCCTCCTCAATCTCGTCTAATCGTATTAAATGATTATGTTGTTGCTTTTTTATTCCTCACATTCGTCCTTTTTTCTTCCTTTCTGTTGATACATCGCCGTCTTGTGGACATGGGAGAGAGGAAAGTAAAAGCGGAAGGCTACACACATGGCAAATCCGGGCATACGGTACGATCTGTTTCAGAATTTTACCTGACCGTGGTCTTGGATATCTATGTGTTTTGTGTGGATAACTCATGAAAAGAAAGAAAGAAAGAAGAAAGAAAAGAAGAAAAAACAATTCCGTCTGAACGTTCTTGAGCTTCCTTATTTGATAATCTTCTAATGTTACACTGTCAAACGTCTCATCAAGCAGCCTGACATGACTGTATTTCCCCAAGCGTTGCGGTATCGCAAGTTGCGCTGCTGCCTTTTACAGAAAACAAGTCGACAACCACGCTACTTTTTCTTCCCAACAAATGTCCCAATAGACAGAATTTGAATTTTTATGCCGATTGATACAAAATACTCATTGTTGTCAGTTTTGGGATTTACTTCGTTTCACAAATATCGTCGCACATTAATCTTGTTTATCATCAATAATGATTGTTAAGTTTGTGAAATAGGAAGAACAACAGAATGTCTTCCGAAGTAGATTGTTACTTGGAGTATTAAGTGATCACAAGAAACTGTTTGTAACACAGCGTATCATCTAAGAGCTTCCGCAGGACAACTCGAGTGATTGAATTGGATGATATCTGGTGATAAAGGGCATCAATAGAGCTATAGTGTTGGATGACATGAATCTATGTTTGAATTATGATGCAACACTAAGATCTGTTAGTAAGTGTTTAGTAGTATTCCAAAATTTAAAACACACGTATGAATTGCTTATCAACTTAACACAATCTACATCTTGGATCGCCTTGATTCAACCGCGCGCACGATGAGTTATCATAAAGCATGTTTTAGAATGACTTGTAAGAAGTAAAGACTTGAATGACATCTCTTTGATCCAATACAAATCATTTCTCTATTGATTTAGACCATCTATTCTTGGATTCTCTTGAATATTATATGGTGTTCGCTACCCAAGAACAAACGTGGTATACCAGTGCACTAGTGTTGTACATGTAATTATAGGGTTTCCCCGCAAAGTGCAACATTTCACACATGTCACGATAGATGCAAAGATACTTAGTATGTCTCTTATTTCAACTTCTTTATTGCCCAAATCAAAAGCTTTCTTCAACGAATTCAACAAGCTTTTTAGATATGAATCAATACTTACCTTATGTATGAAGCATATTTCATAAACTAAAACGATGTTTTAAAAGCTTTTAAGTAATAGCAAAATATACAAATAAACACAATGACTCATGTAAAATCTAGCAATTGGTCAGAACTTTTGCATGAAACACGAAAACATGTCGTCAGGTTTTTCTGTTTCATCATTGACAAGACTGATTGATTCAACACAAGGACTGACATCGATATCGCTATCAAGAGACGATATATCTTACAACTGAATCTTATCCTCACTTCCAACCTCATTAAGAGTAACTATCTTGAAGCAAATCAACTACTCAACTGATATTCTCCAGACGTGAACATCATCCTGCTAGGAAAGTGTTAGACTCGAGAACTCAACCCAGTGGTGATCTTTGGTCCTACTCGATCCGAACAACCCTTTCGGAAAACACTTAAAAAAGAACCCTACAACCATTCTATCACACGCCTTGACCAAAACCTCGATCACTCAAGCACTCTAGCCAAAATCTCTTACTGAAGCTCCCAACTATTGAAAGTGCAAACACAAAAGAAACAGTCCAAAAAAACAAAAGAGGCACAAGCACAATGTTGTGTAATCGTGGTGATTACGGACTCATCATTCTACTCGTCCACATGCCATTCTTCCTCGCCATGCTTGGATTGATTATCGCAGCTGCTCTCATCATTCGACTTCTTGCGACATACCTCGTAACTCCATTGATCACTCGAGACTGGGCGACTGATTAATGAGAGAGTGTAAGACCTGGTGAGTTTGTCGACTTGGTAAATAGCCTCAAGCAGACCACACAATAGTTTCACAACTTGACAATCTCATCAGCACGTATTTGACATAATAAGCAATTAACTTGCTTTACATACATTTATTTGGTGTCAATCTATGCTCTTGTAGCATTGCGCAAGTGCTCCTCCTTGGAATTACAACTTCTCATCTGCCATCTGCTTTCAGCATTTTGTTTTTCTGCATAATTATAAGTACACACATCTATACTAGACACATGGATTTTCGTTGTTTCTAAGATTGACAATGTTTTTTTTACTTTGTATTTGTGTTTTTGTTGTGGATCATAACAACAATTTGTTTTTACTTTTGGGAGATCTTACTTAAGGGTATTGGAGTTTTGAAACTTTTTTTTGATAATGGGTGGTGGTTCTTGTATGCAGTTTGAAGTGAAATACTTTCACATGGCTTTTCCTTACTAGACTCATGTACTTGTCTGCTGACAAGAGATGAATCTATCAACTTTGGCATAATTCTTGGTACTCTGTAAGTAAGTGATTAGTTCCAAGAGAAGCAGACTCGGATGCATTTAAGAATCATCTTCTCTAGACCTGCTAGTACCTGGTCCGTGAAGACGTCGAATCATATTATTACTGTTTGGCGTTCATGTATACATCTATCTTGATTCTTGACGATATATACATACTAAGTACTTAAGTATGGGAGTGCCATATATGTACTTAAGTGTTTCATGGTGCTACTAAGGCAACTTCTCTTAGCGAACCACGTTGACAACTTTAATTGGCAGCCATGACAACAACAACAACAATAGCAAATCATAACAACAAAATTAATTGAGAAATAAATAAATAAAAAAATAAAAACAAAAAAATAATAGCAACACCACACTCTGCTATCCCGTGAAGCAGCTCCATCATCATCATCGTCGTCGTCGTCGTCGTCAGTACAGAAAAGGGGTTGCTGCTTCCAGACAAGCCATTAATCTCTCTAGACTATTGCATACAGCTCAATGCTAGCTAGCTAGCTGAATTTGTAGCTTCACCTGTAGACTCGTGCGACAAGCTTCTTCTTATCACACTCACAATTCTCTCGAGCTGCGACATCTTACCAAGCTCATTGCAAGAGATTCAAACACTATCTAATCGTCAACAGTACTGGTATCGCCTTCTTCGAAATTTCAGCTTCGTCGGCATAAGCTCAGCAAAGATCAATCACAAACCTGGGCCTTGTTCGCGCTGGTCTTTTTCTCACTAAAAAGATTTGTCTACATTCACCTTTGAAACTACTGACCAAACACTACTATTAGGCTGCTCAATTATCTACGAGAAGCTCGACGACACACTCCTAGTAGAAGTTTTACACAAAGCAATTCTATAGCACAAAACAAAAGAAGACCTTCAGCATCAATCGTTAAACGATACAATCCTTGTAAACTTGACGCATCAAACCCCTCTATTATCGTGCCTTACCATCCTGCCGACATTCTTGCTAAACATTGGGCGTTTTCGACAGCTGGCTACGGCCAAACAAGAATACTGCCTCGATGGCCTCTCCTCCACCTCCTCCGCCACGATCTCCACCCTCACCTCACGATGATGACGATGACGCACCGCCTCCACCACCACCTCGACATGACGAAAACGCAAAGACAACATCAGGTACACCACCTAAACCACGGAACCCAAATATGCCAAAACATGTCGATGTCTTTGTCATACCCGCAGGAGGTGGTTTCATCTACCTGCCGTCTGTCACTGCTGATCGACATTCCTTTACTATGGGAATTGCAAGCACATTAGGAACACAGCTTATATTGTGGATGAGTAAAGGGTTCTTTACAAAAAAGGCACGGACACCGACAGGGTTAGTTTGGATCATGCTTGTTTGTTTGGTAGGTTTGGTGTATCTACATATGAGTGGGGTGTTTGGATCGAGTAGGACAGCATCAGCAGCAGGAGGAACGAAAGATGATAAGGATGGGGACAAGAAGAAGAGAAGGGAGAAGGGAGATGATGGACATAAAGATAAAGATAAGGGTGAAGATGGAGATGCAGATGAAGGATCAGGGGGGAGGAGAAGATCGACAAGACCCAACGGAACGACCAAGGGAGATAGATCGACGCCGTCTTCATCATCAAGAACACAGCCGAAGGGATCTAATTCGTCTAAATCGTCGTCAAAGTCGTCGCCCAAGGATCAAACTGAGCGCAATGGGAATGATGAGAAGGTGGAGGAGGATGAAGCGATTACAGCAGAGAAAACCAGATTAAGAAAGAAAGCTGCAGAAGAAGCTGAAGAGTTGCGATTCGAGAGGGAAAAACTTCAAAAGCGAGCGGCCGAGGAGGAGAACAGGAGGGCAAAGGAGGACGAGGAAATGCGTCTAGAGAAGGAGAAGCTCCGGAAGAGGACCGCTGAAGAAGAACAGAGACGAGCAAAGGAGGAAGAAGAGATAAGACAAGAAAAGGCTCGATTACGAAAAGAGCGCGAGGAACTCAGACGGGAGAAGGAGAACGCTGAAAAGGAGAGACTACAGAAACAAACAGCTGACGACGAGAGACGAAGGAAACGAGATGAGGAGGACGCTCGAAGGAGAGCTTCGGAAGAAAATGCCAGATTAGCTAAAGAAGAAGAACAAATACGGTTAGAAAAAGAGAGGATTCGAAAGAAGGCTAGTGATGAAGAACAACGACGAACTAAAGAAGAGGAGGAATTGAGAGCAGAAAAGTCACGTCTGCGAAAGGAGCGGGAAGACATACGCCGTGAGAAGGAAGAAGCCGAGCGGAGGCAGCAGGAGGCAGAGGAGAAGATGAAGAAAGTAGACGAAGAACGACGACGTAACGAGAGTAACAGAAAGGAAGCAGATGCTAAAGCCGAAGCAGCACTAGAAGCTAGGAGACTCGCAGATGATGCTAGGCGAGTGGCCGATGAGCTTCAGAAGGCTGCTGAACTAGACGCGCGCAAGAAGAAACTCAAGGAGGATGAAGAAGAATTGATGAAGAGATTGAAGCGCGAAGAGAAGGAGCGACGTGCAAAGATACAAGAGGAGGAAGAGGAGCGACGTCGTGTGTTGAAAGAGGAAGAGGAGCAAAGAAGACAGAGGTTGAAAGAAGAGGAGGAGCAGACACGGCAGAAACTTAGTCGAGAAGAGGAGACTCGGCGGAAAAAGATAGAAGAGGAGGAAGAAGCATCCAAGAAACGTTTAGCAGAATCCACGGCGAAAAAGGCTGCTGAAGAAGAACGACGCAGAAAGAAAGCTGTAGAGGAAGAGAATGCCAGAAAGAAGCGCGAGGAGGAAATAAGACGAAAACGAGATGAAGAGGAGGAGCAATTGAGGAAGAAACGTGAGGAGGAGGCAGAAATCGCTCGCGCCAAGGAGGAAGAACGACGACAGAAGGCTCAAGAAGAGATTCAAAAACTTCAAGCCGAGCTGAAGCAACAACAAGACGCTCTAGACCAAAGGCTTAAAGCAGAAGAAGAGAAGAAAGAAAGGTTGCGGAAAGAGGCCCAGCGTAAGGAGGCTGAAAAGTATGAGGCAGAGAGGAAAGCACTTGAAGAGAAGATATTGAAGGAAAGAGAGCGAATAGCCGCGGAAAAGAGGGCTCGCGATGAGGAATATACAAAGCAGAAAGAAGAACTCCGTCAAAAGGAGAAGGATGAATATGAGAAGAAGCGAGCTAAGGAGGTTAAAGCACGAGAAGCTGCGGAGAGGGAACGTATAGTCCTTGAGAAGAAGGCGGAAGAGATGGAGCGGATGGCCAAGGAGCGACTCGAACGTGAAGAAAAGGAGGTTTTGGAACGAGAGAGGCAAGAGCAGGAAGAAATCGAAAAGGCAGACGCAGCTGATCGAGAACGTCTTCGTCTAGCAATGCTCGAAAGGGTTGCTGAGGCACAAAAGGCACGAGAAAGGGCCATGAAAGAGGCGGATGAGGAGAGACAGCGTATGGAACGGCTTAGACGTGAACAAGAGGAAAAGGAACGTTTGAGGATTGAAAACGAAAAACTCAAACAACAACTTGAGTTGGAGCAAGAAAAGGAGCGTGAGCGAGCAAGAGTGGCTGAAGAAGCTGCCGAGTTGTTACGCTTGGAGAGAGAGCTACAAGAAAAGGAACGTGAACGAATTCGTGTGCAAAAGGAGAGGGAAGAACGAGATCGTCAAGCTATCCTAGCGTCTTTGGAAAGAGACCGTGAACGTGCACGCAAAGGTCAGGAGGCATTGGAAAGAGAAATTGCTGAAGCCGAAGCAAGAGAGCGAGAGGAGCGAGCTAAGAGAGAAAAAGAAGCTGAAGAGGAGCGAGAACGTCAACGACTTGAGAGTCTACAAAGAGAGCGCCAGCGAGATTACGAGCTGCGTGAGCTAGAACGTACCGTCAAGCTTGTCAAAAAGGACGTATGGGATGGACCAGCTCAAATGTCTGATATTCCAGATCTTGGAGGCGGTGATACTTTTGCTGGATACAATGACCAATACGATCGTGCTGAAAGCCAAGATGGAACAGAAGTCCGCTCACGCAAGTCTTCTCCAAGCAAAGTCAGTCAGAATCACAAACACAAGAAACAACCAAGTCATCATCGCGAACTATCTGATCTCAAGCTTGAAAGCGATGATGGTCGATCGAGTCGTCGTGATACAGCATCGCCTACCAAGTCTTCACATTCAAGATCACCAGTCAAGCGAGATACTTCAGATTCTACCCTCAAACCCACAAAGAAGAAGAGAGTACCTCGTGTTGATCATCAAGATTCCTCCTCACCTTCAGAAGTAGACACGGACATACAATCGACCACAAAAACACACAACACTCGACCTAGTGCTCGTGAATATGGCTCCACCTCATCAGTATCCTCAAACAATACCCGTCAATCCCGTGCATCCACCAACGCCACTTCTGTCAAATATTCCACTTCTGATCCAAACAAGATTGTGCTTAAAGCCGTCTATATCTTTAACGACACTTCACAAAAAACTCCTCAATCTTCCCTCATCGCTGGCGCAGATGGCAACAGTGAAGGCCTCGTTCTAAACATATCTACCGCAGGCTTATATATCGACGACGAACTCAACAAAGCTCCGCAACGGGAATGGGACCAAAAAGCCTGGGCTATCAAACTCATCGAAGTACATTGTCCCCGCTGTATTTCCGCTTCATCAACAACCGCCGGCACCGGACACCGCAATTCTAGTAGTGCCAAAAACACTGTCCGTCAGTTATTCACTGGTTCCTCGTCGAATAATAACAACACTCCAAACAATACCGAGACTGAAAAATTCTTGGACGATCTCGGTGATGTATGTAGGACACAATGCGCAAACAAATTCCACAACAATAATGATGGCGGCGGTGGTGGTGATGGTGAGCAGCAGCAACAACAGCAAAAGAAGGAAGGAAATGCTGGAAATCATCTGATTAGAGCCAATATACGAGATACGAACGGGAAGAAGGTGGTGTATGTGTTTGGGGAGGATGAAGGATGGAAGGTGCCTGGTGGATTACACAAGCTGAGAAACGGAGGGCAGGTGAGAAATTTGATTGTTAATGGGATGATGAAGGATGAAGCAAAGAGTTTGTTGGCGAAAGTGGGAACAGCAGCGGCATGAAAAAGTTCTCCCTTCAAGGGTTACTGAATGGTCGCTCTCTCTCTCTTATATTTGTGTGATGAATGTGTGACGAAATTATGAAGTAAAGTTGTTAATGTCTCCATTTTTTCCTTCTTCTTTCCCTTGCCATTATTCTCTTAGCTATCTTGTAGTGTATCTTGTCTTAATTACTAGACTTC
>Ga0160427_10001488_pt1 | contig 14358 bp, 11 predicted proteins | sample SolpanmetagenomL_FD_108194 | JGI IMG/M metagenome (GOLD analysis project Ga0160427, IMG submission 108194) | Solar panel surface microbial communities from Lawrence Berkeley National Laboratory, California, USA - L | ecosystem: Engineered > Built environment > Solar panel > Unclassified ...
ACTTCAGTAAATTACTATTTCACCATTTCGTAGAGAGGGGGGGATTCGAACCCCCGATACCGTTGCCGGTATAACGGTTTTCGAAACCGTCGCATTCGACCACTCTGCCACCTCTCTAAAGGTTCCAAATCGAGTGGTTTGGGCTGCAAAAGTAGGCAGGAAACAGCTAATAGAAAGGCGAAGCCAGTAATTTTTCTTCGCTATTCTTTTACTGCTCTCATTATCAACTCCAAATTTCTTGGGCCAGTCACTTCAATCTTCCTGCTTGGCCAGCCCTAGCCGGCCGGTTACCGCGTCGATGCTCACGTTGACCTCAAAGCCGATGATGAGCGTCATGCACACAAACTCCAGCCATACCATGAAGCCCACCAATGCCCCAATGGAGCCATAAAAGTGGTTGTAGGAGTTGAAGATGCGCACGTAGAGCGTGAATAGAAATGACACCAAGAAGATAAGCAGCGTGGCCACCAGCGCCCCGTAGGATACGAAAGGCCACTTATCATGCACCGGCGGCACGAAGTAGTATATGACGCAAGTAGTGGTGAGAAACAGCCCGATGAGTGAGCCATAGCGCAATACCAGAATCATGAATTCGGTGGTGCTTTCGGGCACGATTTCGTAGAATACCAGCCCGTCGATGATGAAGGTGCCGAAGAAAATGCCGGCGATGGCAATAACCAGAATCAGAGCCAGCGCAAACGTTAGTCCGGTGGCAATGAGGCGCTTGTGCAGGTAGCCTCGATGCTTAAACCAGGGGTATTTCTTCTCAAAGGCGTCGAGCAACGCCATAATGCCGTTGCTGGAGAGCACCAGCGCTGTCACAAACCCAAACGAGAGCAGGCCGCCGTGCGGAATGCGCACGATGTCTTCGATGGTGCCCGCCGTGGCCGAGTACAGCTCGTGGGGCATGATGTCGGCCAGAAACTGGAGAATGTCCAAGTCCAGGTTGGGCACCGGGATGTAGGGGATGAGCGTAAACAGGAAAATGATGGTCGGAAACAGGGCCAGCGTGAGGTTGAAGGCCATGTAGGCGGCGCGCTTTTCCAGGCTATCGAGGCGTAGCTCGTGCAGCACCCGCTCGCCCACCTCGTACACCGAAATGCGCCCCCCTCGCATCCGCTGGCGCTTGCCCCAGGCCAGCAGCGTGCGGTAGGCGCGGTGGCGGCGCACATCAAGCACGGCGCGGCGACGGGCGGGAGGAGCAAGCATAGGCAAAGGCACGGACTTTATAGCCCGCGATGCGGCGGGAGATGGTAACTAAATACGCTGTTGTGCAAGTAACACCAAACGCGGACTACAAAGTCCGCGCTACTTGCCGAAAGTGGCCGGGGCGGGCGCTTCGCCGGGCGTGGTGCGGCCGGGGCCGAGCGGGCTGTCGCCTTCACCTTCGGTAAAGTACGGGGCAAGCTTTTCGCGCACGCTATCCGGGATGGGCACCGGGCGGCCGGTGGCGGTGCTCACAAATACCATCAGCGTGTAGCCTTCGGTGAGTAGCTCATCGGCCTCGTTGCGGATTTCGTACTCAAATTTTACCCGCGAGCCTTCGGCCAGCTCGCGCAGCATGACCTTGATGGTCAGCAGGTCGTCGTAGCGGGCAGGGCGCCGGAAGCGGGTGTGCAGCTCGCCTACCGGCATGCCCACCCCGTGCCCTTCCAGGTCTTTGTAGCGAATGCCGAGCTGCCGAAATGATTCGGTGCGGGCTACTTCAAAATACGCCGCGTAATTGCCGTGATAGACGTAGCCCATCTGGTCAGTTTCGGCGTAGCGCACGCGGATTTGGATGTCGGACTGGTACATTTTCTTATTCTTTTTCCTCCGCTAGGCCGTAAAGCTCAACTAGGTTTAACAAGTGATAGCCTTGAATTTTTACCCGTTCCACATCAATGACAAGCACAATAAATACGTCTTTGTCTTCCGTGGCAATCAAAACGTGCTCATAACGCCCATTCGGGTTCAGGTAAACGTACGTTACATCGGCAAGCTCAACGCCTTTTAAATCAGCCAGCGGAATGGCATCAACGTATGGCCAGATATCCATGATTTGCTCAGCCGTTGTGGTAACGTCTTGCATGGGAGCCTGAAACGTTTCGTTGAACGCTTCAGCGGACATCTTCTGCGTATTCATAACGCTAGGCAAGCCTACCGAATGCCGGCCCGCGTGAGCGCCGCCTGGTAGCGGTGGGCATTGGCAAGGTGCTGCTGCTCGTTGGCGGCGAAGGCGTGGTAGCCGCTGAAGTCTTCCTTGGCGCAGAAATAGAGGTAGTCGTTTTGCTCGGGGTGCAGCACGGCGTTGAGGCTGGCAATGCTGGGCAGGTCGATGGGGCCGGGCGGCAGGCCGGCGTACTTATAGGTGTTGTAGGGCGAGTCTTTTTGCAGGTGCACATTGAGCACGCGCTTGATGCCGAAGTCGCCGTTGGCGTATACCACGGTGGGGTCGGCTTGCAATTTCATGCCGCGCTTGAGGCGGTTGAGGTACACGCCCGCGATGCGGGGACGCTCGTCGGCGTGCTGCTGCTGCTCGGCCTCCACGATGCTGGCCAGGGTGCTCACCTGTATGCGGGTGAGGCCCAGCTTCTGGCGGGCTTCGTCGCGCTCGGGCGTCCAGAACTTCTCATACTCGGTCTTCATGCGCTGCATGAGGTTCTGGGCCGAGGTATTCCAGTACAGCTCATAGGTGTTCGGGATGAACATCGAGAGCACCGTAGTAGTGTCGAAGCCCAGGCTCTTGGTGTAGCTGGGGCTACTGAGCAGCGAGTCAATCTGGCGGGGCTTGGCGTCGATTTGCTTGCTGAGCTTGGCGGCCAGCTCGCGACGCAGGCGCACATTGGTGAAGGTGAGTTTGAGCGGCGTTTGGCGGCCCGACTTGAGCAGGTTGATTACCTGGCGGTTGGTCATGCCGGTTTTCAGCTCGTAGCGGCCGGGCTTTACGGCGCCGGGCTTGTTGTAGCCCATGAGCTTGCCCACAAAGTGCAGCGAGAGCGGGTCGATAACCACTTTTTCACCCTCGGCCCGCACGGCCTCTACTGCCACAAGCGCCTTTTGCCAGTCGTCGCCCTGATGCACGTAGGCAAACGCGGGCTTGTCGCGGGTGTCGATGTTGGTGGTGTAGAAAATCTGGAAGAAATAGTACGAGAAGCAGACCAGAATCAGGCCCGTAATCACGCTCACGGTGGCAAAGCGGTTGCGGCGCTTGATGGAATCGGCCCGGTACTCGATTGCGGACTTTTTGACAGGCTCAGACATAAAACAGGAATTGAAGCCCTCAAAATTAACCCGCTGCCGCGCTCTCGGTGCGCGGCGCCCAAACAACGGGCAGTGCTTTTGCTTATTAGCGCCAACTACGCACCGTCTGGCTTTCCAAAACCGCCCGCCGTAGTACCTTTCCCCCCGAAACGGGCTGCTTTGGCTGCCCATTCCCTTTTCTTCTCTCTTCTTCTGCCCTATGGCCGCTACCCTGCTCCGCATCCACCCTGATAATCCGCCCCAAAACCGCATTCTCCAAGTTGTGGAAGTGCTGCGCAAAGGTGGCCTTATTATTTATCCTACCGATACGGTTTATGGCATTGGCTGCGACATTAACAACGCCAAAGCCGTTGAGAAGCTCTGCCGCATCAAGGGCCTGAAGCCGGAAAAGGCTAACCTCAGCTTTATCTGCCACGATTTATCGCACATCAGCGACTATGCCCACGGCATTACCACGCCGGTATTTAAGGTAATAAAGAAGGCCCTGCCCGGCCCGTTCACCTTCATTTTTGAGGCCAGCCCCAACGCCCCGCGCTACGGCGGCGTGAAGCGCAGCACGGTGGGCATCCGGGTGCCGGACAACCAGATTGTGCGCCAGATTGTGAAGGAATTCGGCACGCCCATCGTGAGCACTTCGGTGCGCGAAAGCGAGGAGACGCTGGAAGAATACGTGACTGACCCCGACTTGATTTTTGAAAAATACCGCTCGCTCGTAGACCTCGTTATCGACGGCGGCTTTGGCGGCAACGTGCCCAGCACCATCGTTGACTGCACCAAGGATGATTTCGACCTCGTGCGCGAAGGCCTGGGCGATATCGAGCAATTCCTCTAGGCAAGGAAAGCAACCTGAAAAAACAGAAAACGTCCTGCTGCGACAAGCTCAGCAGGACGTTTTCTGTTTTCAACGCGGCTAACTCGCTGGCCGTTTGTGCTTCCAGCGGCGATGCGTCCAGAGATACTGCTCGGGCGTGGCCCGAATATCGGCTTCGAGCTGCCGGATGAACGCCTCGGTAGCTGGGTAGCGCTGGGCCTCATCGGGCGAGTTGGCACCGGCGGCCACGGCGTGGCCATCGGGCAGTTCCGTAAATTTTACTTCGTAGTAGCCACGCCGCACGCGCCGGATGCCCACGTAGAGCACGGCGCAGTCGAGCTGCTGGGCCAGCCGGTCGGCGCTGGTATAGAAGCCAGCTTCCTGGTGCAGGAAGCTGGTCCAGTACGGGCGGTCGTCTTTGCTGGCGGCTTGGTCAGTGAGCAAGCTCAGGGTGCGGCCCTCGGCGCGGTGCTGCACGAGGTAGCGCAGGGTGGCGAGCATGGGCACGGCCTCGGCGCCCAGCCGGGTACGCAAGCGCCGCATAAAATACTCGAAAAATTTGTTTGTGAGGGGCTTATACACGCCCGCCGCCCGGCCCGGAAACTCCAGCGCCGCGCCCGAAAGTATCCATTCCCAATTGCCGCGGTGCGAGCCCAGCGAGAGCACCGTCCGGTTTTCGGCAAAGTGCCGCGTCATCAGTTCGGGATTCACGAAGCGCAGGCGCCGCTGCAATTCGGCCGGTGAGATGGCCGCCAGCTTCAAAATCTCGACTACCACCTGCGCAAAGTGCCAGTAAAACTGCCGGCCAATGCGCTGTACATCAGCCTCGGTTTTTTCGGGGAATGACTTACGCAGGTTTTCGAGCACCACGCCCCAGCGGTAGCGCACCACGTAGCTCAGCAGCAGGTAAATAAGGCCGGCCAAGCCATGCAGCACGGCCAGCGGCAGGTGGGCCAGGGCCAGCAGCGGCCAGGTTAGCAGGCGATAATACCACGGCACTGCCGGGCGAGCGCTCATCGGGGCACGGCCGCCCCAGCGGGGGCATATTCGGTGAGGCTGCGCTGGCCGTGCTGGCTTTGGGTGGCCAGCACTTTTTTGGTGGTAGCGTCGCGGGCCTCAATGGTGAGCGTGAACGGGCCAGCCGGGATAGGCCCCAGCGGCAGTTGGCCCACTACGGCGGTAGGCCGGCCGGCCTGGGTGGTCACGAGCGGCGCATCGGCATCGGCGGCGGTGCCGTCTTCGGCGGCCAGGTGGTAATGCAGGCGCACTGAGCGTCCGGCTGGCACGGCATTCAGCTCCGTGTAGAAGAATACGTTATCAGCGCCCCGGCCGTAGTAGCCGCCGGCCGCCCGCGTGAGCAGGTAGCCGCCCCGGTTGAATACGCTTTCGGCGCTGGCCTTGGCGGCGGGCCGAGCTAGGAATACGAGGTCGCTGAAGGCGGGCGCGGTGGGCGCAGCCACCACGAGCGGCACCTCCACGGTAGTTTCACCGTTGGCACTCTTGTACTGGTCGCGGATGCGGCCGCGTAGCGTGTAGCTGCCATCGGGCAGGGTCACGCGCTTGAGAAAGCTGAGCGGATTTTTAATGGCAATGGTAGTGTCGGTGAGCACGGGGGGCTTCAGCGTCACGGTTTCGTGCCAAGCGGCTGTACCGTCAGCCTTTAGGATATCTAAATCGACCACCGCCGACGACTGAAACGACTTGGGAGCCCGCTGCCGATACGTGAGCGGCTGCGTGGGCACCGTGACGGAAATCTCTACCTCGCCCCCTTTCTGCACCTGGTCGAGGTTGCGAAACTTAGCTACTTGCAGCAGCAGTTGCGGTGGGCCAGCCTGGGCGCCGAACGTGGCCGCCAGGGCCAGCGACACGGAAAAAGAAAGGATGCGCATAAGGACAAAAATAAGGGCTAGAGCTGCTCTGGGTTTACGCCAAGGCTATTACCATGCCGGGCCCCGCCCAACTGCGCAACCGCCCCTTCCTCTCGGCTTGAATTTTATGCGCTGCCACCCAGAATATTCTCGCGTTCTACACGGCTGCGGCTACCTTGCGGCCATGTCCGTTGTCCTTGCCGAGTTGCATTACCTGCCCTCTATTCCTTATTTTCAGCAATTACTAACTGCCGATGCGCTGTTGCTCGACGCCCACGAGCACTACCACAAGCAGACCTATCGCAACCGGGCGCTCGTGCTCACGGCGCAGGGGCCGCAGCCGCTCACGGTGCCGGTAGTAGATGGCGCTCGTGCTGAAAAAGTCCAAACCAGCGCCATCGAAATCGACTACCGCCAAAACTGGCGCCACCGCCACCTGCGCACCCTGCAAACCGCCTACGGCAATTCACCGTACTTTAGCTACTACGCTGACTATTTGCACGATGTTTATGCCCAAAAGCCCGCCCGGCTCTGGGACCTAAACTTGGCGCTGCTGCAACTGCTGCTGCGGTGCCTGCGCTGGCCGCTGCCGCTGCACCTCACGGCCGCATACCAGGCGCCGGGCGCCACGGCCGGCCTACTCGACCGCCGCGACTTCTTGACACCCAAAGGCCACCCGGCGGCGCCCAAACCTGACAGTCCGTCGCAACGGCCCTACCCGCAGGTATTTGGTACCGCGTTTGTACCAGGACTGAGCGTGCTGGACCTGCTGTTTATGCAAGGGCCGGCGGCGGGGCAGTTTCTGTAGGCCCGCGGCCTAGCCAATTTTAATTTGGCCGAACCTTCGCCCGCAGGCGCTTGTTTTTCTCATAATCCGTCTTTCTTTACGTATCCGCGTCGCGCAACTATTCGGGCCGGTTTCGGTACAGGTACTATCGGCGTCTTTATTTTTATCTTGCTTGCATGGAAGCTAAATTTTCAAACCGCGTCAAGGAGGTTATTTCCTTGAGCCGGGAGGAGGCCATTCGGCTCGGCCACGACTACATCGGCACCGAGCACCTGCTGCTGGGCATGATTCGCGAGGGCGAAGGCACCGCCCTGGGCCTGCTCAAAAAGCTGGGCGTGGCCACCGACGAGCTGAAGTTTGCCCTGGAGCAAGCTACGCGCAACACGGCCTCCACCCAGGGCACCAGCATCACTGGCTCGATTCCGCTGACCAAGCAGACCGAGAAGGTGCTGAAAATCACCTACCTCGAAGCCAAGATTTTCAAGTCGGAAATCATTGGCACCGAGCACTTGCTCCTCTCCATTTTGCGGGATGAGGACAACATTTCTTCTCAAATTCTTTCCAAATTCAACGTGAACTACGAAACCGTGCGCGACTCGCTCGACTACCACGGCGCCGCTCCGAACACGACCGGCCCCAAGGCCGGCCCGGAGGCTGACGACGATGATGACCGCCTCTTTGGCCAGGGCCAGGGCGGTGCTGGCCGCGGCCAGGGTGCCCAAGGCGGCGCTGCTGGCGCTGGTGCCAAACGCGCTGGTGAAAAATCGCGCACCCCGGTGCTCGATAACTTCGGCCGCGACCTCACCAAGTTGGCAGAAGAAGACAAACTAGACCCCATCGTGGGCCGTGAAAAAGAGATTGAGCGCGTGGCCCAGGTACTGAGCCGCCGCAAAAAGAATAACCCGATTCTCATTGGGGAGCCGGGCGTGGGCAAAACGGCTATCGCCGAGGGCTTGGCCCTGCGTATCATCCAGAAGAAGGTTAGCCGCGTGCTGTTCAACAAGCGCGTAGTAACCCTTGATTTGGCGTCGCTGGTGGCGGGCACCAAGTACCGTGGTCAGTTCGAAGAGCGCATGAAGGCCGTGATGAACGAGCTGGAAAAGTCGCCCGACGTGATTCTGTTCATTGACGAGTTGCACACGATTGTGGGCGCTGGCGGGGCTTCGGGCTCGCTGGATGCTAGCAACATGTTCAAGCCGGCCTTGGCCCGCGGCGAAATTCAATGCATCGGGGCTACCACGCTGGATGAGTACCGCCAGTACATTGAGAAGGATGGCGCGCTCGCCCGTCGTTTCCAGATGGTGATGGTGGACCCCACCACGCCGGAGGAAACCATCGAGATTCTGCACAACATCAAGGATAAGTATCAGGACCACCACCATGTGGTGTACACCGATAAGGCCATTGAGCAGTGCGTGAAGCTGAGCGACCGCTACATGAGCGACCGTTTCCTGCCGGACAAAGCCATCGACATTCTCGACGAGGCTGGTGCCCGCGTGCACATCAACAACATCGTGGTACCCGAGGATATTCTCAAGCTCGAAGAGCAGATTGAGACCATCAAGGGTGAGAAAAACCGCGTGGTGAAATCGCAGAAATACGAGGAGGCCGCTAAGCTCCGCGACACGGAGAAGAAATTGCTGGAGCAGCTCGACTCGGCTAAGAAAAGCTGGGAAGACGAGACCAAAAAGAAGCGGTACACGGTGAAAGAGGAAAACGTGGCCGAGGTAATCGCCATGATGACCGGCATCCCGGTAAACCGCGTAGCCCAGAACGAAAGCCAGAAGCTACTCAACATGGGTGAGGAGCTGCAAGGCAAAGTAATTGGCCAGGACAAGGCCATCAAGCAGCTCGTGAAGGCTATTCAGCGCACCCGCGTGGGCCTGAAAGACCCGAAGAAGCCGATTGGCTCGTTCGTGTTCCTCGGCCCGACGGGCGTGGGTAAGACGGAGTTGGCTAAGGTGCTGGCTACTTACCTCTTCGACAAGGATGACGCGCTGGTGCGCGTGGACATGTCGGAGTACATGGAGAAGTTCAGCGTATCGCGCCTGGTAGGCGCGCCTCCCGGCTACGTGGGCTACGAAGAGGGCGGCCAGCTGACGGAGAAAATCCGTCGCAAGCCGTACTCGGTTATCCTGCTCGACGAGATTGAGAAGGCGCACCCGGATGTGTACAATCTGTTGCTGCAAGTACTGGACGACGGTATTCTGACTGACGGCCTGGGTCGTAAGGTGGACTTCCGTAACACCATTATTATCATGACCTCGAACATCGGGGCGCGTGACTTGCAGGACTTCGGCGCTGGCATCGGCTTCGGCACGAAGGCTCGTAGCGAGAACATGGATGAGATTACGAAGGGCACCATCACCAACGCCCTGCGCAAGACCTTCTCGCCTGAGTTCCTGAACCGCTTGGATGACGTGATTGTCTTCAACTCGCTGGAGAAGAAGGATATTCACAAGATTATCGACATCAGCCTCAGCAAGCTGCTGAACCGGGTGCTCACGCTTGGCTACAAAGTGGAGCTGACGGAGAAGGCTAAGGATTTCGTAGCCGACAAAGGCTATGACCCCAAGTACGGCGCACGTCCGCTGAACCGGGCCATCCAGAAGTACATCGAAGACCCGATTGCCGAGGAAATCCTGAAGGCTCAGCTGTTGCACGGTGATATCATCACCGCCGACTATGAGGAAGGCAAGGACGAGTTGTTCTTCACCATCGCCAAGAGCGACGAGGCACCCAACTTGGCCAGCGACGAGCGGCCAGCCGAGAAGCCTACCGAGCCTGAAGCTGGTGAGTCGAAGTAATTAAGCTTGTAAGTAGAAAGAGGCCGGTCCCGCAGTGCGGGGCCGGCCTCTTTTGCTTTCATCCTCTTGGTAGTTTTCACTTCCTTGCTCGTAGCGAGTAGTATTGCTGCCATATCACTTGCCTATGAGCCGCCAACTACTCTTCGCCGCTGCCTTGGCCGCCGGGCTGGCTTTGGTGCCCGTGCTGTACCTGGCTTGGCTGTGGCCGCAGGTGCTGGCCTTTGTGCCCACGCACTACGGCCTCGATGGTAGCCCCGACCACTTTGTGGGGCGTGAGTGGCTGCACAACATCAGCTGGCTGCCAGGGCTGGCGTGGGTCGTGCTCACGTTTTTACCACAGGTACACGATGGGCAGAGCTTATTTTGGAGCAGCTACCGGCAGCGGTGGGCCCGGCTACTGGTGGTAGGTAGCCTGACCTTACTCATCACAATGCTCGTGCATCGCGGGGCCCACTATAGCCGGGCAGTTCAGGAGTTGCGGCCGGTGCTGGCCCACTAGCCGCCCTGCTTGCTGCCGCCACCTTTGGTATCGTCGTTCTGGATGGCCTTGCGCTGCTTGCCGGGGCCGCCTTGGCCGAAACGGTAGCTGAAATTGAGGCGGAACGAGCGCTGGAAGGCGCGGTACTCGCTGGTTTCGTTGAAGAGAGCCGTATTGGTAGTGCTGCGGTAGGGCCAGTAGCGGTTGAAGGGGCTGCCGAAGTTGAGCGTCAGGTCGGCTTTATCCTTGAGCAGGGTTTTCTTCACCCCCATCTGGTAGTAGAGGTTGGCGGGGCCGGTGCCCTGGATATCGGGCGTAGACGTGCTGGCGTAGAGAAAGCCCTGCACCGTAAAGCCCTTATTGAGCTTATAGGAAGTGTTGAGGTTGGTGCCCGCCGTGAAGCCCCGGCGCTCGACGCCCAGCGCCGGCGAGTTGCGCACGATGTACTGCACGTCGGGCCCCACGCTGAGGTCCCACTTGGGCAGGGGCTTGGCCGATAAGAACACGTTGAACTGGTAGAAGGTATTGGCCGCCACGTTGGCGAAAGTCTGGGCCGTTACGCTGGCATCGCGCGTGACGCTGGCGGGCAGCGGCACGGGCGGGTTGGGGTTGGTGGTGAGGTAGCGAATTGACTCGATGGCGTTGCCGGTGTGGCGCACCGAGAGCGCGGCGTTGAGCGTCGTGGTTTTGAGCGTGGTGCTGTAGGCCAGCTCGTAGGAGTCGGTGAACTCAGGGCTGAGCGTAGGGTTGCCGAAATTGATGTTCTTGGCGTCGGAACGGTCTACAAACGGGTTGAGGTAGTCGATGAAGGGCCGCGTGATGCGCCGGCTGTAGGCAAAGCGCAGGCTGGTAGCGTCGCTGAAGGCGTAGCGGGCATTGGCATTGGGCAGCAGGGAAGTGTAGCTGGGCAGGTTGGTTTCGGGGCTGCCGGGGCCGAAGCGGGCCATGACCTGGGTGCGCTCCAGGCGCGAGCCCAGGCTGGAAGTCAGCTTTTTGCCCACGCTGAACGAGTAAGTGGCGTAGGCCGCCTGCACGTTCTGGGCGTAGTTGAAGTCGGTGACGCGGCGGCCGTCGGGAGCCAGGCTGGGGCCGTAGAGCGTGCGCAGCGTATCGACGGTAGCCTCCGAGCCGGTGCGGCGGAAGATGGCCTTGAGGCCCATCTCCAGGGTACGCTTGTCGCCGAAGGGCTGGGTGAAGTCGGTTTGGAAGGTCACCTCGTGGCCGGGCGTGCGGCCCCGGCTGCGCTCGCGGTAGCTGGCCTGGCTCTGCTCCAGGGCGATGGCGGAGTTGTTGTACTGGTCGAAATCGTAGCCAAACGTGCCGTTGTTGAGGGCGTACTGGCCCAGCACGCTCCACTCCTTGCGGGCGGTGGCAAAGGTGCGGGTGTACGTGCTGGTGCCTTCCACGTTCAGCCCGCTATACACGCTTTTGGTGGCGCGGGTAAAGAGCTGGTTGGCAGCCGGGTTCACGTTGGTGTAGCGGTTGAGCAGGTCCTGGGTCGAGTTGCCGCCGTAGCCCTGCACCGAGCCGGCCAGCGAAATGCTGTGGTGGTCGGCGGGGTCGTAGTCAAGGCCTACGGTGCCGTAGTACCAGCCGCCCAGGTTGTGGTTGCTGGAGCTTTGGCGCAGGGTGTCGGGCACGGCGCCGGCAAAGCCGATGCGCTCGCGGCTCGACTCGCCGGGGTTGTACCACGCCCCGGCGCTGGCCGAGGAGGTGAAGCCCACCTTGCCCTTCTTGAAGTTGAGAGACGAGTTGAAGTTGCTGTTGCGGTTGCCGCTGGCCAGGCCCACGCGGCCATTCAGGCCCTGGTCAACGCCCTTTTTCAGCACGATGTTGATGATGCCCGCCGTGCCCTCACCGTCGTACTTGGCCGAGGGCGTGGTGATGATTTCGACGCTCTTAATCTGCTCGGCCGGAATGCTCTTGAGGGCTTCGGCCAGGTTGCGGGCCAGCGTGGGCGAGGGCTTGTTATTTACCAAGACCTTGAAGTTGCTGGAGCCGCGCATCTTCACGTTGCCGTCGCCATCCACGGCCAGTAGCGGGGCCTTGCGCAGCACATCCTGGGCGGTGCCGCCGGTGTTGCTCACGTCCTGGTCGGCGTTGTACACGAGGCGGTCGGGCTTCACCTCCACCACTGGCTTCTGGCCCACTATCACAGCCTCGCCGAGGGCCTGGGCAGCGGTGGGCAGCTGGAAGTTGCCGACGCTGGTGGCGCCGGTGCCCACCGTGACGGCGCGGGTGCGGGTGCCGTAGCCCACGTAGCTGGCCCGCAGCCGGAAGGTGCCGGCCGCCAGCTTGACCATGCTAAAGTGTCCCTGGTCGTCGGCGGCCACGCCCGTGATGGGCTTGTCGCCGGTGGCGGGCAGCAGCACCACCGTGGCGTAGGCCACCGGCTGGCGGCTCAGCGAGTCGAGCACGGTGCCGGTGAGCGAGCCGGTAGCGGCGGCCGGGGTGGGTGCCGGGGCCTGCGCGGCGGCACCAAAGGTGGCCAGTACCAACGCCAGCAGCAGCAAGCAAAGGGTAGTTGTCTTCATGAATAGGAAATGAAAGAAAAGCAGTCTGACAGCATAGATTCCCAGAACGGCCCAGTGGTTGCCCCACCGAGCCAAGTATTTTGGCGGGCCGCTGGCCCGGCTACCGGGCCGGCGGCCACGGCGTTACATCGCACCGGGGCGCGGGGCATTACTATTTTGTGAAGCCCCGCACCGAAGCGGGTGGTAGGGGGTGGCAAAGGTCCACTTTGCTCTGGGGGCCGGCGCTTCAATGCGTAGCCTGGGCCGTCCCAACGTATGATTTGGGCCGTGGGCGAACGCCGGGGAGCCTACTTCGGGGCCAAGGGGCGAGCTACTTCGCCGGGGGCCTGGCCGGTGAGCTTCTTAAATACCCGGTTGAAGGTTGACTTCGAGTTGAAGCCGCTTTCGAGGGCCACGCCCACCAGCGAGTAGTGGCTGAAGCGCGCATCGGCCAGCTTGCGGCGGGCCTCCTGCACCCGGTAGGTGTTCACGAAGTCGTTGAAGTTCTGCCCACAGCCCGCGTTGATGACCTTCGACAGCACGTTGGGCGTGGTGCGCAGGCGCTGGGCCAGCTCGGTAAGCGTCAGCTCGGGCTCCAGCCAGGGTTGCTCGGCGGCCATGAGGGCCAGCAGTCGCTCGCGCCAGGGCAGCAGCTCGGGCGGCAGGCCCGGCGCAGCCTCGGCACCGGTGGCCGGGCCTACGGGCCGGGCTACCGAACTCGCGGGCGGGGCCAGTGCCCCCGCTGCCGCGTCCACCGAACCCGGTAGGGCCATTACTGGGTTCGGTAACGCCGTCACTGGGTCCAGTGAGGGCGTTACCGGGTTCGGTGGCGCCGCTACCGGGTTCGGTAACGCCGTCACCGGGTTCGGTGGCGCCGCTAGCGAATCCCGTAACGGTGTCACCGAACCCAGTAACGGCCCTACCGGGTTCGATGGCACGGCTACCAGTAGCGGGGCGGCGGCCCCCACTGGCACGCTTAGCGAACCGGCCAGCGCCGCTACCGTTCCCCCTGCCGGGGTTGCGGCGAGCCATGTCAAACCTTCCAACGCCCCAGACGCTTCGTCGGGCGCCTCGGGCAAGGCGTCGGGCTCGAAGCGCAGGGGGCTGCTGGCGGCGGCGTAGTTGGCTTGCAGCCCCACCGCAATGAGGGCGTAGATGAGCAGGCCGCGCAAGGCGAAGTAGTTCCAGGCCTCGGTGTAGCCGAAGTCGAATACCACGTCCAGCACCTCAAACAGCAGGCTTAGCCCTAGGCTCAGGCCCTGCAAGAGCAGCAATTGCCGAAAGCCGGCAAAGCGCAGGCGCTCGGGGTCCGAGAAGTTGTCGTTGAGGTAGCGGGTGTAGCGGCGGTAGTCGGCCAGCACCCACCAGCCGTAGAGCGGCAGCAGCACATACACCACGCAGGCAATGGGCTGGGCCAGCGCATCGAGCCCGGCGGCGGCGGCGCCCTTGGTGCCATAGTGGTAGGGCAGCGCCCGGCCCAGCGCGCCGCGCCACCAGGCCAGGTCGTAGAGCGCCGCCGCCGCCACCAGCGTCAGCTTGAGCAGGCCGGGCACGAGGTGCCACCAGGCGCGGGGCAGCAGCCGAAACTCCTGGCTCGTGAGGCTGCGGAAGTAGAAGTAGTAGGCGGGGCCCAGCAGCAGGTTGAGCTGCCAGGGCACGTAGAACATGGCCGTGGTGTAGCCGTCGTGGCTGTCGTACCAGCCGGCAAATCCCAGCATCCACTGCGCAATGGTGAGCGTGGGCAGCAGGATGAGCAGCGCCAGCAGCGCATCGGGCCAGGTGCCGCGCCGCAGGGCCCGGCTCAGCAGCCAGAGGGTGGCCGCCAGGCCGGGCACCACAAACGGCAAAAGC
>Ga0160427_10001489_pt1 | contig 14349 bp, 6 predicted proteins | sample SolpanmetagenomL_FD_108194 | JGI IMG/M metagenome (GOLD analysis project Ga0160427, IMG submission 108194) | Solar panel surface microbial communities from Lawrence Berkeley National Laboratory, California, USA - L | ecosystem: Engineered > Built environment > Solar panel > Unclassified ...
CGATGTTCATTCTTCCCTTATCACAGTGTATTATGACATCGTGTGCTGGGTCAGAAGTGCGAATTTGACCTTGTCGCATGCCAAAATCCTAAAAAAAGAAAAGGGAAGATATCGATCGAGCGGAAGCCCGGGACGCTTTTAAAATTTGCAGTTGCACTTCAACGCGCGACAACAGCAACTGAGAAAAAACAACAATAAACACAAAACAACATTTCTCACATGAAAAACAAGGCAAGAATTATGACTATGATTTGTTTTTGACTGCATTTTTCCCTTCAATCTGGAAATTCAATCTACAGAAAAGTGGGAAGATATGGTACGATTTTTACTTCACCTTTTTTCAATCATAACAATGGCCATGGTTACGATTCTTGTAATTCAATTTGTGATTGTGACCTTGTTCTTCTCTCTCGGTCCCGCGATCTTGGAACAAGCAACAAAGGAAAAGGCTAAAAGATGGGGGGAAAAGAGGAAACGCAAAGAACCAACAACTTGCAATACACTAACAAGCACGTTTGATAATAAAAACCTAGATTATCTAAAACCACTTATGAGCTTTTTCCCTACAAAGCCGCTGGTTAAATGCCCAATGACTACTTAAGTACGCATAGACAATAGTTGTTTTACGAAACACTCTTAAGATCTTTATCAAATCCCTACTCTGTTTCAATTACGCCTAGAACCTTTATTATAATAGGGTTGTTGTATCTCACCTTGAAGATTTTTTCTTATAAGCAAAGAATTGTTCATGTTTAATCATGAAACACATAACCTTTGTTATTGTTATAAACCGCAACGCTTTGTCTGTCTGTTTTATTGACAGTTCGAGACGCATTTGTATTAGTGCCTATCTTAGAAAATGGGGGCTGTTTAAGACAGCAGTAAAAAAAGAGTATTCCACGTCTTTCAATGCTTTTTCTTTGCAAGGAAGATATACCCGCTGCCTCACTGTTATAAGTCAAAGCTCAGATCTTGTTGTTGCAGTCTTTCTTTTCTTCCTTATCCTACTCATTAACTTGCTGACGAAGATCCTCGTTGTTTGTTTCTTCTGAACGTGTACTAATTTGCACTATCATCTTATATGGCCTGATACCTTTTCCCCACTACACACGCGTATTTAGGCTTCCCCCTATCAGTTATCAGACATCTTGATTTGTATAGCACTAGCACTAATACTTCATTGTAGAAGGGACCATGGTAGATCTATGGAGCTTAAAGTTTTTCTCGGGTGCTTTTCCTATAAGAAAAAATTCAACTTAACTTCCCTACAGGCCTATCACGTCACATCACGCTGATTGACAATTGATCTTGTAGCCGCTATTAGTATGATACGGGACCAAATAAAGCCAAAAGAAAGAGACCCAGTGGATTTTTCTCTTTACAGGATTGATCAGCTTACACATGTAGAATTTGGATATTTACCATCGTTGATTATAGATCTAGTAAATTCAACTAAACTACATGATTTCCATTGGTCTGCCAGTGTATCATTAATGGTTTCTTCTTCCTTCGCATGGACATACACATAAAGCACTAGCTATGACGATGGATAAGCTCATGAAACGAAAGACTGTAAACGATCAATTACAGTATAGTAGTCGCGTGCTCGTTAATGACGAAATTCAATACTCAAATCAGCGACAGATGTTTACCTACCAATGCATACTAGGTCTATATGCAATGAGTGTGCTTTAAGCTATTGCAATACTTTATCAACTCACTTCATACGTATCAAGGATTGATTTCTTAACAAAGTATAACCAAAACAATACTAGAAGATGTTCCGTTTGTGTCAAAAAATCTATTGTATCACACATCAACATGAAACGTATAACGGCTCTGTGCTCCCTAAGCAATTCTGCATAGAAAACTTATCTCGGAAGCAACACTGGTGCTTCCAAATAAACCTCGCATACATATATGCATGAAAACTAAACCTATAAAAAGTCTTACATGGGTCAAGAAGAAAACGACCACGACCACGACCACGAGCGAAAGAGTCTTAGTTAATTAGAGTTTTCCAATGAACTAATCTTTTCCAAGTGAATATGGCGTTCCTTTTTGTTTTCTCGTTGGCAGTCTTGTGAGCACGAGGTTTGCTCTGGCACAGTGACTATTAAAGTAGTCGTTCCTATCACTTGGTATTTTTGTGAATATGATGCGAAATACAATTTTTAGGCCCTTTGAATTCGAGCTAATTGAGTAACAAATTTAAACCCTCTCACGGAGTAATCGCGAAATGGGGAAATAATATAGAAGGGTCATATATACAAGCTAATAACGTGTACAGTTTTTTTGAATAACAAAGAATCCACTCACTCACAAGCATGCAGAGCCAGCTCTAAAACCGAGTATTTCTCATCACATGCGTATCGTAGCTGTGCGAGATATTGCAAAGACGTTATGTGTCCGTCGATGCATTTTTACTTCGAAAAAACAACAACATGTCTATTGAATGCACTGCGTAAATCTAACGCTGGTGAGACATCTTTCAACGGTTTTACTGTTTCCTGTGGAAAAGAAAAAGATGGAGATGGCTGGGACCAAGTAATATCAATAGGTGGATAAATGACCATTCAAAGTACAGACTTGATAGTGTCGTCATTAGTAAGTAATCTATCTGATCAAAAGAGTCGACTAGATTAGTCCATCTACTTACTCCACTTGACATATTATTTATTTTATTTTATTTTATATTTTTGAAGTATCCTCTGAAGTCTCTGTGAGGTATATCTAGGTAGCAATGGAAATGGTTAGGCAGTCAGTTACCATTGAAGTGAATGGTGGTATTCGACTCCATCAATTAGACACCAAAAAGCAAAAAAGAAGAAGAAGAGAGAGTCCCGAGATTCAAACAAAACAAAACTCCCCGCTAGAAAAACAAGACCAGAATATTCTTCTAATACGAAGGTTAGCGGTACGGTTTGACTTTTTTCTTCCCCTCCTCTTCGTCTTTTTCCCCCTATAACGTTCGTTAAGAAACCCGAGGAACTTTAATTTTAATACCTAGTTTGCATATATGGTGGCTACTCTATAAGAAAAACATGCCAAAATGTACGCATATGCTATATACTTACAAAACAGTCATTATTACATATGACAGTTATCCGTTCGGCTTGTGCTGATTTTTCTTTCTGGTTGTTTTGTGAATTGATTTACCTATGGAGAAATCGACCAAAAGTAGAGAAAGAAAAGAAAAAGAGAGGGAAGGAGGCTTAGGGATCACTCCTGACTCTAAGCTAATCTCGAACAGTGGATCGATATTATCTCGTGTGCTACATATGTACGCAAACCCATCAAGCCGATCACGAATTTTTAGTATCATTAAAACGGTATATTCAGTTTAGTCACGTATAACATAATCAGTTGAATGATGATTTTCTTACGCCGACTTTTGACATATTGTGTATTTTTCTTTTTAAACTTGTTTTCCACCAAAGTATATAGATACTCTAGTATAGTCTACATAATCCATAGCATCTTGTGGTGATGTAGAAAATTTAGATATGATGTATGTGAGCATTTGATATACGTAGAACACGGAAGTCGCTTGCAAGGAAGGAAAAAGTTTAGAGTCTCCGAGCCGGTATCAATCAATTATCTGATACCTACAGAGTCTAGTTTTTGTCTCGAGTAGTGCTATGCTGGGACTATCTTGTCCTCGCTTTCGCTTTCGCTCTTGGAGTCATAGGTATATAATCTGTAATTCATCTTGACACGTTAGAAAACGAAAATCGTATACACACAAATATTTATAAGACACACATTATATTATCTAGGTCGCCCATCTTTTTCCGGAAGATGAGTGAAAGATTATAGCAGCCTGTTTTGTCACAATGATAGGGATTCTAAGGTTCTCATAAGGCCAATAGATATAAACAGGTCTTCACTGAATTGCAGATTTCTGTTTTATCTACATCACATGTGCCATACATCTTTCTCGGCAGAAGAGGACGGGAATAGATAGTTAAGCCAATATAGGCTATATAAGGCTTTGGGCATCAGTATTTTGTTAATCGTGAGATTAGTAGCGACTGTAACAAGTGCCTAAGTAATGGCAACCTATAACAACTACGGATGAGATCTGGTATAAAAATACGTCACGTCTATAATTAGTATAATTCGAGCAAGTCTAGTTGCTAGTTGGATAAACATGCTTTTAAAGTCCACGAAATAGTCTAGAGAGTGGAGCACAAGACAGTACTGCAGTGAGTCTCCATAAATTTCGATATATCACGATAAACATACCGACAATTTCACTCTTGCCATATAATGGCTATTCATGTCTTATTATGACCATGAATCCTGCCATGGCAAGCTCATTGATATAAACAACCTGTTGTTGTGTGTATATACGATCCATATTACATAGAGTTGGATGGTATAATCGTAAGAGAAACGTGTAGTTTTCTTTAAGCTTGCATTAAAAGAATTGCGCACTATTACAGATGCGTCTGCATATGTAGCTGAATTAACTAAGCGGAGGATGCTTTCATAATCGATAGGCTGTCAGATGGTGACATCCCATGTGGTACATACCTTTACAGCCAATAGGTTCGTGGAAATGACAGTGGGTGTCTAGGCTAGTCGATACGAGGGGTATCAAAACAATGTTTAATACGAATTACATATATAATTAAATATGCAATAATCATCATCGTTGTTGTCCGCAGCATTTGTCTCATCATCCTGTGTTGAAATGTAGTTTAATATATTTGCACAGCCAGCCAATCAACGAAGCTACAGAGTGCAATCTAATAATGCTATCTCAGATCCATCAGAATGGGTTCTGTTAACAAGATCTTCAAAAATTTGGTAGCGAACATATATATATATATATATATATCTAAGTCAATTTATCTGAAACTCTCTTATAAGGAAAACTGACTCTGAAGACAGATCAGATCATGAAACCGATGTGCAGAATTGGCCGTTCTTGGTTAGTCTTATAGAACACGCTCTAGACTGTAAGGCTGCACTAAAATGGTATAGGCTCCACACAAGATCCTTCAAAGATCCTGCCTCTTTTCTGAAGCCATCAAACGTGACAGTTAGCCTTGGTTTCATTAAAATAGTATATGGCTGTTCCTGTGATGAGATCGAATTAAAGAAGGCACTACTAGGTTTGTGTTGCAAGCCAATGCCACTACCCTTTACAAACATCTCAGTCCATGGATATACGCCAACTATCATCGTAACAGTATAAACTGGAGGACGAGGCTTGCTGATCATGAAGTTTATGTAGCAAGCAGATAGTGGGGTGACGATACTCACTTTTGATGATGACGATGCACATTGTCAATCCAATCGTTGCTGTTTTTTTTTGCTTTGAGCTATGCATGGCGCTTGCAATGCCATCAAAGACATTTAGCGAGAAACAGTTTGCACAGCACATGCGCCTGGCCTTACATAATTTACACACCTATTCATCTCCAACGATAAGAGAAAGGAATGAGGGCAAAAGAATGGTATGAGCATCTAGGCATGTCTTTGAGGAATACTACAGAAACTGAAACGGTGTATAATTAAGAATGAGTGTATATTGGTGAAAGTCACGCAAATGGAAGAATCTTGCGAGGGCTGTTAGAGATTTAACGGTTTGACCAAACCTCATTCATCGATGTGCATTGCATACAATTCCGTGTAACACCTTCTGACAAGGCTCATAAGGAATCATCATGAGAATTTATTGTATTCACTATCCACCTGCAATAATATTGTGTAAATGTAGATTATTATTTTTTTTTAGAAAAAGAAGATATTTATTTATTCAATTAATTAGTTGAAACACAAAGGAATTGTAACTGGGAAACTGCAGCAGTAGAGAAGAGTAAAAGAAGGGCGAGGCCTTTAATCCCATGGCCGAAAAGTCCATCAAGCCCCTCAAAAAAGAGAATGGGGTACACTGCATACTTGTTTAGACAGAGCTCTTAGCTGCAGATCTCTCACCCCACTTCCACCTCCTCAACACCAAGCCCCCCCCATCTCTATTCATTTATTCATTCATTCATTCAGCCCTACACCATCGATCAACACTCTGAGTGATCAACGAATAATCACATCAATCATAATAATAACAATATAGTGTACCACTGTCCATTCCTTTGAAGGAGATCTCAGAAGATTATTAGTGGGGTTGGTTTCTTGCTCATCATGCCAGACGTCGATGCGCTTGGCACGTCTGATGCCCGATCGTCACAAACACAATCTCAACCACCAGCCGATCTATCACAGTCTCAGCAGACACAGAGCTCTCAAATCTCATCTCAGGCTCAGGCTCAGGCTCAGGCTCAGGCTCAGCAGCAGCAATCTTTGCCCTCTTCTGCCGCTCTACGCTCCCACCTTCACCGAACCTCATCATCCACTTCCTCTCCTACAAGTTCACCTTCCCGATACCCAAAACCGTACAACACTGCAGAGCTCCACCAGGAGCTCGAGCGTGAGCAGGAGGCAGTTGTCAATCGACTCTTGCACCAAATCCGCTCTACAGCAGAATCACTTCACGCTTCCAATTCAAATGCGATTGATGAGTCTACGACGCCTACTAATGTTCCGGCGCCAAACAGTAACTCTTCACTTGCAGCTGGACACATTCTAACTCATTCGCGCCATAATTCACTCTCCGCACGATCCAGAACTAGTAGTAGGACATCGTCACCTTTACTCCAGCCCTCCATGTTGGATCCATTGTTAGATCCGTTCATGATGGGTGGTAGAGATGAAGTCGCCTTTTATAAGACAGAGACAGATATGTTGGCACGAGAGAATGAAATGCTCAAAAGGAGGATCAGAGAGCTAGAAGAGCAGGCCACAAAGAAGGTTGACAAAGTTTAGTCTTCATACTAATTGATGGGATGTCTAGAATAAGAGTTATCACGAAAGAGGCATGCGATGGAAGGCAGGAAAGAAGGAGGAGGAGTTTTATCAATTCATAGATTGGTGTTGTTGTAGCATGGAAGCTGGCAGCCTGCTAAATGCGTATGCTTTGCGCCCTGGTGTTTAGGAGTAACTTTGTCTGTGGGTTGGCTTTTACAGAGAAAAGGTCCAAAATGAATCTCATGTGTTAGCAGTACAAGACGATATTTTAAATAAGGTTGTTTGCCTTTACAAGCTATCTATTGTCCTCTATATTTTGTCGCGAATATGTTCGTTCCCAACTTTTATTGATGATTTAAGGAATCATGTATTTGCATATGATGCTGCCGCTGCCGGATTGGATGAAGATCATCACGTTAGCACGTGGCTTCGTGACTGAATGACTGAATGAATGAATGTCTGTATCTTGAGATTTTTGAAAATGCATCACTCGAAACTATCTACATCTTGATAACTTCACAAACCGGCCATTCAAAAACTACACATCGATTCTGCTCTAGAGAGTTGTCCAGACTTTGTAACTGCAACAACAGATCAAAGACTGAACACAGACCAAGCGTACATTTTACTTCTCCATCAATTACGACGAACTACCGAATGTTTGAGCGACTACAGATAACATTTGCCAAACATCATCGAAGAAAGAAACGTTTAAATTATCCGTAACACAATAACATTCATAAGCCTTTGTAATCGCGACATAACATAACATGGCGAACAATGAATCGTCCTCAAATGGCTCAAAAGAATCAAGTTCTTCTGAAATACCATCAGAAAGCGAAAGCGACGAATCAATGTACCAGGATAGATCTGACGAAGATGATCGAGATGAAGGTATGACTTCGCAGGTCGCATTTGATGACGATCTATTGCAGAATCAGCTGCAACAAGAGACCATTTATCGTTTTGGTGAGGCCTCTGAAAGACCTGAAATACACTCTCAGAGAGATGATACGTCCAGAAAAAGAAAATCTCCTCCTCTCGATACGAATGGCACGATATCCAATGACGAACAGGAGAAACCTAGTTCAAAAAAGCGTCGTGCGACGGATCTGGCTGTCTATGAGCAAACGGAACTTCGAAAAGAATTGTCCCCAATAGATGAACCTGCTGCGTATGAGACGGATTTTGGGCCTGGACCTAAGGATTACGACTTTTTAGATGTGTCTGGGAGCGACGACGATGACGATGACGAGGAAACTACGAGACATCACAGTATCATTAATTCTCTCAAAGATGGCGCTTACGAGATGCATAAAAACGAATCCGACGCACAACAGAAATCTGCGTTGGCATCCTCATCTAATCTAGCTGCTCTGTCCGACAATCAATATATACCAGAATCAACTTCATGGCTATGCAATGTCCGACGAAAACATGATAAAATTCGTAGAAGACGCCTGACGAGGGAAGAGGCACAAGGAAAGGGAGACAATGGAGAGAGTTTATCTCAACTACCAGCGCCGCAATATGTAAACTATTCAAAATGGAACGAGCCATATCGTCAACTGCTCAATGAAGATATCAACAGTGCAAGGAATTATCTCATATACGATTTCGAAGATCTTCAGCCACTAGAAAACTCTTATATTCATGAAACATTTTGGACGAGAGAAGAGAAAACCACATTCTTTCGTGTCTTGCCTCGAACTGGCAAGGACAATGTTGAGGCTTTAGCCAATGCTGTCCGGACAAAGACTATGATAGAATGCCGCGCATATATCCAAGAGCTTCAAGATGGTATCAAGCAGCGAGCGACTCGAATACGTAAAATCAGGAAGAAGGAGAAGTTCAGTCATAGACACGTGCCGGCAGCTGTAGAAGTACCAGAGGAATGTATAAGACTCTTGGATATCGAAGCGAATAGATTGGAAAGATATGCAAGAAAAGCTGAGTTAGATGCTGAAAAGAAGAAATTTGGCCAACATGCCATAATTTCAGCAGATCTTGCGTACAACCTTGACAAGATGTCAGTTGATGAGGATGAGAAGACGGAGAGCTCAAACATGACAAGCGTAACAAACTTGTTACATTCCGATATGTTGTTGACATTTTCTGAACGGTACGTATCACATCACATGTTCCATTTACAAAGTTTTTTGCTTCTAACGGGAGAAATTATGTAGTATATTTATGACAAATGAGCACGATTTTCGAAATCACGCCAAGAGTGGACGATACCCACAAGTCAGAAATCAAGCTCTTATAGACCTTGCACGCCTCGTCGAATCAGTAACTCGTCGACTTGTTCAAGTTGCTCTTTTCCAGACCACTAGTCGATTGCGTGCCAAAAGTCGCAAAGCATCGCTCGAAACAAAACCAGCAGTTGAGCCCAAAGACGTATGGGCCGCTTTAGATATCATTGGTATGACGCACAACGCTGGTGATTATTGGAGACATGTTTCAAGAAGATGCAAATTGCGAGTGTATGATGAGCCCCGACACACCTTGCGTAATAGAGCTTCTATAGGTGTTCCGGCAATGAGTTATGATGCCGTTGAGGAGAAATTACAGATTTACAAAGATCTTGTTTTTGAGCCACCAAGTGAAGAGGTTGTATCTTGGGCAGGTCAAGACCAAGTATTGGCTCCCTCTTCGGACGACGAGGAAGAAGAGTCATTTCGTGGAGATGAATCAATTTCGAGCGATAGTGGTTATCAATTTGACGACGATCGAGGAAGAGATGTAGATGGATACAACAACAATAATCAACCAGAGAAGAAACATTTTGATAAATTATTCTATGAAAAGGAAAATGCCATTTATAAATCATATTTCTACAACGGCCAACTTCCAGTTTACAGACCAAATCTCGCTCGTTTGAAAAAACGTCTATATGAAGATTTTGTAGAAGACGAGTACCTGGAATACATTGATCAAAAAGCCTCACTCGAGGAACAAAAATCTTTATGGATAATACTTGGAGCTGAGAAGGAGAGGTTGGACGAGATTGATGCCCAACTTGCAAATCTATCTATCGTGGAGATACCTCCGATAAGACAGCAGACGGATTTCCAAGATTGGAGGGAGGAATTTGGTGTTCACCCAATATGGGAGCAAAAGTTCTATCCTAATCTGTGGAAGACGGAACAAGATGTCAAGTTTGAACAGCAAGACTATGCTTGGCAAAGATATCGTAGACGTGCCCTTAGCAATCCAGCCAAAGGACAAAGACGTAGGGTTTCCGAGGTAGACACCGAGGGTGGTACTGGTGGAAGAGCTGAGATGGAGGAAGAGAGTGAAGAGCAAAGAGAACAAGAGGATGACGATGATGAGGAAGAGGAGAATAACTACGAAGATGAGGATCAAGATGAAGACGAAGACGATACCAGCGATGCTAAATCATTATGAATGATCCTCACTCATTGAAACTCACCTTTCCAATCATCAATTATTAGTCTATTCAACTTGTGCGTTGACTCACTCTGTTCTCTTCATTGCGCCACAACTGCAACAAAACATGAGAGCAGAGAGACAGGCAGACAAAAAGTATTCTTTTTTCTTCTTCTTCTTCGACTGCCTGAATTTATGAATAAACACCCTTTTTTGCAGAACGGAACACATCTCGTGATTGTATCAAGCATCTGTTCCCTTTCTTCCTTGCCTCTTCTTGTTCTTCTTATTTATATCTCTCTTGTAATAACTTAGCATACTATTCCTGTGCTTGAGCTGGATTTCCATATTGTAGTTGCAAATGTGGTTTGTGAAAATATACACCACGATTTCTTCACTCTCTCGAAAGTTCCATGTAATAGTGAAAATACTTTTACTCTTTTCCCATGAAACTACATATAACTGTAAAAAAAAAAGGCAATGCCGAAAAGAGAGTCAAACAACTCCAAGAATCTATCTATCCTTTAATGCTATAAGACAAAAAACCAAACACGAAGAAAGCAGATAACTAGCCAGCAAAAAGGAGGAGGACAGGAGGAAAAAATGAACAAAGGAAGAGAAAGTATTCTTATAGTATAACATATGAACAAGAGAAGCGAAGGCTTGATATGACAGATAACATAAGTAAGATGTATGATATACTCCCTCTGGTATATAGGTTAGACAATACCAACAAGAGATCTAAATCTCCTAGATGAATATCTATTGAAGTTGAAGCATAAAAAAGGGGGTATTTATAGCTTGGCAGCTGGTGCAGACAACTCAGTCTCGAGTAGTTGCTTCATGTCGTCTGCGGCGTCTCGAAGATAGAAAGACATTCGTTCGGCTCCTAGGTTCTTGCTGACAACATTGAATTGAATGCTGTAAAAACCAGTCAGTAAGATTTATTCTTGTCTTGAAATGCCCCTCTCTCTCTCTCTCCTTCTTTGTCATGCTTTGACAATAAAGGCAAGAAAAAGAAAGAGAGAGGGGGGGAGGAGAAGAATCAGAATGGAGACTTACGTATTCTCGTTAATCATGTATGCAATACCCCAACCACCATCAATGACTTGTGACCATCCGTATCCGTTGAAGTATTCACTGGATAGTTGGGATGTGGATAAATGCCAACTGCAACTGTAGCTGAAGGCCGGATCTTTGAAAAACTCTGGCATTTCTTCGCCGTCCTTCAATGACTTCTTTAGACCAAAAAAGTGTCGATCGACACCTTTACCATCTGATGCTTCGGCAATGTATTTAACATGTGCGTTGATTGCTTTTCGGAAGAGTTCGATACAGGTCTTGTCATCCGTATCGGCATCCATCATAGCGTTACACCAAGCAACACTATCATCGGAAACAGTTCTGCATGTCTCTGTTCGTCCTTGTTGGAATTTTCTTGTAGCAGCAGATTCATACGTAGGCTTGTTCTTTCCATACATCTTTTTGTAGGCCAGCTGAATAACCATCTGGACATAGGCATCTGGGGAGCATTTGAACTTTTTGATCAAACCCTTTCCGTAACCTTGATATTGCTGTACTCGCAGTTCATGTTGTCCGATTACCTCTGCGAAGTCAGTTTGAGCTCGTTCAATTTCCTTTCGGACCTCATTGTTGATCTCAAACTTGACAGCTTGTGGCTCAGGAAGGTTGGATCGTACTGATCCTCCAAAGTCGAGTTTGTTGTTGAAGATCATATCGTTCAAATAGTCGTTTAGTCGGTGAGTAGGTGTGCCATCCATCATGGAGTGTTCGCCCATGAACCCGGCTGTGCCATTATCATTTATGATAAATTGCAGAGGCTTGTCGTAGAATCTGTTCTGACCATCACCATGCCAGTAGTTTCGTGCTCGTTCCTCAAGAGTGACAGGACTAACGTCGTCGAGACAGACGACGAAGGAAGATGCTTCCAAGATCTCTAAAGCAGCCTTATTCTTGGGTGATGATTTTAGGAGTATTTCTCGTGCATCGGTCCATATGTCTCGGTTCTCAGATGTGAGCGCACCGATAGCAGGTACCTTATCAGCACTTGCCATCTCGTACACCCGCTTGAACTGAGCCTCCAACTCTGGTGCACTCAATTGCTTGCCGTCGACTTCTTGCATAATCTTGTAAAATTGGTTCTTTCGTACGGCAACAAAATATTTGTGTTCTGAAGGATTATAGTTCTTTGGGTAGTCATCTGGTTTAGCTGGAATCCGACTGCAGTTGAACATGTACTTGTACGAGTCCATACAGATTGGGGCCTTTCGCATATACTCTGGTTCAAGTGTGCCTCCTACAACCTGTTTCTGAAACTCCAGTGCGGCTCTAGTAACGAAGGCAGCTCGTTTGGCAGGGTCTCGTCGCTTCTTGTCATCCTTGTATGAGTAAAAGTAACTGACGTATGGGACAACTGGATCTCTGTATCCAAGATAGGCAGAAGAGTTCCACCATTCTGCCATCCAATTCTTCATTCCTGGCTCGGCAGCCCGAGCTTCTAATCTCTTTTGTAGCTCCTCTCCCTTTCCACCAGCTGCGACAAATTCTCTAACCAATTTCTCGGTTTGTGCAAACTCATCTTTGCTCAAGATTGGATGTACAGATTTGAGGTATTTGGCGCCTGACTCGGCGAGAGTTGGAACAGGGAGCTTTGGCAGACTCTCTTGGAATCGTAGCATAGGACCTTTGCTGTTATCTTCGGTATAACCTGTACACCATTTCCATAGGAATTGATTAGCATGTGCTTCTTGTGCCTTTGAACGGGTTTCCGGGCCAAGGGGGAAATTTTGTTTCTTTTTCGGCCGACACCACAGAAAATCCATTGGTGTATTCACTTACCGGCTGGCAAAGAAGCCATTCGTCTTGTGTTTGGTGGTGACATGTTGAACTGGAAGTAATAAAAGCGTAAAGGAAGAAAAGTTTAGTCAAGGCCAAAAAAAATAGTACTCAAAAAGTTAAAGAGCAAAAGTCCACGAATGGTACTGGGTAGGAGCAAAGAGGTTACAGCTTTGAAGATAATGATGAACAATAAGGAGAAGGGACGAAGAATTATAAAACCATGGAGAGAGAAAAAGAGATGTTCAAGAAGAGGGAGAAGAGAAGGAAGTCATACGGCCATGCGCGTGGAAGAGAGAGTTGAAGCAGCAGCTGCTGACGACGAGATGTTGCTCGGTCTAAATGTAGCAGCTGGACGAATGCCTCGGCTTAGGACCGCAGCCGCTTGGGATGAACGTGCGATCCACATTCGGTTCAAAGTAATAAATAAAAAAAAGTATCACACAAAAAAGATTAATTGAGATTGAAGAGTCTTGAACCAGGTATTGCAAAGTAGTGGAATTTTCTGGGGAGATGAGAACCCTATGAACTGGTTGAAGCAAGTATAGAGCTGTGATAGAAAGACACCGCTTAATCTGCGTCGTAGGACCAATTGTCGAGAAGTCAGGTAGAAGTCGAGGGTCCAAGGCTGTTTCTTTGTAAATCCGAATGAGATCAAGAAGATTGGAAATTTCAGGTGGGAGAGGCTCTGAATTTTAAGAAGGAGGAAGGAGGAGGAGGAAGGGAAGCTCGGATGGAGTTGAATGCAGGAAGTAAGTAAGCAAGTAAAGGTTCTGACAGATCAGAGGGAGAGAGAGGTTGACAGGTTGTTCAATTGTGACCTCCACTCCCCTCTCTCACAGCTCACACACAAAACAAAAGACACCCTTTTACAATTGTATATATATGGGTAAGTACTCACATCTTTGCACAATCAATAATCAGTGTGAATATATGCTACAGCTTAGCACTAAGGAAGTATATAGAATACTGTCTTGTCTTGTTTTACACGTTTACATACGAACTGGACACATTCGACTAGTCTGTTGTCAATTCACCAGCATGAGCATAGTACTACAGCATATCAATTGGTCCGATTGAGTACCAGTAAAACACTGTGTATATGGAACTGCAGTGCTTACAATACGTAAATGATGGTCAGTACAGTGCGACCCGGCATACAGTTCTTGAGAGATCAGAAGCAGCGAGCATGATATAATCCCATGGTGTTTCTATTTTATCATCATTGCTTTTCCCATCATTATTTTCACCTTTTAGTTCTTCCCACACACATACACACACACA
>Ga0160427_10001490_pt1 | contig 14339 bp, 14 predicted proteins | sample SolpanmetagenomL_FD_108194 | JGI IMG/M metagenome (GOLD analysis project Ga0160427, IMG submission 108194) | Solar panel surface microbial communities from Lawrence Berkeley National Laboratory, California, USA - L | ecosystem: Engineered > Built environment > Solar panel > Unclassified ...
CGGCCAGCAAGCGGCGCAAAAACGTAGTTTTGCCCGATGCGCTGCCGCCCGTGATACCAACGAGGTAGGGATGCTGCATAACGGAGGGCAAAGGTAGGTTTTTTGAATTTGGAATCAGGAATGGGCAATGAAGAATTAGTGCAACGGTAATTCTTCATTGCCCATTCCTGATTCCAAATTCAAGAAGTCGACCAGCCCGGCCACGGCCCGCGCCCGGTGGCTGAGTCGGTTTTTTTCGGCCAGCGTCATTTCGGCAAAGCTGCGGCCGTCGCCCTCGCTGGGCACAAATACCGGGTCGTAGCCGAAGCCGCCCTGGCCGGTGGGCGCGGTAGCAATGACGCCCGCCACCTCACCACTGAACTCACGCACATCGTTGGCCCCGCGTACCAGCGCCACTACCGTGCGGAAGCGCGCTTGGCGCTGGGGCTGCGTGCCTAGCTCGCGCAGCAGTTTGGCCACGTTGTCGGCGGCCTCGCGCTGGGGGCCGGCGTAGCGGGCCGAGTAAACGCCCGGCTCGCCACCCAAGGCAGCTACTTCCAGTCCGGTATCGTCGGCAAAGCAAGCCACGCCGAAGTGGTCCCACACGTACTGCGCCTTCTGGCGGGCGTTGCCTTCGAGGGTAGGCTGGGTTTCGGGTAGCTCCTCGTAGCAGCCGATATCGGCCAAACTCAGTAGCTCCAGGCCGGCGGGCAGCAGCGGCCGGATTTCATCAAGCTTGTGCGCATTATTAGAAGCAAAGCAGAGCCGCATGGCAGAAAGTAGAAATAAAAAATATCGGCAAAAAACAGCGGAAAAAGCGGCCGGTGCCCCAGTCGCTTCAGCACTTGTAGGTGCGCGCCCGGCTAGCGAAACATCGCCTTAATGGTATCCCACGAGTGCTGCACCAAGCGCACGGACCTGCCTGTGTTGGTGGTATGGGTGGGTGCTAGCGTCGCGCCGGGTCGGTTTGCCGCCGGCGCTGGCACTAGGCTAATCTGCTTCTCGGCCGCGTAGGGCTCGCGAAGCAACGCCAGCCGCTGGCTGGCAGCAACGTGCCCAGTTACCTGCTCAATAGCAGGCGCTACCGATGCACTACGGTTTAGTTCAATGTCGGAGGCCCCGGCGCCGGTTGCGGCAGGCGTGGGCCAGGCTACGCGGGCGGTGGCTCCGTTGTCGGCGGCCAGGAACAGTACCAGGGTAGCACCCAGTACCAGGCCCGCACTGCCTAGTAGTAGCCCCGGGCGCAAATAAGGACTCGAAATGATGCGTGATACGTAATAATCTTGCATACAATAAAGTTGTTTCAACTAAACGACGGTTAGCCAAATATAGCCCGGCGTAGCCATTGGCTGTGCGCCGTGGCGGGCAGGCGCTGGGTAGCCGGGCCGGTGAGCCACGCGGAGCAGCCCAAACCCCGGGCGGGTGGTTGACTTTGTGCAGGCTAATGCGTACTTTTGCAGTCCCTTCCGCAAAACCGGCAGGGTTTAACAGGTAAATAGGCCCTCCCGATAATGAAAAAGGACACGCACCCCGAGTACCGCCAGGTAGTTTTCCAAGACACCTCGTCGGACTTCAAATTTATTACCCGCTCCACGATGAACTCGGCTGAGACCATTCAGTGGGAAGACGGTAACACCTACCCGGTGATTAAAATCGAAGTAAGCAGCGCTTCGCACCCCTTCTACACGGGCAAGAACATGTTTATCGACACGGCCGGCCGCGTGGAGAAATTCCGCAGCCGCTACTCCAAGAAGGAGCAGAGCAGCGCCAACAAGCAATAAATAGCGGCGGGCGGCAGGCCAACGGCCGCGCGCAGGCTAATTAAAAAACTCTTCCTGGGTTGCCGGGAAGAGTTTTTTTATGGGCGGGGGTTGACCCGGCCGAGGGTATTAAATTTGTTGTTTGCCCAGGGTGGATAGCCACCTGCCAGTTCTATGCACGTTCTGTTTTTCGACGACCCGGCCATTCGGCCGCATTTGCTGCCCTTCACGTTTACGCGGCCGGTGGCGGCGCTACGCTGCGGCATTCTCACCATTGCCGAGAAGTGGCAGCACCGGCTGGGTGCCTCGAGCGTGGGCTACCTCACGCAGCCCTATTTGCAGGCCAAGTTTCCGGCGGGCACCGTGGCGGGGCCGGTGCTGGTCGTCAACGGCGCGGTCTGCCCCGATGACCTGCTAACCCGGCAGGTGCAGGCCCTCATGCCCGGTCAGGGCCTCTACTGCGCCGAGCTACTGGTGGCCGCGTACCTGGCCGACGCTACCAAGGTGGCTGAGCTTATTCAGGATGGCCTTGAAGTGGTTCAGGCACAAGAGGATGTGGCGGCCATTGAGCGGCCCTGGCACCTGTTTTTGCGCAACGGGGCTGAGATTCGGCGCGACTTTGCGCTGCTCACGGCCGGCCGTACCTCGCAGCCGGTGGGCGATGTGCACACCATCGTGTACGGAGCCGAGAATATCTTTATCGAGGAAGGGGTGAAAATCCGCGCCGCCATTCTCAACGCCGAGGATGGCCCCATTTACCTAGGTAAAAACGCGCAGGTGCAAGAAGGCGCCGTGCTGAAAGGCCCGCTGTCGCTGGGCGAAGGCGCCGTGGCCAACGCCGGGGTGCGCCTGCGGGGCGACAACACCATCGGACCCTACTGCAAGGTGGGCGGCGAAATCGGCAACAGCATCCTCATGGGCTACAGCAATAAGGGCCACGACGGCTACCTCGGCAACTCGGTTATTGGGGAGTGGTGCAACCTGGGGGCCGATACCAACACCAGCAACCTCAAAAACAACTACGCCCCCGTGAAGGTGTGGAGCCACGTGGCCCACCGCTTCGTCGATACCGGCCAGACTTTCTGCGGCCTGCTCATGGGCGACCACGCCAAGGCCGGCATCAACACCATGTTCAACACCGGCACGGTGGTGGGCGTGGGCGCCAACGTATTCGGCGCCGGCTTTCCGCGCACCTTCATTCCGAGCTTCAGCTGGGGCGGCGCGGCAGGCTTCGAAACCTTTAAGCTAGGCAAGTTTGCTGAAGTAGCCGACCGCGTGATGGGCCGCCGTGCGTTGCCCTACGATGCCGTGGAGCAGGCTATTATCGCCGAGGTTTTCAAGCAGACCGAGGGCGACCGGGTATGGGAGAAAACTAGTTGATACTATGCTGGTCTTCAAAAAAGCCCTTTTCGCCTTCTGCGTATTTTCCTTAGCTGTATTCGCGCTGCTGGATTTTTGGCCCATGTGGCAAGTCGGTTTATTACGCCTGGCCTTGGCGAGTACAGCAATTTATTGGCTAAGAAAATTCTTGCGAAAAGAACTCGACTGGGTGAGTAGTGCGGTAGCCTCATTGGGTGTAGTTTTTCTTACAACGGTACTGGCTACTGGGATTGATTTTCTTATTGCTTCAAAAGCAACGAACTAAGCAGACATGCTTTTTGCCGACATTCCCAACCAAACTGCCCTCAAGGATGTGCTGCGCCACTCGGTGCAGCGCGGCCACGTGGCGCACGCGCAGCTGTTTCGCGGGGCTGAGGGCTCGGCGGCCCTGGCGCTGGCGCTGGCCTATGCGCAGTACCTCAACTGCGAGGGCCGCGCCGAAGAGGCCGCCGATAGCTGCGGCCACTGCCCCGCCTGCCTGAAAATCAGCAAGCTTGCGCACCCCGACCTCAACTTTATCCTGCCCACTACCACCACCAAGGCGGTGCCCAAAGACGCGACCAGCGGCAAGTTTATGGCCGAGTGGCGCACCTTCCTGGCCGAAAGTCCCTACCAGGGCTTCAACGACTGGATGCAGCACATCGGGGCCGAGAACAAGCAGGGCAGCATCTCGAAGGAAGAAGCCGGCCAATTGCTTAAATTGGTCAGCCTCAAAGCGTTTGAGGCGCGCTTCAAGCTCGTCATCATCTGGCTGCCCGAGCTGATGCACCCGGCCGCTGCCAACGCCGTGCTCAAGCTGCTGGAAGAGCCGCCCCCCGCCACCGTGTTTTTGCTCGTCAGCAACGAGCCGGAGCGGCTGCTGCCCACCATCATCAGCCGGGTGCAGCCGGTGGCGGTGCGCCCGTTTTCGGAAGACGACATCACGGCCTACCTCACCGCCCACTACCACGTGCCCGAGGCCAAGGCCCGGCAGGTGGCCCAGCTGGCCGAGGGCAACCTGGGGGCGGCCATCGCCAGCCGCGAGCAAAGCGCCGACCACGACTACGCCGACTTCTTCATCAAGTGGATGCGGCGCTGCTACAGCCTGAAAATGACCGACGTGCTGGCCCTGGCCGATGAGTTTCAGAAGATGGGCCGCGAAAACCAGAAGGAGCAGCTTAGCTTTTCGCTGGGCCTGCTGCGCAAGGTGCTGCTCTTCGGCATCGACCCGCGCATGGTGCCGCACCTGCCCAGCGGCGAGCAGCAGTTCGTGCAGGGTTTCAGCAAGTTTGTGACGGCCCGCAACGCCGACCAACTCACCGAGGAACTGAACACGGCCCATTATCACATCGAGCGCAACGCCAACCCGCGCATGGTGTTTGTCGATGCTTCGCTACGCATGGGCCAGCAACTGCGCCGCGCCTAGCCGCCACGAAGCAGAAGCTTCGCGCTACTTCTACCTTTGTGCGATGCGTTCCCGCCTGTACCCGTTTTTGCTAACCCTCAGCCTGGGCGCCAGCCAGCCGGCGTGGGCCCAGGTAGCGCCCGACCCCGCCCAGAACACGGGCATTCACCAGGGCCGCTTTATCGGGGTGGTGGCGGGTACGGCTGTGGCTTATGCACTGACTTCCGTATTTTTAGGGAAAACGTGGTACACCAAGCGCGTGCCGTTCCACTCCTTTAACGATAACGGTGAGTGGCTGCAAATGGACAAAGTGGGCCACGCCACCACGGCCTACGCCATCAGCCGGGGCGAATACGAGCTGTTTCGCTGGAGCGGGGTCAATGAGCGGGCGGCGGTGCTCACGGGCAGCCTCGTGGCGCTGCTTTACCAGACGACCATCGAGCTGTTCGACGGCCGCTCCGAGGGCTGGGGCTTCTCGAAGGGCGACATGGCCGCCAACTTCACCGGCGTGGCCTTGTTTATGGGGCAGCAGTACGGGTTTGGCGAGCAAAAGGCGAGCCTGCGCTACGGCTGGCGCCAAAGCATCTACCCGCAGTACCGGCCCAATTTGCTGGGCAAAACCGTTGGTAATCAGATGCTCAAGGACTACAACGGCCAGCAGTACTGGCTGTCGCTGAACGTGGCGTCGGTGCTGCCGGTGGGGCCGTCGTTTCCGCGCTGGCTCAACCTCGACCTGGGCTACAGCGGTAGCGGCATGACGGGCGGCCACGCCAACCCGCCCTACTTCGACGACGCTGGCAAAGAGGTGAAATTCACCCGCTACCGCCAGTTTTACCTCTCGCCCGACATCTCCCTCGCTCGCCTGCCGGGCCTCAATGGCAGCGCGGCCCAGCCGCTGGTGAGCGCCGGGCAGTTCTTCAAGATTCCGGCGCCTTCGCTGGAATTTAACGCGTTGAATGGCCTGCGTTTTCACCCGCTGCTCTTACCTAAAGACTAAATTTTGGCAGGCTGGCCCTGCGCACAATACGTTATGTCTGACCTTATTATCCGCCTGGCTACCCGCGCCTCGCGCCTCGCGCTGTGGCAAACCGAGCACGTAGCCAGCCTGCTCAATCAAGCCGGCCTGCGCACCGAAGTAGTGCCCATGCAAACGACCGGCGACCAGGTGCTTGACCGCTCGCTGGCCAAAATCGGCTCGAAAGGCGTCTTTACCGAAGAACTGGAAGAAAGCCTGCGCCGGGGCGACACCCACCTAGCCATTCACTCGGCCAAGGATGTGCAAAGCTCCATCCCGCCCGACCTGGAGCTAGTGGCTTTCCTAGAGCGCGAGCAACCCAACGACGTGGTTATCAGCTTTCAGGAGCACCTGGACCTGCATAAGCCCGGCATCTTGCTGGGCACGAGCAGCACCCGCCGCAAGGCGCTGCTCCGCCGCTTCTATCCGCTGGCCAATACGGCCGAGGCGCGCGGTAACCTCCAAACCCGCGTGCGCAAGCTCGAAGAAGGCCAGTACGATGCACTGGTGCTGGCCTATGCCGGCGTGCACCGCATGGGCTACGACCACCTCATCCGGCACCATTTGCCCACCGATAAGTTTGTGCCACCTGTTGGGCAGGGCAGCATCGCAGTCGAGTGTTCGCGCTTCTTGGATAACGACCTGAAAGAGCAGGTGAAGCAAGCCCTTGACCACCCACTCACCCACCGCTGCTTGCTGGCCGAGCGCGCCTTTTTGCGCACGATGGAAGGCGGGTGCAGCATCCCCTCGTTTGCGCTGGCTACGCTCACATCGGCCGGCGATATTCGCCTGCACGGCGGCCTCATCAGCCTCAGCGGCGAAGAATACGTCGATTTTACTCAAATTGCCCCCGCCGCCCAGGCCGAAGGGCTGGGCATGGCGGTAGCCGACTATGTGCTTAGCCACGGGGGGGCGGCTATTCTGGCCAGCATCCGCGAGCACCGGGGCGAACAGTAGGTCCTTCCTAGTGCTCGTTTTTTGTAATTCAACAAACTATTTGCATCTGTATGAAGCTGTTAGGAGTCAACTGCCCAACGCGGATATTGGGGCTACTGCTCGTGCTGGCCCAGCCCGCGCTGGCTGCCAAGAAGCCGAAAGTTAGCCGTAAGGACGAGGTAGTGACCCTGACTACCAGCCTGGGTGATATTCGGCTTATCCTGTTCAGCGACACGCCGTTGCACCGCGAAAACTTCCTGCGTAAAGCCAAATCTGGGTTCTACAACGGCACGACGTTTCATCGCGTCATCCCCAACTTTATGGTGCAGGGCGGCGACCCCAATTCCAAGGATAGCGACCCCACTAACGATGGCCAGGGGCCGCCCAATGAGCCTACCATTCCAGCCGAGCTAGCGGCCGGCCATAAGCACGACTACGGCGCCCTGGCCGCCGCCCGCCAGGCCGACATCGTAAACCCGCAGCGGGCGAGCAACGGCAGCCAGTTTTACCTTGTTGAAAACCACCAGGGTGCGCATTTTCTGGATGGGCAATACACGGTATTTGGGCAGGTTATCCAAGGCAAAGAGGTACTGGACAAGCTGGTGGCCGTGCCCAAAGATGGCCGCGACCGCCCCCTCACCGACCTGCGCATGACGGTGAGCATTGAGAAGCTGAAGAAGAAGAAAATCAGCGAGCTGTACGGCTACGCTTACTAAGTTAGTAGGAGGTACTATGAAAATTCTGCTCACCGGCTCTAATGGATTACTCGGGCAAAAGCTCGTGGCGCTACTATCCCAAATGCCTGAGGTGGAGCTGATTGCCACGGCGCGCGGCGCCAACCGGTTGGCGGCCCATTACCCCTCGCTAGCCTTCCAGTCGCTCGACGTGACCGATGCGGCCCAGGTGCAGCAGGTGCTGGCCCACGTGCGGCCCACACACCTCATCCACACCGCCGCCATGACCCAGGTAGACGAGTGCGAGCTAAACCAGGCGGCCTGCTGGACGCAAAACGTGACCGCGGTGGAGCACCTGGCCGCCGCCTGCGCGCAGCTCGACATTCACCTCACGCACCTCAGTACCGACTTCGTATTCAACGGTGAGCAAAGCATGCTCGATGAAGAGGCTGTGCCTGACCCAATTAGTCATTATGGGGCGAGCAAGCTGGCGGCCGAGCGCGTGGTGCAGGGCACCCCAGGCCTGCGCTGGGCCATTGCCCGCACCGTACTGGTATATGGCACCCTCACGGCGGGGAGCCGTAGCAACATCGTGCTGTGGGTGCGCGACTCGCTACGTCAAGGTCAGGCCATCCGGGTGGTGGCCGACCAGTGGCGCACGCCCACGCTGGCCGAAGACCTAGCCCAGGGCTGCTGGCTGCTGGCCCGGCAATCGGCGGTCGGTATTTACCACCTCAGCGGCCGCGAACTGCTCACGCCCTACGCTATGGCTTGTCAAGTAGCTGATTTTTATAAGCTTGATAAGTCGTTGCTGACGCAGGTCGATGGCAGCACCTTTGTGCAGGCGGGGCGGCGGCCGCTCCGCACGGGCTTCCGCATTGAGAAGGCAGCGCGCGAATTGGGTTACCAGCCCCATTCGTTTGCGGCGGGGTTGGCCATAGTAGCCCACCAGTTAGCCGTGATGGAGTAGTCTTGGTTAGTAGGCTGGCCCTTGTGGCGAGCAAAAAAAAGCCCGTCGGCATTGCCGACGGGCTTTTCAGCTATAAGCCTTCCGCTTCTAAAATACTAGGAGAAAAATAATTGGACGTTGATAGAAGTACTGATTGCGTGAATGATGCTGATGGGCACCTGTATGGTGCAACGTGTTGTATTTAGTAAGCTGTAAAAAATTGCAGGTCAATGCGCTATAGTTGCTCGGGCCATTCGCCTATCAGCAGGCCACCTACCAGGAGTGCGGTGCGCTGGCGTAGGGCAGCCTCACCGAGGGCGCGGGGCACCAGGCGGCCATCAAGGGTAGTGAAGTCACGGCCGGCGGCCAGGGTAACATAGTTGGCCGCTGAGGAGCCGATATGGGTAGCGTCCTGACGGGAAGAATAGCCAGCTTTCATGGGGGTAAACAATAAATAAGAGCCGTTATAAAGGACAGTAGCGTAGCTTTGGTAAGTAAAGCTGTTACAAGATTACGGCCCACCATGGCCGCTGTAAAGGACATTGTTGCTGTCCCTGTGACATCGCAAATGAAAAATTCGGTCAAATAAAATTATAAAAAAAATTATAAAAGTGCAATTGAGTAAATAATGCGGGTAAAGTTTGAAAAATAATAATCTGGTAATCAGCTTTATGGCTGGAGACACTGCTAAAAAACGGATTTATTTTTTGCGAGTATTTGTGACAATGGCCGTTCAGATAGGCCACTTTAGCTCGGCGTTTTACCCCCTGGAATTAGCGGTTTTTGGCAGCCGTGGCTACTTGTTGTAGCGCGAGTAGCGTCAGAAGCAGCGCCAGGCCGGGCACGGCGGCCACCCACCACGCGCTAGGTTCTTGCCGGGCAGCGGCCAGCAAACTGCCCCAACTGACAGCATCCGGGGCTTGGCCGATACCCAAAAATGCCAGTGAGCTTTCCAAGCCTATTAGCCCGGCCAGGCTGAGTGGGACTAAGCTGCGCAACGACTGGCTAGCGGCTGGCAAGGCGTGGTGCCACCAAATGCGGCCCGGCGGCAAACCACTGGCCCAGGCAGCCTCAATAAATGGCTGCACCCGCACGCGCAACATCTCGGCCCGTACCAGGCGGGCTGGCTCGGGCCAGGCTACCACCACCAGTAGCCCCAGCAATTGGTAGGTAGTGAAGGGCGGCCCCGCCGCCAGCGCCACCAGCATGATGAGCCGGGGCACGGCACCGAGTAGGGTGCCCGCGCCCAGTACCAGGCTATCGACGGGCAGCGCGATAGTTGGTTGCCGGCGCGGTGTCTTTTGCCAAAGCAGTAAGCTGAGCCACAAGCTGCTGCCTAAGGCCAGGAGAAGCGCCAATAGCTGGCCCGGTAGCGCCAGCGCCCACCAGCCCGCGGCCAGCAGCCCCCCAGCGGCAGCCACGGGCAAGCGCAGCCGGGTATTGCCCCAAAAGCCTGCTGCCCCGCCCAGGACGGCGCCTAGGGCCGCCGCCAAAAAAGTGGCGGGCAAGCTAATGCTGACCAGGCGCCGGGCCCCGGCCACCAACCCAGCCAATACATCGCGCCCCAGTGCATCGGTGCCCAGGTAGTGAGGCGCGCTAGGGGGCGTAGCGATGGCCAGCAGGTCGGCGGTTGAGCTGGAATATGGCAGGGGGAGGGAGGGCCCGAGTAGCCCCAGGCCGGCTATCAGCGCCAGCCAGCTGATAGCCAGCCAGTATGCCACTGGCCGGCGAGCTTTAAAGAGTGCCCTCATGCGAGCGGCCGCAGGCGCGGGTCGAGGGTAAAATATAGCACATCGGCTAGCAGCAGGCCCAGCAGGCGCACCAGCGCCGTGAGCAGCACCCCGGCCACCACTACGGGATAGTCGTGGGTGGCGGCGGCTTGGGCCAGGAGGCGCCCGCTGCCGGGCAACGCAAACACGACTTCTACTACCACCGTGCCGGCCACCAGGCTGGGCAGCAACTCGGTAAGGGTAGTGAGAAGGGGAATGAGTGCATTAGGTAGGGCATGGCGCCGTAATATGCGACTGATTGGTAGTCCTTTGGCGCGGGCCGTGGTGGCGTAGTCCGTACCTAGCTCGTGGTGCAGGGCCGCCGCCAGGGGCAGGGCTAGGCTGGGCAATACGGCTAATACCAGGCTGAGTAGCGGCAGCAGCGAGCGCGGGCCCCAGTAGCTCAGTACCTGACTTAGGCTGCTCGTAGCCGCATTGGGCACCTGGCCGGCGGGTACTAGGTTGAGGCCGTCTGGGTTGGCCAGCAGCAGCAGTAGTAGCAAGGCCAGCAGAAATAAGGGCATCGTTTGCAGCCCGCCCAGCAGGGTGCGTACCAGCGCCCGGCCCCGGCCGCCGGGTGCGCCCGCCAGGTACAGGGCCAGGTACAGCGCCAGTCCCGTGGCCAGCACTGCCGCGCTACCGGTCAGGGGCAAGGTGTAGGCGAGGGCCCGCCCCAGCGCAGCTCCAACGGGCTGCCCATCGCGGTAAGACTGCCCCAGGCCACCATGCAGCAGCTGCACTACCCAGCGGTGATATTGGTTGTGGCGGCCGTGCCAGTGCCAGCCAGCGGGCGCCGGGGAGCGCGTGACATAAAAAATGGGCTCATCCAAACCCAGCCGGTGGCGAAAAGACTGCCGGGCGGCTTGCTGCATCTGCGCGACGTGTCCGGCGCTGGCGCCGCCCCATTTTTCACCAGCCCCATCCAGGGCAAACTGCTCGGGGCCACCCGGCAGCAGCCGGCTCACTACGAATACCAGCGAGGCGATGCCCCAGGCCGCTAGGGCGGCCCGGGCCAGCCGCACCAGCAGCCACCTGCCCCGGCTAGTGCGCACGGGTAGCCAGGCTATCGGCCGCTTGCCACGAAAGCGCCGTAGCCGCATAGCCGGGCTTTAGGCTGGAGGCGATGACATGGTGCAATTGCCGGCTGACGGCCAGGCGATACGGCACGAAGAACAAAGGCAGAATCGGCATCTCGTCTTGCAGCAGCCCCTGAAAGCGCCGCAGCAGCAGGCGTTTGCGGCGCGGGTTGCCCTCGGTAGCAATGTGCTCCAGCAGCCGGTCGGTGTCGGGGCGCCCGAAGCCCGTAAAATTGCCGTGGTTGATGGCGTCTGTGTGCAGGATAGGGGCAAAATTATAGCCCGAAGAGCTGCCCTTAATCAGCCGCACATACACGTCAAAATCACCGCTTTGCAGGCACGAAGTCAGTAGAGAGCCCTCCGTGGGCAGTAGCTGCACAGGAATACCCAGCTGCGCCGCCGCCGCCTGAAACTGCAAGGCTACGGCCGTAAACGTTAGCTCATCGGTGCGGTAGCGCAGGACCAGCGCTAGGGGCGCCGCCACGGCCGGGTGGTGCCAGGCCCCATCGGCCAGCCGCCGCCAGCCGGCTTGCCGAAGCAGGGCGGCAGCCTGCGTGGGGGCATAGGTTGGTAGGGGCAGGCTATCGTTGTAGAAGGGGCTGCCCGGCGGCAGCAGCCCTACGGTGCGGCTGCCCTGGCCCAACTGCGTAGCTACCATGAGCTGTGCGGGGTCGAAAAGGCGGCTCAAGGCCTGGCGCGTTAGCTTGTGGCGTAGGGCTGGCTGCCGCACGTTGAAGCCCGCCGTCACTAGGTCATACGAAGACTTGGTGTAGAAGGCAAACGCTTGGCGCGCGGTTGGCGAGGCTTGAAGCTGCCGAAAAATGCGGGCTGGCACCTGTGGATACACATCCACTTCGTGGCGGCGCAGGGCCAGCGCAGCGGTGGCATCATCGGGTAAGATAGTGAATATCAATTGCTGGGGCCGGGCTTGCAACACTGCTGGTGCGGCCGGCAGGGCATCGGCCCACCAGTGGGCTTTGCGCTGAAAGATGAGCTGCCGGTCGGTGTCCCAGGCGGCCAGACGGTAGGGGCCGCAGCCGGGCAGGTGCTCGGGGTGGCGCGCCGGGTCGGCCTGCTGATAGCGCCGTACCAAGGCCGCTACGGCCGGCGCGGGGGCCCGCGTAGCCGGCCAATCCTGGAGCGTGGCCAGCGACAGCTTGCGCAGGGTGTGGCCTGGGTCGAGCGCGGCTTCCGAAATAATGGGGTAATCGCCCGAGGAAACTATAAACTCCGTGGCCTGGCCCCGGCACACGAATGTAAAGTGGCGTGCGTCGGTGGGGTCGAGCCGTACTTGGCGAATAAAGCTGAACTGCACCCGGGCGCCCTCGTTGGGCAGGTTGGGGCATTGCATCAGCTTCAGCGTAAAGTCAACGTCGGTGGCCAGCACCGGCTGGCCGCTATCCCAGGCGGCCTGGGGCCGCAGGTGGTAGTCGAGCAGCGTTAGCGAATCGCCGAGCAGCTGCACGCGGGGTAGCGCCTCTACTAGCGCCGGGCCGTAGCCGCCGGTGGCAAAATCGTTTTGAAGCAGTGCCAGTTGCAGCAGGTTGGAGGCATCAACGGCATTCTGATTGGACAGCGTCTGCGGGTCGAGCGTTTCGGGGTCGCGGGCCCATCGAATGTGCACGGGGGAGCTAGCTTGATGCTGCTCAGCCGAAGGCGTCGAACAGGCGCTGGTCAGGAAAGCGAGCAAGCTGCCGAGCCAGTAATATCTCATCTAACAACGGCAAAAAACGGTGCCGCTGGCAAGTTAGGCAAGAGGGGCCTATCGCGGCCGGATTAGCCAGCAATATCGTTGCCCCAGCCATTGCCACCCACGAGGTCGTTGCCCCAGCCATTGCCACCTACGAGGTCGTTGCCCCAGCCGTTACCACCTACGTTGGCTGCGACGTCGTTGCCCCAGCCATTGCCGCCAACTACCGTAATGTCGTTGCCCCAGCCGTTGCCGCCTACGTTGGTAACCGGCTGGTTGGTGAGGGTGAAAAAGTTTACAAGGGCGAGAGTGATGAGCTGAAACATGATGAGGGAGAGGGGTTATGGTGAATTGCTGATACAAATCTCCCCCCCTCGCTTAGCCCTCAAAAGGACAGAGTCTTGCCACCTGTGACAATAACTAATCTAATTTTTTTTGGTATTAATCCAATTTTTTTCTCCCCAAATCTCTCCTTTGCATCTTTAGCTTAGCGAACTGGTATGAATAGTCGAGGCGAAAAAAGGGCGAAATGTGACATCCTATCGCATAACTTGCGCATACCATTCCAAGATGCAAAGCTTTAAAATAGATAGGGCGTCTGCAAGGACAATGTGGCGGTTTTTGACCGGGCCGTTTTTAGCGGCCCGGGCGTGAAAAACTGAGTTTAAACAACGTCAAGGCACTTTTTTAATGAAAGAAATTGCGAATTTGGCGCGGATTGTGACATTGCGTCGGGCGGGTCAGCGGCCTTTGCTCGATTTGGATGCGGCCCGGCTGGGCAAGGAGGAGCGGCTGATGCACGAGGTGGCTGCTAACCCGGAAACAACTGCTATCCAGCTTACTAAGTTGTTGTACGGGACGAATTCGACTAGCAACCAGGCCGCCATGCGCCAGCTGCGGGCGCGGGTGCAGGATAAGCTGCTGAATCACCTCTACTTTCTGGACCAGACGGACCCGCGCTTCCTCGTGTCGCGCCGCTACGAGATTGAGTGCCTGGATTTGCTGCACAAAGTGACCATCCTGTACATGGAGGGAGAGTTTACGCTGACGGAGCGCCTGCTACGGCGCTGCATTCGGCTGGCGGCGCAGAGCGATTTTACAGCCTATGAAGAGCAGGCGACCCAAAAGCTGCGGGCCATTCACGCGGCGCAGCGCCAGCAGAACAAATACGATGAAGCCAGCGCCCGGCTGCTGGAACTGCGGCGCGTGCTGGCCGTGGAGCAGGAAGCCGAGCAGATTCAGCTCGATGTGCTGATTGGGATGGAGCAGGCCGTGTCGAAGCGGCGGGCGGTACAGCGCAAAATGCCTGCCTACCTGGAGCGCTTGGAGGAGCTATACCGGCTGGCGCCCACCTTCACCACGTTTTTTGCCCGCTACCGGCTGCGCCTGACCGCCGCCGGCCTGGCCGGGCACTATACCAACATCATCCGCGATACGCAGGAGGCCACGGCCTTGCTGGGGCAGGGCAAAATCAACGCCCGCCGCTTCGACCAGCGCTTCAATCAGTTTATGCACGTGTATGCGCACCTGCGTAGCCGGCAGCCGGTGGCGGGCCTGAAGCTGGCCGCCGAGTATGCCCAGTCTATTCACCCCACTTCCAGCAACTGGTTTTATTTCTATGAGCACTACCTGCTGCTGGCCCTGCACGCGGGCGAGTACGAGCAGGCGCTGCTGCTGCTGCACGTGGCCCAGAAAAACCCGTCGTTTGGCAAGCTGCGGCAGGCGGC
>Ga0160427_10001491_pt1 | contig 14328 bp, 6 predicted proteins | sample SolpanmetagenomL_FD_108194 | JGI IMG/M metagenome (GOLD analysis project Ga0160427, IMG submission 108194) | Solar panel surface microbial communities from Lawrence Berkeley National Laboratory, California, USA - L | ecosystem: Engineered > Built environment > Solar panel > Unclassified ...
AAGGCGCAGCATTTCTTCCAGGATGCCTACCTACCCAATCTGCTGCCGCCCTTCCGCGTCATCGCTGAAACCAAGGGTGGCACCAACCCCTACTTCGCCACCGGCGCGGGCGGCGTGCTACAAGCCGTGCTCATGGGCTTCGGGGGGCTCGACATCACGCCCACCGGCCTGGTGCAGCGCAAAACCACCCTGCCCACCGGCTGGCAATCGGTGAAGATTACCGGCGTGGGCCCGCAGCGCGCCACCTATTCGGTAGGCCGCTGAGGCCCGCCTCGGCCGGCTGCGCCCCCACTTGCCCCCCGCCAGAGCAGGCGCTTGCCCCCGGCAACCCGCCGGATAAAAACCGTAATTAGGGCACCCTTAAAGCGCCCATCAAATTACGATTTTTACTTACATATTATATTGAAAAACAATTCATTGAACCAATAAATCCGTAGCTTTACTACCGGACGGACGGGCGATGACTTTTCGCGCCTGCCTGAGCCGGCGGCTAGGTGCTGCGGCCCGCTCTTCGGGCTGGTTGGCTACGTAAGCCGCTGGCGCGCCAGCGGGCGGGCTGCCCGCAGTGGCCCACCCCGTGGCCCGCCCGGCCAGGCAAAGTACCCGCCCCAAAGCGCCTGCCGGCTCCCAGCGCCGGGGGCCGCCCGGCCCACCTTGCTAGCGGGCAGCCATTTTCGCTTTTAGAGGCCCCGTGTGGCCCTCGGGGCTCCACCTGCCTGGTAAGACGCGCCTAACGCTTCAGCAGGGCGTCAGCGGCCCGCAAACAGCCCCTGGCGCCCGAGCAGTGCGGGGCGCGTAGCCGGCAGTTGCCCCGGCCCAGGCAAACCTGCCCGCTGGCCACTGCGCCCGGGCCAAAACGGAAAGCCCCTGCTTGCGCAGTCGAGGGGCTTTTTTTTCTGAAAAACCCAACTATTACGCTGTGGCTTTTTCTGGGAAGGGGACGGCTGCCACTCGGTCTTCGAAATCCGGCCCAGCGGCGGGGCCGCTGCCCCCCCCAAAGAGCGCCCCCCTGGTGTGCGAAGCCAAACTAAAAAGCGGTCACAAGCAGGGCAGAACCAGAGTTATCCACATTTTAAATTTTCAAAAAAAAACTCCTAAGCTAGTCTCTTTTTTTATAATCTTTATAAGTCTTACGGGGTCCTGGGAGCATTGAAAATCAGTAGGTTACGAGGGTCATCTGCTACCAATTTGCCGTTATCTGCTACCAAATTGCCGATAAGTGCTACCAGATTGCCGTTATCTGCTACCAAGTTACCGCCTAAGCAGCACTTAACCTGCTACCAAATTGCCGTTATCTGCTACTAAATTGCCGGGTAGGTAGCAGGTAAGTGCTACCAAATTGCCGTTTGAGCGTTCGGCTATCTGCTACCAAATTGCCGTTTGGGCGCCGCTTCTCTCAAGGGGCGCGGCGGACCTTATTGGCCTCGTTTTTCTTCGTTTTTGCCGCGTGCCTCCTGCCTTGACCGTTTTTGCGCCCCGCCCCGAAATTCGGCAGCACAATGCCTTGATAAACAGCTCCTTCGTGCTCAATACCCTGGAGTGGCGCGCCTTTACGGCCATTCTGGCCCGCATTCACCCCGATGACGAGGAGTTTAAGGAGTATTTCATTCCGGCGCCCGAGCTGGTGGGCGACGAAACGGGGGGCAGCGCCTACTCCCAAATCCGGGGGCTGGCCCGGCGCCTGCTCCAGCGCACGCTCTACATGGAGCTGCTGGGGCCGGGCGGCGAGCGCGTGGGCCAGCCCGACTACGAGTTCATCTCCTTCCTTACCAAAGCCCGCTACGTGCGGCAGCACGGGGGGCTGTTTGTGAAGGTGAACCCCGATTTTATGCCTTATCTGCTGCAACTCACCCAGCGCGGCAACTTCACCAAGAGCCTGACGGCCGAGCTGCGGGGCCTGCACAGCAGCCACTCGTTTAAGATTTACTGGCTGCTCTCGGAGTACCGGGCATTTGGCACCCGCACGCTGACGGTGGAGGACCTGCGCTTCCGGCTCGGCATCCGGGCGGATGAGTACACCGGGCGCTTCAATAATTTCAAGGCCAAGGTGCTGGATAAAGCCCAGCAGGAGCTGGCCGCCACCGACCTGCGCTTCGAGATGGAGCTGCTGCGGGTGGGCAAGGCGGTGCAGCAAATCCGGTTCACCTTCAGCCCCCTGCTGCCAGGGCCGGCGCCGGCCCTGGCGGCGCCCCCACCCGCGCCGCCGGCCGCCACCGAGGCCTGGGCCCCGGCCCTGCTGGCGCTGGGCGTGAGCGAGGCGGGGTGCGCCGTTATCCGGCAGCAGCTGGCCGAGGGGCGCTACCCGGTGGGGTACCTGGCCTACGTGGCCGAGGGCCTGCACCGCCCGCGCAAAGCCCGCATTCGCAAGCCCGCCGACTACGTGTACAAGTGCATTACGGGCGCCCTGCTGCTGGCTGAGTACGAGCGCCACCTGGCGGCCCCGGTGGCCGGGGCGGGCGCGCCGGCGCCGCCAGCGCGGCGTAGCGCACCCGCCCCGGCCGCCGAAACGGTGTATCGGCTGGCCGACGTGCGGGCCATGTACGACCAGCCGGGCCCCTACGCGCGGCGCACCGGGCTGGCGCCCACCTTCGAAGCCTACCTGGAGCAGCTGTACCTGAGCCAGGGCTTTGTGCCCGAAACCCGGGCCGGGGTCGAGGTGCTGGTGCTGAAGGCAGGCGCGGCCTAGGGCCCGGCTGCAGCACTACGCCCGGGCCGGTCAGGCCAGCGCCGGGCCAAACAGCCCCGGTGGCAGCTGCTGGCGGGCTTGCAGCACCTCGGCGCGCTGCTGGGCCAGCGCTAGCCGGCCGGCGCGCCCAAACACGGCGTTGCAGTACCGGGCCTTGTCGTCGATGCGCTGCGGGCCGTTTTCCTTAAGCTGCCACTCGCGCACCAGCTTGCGGGCGGCCGGCAGGCCCAGGGCCTTGAGGTAGAGGGCCAGGTGGTGGTCGCTGACCCGGAAGGCCCGCAGCTGGCTGATAACTGGCCCGGCCGCCGCATCGGCCAGCCAGGCGGCGGGCAGGGTGGCCGGCCGGCCCTGGCGCAGGTCGAAGCGCAGGCCCACGATGCGCGGCCGCCCGCGCTGCCCCTGGTTGGGTGCATACAGGGGCGTGTAGTCGAAGGCGCACGGCGTGTGGGCCAGCTCCTGCTGGGCCGTGAGCACCGTCTTGCGAATCAAATCCTTGGTATTGGCGTGCTTGCGCACGGGCTGGCCGGCCTTGTCGGTCTTGGGCCGGCCGTACTTGTCCAGCTCCCCGGCGCAGTCCATAAACGTGCGGTACTCCTCCAGCGAAACCTCCCACCAGCCCGTATCGCGGAAGGCCGACAGGATTTCGAAGAACCGCATCGAGTACCAGCTGTGCAGTCCCATGTAGTCGGTCAGCTTGTAGGTCGAGTACTGGCCGGCAATCTGCACGAAGTAGGGCGCCAGCTGCGGGTTGAGGATGAGGGTGATAATGCCGTCCTTGATGCCCACGCGGCGCTCCTGGGTGGTGTCGAGCAGGTGGCGCACGTACCACTCGCCCCCGGCCAGGTCCTCAAACTCCCACTTCACGCTGGCCAGCTCATACAGGGCCTCGTGTACAAAGGTGAAGGCCGTAACCGGGCTCAGGCTGGTCGATTCTACCACGGCGGCGGCCCGCAGCTGGTAGTAGGCGCGCAGCTGCATGTCGTCCTCGCAGATTTGCTCCATCACCCGCGCCAGAATGCGCTTGGCACACACCGAAATCCGCCGCTGCCGCGAGAACGTCATCGCCCAGCTCTGGCGCACGCGGTCGGTGGGCTGCGGCTCGTATTGCAGGTCAAGCTGGAGGTAGGCAACCGGCTCCGCCGGGGAGGAATATAGCGCGTCAGGCATCGGAAAAACGGGTCACTAAAAGGCCGGCTGGCACCACCGGGCCACCCGGCCCGCCAACCACCGGCGAACATAGCCCCGAATAAGGTGACTTTGTGGATAACTCGGTCCTTTTAATACTTCAAAGAAGTCCTTTTAATACTTCAAAGAAGTCCTTTTAATCCCCGAAGTTGACTTCAAAGAAGTCCTTTTAATCCCCGAAGTTGACTTCAAAGAAGTCCTTTTAATCGGTTTACTCCTTATTAGTGACTACTCTGTTTAGATTACTTGTTACTAAGGTTTAAAAAAAAACTACTAATTAGTTTTTCGCGTGGGCGACTCCCCCCCCAAAAAAGGCTTTCAGAATGTGGATAACTTTTTCGAACGAGCCCGAACGAAACAAAAACAATCCCGCATAGCGCCGGAAGCCCCTGCCGTCCACCGGGATTGCACTTTTACAAGATATAAAATAATTTAAAAGGGAAATCTAAAACTAACCTGTGCATTACCTGCCAGATGAGTAGGGCTAGAGAGCCAGCATTAGCCGTTTTAACCCCCTTTATCGCCCCCAGGAGCCACGAACGGTAAGCAGATGGGTAAGTCTACATTCAGACTCCTGCGAGGCCCGTGACGGGCTTATTTTCGGCCAATACGGCTTAGTGTCGCTCCACAACAACGAGCCGGGTGCCAGAACCGGGCAACGGGCACCTGACTCATCCGGCTTTCGGCGGTCCGGCCGGCCCCCAAGAACTGCCGCTCCTATCACCAGCCGGGCCAGCGAAACCCGCCAGGCAGTGTAGCGGCCAAGATGGCTGCCTACTGTGCCCGCCCAGCAGCTGGCGGCGAGGCCGGCCGGTGCAGCGGAATCTATTCTGCTAAAAGTTTTATTGGGTTCCTCGCGGGCCATTCCCTGCGAGGGACATGGCATCTTGCTAGCTTGCCCAACCGGGCCGGCCGCACAGCCCCAGCCCGCGCCGCCACCTGGCCACCCAGCAGGTAGGGTGAGGATGAGCGATGAACCAGCGCCGGTGAGATGCGGCGTTGTTTTATAAAATTCTGTCTGAAAGCTGTTTGTTTAATTTAGTTGAGCGTACAAACCCGGGGGTACAAGGAGAGCGAACCAGCTCACACCAGCGCTATCCGGCCGTATGGGCCAGCGGCCACTACCCCTACTCGGGTAGTGGCCGCTGGCCCATACGGCCGGGTTTTACCCAGGCGCTGTGCCCTGTAGCGAAAGAAGATTTCCAGGAATTATACTAAAACGGCTTGCCACTGGGGCGTAGTTTCCTTAGCTGCTGTGAGCAGCACGAGCGCAGTACCCAGCAAGCCCCCAAGGGGACCGGCTTCGCCCGGGGTAGCGGCCAGAGGGGCAGCGGCGGCCAGGGCAGGCACCAGCAGCTCCTGGGTGCGGCCGAGCCAGTGGTGGTAGGCCCGGCGGTAGGCGGGCTGGCCGCTGCAGCGGTAAAGCTGGGCGTAGAGCTCAGCCACCCCGGCCGCCCCCTGGTAGAAGCCCGGGCCCACCACGCCGGTGGCCGGTACGCTCGTGCGCAGCAACGTGTTGAGACCCAGTAACTCGGCGATGTTGGCCAGCTCCGGGTCGTGCAGAATGGTTTGGGCCTCGTAGAGCAGCCACGATTGGGCCCCGTCGCCGCAGCGCCAGCTCAGCTCCGCGCTGAAGGTGCCCTCGGGGGCTAGCGCGTGCACCTGGTCGGGAAACACGGCGTATTGCTGCTCCAGAAAATCGACGTCGCGCTTGAGGGCCAGCAGGTGCCGCAGCCCCTGCGCCACGCGGGTAGCCAGGCCGGGGGCGGGCCCGGCCGCCTGCTGCGCCCGAATGAGCACCAGCAGCTCGGCGGCCAAGCCATCGGCCAGGCCCAGGCGCAGCGGCTGGTCGGCGGTGGCGGGGGCCGGCACGGCGGGCCAATGGGTCAGCAGCGCGTGCAGATGGGGGGCGGCCGTGGGCGCGGGCAAGCGCAGGCGCAGGTAGCGGGCCACGCGCACGAGCAGGCCGCGGCGGCGGGCGGCGGGCGGCGTGTGCAGGCCCTGCACCTCCTGGTACAGGGCTTCGTCGAGGGCAGCCAGCTGCGCCGGGGGGCAGGCGGCCGGCAGGCCGGCGGCCGCGCGTTCCGCACTCAGCCAGGCCAGGGCACTGGCCTGGTCTACCTGGGCGGCAGTCCAGGGGCGGCCCGGCCCCGGCCAGGGCAGCTGGGCTAGCTGCTCGGCCAGGTGCCGGGCCAGGGCGCCGTGGTCGGAGCAGCCAAACGCCTGGTGCACACAGTGGTAGTAAACGGCAAAATCGGCCAGCTGGGCCGGGGCCAGGCCGGCCGCCTGGTGGGCGGCGAGCAGCGCGTGCACGGTGCGCCAGCTGTGCAGCGCGGCGGCCTGCACGGCCGCCCCGGCGGGCACCACCAGGCCGGGGCGGGCGGCAGCGGAAAGGGGAGAAGAGAGCATTCTCATAACGGAGCAGGAAAGAAGTCAAACGGCCGCCCGGCCAGCCGCGGCGGGCCGGGCGCCGGGGCCCGGCCCCGCACTCCCGCCCGCCGGCAGCCTAAAACAGGGTGCTGATGGTATCAATCGTGGTGGGCATGGGCCGGCCGGCCGCGGTGGATTTCGAAAAGCGGGCTACTACTTTCTTGGTGAGCTGAAACTTGGGGGCGGCGGGCGTGGAGAGGTGACGCATGAGGAGCAGAGAAGAAGGTGAGGGCGTGTGGGTAGCAGCGCTTTTTGCGTTGGCTGAAACAAACGTACTCCCCGCCCCCACCCCCCTGAAAAACGTTACACCAACTCGGCCTTGCGCAGGACCAACCCCCCTTTTTCGGCCCATTCGGGGGGGCGCCGGCCGGGCCCCGGCGGCGGCCCGGCCGGCCAGCCGCTACTTTCGCTGTATGCGAATAAGCAGGCAAACCATTCGAACAGTCCTTTTTCATGTGCTTGCCTGGGTGGGCTTCGCCGTGTATGAGCAGGCCATCATCCTGATTGCCTACCCCTGGAAGTTCCAGCTGCTGCCCGTTGGCCTGACTTACCTGCTCAATGCGGGCTATTTCTACGCCAATGCCAAGCTGCTGCTGCCCCACTTCTACGCCCGGCGCCGCTACTGGGCGTTTGGCCTCAGCACCCTGCTGCTGCTAGGCACCTACGCCGGACTGCGCACCGAGCTTTACCTGCACGCGCTGCCCGCCCTGCACCTGCCCACCATGCCCGTCGAGGGCTCGTACTGGCAGGTCATGCTGTCGTCGGCGCACCGGGGCAGCTTCTTTCTGTTTGTGAGCATGGGCTACTGGTTTGCCCGCCACGCCGTGGCTCTGGAGGTGCAGAAGCGCAAGCACGAGCAGCAGCTGCGCACGGCCGAGCGCAGCCTGATGGAAGCCAACCTGGCGTTTCTCAAAAATCAGATTAATCCCCACTTCCTCTTCAACTCGCTCAACTTTCTCTACGCCCAGGTGTACCCGCTCTCCGAAAGCGCGGCCAAGGGCATCCTGCTGCTCTCCGACACCATGCGCTATGCCCTGCACGAGGACAACAACGGCAAGGTGATGCTCACGCAGGAAGTCAAGCACCTGCACAACTACATTGCCATCAACCAGCTGCGCTTTAATAACCGGCTCCAGATTGACTTTGAGGAGGAAGGCAACTTCCAGTTTGCCCTCATCCTGCCGCTCGTGCTCATCACCTTCGTCGAAAACTGCTTTAAGCACGGCGAGCTCGGCGACGCGGCCAACCCGCTGCGCATTTACCTGGGCGTGGTGCAAAACCGGCTCACCTTCCGCACCCATAATAAAAAGCGCGACGGCCCCAAGGAGAAAAGCACGGGTATCGGCCTGGTTAACACCTGCAAGCGCCTGGAAATCGTGTACAAGGACCGCTACCACCTGGCCCTCGATAACGGGGCCGACTATTATACTTGTAACTTGACTATTGACCTCTAGGCCATGATTTCCTGTCTTATTGTAGATGATGAGCAAAGCGCCATTGATATCCTGCGCACGTTCGTGGCCCAAACGCCCTTCCTGACGCTGGCCGGCAGCACCACCAACCCCGTGGAGGCGCTCACCCTGTTGCAGCAGCAGCCCATCGACCTGCTCTTTCTCGACATTCACATGCCGCAGCTCTCGGGCCTGGACGTGATGCGCCTGCGCAAGGGCTCGACCAAGGTCATCCTGACCACGGCCTACAGCGAGTTTGCCGTCGAGAGCTTCGAGCTCGATGCCCTCGACTACCTGCTCAAGCCCATTGCCTTCGAGCGCTTTCTCAAGGCCGCCCAAAAGGCCCTCAACACGTCATTGGAGCCCTCGCCCCGCTGGCAGGCCGAGGAAAAGGCGGCCGACTACATCTTCGTCAAGACCGAGGCCAAGGGCAAGATGACCAAAATCAACTTCGACGACATCATCTACGTCGAGGGCATGAAGAACTACGTGTCCATCAACACGGCCGACGAGCACATCGTGACCCTGCTCAACATCAAGGACCTGGAGGAGCGCCTGCCCGCCCGCCAGTTTATGCGGGTGCACAAGTCGTACCTGGTGTCGCTGAGCAAGATTCAGGCCCTGGATGGCAACCAGATTCTCTTCAAGGGCATGAAGGCCTACGTGCCGCTGGGCGACACCTACCGCACGGCCTTCTTCGACGCCTTGCAGGAAAAAGTAATGGGCAACAAGAAGTAAAAAATGAAGAATGATGAATTAATAGTTTGGTTATCAAATTATTAATTCATCATTCTTAACTCATAATTACTAGCTCAGCATTTCCTGTCCGGCCAGGGCGGGTGCCGCCGGGCGTTGCTGGGCGGCCTGCGACTGGTAGTGGCGGGCCAGGAAGTCGTAGAGCACCAGTTCGTGCAGGCGCGCATCGGCGGGCAGCAGCCGGTTGAGCAGCATGTGGAGGTAGCTGCCCAGCAGGTGTTCGAGCGAGACGGCGCCCGGCCGGGCCGCCACGCCGGCCCGGATGCCGGCGGCCAGCGCCCGCAGCGCCGGCGGTGGGGCGGGCGCGGCGGCCAGCGCCCGCTCGATGGCCGGCCGAAACCGGCGGTACTTGCCGTCGAGCTGCAAGCGCAGCGCCTTGTCCAGGCCAAACTCGCGGGCGAAGGACTGGTGCAAGCCGCGCAGCAGCGCCAGCTGCTGGGCCGGCGCGCAGCCAAAGGCGCGCAGCAGCTCGTCCATGGCCTGCAAGCCCCAGAGCCAGTAGGCTTCTTCGCCGTCGGGGGCGGCGGCCTCGTCGCTGGGCAGGGCGTCGTCCTCGGCAGGCCCGGCCAGGTAGGCCAGCAGCGCCGTGCTCTGGTAGCAGAAGAGGCGCTCGGCCAGGGCCATGGTGTGGGGGCCGTAGCGCTCCAGCTCGCGCTGGTAGGTATCGGTCTGGCTTTTCCAGAGGTAGCCCTTGGCCAGGCAGGGGGCCAGGTAGTCATTCACCCGCTGCACCACCTCGCCGATGCGGGCCACCCAGGGCAGGTGCAGTCGCAGCCGCAGGTGGGAGGCGGGGTCGGCGTAGCGCACAAAAAACCAGTCATCGACCAGGCCGGCCCCTTGCAGCTCCGCCACCAGCGGGGCAATGGCCTCGCGCAGCACGCGGTTGGCCATGCTGGGGCCGCAGTACAGCTTATAGTACAGCCACTCGGAGCCCAGCTGAAAGTCGCGCGGCACGGTTTCTTCGGCGGCGGCGGGCACCTCGGCGGGCGGCGGGGCGGCCGCGTAGCACGGCCCCTGGCGCACGAGCAGGGCAATAAACTGCGCCGCGTAGGCCTGCCCGGCCGCGTCGCGCACGGGGCTGGCGGCGGGGTCAAACAGGAATTCCTTGAGCCGGATGCTGGGCCGGCCCCGGATGGTATCGAGCCACACCTGCACCAGCAGCTCGTTGTCGGCATCCACCAGCAGCTCGTTGTCGCCGTCGGCCAGGGTAAAGAAGCGCGGCAGCCGCCACTGCGCCCGAAATGCCCGCACGGCCGCCGCCTGCCCGGCCGGCGGCGCGGCCAGCAGGGTGGCCAGCTCGGGGGCCTCCAGCTGCCAGCTGGCGGCTTCGAGCACCACCTGCCGGCAGGTGAGGCGGGGCGAAAACCGGGCATCGAGCGACACCGACTGCCAGCTGAAGCCCAGGCGGGCCTGCAAGCCCTGGGTTTGCAGGTCGGCCAGCAGCTCGTACACGGGCAGGGCCTGGGCGGCGTAGTTGTGGGCCGTGCTCAGGCGGGGCACAATGCGCTGCCCGGTGCGGCGCGAGCGCAACTCCAGCTGGCCCTGGTGCAGGCGCAGCGTGAGGTCCTGCACCCGCACCTGGCCGGCGGCGGGTAGCCCCGACTGGGCCAGGTACGGAATTTCGAGGGCCCGGAACGCGGGGCGCCGCAGGATGTTGCCGACCCGGCTGGCGGGCAGGTGGCACAGCTCGGCAAAGGCCACGCCGGGGTTGTGGTGCTGCTCGGCGGCGGTAACGTCGCGCACCACCTGCTCGATGCCGGGCGCGGCGTGGGCAAAGCGCCCGAGCAGGTTGACGGCGCTGCTGCCGCCCACGCTGTCGAGCAGCAGCTGGCCCGCCGCCCCCGGCCGAAATACCACCGCCAGCGAGGGCGGCAGCGGCGCCGCCGCCGGCCGCCGAAAGCGCCGCAGCTCCTGCGGGTCGAGGGCCACGGCGTACTGGCCCTGGCGCTCGGCCTGGCGCAGCTGCTGGTACATGTACTGCTGCACCTCGTCGTGCTGGAGGGCGCGGGCGGGCCGGGCGGCGGCGCCCAGGTCCAGGTCGTGCACCAGGGGCGAGTAGCTGCTTTTGCCGTAGTCGGAGTAGGGCAGGCCGCTTTCGGTGTCCAGCACTTCGAGCAGGGGCACCTCGCGCCCCTCGTAGCGCGCCTCAAACTGGCGCGTAAACTCGGCCAGGCGCGGCTGGGGCGCCGGGGGCGTGAGCACGGCCAGTACCTCCAGGGCGTCGAGCAGGTCGGCCTGCACGGCCGCGCTCAGCGTGGCCGCCTCGGGCGCCACCCCCCGGATGGCATCGGTCTGAAACAGCTTGTCGGCCTCCAGCGGCACGCCCAGCGGGGCCAGCGCCGCCATAATGGCCTGGTAGGCGGCCGGCGCATTCACGGGGGCCGCGTCGAGGGCCCGCAGGCCGGCGGCCACCTCGGCCAGCTTGGCCGTGATAGCGTGCAGCGCGGGCGTGGGCTGCTCGGCGAGCAGGCGGCCCAGCACCCGGCGCAGGTGCTCCAGAAACTCGGGGCCCGTGACGGTGGGCTCCAGCTCGCTCACCAGCACCTGCGCCTCGATGAGGGCATCGAGAAAGGCGGCGGCCTCGGGCTGCTCGGCCGCGTCGGGGGCCAGCAGGGCCAGCAGCTCGGCGTAGGGGCAGCCCTCGGCGCAGGCCGCCAGCACCTGGGCCACGGCGGGGCTGGCCCCGAGCGAGCTGATTTGGTGCCCGCGCTGGCCCTGGGCGTAGTGCTGCTCGATGTAGCGGATTTCGTCTCCCAGCTGGTACCAGCTGCTGTTGGGCCGGTAGCGCAGGCGCGGGCGCAGGGCCTCGTGCGCGGCCAGGTGCTGGGCCAGGGCGCAGAGGTAGTGCATGTCGAGGCGGGTGTGGCGGGCGTGGCGCGCCGGGGCCAGGGTGATGCCGCTGCCGGGCCCCCAGGCCACCACGGCGCAGCCCGCAAACAGCCCGAAGGGCGTGCAGCGGCTGCTAAAGCGGGCGTAGTAGCGCGCCACGGCCCCGCGCAGCCGGGCCACGCGCCGGGGGTCGGTGAGCTCGCCGCGGCGCCACTTCTGGCACTCCTCCTGCACCACGGGCGAGGCCAGGTACAGGGCCTCCATAAAGGACTCGTCGTGCAGGCTGGCTTCGAGGCTGGCCGCGGTGAGGGGCGTGGCAAACGGGCGCGCGGGCGTGCGCAGCAGCAGCTGGGGATGGAAATGGTAGAGGTTTCGCATACGAAGATTAAAACGAGGGCCTACGACGGGGGCGGAATATAGCAGCCAAACCGACAGGCGCTGGCTGGCGCGCGCGCCGGGCCGGGGCCACATCCGGGTTTTGCCCCCGTTGGTCCCTACAGAGCTGGGGTTGGTGTAACGGGTTTGGGGGCGGCGGCGGGCCCCGCTAGGTTTGTATCATCAGGCCGGGAAGAAAGCGAAAGCGTCGCTTAACAACCACTTATTCGGCCAGTTAGGGTAGGTTTAGGGTTCGTCCCTACAATCGGGTAATTGGTGTACTAAATTATTTACCCGCTTGCTGCCCCGCTACTTTTGTTTCAGCACTTAGCCACCACCGCCATGAAGCCTACGCTCCCCACTACCCTGCTGGTAGCTGCCGTGCAGCTCAGCGGCTTTGCCGCCCGGGCCCAGTCGGCCCCCGCCCTCACGGGCACCCTCACCGACAGCCTGACCCGGCAGCCCCTACCCTTCGTGACGGTGCTGCTGCGCCGCGCCGCCGATGCGCAGGTAGTGGCCAACACGCTCACCAACGACAAGGGCGCCTTTGCCTTTGAGGGGGTGCCCGCCGGGCAGTACCTGCTGGCTGGCAAGTACCTGGGCTACAAAGACTTTTCGGTGGGCCCCGTGGTGGCCGGCGCCGGCGCCCCGGCCGGCCCGCCCCTGGCGCTGGCCCTGGCCCCCGCCCGCCAGCTGCTCAAGGGCGTGCTGGTGGTGGGTACCAAGCCCTTCATCGAGCAGCAGGCCGGCAAAATCGTGCTCAATGTGGCCAGCAGCCCCATTGCCGCCGGCAGCACCGCCGACGAAGTGCTGGCCCGCGCCCCCGGCGTGGTCGAAACGGGCGGCGGCTACGCGGTGCGCGGCCGGCAGGCCACGGTGCTGCTCGATGGCAAGCTCACCAACCTGAGCGGCCCCGACCTCAAGGCCATGCTGGCCGCGCTGCCCAGCAACACGGTCGATAAGGTAGAGGTGCTCACCAACCCCTCGGCCAAGTACGACGCCCAGGGTGGGGCCGTCATCAACATCACCACGGCCAAGAGCCGGGGCTTCGGCACCAACGGCACCCTCACCACGGGCCTGGGTACCGGCCGCTACGCCCGCTACAACACCGGCCTGAGCCTGAACTACCGCCAGGACAAGCTCAACCTCTACGGCGGCTACGACTACCTGCGCAGTAAGCAGTACGTGCGCTCCCAGAGCCTGCGCACCCTGGGCGCCGGCGCCCAGCTCGCCGAGCAGGGCACCACGGTGGCCGAGCGCCAGAGCAACGCGGCCAAGCTGGGCTTCGACTACGAGCTGTCCAAGACGAGCACGGTGGGCGTGCTGCTCAAAACGCTCGTCAACTTCCGCGATGCCACCGGCGAAACTACCTCGGCCCTCACCAGCCCGGCCGACGGCGCGGCCCTCGTATCGGGGGTGGCCTCCACGGGCCAGACGCGCCTGCTCATGCCCAGCGTCAATGCCTACTACCGCACCACGGCCGGCCCGCCCGGCACCGAGCTGCGCCTGAGCGCCGACTACTTCGGCTACAACCGGGCCGTGCAGGGCAACATCGGCACGAGCTACCTGGCCGACGGCGGCGCGCCCGCCGCCCTGCCCAGCTACCTGCGCCACAATTCGCCGGCCGACAACTCGGTGCGCTCGGCCGCCGCCGACTACACCCGCCCCTGGCAGGGCGGCACCCTGGAGCTGGGGGCCAAAACGACCTTCACCCGCACCGACAACGACATTCGCTGGGAGCAGCTCGCCGCCGATGGCTGGCAGACGGACCCCGGCAAGACCAACCACTTCGTGTACCGCGAAAACATCAATGCCCTGTACGGCACCTTCAGCCGCAAGGTGCAGCAGGTGACGGTGCAGGCGGGGCTGCGCGCCGAGCAAACCAACACCACCGGCGCCTCGCTCACCACCGGCCAAACCACCGACCGCGACTACTTCAACCTGTTTCCGACGCTCTCGCTCGACTACGCACCCTCCGAGAAGCAGCAGTTTAACCTGGCTTATCGCCGTAGCATCGACCGCTTTAAGCTCGACGTGGTGAACCCCTTCGTGACCTACGTGAGCCAGTACCTCTACCAGCAGGGCAACCCCAACATCCGGCCCTCGACCTCTGACAACTTCTCGCTGACCCACGTGTACCGCGGCGAGCTGTCGACCTCGCTCAGCTACGGCCGCCACCAGGACGTGCTCACCGAGGTGTACCGCCCCAAGGATGCCACGGCCGTGGTGAGCACCTTCGAAAACGCCAGCCGCGCCGAGGCCCTCGACCTCACCGTGTCGCACAGCAAGCAGCTGCTCGGCGGCAAGCTGAGCACTACCAACACGGCCGGCCTCACCTACGCCAGAATCTACGCCGCCCCCGAGGCCGGCCTGAACGCGGCCACCCCCTCGGCCTACTTCCTCACCAACAGCAGCCTGGCGCTGGCCAAGGGCCTTAAGCTGGAGGTGAACGCCAACTATTTCCTGCCGCAGCGCTTCGGGGCCTACGCCTTTAAGGCGCACTACGCCGGCAGCCTGGGCGTGTCGAAGAGCGTGCTGCAAGGCGCCGGCACCCTCACCCTGAACGTGACCGACGTGTTCAACACCCAGACCAGCCGCTACGACGTGAGCTCCTAC
>Ga0160427_10001492_pt1 | contig 14321 bp, 20 predicted proteins | sample SolpanmetagenomL_FD_108194 | JGI IMG/M metagenome (GOLD analysis project Ga0160427, IMG submission 108194) | Solar panel surface microbial communities from Lawrence Berkeley National Laboratory, California, USA - L | ecosystem: Engineered > Built environment > Solar panel > Unclassified ...
CCGCGCAGGCCACCGCTCCCGGCACCGAGCAGTCCGGCACTCAGGGCGGCCAGTCCGGCGGTCACGAGCAGCAGTCCGGGCACGTCGAGGCGCGGCCTGCTCTCAGGCTCGGTCCCGGCGGCGCCCGGCTCAGGCGCGGCACGCGATTCGGGAACCGAGCGCAGGCACCACAGCACGGCGGCGGCCAGCGGCAGGTTGATCAGGAACACCGGACGCCACGACAGGCTGTCGACCAGCAGCCCGCCCGCCACCGGACCGAGCACCGTGACCACGCTGGTGGCCGACGACCACAGGCCCACCGCCCGGCCCCGCGACGCAGCGGGAAACACCGCGCCGATCATCGCCAGACTGCCGGGAATCAGCAGCGCTCCGCCCAAGCCCTGCAGCAGCCGGGCGGCCACCAGCACCGGCAGGCTACCGGCCAGCCCGCAGAGCAGCGAGGCCAGGGCGAAGACCGCCACGCCCAGCCCGAACACCCGGCGCCGCCCGTACAGGTCGCCGAGCGCTCCACCCGTGAGGATTAGGGCGGCCAGCATCAGCGCGTAACCGTTCACCACCCAGCCGACCCCGGCGACGCTCGCCTGAAACTCGCGCTGCATCGCCGGCAGGGCCACGTTCACCACCGTGCCGTCAAGAAAAGCCATCGCCGAGCCGAGCACGGTGGCAATGAGCGTCCAGCGCTGGGTGGGCGTCATGGGAGGGCGAAGAACCTCGGTCACGGGCAGGACCGGTGGGTGGGGTGGCGGCTCATGGCCCCATTCTGCCCCGGCCTGGAACCCAGACTCGCAGCAAAGATCCGGGCCAGTCAGTCTGAACCGAGGCGACCTTCGGCACTGGCATCTCCACACTGCGCTGCCCGGAAGGAGCACGGGGTGACCTGGCCGTACCAGAAGTAGAACTCCACGGACGACATCTTCGTATGCTGACGCTGGCCATTCCATCTACACTTGCCGAACACCCCGGAAGCACAGCGAGGCGGCCCCTGAAGCTGCACGCATTGAGGAGACCACAAAAGCAGGACAACCTTGGCCCACTCTGAGCGCTTTGACCATCGAGCTCCCGACAATTGAGATGCTGCCCGGATCGGCCATGAATCCGGCGCTGGTGAGCGCCCGAATACGTCACACGGATGTTGCGTGTCTGCCTACAAGACCCCTTACAACAAAGCCCCAGGCAAACGCGCTGGGGCTTTCGCTCGTATTGCTGTTGACTCATCCCCTGGGGGAGACCGCAGACTGAAGGCCCTCCGGAGGGAACCTGATGGCCCAGAACCGAAACGCGCCACTCTTGATCGGTGCCTTCTCCCGTCTCAGTCGTCTCAGCATTAAAGCCCTGCGGCTTTATGACGAGCTGGGCCTGCTCCGTCCTGCCTTCACCGATGAGATCACCGGCTACCGCCACTACGCTCCATCTCAGGTCTCACAGGCCGAGGAGATCGGTCTCCTTCGTCAGCTTGATTTACCACTTCAGGCCATCCGCCAGTTGCTTGATGCCCCTCCGGATGAGCGGGGCAGCCAATTGACCGAGATGTGGAACAAGATCGATACCCACCATGAGCGTCGGCGCGATCTGTATGACTACCTCCTCAAGTCCCCCCGTTTCACTTCAGAAAGGAGCCCTGCCATGACCACCCTTCTTTCCAGGACTCGCCTCGCCCCCGCCCAGCCGCTCGTCTCCCTCACACGCCAGATTTTTATCCATGATCTGGAGGCGTTCTATGCCGAAGCCCGAGAACGCTTGGCTCGGTTCATCACGCAGCAGGGCGGACAGAAGAGCGGCCCGTTGATAGGCATTTTTCACGGCCAGGTGAATACCGACAGTGATGGACCCGTTGAGATTGCCTTACCCTATACCGGAACATTGGTGCCTGAGGGGGAATTTGCCCTCCGGGTTGAGCCTGAGCACTACGAAGCGTATGTCGCGCTGGAGCGGAGGCGTTTTCACTTTCCAGAGATCCTGACCGCGTATGACGCGACCCGCGCGTACGCTCAGGAGGTTGGGACGCCCGGCCCCCTCTCGCCACGCGAGATATATACGGGCAACTGGGAGCACTGTGGACCAGATGACATCGTTGGTGAGGTCGCCTGGCCGTTCGTTCCGGAAGACGGACGCTAAGACTGTGGTGCTTTGATGTGCAGGCTGGCTGGTTGTCGATCATAAACCTCCCCAACGAGAACACCCCCGCATCTCTGCCGGGGGCGTTCTCCTGTTCGTTCTATTTCAGCTGTGGCCATCGTCTTGATCGTCTTCTGGGCGGCCGTGCTGCCCACCGCCTTCCGTCGCTTTATCCGGCGTGCCAGCGGCAGCCGTTCCCTCTTCGGTAGAAGCGTCCTTATCCTGCGGCGCGTCTGGCGTGGGTTCGTTGGGCACCGGTCCTGGCTCGTATCCGGCGTGGCTCGCTCTGCCTTTGTCCTGCTTTTCGTCGGTCATGGCTCAGTTCACCACCGCTGGACTGCTGGTAGGGCTGCTGCCTCTGGCTCTTCCTTTAACAGCAACGCCCCCGGTAGGAATACTGGGGCGTTGCTGTGACTTGCCTTCTTACTTCTTGGTTTTTTTCGGTGCGGCCTTCGCCTTCGCACCTGCGCGGCTGCTTCCCAGCCTCTGGCCCTTCTCGAAGCTCGCGCCCATTTTCTTTCTTGTCTCGGCCGCCAGCGCCTTGAAGTCTACAAGGCCAGCTTCGATGGCTTCCGCCGTCACCTTGATCTTGCCGTTAGCCCGCGTCGGAGTGAGTTCTTTATTGACCTTCGCAAACCACGCCTCGAACGCCGGCGTACCATCAATGATCAGGTCTTTGGCGGTGCGGGTGTACGTCTCGCCGCCACGCTTGGTGAACTTCTTCGGCAACTCGAAGCGTCCGGGAGTGCCCGCCGCGTCAATGTCACCTTCTCGGATAGCATCTCGCAGTTGCTTGACGAAAGCATCACTGCGCTGAGGATTATGGAGCTTCTTGATTTGATCGCTGAGGGTAATGTATGGCATAGAAGTATTGAAGCACAAATTCAACAGATTACAAATTTGTGGTGGTATAGATTGATGTTTCATGTACTTTCCGACCTTCAATACAGAGTTCCTGAAGCTCTATTCAGCCTTGGGAAACTTTTTTTAAATCTTCATCTAGATGGTGTAAACGTCCAGACACAGTCCACCAAATCGGCATGCTTTACAGTCCGACACCCAAAAACTGCGCCGTCGATAAATTCCAAAGTCCTTGATCTTGATCTTTTAGGGATGAGCTGGCCGTGACGGGCTTCCATGTGAAGAACCATAGGAATGAAGCGCGGATCGACTTTGACATTGCCCACGACACCACGAAGCCTGAATACTTCATGCAGCCCCTCTTGCATAATTTCGATCCTTACCTTGGTCTTCGGGTCGAGGTCAGTCATTCTCCTAAGGATAAGCACTGTCCCGCTGGCGGGTGTCCCACGCTTCGCGGTAGTTCTCGCGCCCCTGCGCAAACGTCCACAGCGCCACCTGATCGGGTGCTGCGAAAATCTACGGGAGCCTTTAGAAATGTTTTCTAGTAAATTTCAATAACACAAAAGCCCCGCATCTCTGACGGGGCTTTCTTTATTGTCGTCGCTTCAAGCTCTATCCAAAGAAGCTAAGTTAGCGTCGTCGCTCCCAGAAGATCAAGTTTCTGCCCTTGCCGGCCTCTTCACGTTCGCCTATCCGAGAGAACCCAGCTTTCTCCAGCACCCGCAGCGATCTGGAGTTGATCTCCAGACAGTCAGCCGTCACCCGCTGCATCTCCGGCTGGGTCAACAGCCAACCGGTGTAAGCCTGTACTGCCTCGGTCATATAACCGCGTCCCTCAAACGTGGGATTCATGCCGTAACCGATGTCCACTGTGCCCGTCCCGTCCTTTGGCCCTTTGGTGCCTATCTGGCCAATGGCTAGCCGCGTGACCTTGTCGACAAGCGTGGCGCCCCAGGACTTATCACCTGTCTGGCTGCGCAACTGCTCGACGAGTTTTGGGAAGAATCCCAGCACGTCGCCCGGCCATTCCGGCGGGAAGTGGACGCGTTGCAGCTGTCCGGCAAGACGCAGCTCGACATCGAAGTGAGTCTGGTTCAGACGTGTCTCAATCACATCCAGGGGAGTTGCTACCAGATACAACCTTTCCGTTTCCAGTTCGAACATGTATTCAATCCTTGATGATCAACACGCCCCGTGTATACGGCGTGGGGAAAAGAAGATATGTTGGCCTGTCTACCCCGAACAATCATCAAAATCACCTCTCGTGGACTATATTCCCGTCTCGCGCATGGTCAAACACCCAGCAATGATCAGCCATGTGGTTCTCCTTATTTGCCCCGCTGCCCCGTGTCCCAGGCCTCGCGGTAACTCTCCCGACGTTGTGCGAACGTCCAGAGCGCCACCTAGAAGCAGATCTCATCGATCGGTTGCCTGAGCCGCTCACCCATGCTCGGGTACCGGCCCTTGCTCATGCCGAGGGCGAACACGCCAGAGAGGACGGCTGAGGCGCTGTCATACCGGGCCCTCGCCGCTTCGATCAAACCCAGGCCGATCACGCTGTTCTCTGCTTGGTCGGGGAAGTTGCCGCGCACGCGCACCTGGAAGAGCGGGCTGTCCTCTCCCCAGACGGCCTTCTTCTCTATCCACCCAGGCCAGCGTGGCGAGACCGGGGATAATGGTCCGGCCTTCGAGCACGTTCGGCGTGGTTTCTGAGGAGATGTGGATGGTGTGCCACAGGTGGCGCTTGGTGGTGAACGCTTCGTAGAAGGTTCGCTGGTCTGGGTAGAGTTGCTGATCAGCAGGATGCTGGTCCCGCCGGCGATGTTGCCCTCGATGGCCTCATAGATCGCCTCGGCCACGCCGGACGCCTCGTCGATGATAAACATCAGGTCTTCGCCGGAGATGCCCGCCATTTTCTCAGCCTCGTCGGTGCTGAAGCCGAACACCTCGCTGTCGCGGTAACGGAAGCCGGTACCCGGGTCAATGAACATGTCACCGGGCAGGTGGGCGTCCGCGTGGCGCTTCCGGAGTTCCTTCCAGATGATGGCCTTGACTTGGCGTGAGCTGGGCGCGCTGAGCACCGTGCGGCCGTTCTCCCGGCACAGGCAACGCCACAAGGCGATCACGGCGGCGGTGGTCGACTTGCTGACCTTGTGTCCGCTCCGAACGGCGACCCTTTTGAACTTCAGGATGCCGTCGAAGATCAGTTGCATCGCCTGCCACATCGTCAGGTTGAGGACCTCGACGGCGAACCTGACCGGCTCCTCGGCGTACTGAGCGAAGGGGTTGATGTCGGACACGTCCCGGACAGGCTTCGGCGTGATGCTGACCTTTGCTCGCTGAAGGCCCAGCACAAAGGGGTGTGGTTTCTCAGCTTCAGACTCGGATGGTGCCCCAGCGGCGCTCAACAGCCGCGACAAGTTCGGCACGAACATCGGCGGGCGGGCGTGTTTCGTCTGCGTCATCTGGGACCACCTTCTTCACGGCCATCACGACTTCCACTCCAAGCTGCTCGAGCACCCGGTTGAGGTCGGTAAGGGTTACGTTCTTTTCGGACTCGCGCTTCTGGATCCGTTCGACGAGGCTGCCGATCTTGTCGAGGCAGTTACCGACGCTGAGGATGTCTGGTAACTGCCTGGGCTTGCTCTCGAAGGCAGCCGGGATCGGCGGGGGTGGTTCGCCTTCCTGCCCGAGGTCTTTCTCTTCGACCCAATGGGCGAGCTGCTCGCGCCAGAGCTTGACCGCTTCCAGGTACCCGGTGGTATGGCTGGCATGCCAGGCCAGCAGAGCCGCTGTGAGGTCGCTGTGCCGCTCGATGTACTCAGTCGAGAGGGCACGGAATAGGCTCAGTTCGGGCAGGAGGTTGTACGGGTCTTTGTCGGCGGTGTGTTGCGCGATCAGGTCTCTCAGCCGCGGGCTGGCGTTGATGGTCGCGTACCTGCCGCTGGGCTTCTGCCCGACGCCACCGTGCAGCTTGCACTTGTACTTGCCGGGATGGTTGGTGCCCCAGCCTGCCCGGCGTTTGCAGGGTTTGCCAGCCCGGCTCTCGGCTCCGCCGGTGGGGAGCGCCTGACGGTTTGCCCGGGTGGTCGGCCGTTTCCCTGTTTTGCGCTTCGGTGGATCTGTCATGGGGTGTTCTCGGTGTGGATCTGTCATGGAGGTGGCCATGCCCACAGGAGCTGCCGGCTCTGGGTTCGGCGGTCTCGGTCTTTCGGGGCATGGGTTCACCTGCTTGGGGTGGATTACAGGCATTGCTAAATGCACAGCGGTCATCTCGAAGGGTGCAGTAGTCTCAACGAATGGAGTTCAATGCCCAGCAGGTCATCGTGAGTACCCAGAAGCAACTTCTCGAAGTCTGGTTTGAGGTGTACCTGCTGAAAGGCCACCGTATTTCCCAGGCAGCCAGGAAGTCGCATTCCCAGTGTCTTCTGTACCTCCGAGATGCAGGCGTTTCAGAGACTGATCTGGCAGCCTTGATGGTTGCGGAAGAGGACTGGGTGCAGGCGATGCTGACGGCGAACCCGATCAAGAAAGGATGATGTTCGAGCGGAGTGTCTGTCTAAGTCGAGATCAAGATTCACTCGAGCTGTGTTGCACCAGGGCATGAAAGACCTGCCTTGGCGGGTGGTTGAGTATCGGCCGTCATGCCACGTCTGCTTGAAGGATCAGTTCAAGGATGAGTTCCAGCTTGCGTGTACCGCTTCGAACAGCGCGTCTGGCACTTCCGGCAATGCCTGAAACATTGGCCGCGCGAAGAAGTAGCCTTGCATGTGGGTCACTCCGAGTCCAAGCAGCGTGCGCGCCTCCTCCAGCGTCTCCACGCCCTCTGCGACCACCAGGGTTCTTGTGGCCTCGGTAAAGATGATGTACGAGCGAATCAGCGCCTGACGCCATGGGTCCGTATCTACTCCACGAATGAGTTTGAGGTCCAGCTTCACGATGTCGGGGCGGATCTCCAGGAGAAGCTGCGCGTTGGCATGGCCGGCCCCGTAGTCGTCCAGGGCGGTGGTGAACCCGAGCGCCTTGTACGCCTGGATAATGTGGCGGATATGGGCCTGATCAGTCACCCGTTCGTGCTCGGTCACCTCGAAGATCAAGTTCTTCAGTGGGAACCCGGTCTTCTGGGCGGCGCGCAAGGTGGCGCGGATGCAGTTGTGAGGCTCATAGACCGCGTTCGGGAGGAAGTTGATGCTCAGGCGCGTCTGCATTCCCAGGCGCGTAGCATTCTCGATCGCTGTAATCCGGCACTTCTGATCAAAGTGGTAGTGGTCTGCCTCGGAGACATGCTCGAAGACCCAGGCTGCCGACTGGCCTTCAGATCCACGGACCAGCGCTTCGTAGGCGTAGATCTCTCTGGTCATCACGTTGACAATCGGCTGGAAAGCGGTCGAGATCTCCAAGTTAAATGCGGAAGGCGTTTGGCAGCGCACGCAGGAGGGAGCGGTGGGTTTCATGGCACGAACACTAAGCGCTGAGCGCCGTGGAACTGCATGGGCTTCACGAGCTCAGCAGATCAGCTATTGGCGAGAATTGATATGTGTTCGTTCATCCAGTTTCTTCATACTTCATACCGATCCGTGATCTGTGTTTGGAGCGCTGGGGCCCGGTATCTATCCGCGTGGACACAACGACTTCTGATGTTATGAATTTACATTGGGATCATGACACGTCTCCTCTTCCTCCTGATCACTGTCATCCTGTTGCCTCTCGGCCCCTATACCGTCACCAGCAACTGGCACAAGGACCGCGCGAAAACAAATGAGGGCAATGAGGGCGTGGTTGTCGCCGTGATCTCCGTACTTGTATTTTTGGCCACCTGCGCCCTGGCATGAAAAAACCCGCCGAAGCGGGCAGGGTGGGCTTTTTGTCTGGGTCAATTCGAGTCACAGATGGTCCAGAAGGTGTTATCCGGGTCGCTGTCGAGGGCATAGACCGTGCAGCCGTGAATCTTGACCACTTCGTGGACTTTCGCGTCACCCCAGGGCGGTGTGACCGGCGCCGCCAGGCTGGCTCCGATCAGGGAGAGAGTCAGGGTCACCGGTAAGCTGATTCGTGTAAACAATTTCATGGCGGTACCAGGTGTGTTCATGTTAAGAAAATCATAACGAATACAGGTAAAAAGAACGTAAAGTTTGGCGCCTTTGCGCTCACGGTCAACGGGTCGGAAAAAGCCTCCGCACCTGGAGGGCTTGGAGGCGGTTTTGCGCCGGCAACGGACAATACACGGCCGGGTTGTGGTTATCTCGTTTCGGGGATGCCATGCTCACCTCCTCGGCGCATGAAAAAACCCGCCGAAGCGCATATAAAGACGATGCAGATCAACTCAACCTCAGAATCACTTTAACCAGCCGGAGGACGTTGGGGTGATCGACACTGTCTGAGGTGACTTTGAGGATTGAGCAGCCAGTTTCCGAACAGGAGATGAAGTTGAATTGAGGTCGTGGTTTAGCGACACGTGGATCTTGTGGCGTGCTGAACAGTCTGCTTGCGTTCAGACCACTCAGTACGTTGGCCTGCGCTTCTGGACTCAGCGCCTGAGCCAAAGGCAAGTCCGTAGTTTTGAGGGGCATCTGATAAGGCTACGAGCCAATAGATGACGCAAGATGAGGAATGTTGGAGAAGCATGGGCATATCCGCCTATTCGGTCGCTTTCGGTTCGTCGGGCACGGAGTCATCCTCTCGGATCATGAAAAAACTCGCCGAAGCGAGCTGTGAGCTTGAGACGCGGAAGTCAGTAGCCGTCTGAGATGACGTTGTACCGACGCTCCTGATGATCCTCATCGGTGTACGGATCGCGCTCTGCAATCCATGATCCGAAGTTGCCCTGAGCATCAAGACGAAACATTCCAAGCTGTTCAACCGAATCAGTCACCACGATCGACACTGCGACAGAAAGCGAGCTGAATTCTGAAGAGGTGACCTTGCTTTCCTCATGGAGGTCGGCATGCCAGAGAACAACCGTCTTGTTGATATCGCCGCTCATGCCTCAGCCTACCCCTACCGTGTCAACCACTGGTTGACATTTGGCAGCCCTCCCAGGTGTCGACCCTGGCGTGCCCCAAGCCATCCAGAAAATGGCAACTTTTTCTCGCTCTCAAACTGCTCGACGTGTTCCTACCCTCTCCACCCACGGGGGCGGACACTTTTTTACGCCCTTACACTGAAATTATGGCCCTCCGACCCCTCGCTCCCCTCGTCCCGCTGGACCGTGGCCATACCGTCACCTGAATGCTGATCACCGGTGAAGTGCAGATCCTGGCCACAGTGCTCATGCTCTGGCCGCTGATAAGCACAGCTGCCTCGCCCCTGATCCCAGGGCTCTTCCTCGTCCTGGCAGCGACCTGGGCGCTGCAGACCCGGTCGTTTTACTTGGGGCTTCGCAAGCGGGTCGAGGCGTTGCGCCCAGTGTCCTGGGCCGACATGAAGGGCAAAGGGATTTCCATTGAGGAGTTCTTTCAGGGGTTCGTTACCCATGGCTATGCGGTGCTGGTTTACGTGATCTTGTTACCCCCGATTCCAACAATCCTGATTCCGCCCTGGTGGCTCAGCGCCAATCCCGAAGCGCGTGGGGCGTCGCCAGCCTTCGCCCTTTGGGTGGTGGTGGTCGGCCTGGTTACGCTCCTCGGTGGTGGCCTCCGGATGCGGGAACTGGGCGGGTGCCGGCCCGGCAGCCGTGCGGGCCTCGCCCGGGAGCCCACGGTGCTGCTGTGGCCGCTGCTGGCACCCTCAGCCGCCTTTCTCTCAGTCACGTTTATGGCCTCGCTGTTCTCTCGGATTCCTGAACCGCCTCCGATGTGGCTGGGCCTCTTGGCCAGTTCGACTGGACTGATCGCCGGCCTGGTCGGGGTTGCCCTCACGCTGCGGCTGATTGCTTGGACCTCTGGGCTCGATAAGGACGTCTGAGCCCGTCGAATTTCCAGATGACGTGCAGTTTTGGAGACCGGGCCGCTCGCCGGAGCGAGAGCTGTACTGGTGCCCGAAGGCATGAAAAAGCCCCAGGATCGCTGGGGCTACCTTCCCGGCATCACATGGCCGGTTGAATTGTCGGACTCACGTACCCTACAGGGTCTGATGGCCTCCTGTCCATTGGGTTAAACCGCATAAAAAAGCGCCGCCGTTTTCGTTGAACGTGCGGTTACCTCCTACAGGTATAGAAAAATCTCTGGAGCGGGCTGGATGCTCCGTCAACGCGCCAACGATTACGCGCACATAACGGGCGGACGTGTAGAGTTCAACGTGTGGAAAAAATGCTGGAGATCGAATATGGTGGCAAGCTCGTCACGATTTTTAAGGTCGTGACGCAGATTCCAACGATCTCCGGTGCCTATGAGGTGGAAGAGCACTTCGGCCGCGTGGAGCCGTCCCGGAGGAGTGCAAGCGATATCCGGGGCGGGGTCCTGAGTGCTGAGGAGCTGCTTCAACGGTTGAAAGCCGGTATCGAGGCTGGACACTTCTGAGGCATGAAAAAGCTCCCAGGGCAAGAAGCCGGGGGCTATATTCCGCCAACACACGGGCGGTTGTTTATGTATGACTCCTTGAGTTTAGCCAGGGAGCCTTACCCGAATGTCACACGAAAAAGCGTTCACCGTTTTAGGTGGGGGCTTGAAGTCTTTGCTCTCGGTACACTTCTGAACTGTTTTATAGTGGCGGCTCTGAACGCAGAAACGCAACGACCTCAACTAGGTTCACCAACTCGAGGGCACAGTTCCGCAGGTCGCCACTCCGGCGGGGAGCAAGCTGGACACCTCGGCTTTGATTGTGGAACTCGAAGATGGTGGGCATCCGGTTGCTGGTCAGATAGCTCGACCATGCCAACGCGAGTGCCGGCCGGCTGACGTAGGCATTCATGACAAGGCGGGTCAGCTTGTCGACTGCCGAGGCGGCTTGGGCATTCGTCGCCACGATTCGCTCTCTTAGTGTCTCCGACCTTCCGCATGGAGGTATAGGTATACCCCCAGGCGGTCAGCAGGGCGTCGTACTCAGCGCGGTATAGATCCAGGGTGTGTTTCTCGATCTGGAGCACGCTCAACTCAGGCACGAGAACGGTCAGGCGTTGCGGTCCGCTCCTGCGGCCAGTCATCTCCACGTCGCTGCTGTGAGTCGGCAGCAGGGTGGAGCGGATGGAGACCGCCTCCCAGCTGCGGTCACCGTCGTTCAGGCTCCAGAGCGCCTCGCAGACCGCCTCGGCCCGCCAACGGATCAGGTTCCGGTCGCACTCCTGCTGTTGTGCTTCGGACTTCGGCAGGCGCTGGCTTTCTGCTCGCACGCGCTGCTCTGCCAGCCGGACAGTCTGAGCAGGCGGACTGTTCTTGGCTTCGAACCGCTGTGCCCGGCCTGCCGCGTCGAGTTTCCTGCCTTCCCGCTGCTGCTGTTCATGCAAGCTCCCCAGGTGGCGCATGACTTCACGCCAGGTGTCCCAGTCACCAGAGGTACGTGCTTCCCAGGCGATCTGGCACCGGGCGGCCGTGATGCCCTTGAGGCTTGGGGCGGCGTTGGTGCGGACCATGAGGGCACGGACACGCTGAGTGACGCTGTCAGAGGAAGAAGGCCGGGAGCGTGGCATGGTCATGGTTCGGGCCTCCGGAGTAAGGGTGAAGCTCAACGGTTGATTCCCATGTTTGGATGCGCAAAATCTTCATAAACCTCCAGTACGGTTGCGGGATGTTCTGGGAGAACGCGCTCGGTCCTCGACACAGGCGCCTGAAAGACACCCTGGAGGAACAGCGCTGCATCTTTGTCTGGAGTGACCAACGACACTTCACCACCAGTGCTGAACCGTTGAAAACCACTGAGAGTTGGCTGGAAGTCTGGCTGGGTGACCGGTTGCTGTGTAAGGCGGGACCAGTTGCGCCGCACGCTTCCGGGCTGGATGTCAGCACGTGTGCTGAGCCGCTGATCTGTTTGGCAAGCAAGCTGCTCAGGCCGCGCTGAGCTTTGGCTCTGTCTGTTCATCCCTTCCCTCCCGGCCGATCACGTCCGGCATCTCGTCGCGTCTCAGATCGTTCTGGCTACCCTTCCGCACGTCGTTTGGCAGTTGGGGCTGAACGATGAACCTTTTGGGACGATGCAACTTGAGGAGCTCGTTGAACTTCAATGGGACATTTGGCTGAAGAGTAGAATCTTCTTCATGAAGGCGTGGATGGATTCCCTGACACCAGAGGACAGACACGTGGCTCGAAGAATGCTGGCGCGAGGCTGCAGCCTTCGGTGGCGTGACGAGGTTTCGGGAAGAGAATCGGCAACCCCGCTTGAAACAGACAAATGCTGGCTGGAAATTCGACACGGCGAAGAACTCCTTACCTTTCTGGGACCTTTCCAGTGGCCTTTGCCCGAGGCGTTGATTCGGAGCACAGGGGCATTCATGCTCCGCCAGGTCGAGCAGATCATGAGCACACGAAGGAGTTAACAAGCGCAGCTGCGCTTCATTCCGGGTGCGTTTCTTGGCAAGGTGTTCGCGGGTGGCGGCCAGGGCCTCGGCGACGGTGGTGGAGTTGTCCAGCGTCACAGCCTCCTGAGGAAGCAGGACTGGGCGACGAGCGTCCGTGGTGAACGCGGTACCGGGGAGCAGCTGTACGAAGGCGGGCTGCAGGAGATCGACGAATTTCTGGTTCAGCTGCGTACCAGGCCAGGTGCCGCCCGTCGGGACGGGGAAGCCGAAGTCCGTGCAGAACACCATGGCGACGCCGCTCAGGACCTTGAAGGGCGGCGCGACGTTGGAGACTTCAAGGACCTTGTTGTGGACTCTCATCTCACTTGCCTGTTGTCAGGTTGTGGTTCACTAGAAGGGTGATCAGGATAGAGGGAGATATCTGCTGCTGCCAGAGAACGTAACTTCCCGGTAACACGAAATGAAGGTTGTGCCATGAGATTTACTTTTTACAAAAGTTGATAAATAGAGCATAGTGGTAGTTATGGAAATTTTAATTTGTGAACATAAATGACGCTGACAGAATTGAACTTCCGGCCAGATGAAATTCAGGGCCTCTATTTGGTTCATTTGCAACAGATGTATTCGGGAGAAGAACAACTGCTGCATGCTCTGCCAGGGCTGGTGGAGCAGATTTCTCTGCCCTGGATCAAGGCACAGCTACTGGAAGAGGTGGCGAATACCCCAGCCCACCTGGAACTGTTGAAAAAGGTCTTCACCAATTTGGGTGAGCGCCCGGTAGGACCCGTATGCAAACCGATCGAGGTAATGATCGAGCTGAGTCAGAAGCTGGCCATCCAACATCGCTTTGGACCTTGGCGTGATCTGCTGTTGACTGCAGCGGTGCTTGAGATCAAACACATGGGCATCAGCAAATATGTGATGGCCGCAACCTTCGCTCGCGCGCTGGAAATTCCACAGCAGGTGGACGCTTTCATGAAGATCACGAGGGAAGAGGCGGTGATCGACCACCGGCTGAGAATCTCGCTGAGGGATCTTGGCGTCGATCTTCCTGAGAGTTGTTGCGCTGCTGTCGGTCGTCGATGTCATGACCGTTCCAGGTAGTCCGAGATGATAGCGACCGCTTCGCGCCAGCCCCCTCGGCCACCACACGTCTCGGCGTACTGGCGGGCCTGCTGAGCGTGCACGCGGGCCTCCCGGGCGGCTTCTCGAAGTTGGAGTCGTGGGCGGCGTTCAAGGGGCATCGGTCAGGCCTCCAGTTCGAGGGTGAGGGTCAACGTTGGACCTCAAGTGCTGGTATGGCGGGTGTGAAGCCCCGCTCTCTACTTGCCGCACGGAACCTCAGGCAAGGCAAGCGTTTAAGGGTCACAGGACTCCTACGCTCCTTGCATGAATTGGCGAGAGGATCTGGACCCAGACGCTCAGGAGAGAATCAGAGGGCTGGAAGCGTCTGGCTGCGAATTCTTTTGGCGGGAGAGTTTTGAGAGCCTGGCTCAACAGTCCCCACTGTCGGAAGATCCTCATATCTTCGAAATCTGGCGTTCTGGTCGACTGCTGGATTACATTCACCCCATTCAGCATCCATTCGACTTGCTCAGCCTCATCAATTTGGAAGGATTCATTTTGCATGAGTGGAAAAGACACTTCTTCATGCATTGACCTTACTGGGCGGCGTGTTTTTATCCTCTCTTCCCTCCTGGTCGAATCACGTCCGGCATCTCGTCGCGTCTCAGATCGTTCTCTCGGCCGCGGCGGTGGTCGTTCAGGCCCAGGTGTCGCAGGTAGAACGGGGCTGACACGGGCAGGCAGCCGTACTGTTCCCGGATCAGGGCCGCGTACTGGCGCTCGGCTTCGAGCGGATCGGTATCCTCTTCGATCTGGCTGGCCTGACTCACCCGTGCCAGGGCCTCTGTAGTGCGCTGCTTCTGATCCCGGACGGCCTGCCGCTGCTGGA
>Ga0160427_10001493_pt1 | contig 14309 bp, 12 predicted proteins | sample SolpanmetagenomL_FD_108194 | JGI IMG/M metagenome (GOLD analysis project Ga0160427, IMG submission 108194) | Solar panel surface microbial communities from Lawrence Berkeley National Laboratory, California, USA - L | ecosystem: Engineered > Built environment > Solar panel > Unclassified ...
TTGAGAGCACCTGGGAGTATTGCTGAAGTAACCGCACTGGCTGCGATGGAGCCAATGATTTGTGCTACGAAACAGGCGATAGCACGGACGCCCTTGATGGCTCCAATTAGATAGAGTGCCAGAGTGACCTGTAGAAAAGAAAGTCAACACTGACGAGAAGAATACAGAGTGCAAATCGACTTACCACTGGGTTGAAAAGACCACCACTGATCCTGAAAAATATCCATACATTTATCGTAAGCGAGAAGCCGAAAGACAAGGCAATGTATTGTAAAGTAGTAGCATTGGGTGCCTGGGATAACGTATTATTCGCATTCTCTGCATTTCCAGTGGTAGCTTCAGCGGCCTGGTTCGCTACTTGTGTTCCAACAAAAGCGAAGAAGAGGAACATGAAAGTGCCGCTGAGCTCGGCGATGAAAGCAATGGCCTCATTTCTGTAGAAATTGGGAACTCCGACTTTGGAGAGGTTGGCCTGTCGTCGATGGCCATGGGAGAAATGAGGCCGATGGTGATGGTAGTGCGACCGGTCTTGAGGCTGAGATTGTCGAGTAGAAGTAGCATGACGTAAACTCCTCGAGTGGAGGGGCAGCACGGGTTCGTTGTCGCGAGCCATCTTCTACTTTCGAAGAAGAACAAAGGGACCCAAAAAGCCAAAGAGAATTACTAGTAGCGTCCTGAAGAAAACGGGTTTGGCCAGGATGAAGAAGAGAGTATATAGAAGAGCTGCTCCTCCACGTCACATATGCAGTACGGTAGGGTGGGGATTCATGGATTACTTTTCTCGTTTCTTACCAAATCGCATGACGAATTGGCGTAGATTGAGAGCCGCGCACAGCACAAGACCGAACGGGCGAAGGGCGTGAGTTTATGTCATTGAATTCTGAATTCCTAGCCCTGCAGATAGCCGTCCGCAGTCTTGCACTTCCGAAAGTTTATATTGCAGATTTATCCACCACCTCCATCGCCTATTGTTGTGCGAAGCTTCGCACAAGAGCCGGCTAGACGACATGCTTCGAGGGTGGCCACATGGTTTCGAGTCGATACGAGACTCGTATACTCGATGTAAACGCTTGTAGATCAATTTTGTGGCCCATCATCTTGCATAAAAGTTCATTGCCCGTACGCACGACTAGGCTGTGCTTCTTATCTTGCACACGCAATGCCTCAGGTTTTCACTGATCAGTAGTGTGCATGATATCCACCTCCTAGCATCATCATCTTTCTACATTCTTCGTCAATCGCACCCTTCTGTCACCGACAGTCGCGAGTGCGAGGACACCGAGAATGAAAGCACATAATCAAGCTTGCGGACGCAATCATATCTTGCTGAGCCACATCCATTCAGCCGGTGGCAACAAAAGTGATGCTTTCGCCTTTGCCAACGGGTTTGAAAGGTTGCAAACGACAAGAACAAGTCAAAGACTGCAGGAAAAACCTCAACATCAGCACATCTTACATATCTGCTTATTCAGTTGCCTACTTGTGATCGAGCACCATCTCTGCCATCATGGTTCTTTGTTGCTCTCTCCTTAGCGCTGCTTCATCCTCATTGTAAGACCTTGTTTCCTCAGAGTGTGCCTAACAGAGGGGGATTTACCTGTGATAATCTTGTCTAGAAAACCGGTGGAATCAGTAGTTAGTTATTTAAGAATCCTCTAGACGGCTCCTTAGGAGGTAGAGACATAGAAGGGTATACTAATAAGTAAGAATATATACAGCACTCCACACGGCCTAGTAAGACAGTAGAGCTGGTAGTGGTACAGCTCTTCCCCTTTGTTAAGCTCTCCCTAAGGTTGTTCTAGACGTCTCTCTCGCCCTCGTACTAGATAAAGCTATCTCGCTCTAGGAAGACGGATACCAAAATCTAATCGTCTAGTGAATAACAGTTAGATACACTGATGTAACTATACTAGTAATAGCTACTACGCTACTTTCATTTAAAGAGGGGCAAAGAGTAATGCAAAACAGAGCGATAAGCTGAAAATCGAATGAAGTAACAGGAATGTTGATAATGAGTAGATTCTGAAATGCCGCTTTCTAAAGGTACAAAGAATAATTCAAGACAAAATGCTGCCTTTCAAAAGCCCCTCCATTTCACCTTTTCAACCCTCCTCCTCGCCTATCGTATCACCAACTTCCACAAACATCATCTCAAAGTCTATTCTAATCCACCTTTTCCTCAACCTTGAAAACTCGTTCTCAAACCTTTACAAGCACATCCTTAACCCACCTAAGTCGACCAACCCCAAGAGTAGGAGTACGCAGAGCTCGACTGAGCAAAAGGAGGTCCGGTGGGAGTAGTGAATCGTCCACAGTAGAAGTAACAACTACCCGGCACATACACCATACCGAAACTTGGGTCATCAGGAGTCAACTTAGTAGCAAAAGCAGCACACTGCGAAGCCGCGGAGCAGACAGAAGTGGCGCCTGTGATCTGAAGCAGATCGGTGTTGGAGGCGGTTTGTTGGTAGGTTCCGTTGTTGGCGGGCCCGTACCACATGCCGTAGTTGTTACCGCTGTTGACTACAGTGTTGCAGCTGGATGCGTCGAAGTTAGGAGTGCAGGTGCTGAAGCTGGCTGGGGTGGCTGTGGCCTTGCAAGTGGAGGTGCCGCTGGCTGCGGAGGCACAAGAGAGGGTCGTGGCGCAAGGGGCTGCCGAGCTGGGACCGGTTGGTGCGATGGTACATTGGCCACCAATGGCGGATTGGGTAGATGTGACGCGGGCACACTTGCCGGAACTGCAAGTCGCGTAGCCTTCACATTGTGTCTGGATAGCAGCGCCAGTGTTACAGGCGGCACCGAGAGTTGCGGTGGAGGTGGTGTAGGCGCAAGTCGATGTTGCAGCGTTGACGGACTGGCAAGTGGCAGTGCCAGCTTGACAGACAGTGGCGGCAGCTAGACCGGTGGTTGCTGTGTTACATCTAGCGTTGGGCGTGGCTGTGATGGTGCTCTGAGCGCAGGTGGAGGAGCTTGGGGACAAGCTCTGGCAAGAGCCAGCACCAGGGCAAGTAGTAGCGGCAGCAGTTGGTCCAGGGTTGACGTTGCAGTTGTCACCGAAGCCAGTAGCTGCTTGGGTCATTCTTGCACAGGTCTTGACTGTAGGGTTGCAGGTACCGAGATACGATGCGCAAGCAGTAGGCTGGATAGCAGAACCACCTGTGGTACAGGCACCACCAACGGTAGTTTGTGTAGCAGTAACGTAAGCACAAGTAGCGCCCGCGAAGAATGTTGAGCAGGTAGCAGTGGCAGTGTTGCAAGCTTGAACAGTGTTGCTGACAGTGTTACCACATGCGGAGTTGATGCCAACAGTGGACGAGGGGAAACCGCAAGTGCTTGTCCCACTTGCGCCAGCGTAACAGGTCGTTGAAGTGCCACACACGGTAGCTGTAGGACTTGCTGCAGGTGCACACTGGCTGTTGAGACTGGCAGTGGTAGTGGGAGGGGCTCCGCAAGTACTCGTTGTGCCTGAGACACTGTTGCAAACATAAGATCCTCCACAGACCGTAGCAGTCGGGGTACCGGTCGGCTGGCACCGTGCATTAATGCCACTGCCAATCACAGTGACGGTGGGTGTTACACAGACGGAAGTTTGGGCGCCAGAAACACTCGAGCAGGAAGCTGTGGCACCACAGACTGTAGCGGGAGCCCCAGAAGGAGCACACTGGTTGCCCATAGAGGCAGTGACTGTAGGCTGCGCAGTTGGGCCGCAAGTGGAAGTTGTTGCGCCAGAAACACTCGCGCAGGTGGCGGTGGAACCACAGACGGTAGCAGGAGTCCCAGATGGAGCACACTGGCTGGCCATGGAAGCAGTCGTTGTGGGCGCGACGGTTGGGGCACAAGCGCTCGTTGTGCCGAAAACACTACTGCAGTATTGAGAAGTTGGGCAGACTGTAGCAGTGGCGCTGTCAGTAGGCTGGCAAGCTCCACCGTTGGAGGTTGCAGTAATAGTAGGCTTAACGCAAAGAGAAGTCTGTGCACCTGCAACACTCGAGCAAGATTGAGTGTTCTGGCAGACAGTGGCTGGAGTCGCGTTTGGAGCACACTGTCCGTTCATGGTAGCAGTGCTAACAGACCCTGTTGCAGGTCCACATGTAGAAACGGTACCAGTGTAGGAGGAACAGCCCTGACCAGCACCGCAAACAGTGGCGACGGTGCTACTGGGCTGAGGCTGACACACAGCGGCGGAGCCAGAAGAACTCTGAGTTGTAGTCTGGTATGCACATGTTGATCCACCCATGCCAGCATTCTGGCAGGTAGCGAAAGATTGACAGGCCTGACCAGGTTGACCACAGGAGAAACCAACAGCTACGGTCTGGACGGCAGCAGCAGTGGTGGTAACTTGACAGGTGGAACCACCGTTGGCTGCACCAGTACAGGCAGCGTTGGAGGAACATGCGGTTCCTTCGGCAGGTGCGCAAGACGAGGATGCGGCGGCAGTAATGGTCGATGTGACTGAGCAAGAGGCAGCATTGCCAGATGTCATACAAGCCGCAACCTGGCTAGAGCAAACAGTGCCCTGTGCAGGAGCGCATGTCGCGGAGGCAGAAGCAGTTGAGGTGGAGGTCAAAGAGCAGACGCTGTTGGTGCCGCTGACAGAAGAACAAGTTGCCAGATTGTTGCAGAAAGTGCCGGACATGGTATTGCAAGCCCTGCCGACTGATGCAGTAGTCATACCGGTGGGGCCAGTCGTAACACTCGACGACGATGATGAGGATGAGGCAGTCGCAGAGCCCGAAGCAGACGACGAAGATCCAGATGATCCAACGAGCTGACCGTTGTTGTTAAATGGACTCTGAGTACCAGGCAAAGCATAAGTGGTCATCTCTTGGTTACCACCGCACTGCTCTTGGACATTGCCGGGACAAGTAAGAATGGGGTTTTGAGGAGTACCGATTGACTGAGTGGAGCCTGTAGAGAAGCTGTTACCGCAATAACATGTGTTCTGGCCCTCAACACCAAAGAAGGTGGAAGAAGTTTGGGTACAGAAAGTGGCACACTCCTCGAGGGTCATCATGTTGTCGGTCGTGGTGGAAGTGATGAGTGCCTTTTGAGTACCCTGGTTGTTCAAGCTGGGCTCGTTGACAACACCAAGGTAGTTATATTGTTGACCATTGGTGGCGAAAACTGAGGCAGGAGAGACAGCACCACTGACGAGACGAGCACCGGAAACAGCTGAGTTGCTGGTGGGTGCCATGATGACATTCTTGAGGTAACAGTTGTTTCCAACGTAGGAAACATCGACACAGCCAGGATAGGTTGCGCAGTAGTTCAGACAGGCACCCAAGCTGTTTTGTTGAAGAGCATAGAGGTCACCACCTTGGCGATCAACGCCACACTCAACGATAAACTGTTGACCAGCTGAAGAGTAGGTAGTACCATTCGCAGTGGGACAAGATATGCCTGTCGTTGTGGGAGCCGATCCAGATCCGCTGCCAGTACCAGTGCCAGCACCAGAGCTGGTGGCAGAAGGAGCGGCGGAACAGGCTGAAGGTGCAACGAACTGAGGCACTGTTGCGTTCGTGTTCTTGTACAAAGAAAGATGTCCAGGTCCACCACAGGTCTCGTCGGGGTTGCCGACACAGACACTGCTACATTTGCCACAGGCTTCGAGTTGGGTACGTGGGTCTACAGTATTACCACAGTAACATTCTTCAGAATATTCGACACCAAAGTATTGATAACCAGCACAGTATGTAGCGCAGTATTCGACAGTCATGCCACTATTTGCTGTACCATCAGAAGACAAAGCTCTGGCGCTTGTGTTTGCGTTCGGAACGTAGAAGGGCTCAACCAAGCAGTTGACGTAGTTCCAGCCGGTAAGAGGTGTCGAGACTGTGTTGTTGGGTGTGTACGAAGCTGGAAGATTGGGCGCAGCCGCTCCAGAAGCCCTGCTTACTGTTAGTCACTGCTAACCGACTATACAGCGCAATAACCATACTGGTAGAGGTTCATGCGGCCTGAGCCTCCACACTGCTCTGAGGAGGATCCAGCACAAGGGGCTTGACATCCATTGGTGTTATCCAAAGTAGTACCCTCGTGGATTTTGTTACCACAGTAGCACTCAGAACCGCTTTACAATACTGTCAGTCTCACATTTCAGTTAGATTTGATACTACATGATACTTACTATTCGACACCGAAATAGCTGAAACCTTGGCAGAAACTCGCACATATCTCGACAGTCATGTTTCCCAGCAGAGTCTCTGACGAACCGTGAAGAGCTCGAATGTTCTGAAGACCATTGTAGAACGGCTCGACAGCACAAGTGGCGTAGTTGAAGCCACCGGCTGAGGGGACAACTTGCTGTGCAGCAGCAGCAGCTACAAAGCCCGCTACCAGAGCGGAGCTTCTCATAGCAGAGTGCATGTTGGTGACTTAGATCAGTCTAGGTAACGCAGTCTCGCGTAGAGTTTTAACGAGTGTTGGAGAAGAGTCAACCGGGCACAGCCTGGAAGACGGGGATGATGGAGATAAGGAGCTGAAGAGCGAAGGTGAGCACGACTATCAGAAGTCGAGAAACAGAGCGGACGTAGTCAATCAATATAAAGTCAACTGCAAGATCGGCGAAACTCAAAAATACGCAGTCGTGCAATCTAGGCAAAGCCATGGGCGGTAATCAAGGTGATGGATCAGGCCAACATGAGCCGTATGGGAATAGACAACGACCAGAGCGTGCTAATATACGAAGCACGATCTTCAGGTTTTCAATCTCGAAGCGCTTGTACGATTCACAAAATCTTGAGAACATACTCTGGACTCTGTCGTAATCGACTTACCATTGGTCTGTGGTGTTACCTGTGCCGCTGGACAGGTGGAGCGACTTCACTAAAGTGAACCCGCCGACAGGTGAGAGCTTGGTCTTGTCCGTGGTGTTGCGATGCCAACAAAGGCACCCCTATGCACGCCAAATGACGGACGTTGAAGATAAACCGTCGGTCTCTCAAGATCACGAACACGAGATGGGCCAGTCGTCAGTAGTGCTCGGACCCTACCTTTTGTTTGTCCAGTCAGCAACGGCAGGGGGAAGTGAAAGGAGATTTACCTAGGAAATCCTCCGAGGAAATAAAGCACACTGATGCACCGTCAAGACGTCTGTCGTTGCACAATTCCTACTGCAAGCTCGTAGCTGCATAAGACTCGCAAGACTGGTGGGCGCACTTCATCCTTTCTTTCATGACCTACCCCTTGATGGGAATTCATTATGGAAGACGTGGAACGTGTAAAAACTTTCCAATGGACTCTGATCAGCATTGACATCTCAAAGTAAACGCTTGGCCTGTGGTCAACAATGGATGATTATCCGTAATCACTTGACCTACGACCTTCGCCACCTCGAGTTATGGTCTGTAGTCGACCTGGTTGTGGGGTGTGGGGTGTGATGCGGAATGTTGAACAGTCTCTTGCTCCACCAGTGCTCGCTCCTCGTCGGACAGCCATCACCATATCGCAGCATACAAGTCAGTGAGCGCGTCGAGATTGGTATAGGCTCCTTCTGCCTGTGGGTGGCGCTCCATCTCCATGTTGTAGTGGTTTTGTTTTAGGTAGGTAGGCTCTAGGTTGTTTTACGGAACATTCCGCAGTGTTGTTTGATTGTCGGTTTCAAGCTCCAGAAAAAGAGCCGGGCTATATACAATCAATATCTGATGCATGTTTTCGTATGTGGTGTGTGTTAGACCCCGGCGAGAGATGCAAGGATAAGGAGGAACTTATAAGAGCTCAGCGTGTGCCCTTTTCTTTCCCGGGCAGGTTGTTTTCATTGCGAATGCCTAAACCTACCCTGCCGGACATGCCCAAGAGGCGTAAGGTATTGTTTCGCCACCGAGCGCCAGCCGCTCTACCTAGCGACTCATCGTCGTGTCGTCTAACATCCCACTAATCATCACTCAAAGACTACTGTGATCTATCATGTCGATAGCTGACCGAAAGGCGGCATTGAACTTGCAACACGTAGGAAAGAATGATGTCCGTGATAATGGGCTGAAAAGGCCAGCAGACTGTGTGCCGGAGAAAGTGACAGGCAATGAAGCTTCAGTCGCTGTCTCTCGTGCTCCACCTCCGTTGCCGTCGAGAACCAGTTCATCAGTGGTTGCAGTAACATCGAAACCGCCCGTGCTACCTCCTCGTCAGCCATCACATACTACATCGTCTAGTCCCTCAACGGCCAACCTTCCAAGTAGAGCAGTACCCCAATCAGGTTTTCGGAATACTCGACCTGTGGGTGATGCACAAGATGCGTCTAGTTCCAGAGGCTTCCCCATGCCAGACAAGACTGGAACTATGGCCACGAATATGTTCAGCGCTGCAGCCATAACACATGCCGGCACGATACATAATCCTCTCAGTAGAGGATCAAACGCCCCACCCACACAGAGTCCTAGCACTCTGAATACGATGAGGAGTGTGTCTTCAGCTTCGCAACAAATAATCGGCCGTGACAATACACGAAAACTTGCTACAGGTGCTATGAATGCAGCAACGACAAATAATGGCACAGCTACAAGTCGTATGTTCGATAGAGCCGCTGGCCAGTTCGAAGGTGGTTCCAACACTTTGAACAACTTTAGAAATGCTTCAGCAGCGACAGAGCGAACGATCGGTAAGGATAATGCACAAAAGCTGAGAGGACATATGATTGAGGCGGCACTGGACGCGAATGCAGCACCAGACGCTAATAGGCCACCCTTGCCACCGACAAGGTCGTCGCCAGCAGTAGATTCCTCTTCACCCAGACCTCCACTTCCAATGAGGCCACCCCTACCACCAAAGCCAAGGACAAGTGCCAATCCTGCGCCTATTCAACAGAACAGCTACGTGCAATTAAATGCAAGTGCCAATCTTACTCCTAACCAACAGAGCGGCTACGTGCCAGTGCGCAGATCAGCACTAGATATGGGCTTCAACAACAAAGCGGTGGCGCCGACACAAACGACCACAAGTGACAACATAGGTATCAAAACCTTGAAAGGTGCATTCAAAAAGTTTGGCGGATCCACACCCGCTGCACAGCCAGCGCCTTCATTCAATCTTGCCACGAAACCAAAATTTGGCCAACAAGGTGCTCCTGCACGACAGCCCTTGAGTTATGGACGACGAATTATGCCTGCTGCTGCAGTGCCAGCACAACTGCGGTATTCCTTGCCTCCACTTGAGAATGGTCGAGACTGCTTATTGTGTCGTGACTTCTCTGCAGAAGATACACATGCGTCCCATTTTCCGCGCCAGACTGTTTCGTCGCTCGAACAGCTCGCTCACGATCTGACATCACCTTTCGAAAGTCTCACTTCAAAGGCAAGGGTTTTATTTACCTGGTGCCACTACAACATCAGTTACAATGCCGAAGCCTTCTTTAGTGGTAACGTCAAATCGGCGACGCCTTCGTCAACCTTGAGCACTGGACTCGCAGTCTGCGGAGGTTATGCTGGATTGTTTTCCAACTTAGCACTTCATGCAGGCCTTGAGTGCGTTACGGTTAGTGGTCATGGCAAAGGATTTGGTCATGAACCTCTCAAACCAGGTCAAGCAGTTCCTGCCTTCAAGTCGAGTCATGCTTGGAATGCTTGCAAGATTGATGACGCCGATGGTGGTTGGAAGCTGATTGACTCGTGCTGGGGTGCCGGCCATATTAATGGTCAACATCAGTACGTGGCTCAGTTGGATGCAGTACACTTCACAGCAAGCAATGAAGCTTTTGGACTACGTCATTACCCTGAAGACCAGAGTCAATTCTACTTACTAGACCCAACTGCGGGAGGGCCGCCACGCCCTCCTTCGTATGAGGAGTACTTCAGTGCGTCATCAGGAAATAACATGAAATCAGCAGATGCTGCTAAGAACGGCTTCGGAATGGCATCCTGCTTTTTTCCGCCAGATGGTCATATCGATCTCACAATAGCATCTGCACAAGCACCAAAGGTAAGATTCGAAATACATAAAATCTGTCGTCATTGGGACAAGATATGGCTACGGGGCAAGCGACAGCGTCCTTTTGTGATGCGTTATGGCATTGATAAAGAAACAAAGTGCCTACCGTTTGTGCCAATTTCTGGGGGGTCAAGTTGGTTCGTGGTTGTGGATATTGACGATGTGCGCCGTCGATGTAAGCTTGGCGACCTGATATATTGCGTGGCTACGGACACATTCGACGGAAAGGATGCTGCTGGCCTCAGTGCAACGCAGGTCGTGGAAGGTGTTGGACGAGTCTCGATGAGCTGGCAAGTAATAACCGTCTGGACAATAACTTCACTATAATGTTATTGGTCTTGATTCAAATTGTAGACGTGGTGCAAGGCTGTACTGCTCTTTTTAGTACTGGACGGCACAACAAACCCATTTCTTGTTACTGAATAAACCAGAACAGCGCCTCGACAAAATGAATCTGACAAGCTTCACCACATTGTATGCAACAACTCAACCGTCGTAGGAGCTGGCCGACAATCTAACGTTCACCTTGCCTTCTCCATAATCGATCATGCTTATGCAGAGAGCGTCAGGAGATTGGTAAATACATGGTCATCATTACACGACTTATCACCAAGGACGGGAAAAATTACCACCTCAGTGCTCACAGCAGTTGACTGCGTGTGCTACAGTAACACAGCTTGCTTTTGTCACCAATGACCTATAGGGCTTCACCTGTAATTGCTAGAAGGTGGACGAGGGGAGTTGAGGAAATGAGGGAGAGAGTGGAGAGGTTAGAGTAGGTTGGGCACCATGGGATTGGACGAAGGCTCTACTGGAAGCTGAGTATGGTGGGTAGGTGCTTGAGCATTATTTGTAGATAGAGAGTGAGCTTGTTGAACACCGTGTTTATCAAGGACTCCTTCCTCATGAGCCTACTATGCCACCGGTTAGCACCTGGTAGTAATGAGTAGAATCTGCCTTCATTGTGCTTACACGGTGTATGATTACAAATCAAATACCTTCGGTACACAGAAGAGAATGCCCAAGTAGAAGCGAAGCAGTCTATATTCTTCACTAGCCTATGAGGACTTCTCTGATCTTAGAGACTGTATGTCGCTTTTGGTGACTACCTAATCTGTCACACCATCCCAAAGTCCAATTGATGTGCTGTCAACGAAGAGCTGGGTCTGCTTGGTCGTACAGGGAAGGACTTTTGAAGCCTCACTTTGGTCTTGTTGTTCCGCTCATCATTATCGAACGGCACTAGCTTCTTCAATATCTGGTATTGTTGCAATGCGCTCCACCCTAAGAGCCCAAGGAGAGGCGAACACTCATGCACCGCCTGACTCTTCACTATCCAATGATGCATCTCTTGAAACTAATACTGCTACCAAGGCGCCTACAGTGGTTACATTCCAACCAGGCGACCCAGAGAATCCTCGTAATTGGCCACGATGGAAGAAGTGGGCAACCATTGGATCAATCATCCTTATAGATTTGACTGTCAGCTTTGGTGCGAGTGGCTTTTCACCTGCGGTGACCAACTTCGAAAAAGATATGCATGTGTCGTCCGTAGTCGCTACCTTGGGCTTGAGTATCTTTGTTGCTGGGTTGGCTTGGGGACCAGTATGTACTAGTTGATGGCACTGGTATTCGACATTGAGCTGGCTATACTAATCTATACTGTTCAAGATGACGCTGGCACCATTAAGTGAAGTAGGTCTACTATCTTTTGCCTATAATACACGTCCCAAAACTCAAGTCCATCAACATACTCACATATCATACGCAGTACTTCGGTCGTTCGCCAATCTACATAGTCTCCTACTTCATCTACCTCATGTTCCTCCTCGGGACAGCCCTTGTCCCAAATCTAGGTGGCTTCCTCGTCATGCGCCTGCTCTCTGGCCTCTTCAGCTCCGTAACAGTGGCAAATTTTGGTGGCACAATCGCCGACCTCTACCCTTCTCATACCACAGGTCCCGCTATGTCGTTGTTTCTGTGGGCCGCGACCTGCGGATCACCCATGGGCTACTTCTTGTTTGCTTTTGTGGCGCAATATCGGGGGTGGAGAGATGTGCTATGGGCCATTATGGGGGTGAGCTCAGGTTTATGGGTATTGATGACGGTAGTGCTGTTGGTTTGTGGAGAGACGAGACATAGTGTGCTGCTTATGAAGAAGGCTGAGCGGGAGAGGAAGAGAACAGGAAGAGATGATCTCGAAGTGCCGAAGGATATGAAGCAGAGAGGGGTGAAACAGTTGTTCAGCGTCGCGCTGACCAGGCCTTTCAGGTTCTTAGGGACGGAAGCGATCAGTAAGTCTCAGATCTTTCTCAAACCGTGTGAAATGGGTTTGCTCCTGATTAACAACTGTAGTCATATTCGGCGCACTCTACAACGGCTACCTCTACGGCCTCTCATTTCTCTTCAATGGTGCATTTGGCGTTGTATTCGGTCCTACAGGCCATGGCTTTGATACGCTGCAAGTCGGCCTTTGCTTCCTGGGGATAATGACTGGAATCACAATCGGTCCATTGACGAACTTTTGGCAGGAAAAGTACTTCCAAAAGCGACGATCACAGAATGGACGAAAGAATGTTCCGGAGGCAAGAGTACAGCTAGGAAAGGTGGCTGCTATTGGTAAGTATTGTAAGGGCATTCAGTAGCAGGCCATCATGCTGACGCATCTGAACTTCATCGACAGTTTTCCCAGTATCTCTTTTCTGGTTTGCCTGGTATGGTTTCAGTCTTCCCACTTTAATCTGCAAGACGTGGTTGACATCTACTAGGACCACGCTCCATGTTCACCCAGTGGTCCCCATACTTGCATCGGCATTATGGGGCTGGGCGTTCTACACACTCATCCTTATGACATACACATACACAGAGGATTCTTATGGTCAGTTCGCCGCATCCGCTCTCGCCGGCCTAGGTGTGGTAAGGAACATGGCAGGCGCTGGTTTCCCACTGTTTGGAGTACAAAGTAAGTTCTCCGAATAGCCGATCTTCGGCAGTCCTGGCTCAATCGCGTAGGTTAATGCCAATGTTATTAGTGTTTCATAACCTTGGATATCAATGGGCAGCCAGCACGTTAGCCTTCCTAGCGATTGTGCTGGTGCCAATTCCATTTGTTCTTGAGAGGTTTGGACGGAAGCTAAGATTGAGGAGTCCGTGGGCTAGAGAGCACATGGACGATCTGAGCGAGCAAGAAGAGACTAGAAAGAATGGTGAAGACTGAGAATGAGTGAAAACACGTTATGCAAAGAATTACGTAAGCAGAATGCTCGGCGTCAATACATGAACGAGCAGGTTGCACAATCCTTCAATCCTTCAACCCTTCAAGCACAATTAAAACATTGACGCAGTCATGGCCATGGGTCTAGTTGCGACACATACTGTATACAAGTGTGCACATGTTTCGCCTAAAAAACCTTGTCGTCGACCCCACAACGAGACGACTCCGAAATACGAGCTCGGTGATTTCACACATCACACGCTTAGGGCTCGCCAAAGTAGGTACGAGGGCGAAGGCTTTCCTCATAGGTCTCGAGTCGTCCTTCAGTGTAGACCATCTTCTCAGCTCGTTATGCGCCTTGGCGGGCGTCTGTCGCGTAGCATCGAAAGTCACGAAGAATATAACTACACCTCTCCAACTTCCCTTTTCGGCTAGGTAGGACATACCTCGTCCTGGTTACTGTGCAATGATATTGAAAGCTGAAGAACCGAACAAGTCGTCTCTGTAGTCAAGATCACACTTACGAGGGTGAGTCCTTCATAATGAAGTATAAAGTGTAGCTCATAGCGCCGTGATATGCCAAAAAAGCAGAATATTAGTCGGTCGATTTTTCGATATGCGCAGTACTACTCTTCTTTCCTCTGTTTTACTTGGCGCTGCCGTAGTTCACGCAGCACCAAGGTCGTCATGCGTATGTTCCTCGCTGGCAACAACAACTACCACAAGTACAACTACAATCTTTGACAAGACCGTCAACGTCAAGTCGACTACCACTATCCCCACGACCTTGGATGGAACGACCAAGACACAGAAGTTGATCTCAACCGTCGAGGTTGACTATACTACTCTCGTCACACGACCAAGCACCGTGATCACCACTATCACGGTCGCCCCAAGCTCCCTTGCACCACGCAATTCCGAACGGGACGTGGATGTTCTAAATGAAGCCAAAGCCCAATGTGATTGTACCACCACCGTTACCAAGGTCAAGACAGCGCATGGCAAGGTCACAGAGACGGCCGTTGTGACTAAAGTTGACAAAATACCTGGCTCGCAGGTTACTTACACCTCTGTCCGCACCAAGACTGTTTCTTCTGTTGTTGACACAGACGTTGCCTACTCTCCGGTCTACAGCACTTTCTATGTGACCATTCCTGCTTCAAGCTCAACCCAA
>Ga0160427_10001494_pt1 | contig 14302 bp, 16 predicted proteins | sample SolpanmetagenomL_FD_108194 | JGI IMG/M metagenome (GOLD analysis project Ga0160427, IMG submission 108194) | Solar panel surface microbial communities from Lawrence Berkeley National Laboratory, California, USA - L | ecosystem: Engineered > Built environment > Solar panel > Unclassified ...
CGGCCCGCCACAGCCCCGACGCGGCATGGTCCCGCAAGGTGAGCCGCCCGCCGTTGCGGCCCATCGCGGCCGGATCGAGCAGGCAGGCCGTGTCCGGCGGCTGCGCCTCGAGGCCTCGGGTGACCAGCACGGCCACGAGCGGGCGCCGTCCGGCATCGCTGGACCAGGCGGCCAGGCCAGGGCTGTTGGCGCGGAACCGCAGCACCTCGCCCGGCACGGGCGGCCAGGCCGGTGGGTCGTTCGCGCGCGCCTGCTCCTCACGCTCGGACCCGAGCTGGAACAGCAGCAGTACGGCCCGGGCGAGCACCACGATCGGCAGCAGGATCGCCGCCCAGCGCCGGAAGCCCCCCACGTCCCTTTCCTCTGCCTCGTCAACGCGTCCGGAACAGGGGGGGCCAGTCACCGGGTGCCGTGCCGCCGCACTGGTCCTGGTAGTTGAGCGCCTTCAGCCGGAACGCGCCACCACTCCAGACCCAGCTTTCGCTCGATCCGCAATCCGCCAGACCGCGGCCCTTGGACGCGGTGGACAGGGTGCCAGTGGCCGGGTCGAAGCTCGGGTCCACCATGTCCGGTCCGGCCGTCGCATTGCCGGGCATGCCAGGCAGCGGCAGCCTCACCGGCCGGTCCGGGCCGCCGTTCCGCGGCAGCACGGCCATCACGGACGAGCCCTGGTAGGCGGCCATGGTGCAGGGGCGGATCGCCAGGGCATGAACTGCGTCGAGCGCGAACACGGCTGGCGCCTCGCGGCTTTCGCAGGAGTCGAACGCCGGCGAGCGCAGGCGGCCGGCCCGGCGCCCCAGCTCCGTCTTCTCCGGACCGGTCAGCGGGGGCGGCGGGCTCCAGCGCGGTGCTGCCGGCACCGGGACCGCGGGGGGCGCGGCCGCGGGGCCACGGGCCGCCACCAGAGCCGTCGCAGTGCCGGGCCGGCCCTGCACTGCGTCCACCAGCAGCAACGCCGCGGTGAACCCGTCCAGCGGGACCGACCAGTCCGCCCCGTTTGCCGGCGGCGGGTCCAGGGTGATGGCGTGAGCGTCGCGGACGGCAGCGACAAAGGCGTCGACCGCGGCCGGGTCGTTGGTGGCCAGGCCGTCCGTGCCCTTCGACCAGGCCGGGGCGGGAAGCGGCAGGGGCTTGCCGTCCAGGCGCAGGGCGGCGACGTCGAACGCGCTGTCGGCGGACAGGATCAGCTTCGGCCGGGCATCGCCGGCCGGGCGGACCAGGTCGAGCTGGGCCCGGGTCACCTCGTCGAAGCCGCGGGCGACGCAGGCGCGGGTGTTGTCGCAGGCCACCAGCCAGCGGCCGAACTGGCGATAGACCGGGACCGCCGGCGGCGGTGCCGCGGCCGACAGGAGCAGGGCGGCGGCAAGGAGGGGGATGCGGCGCATGGCGGGACGGTCCTCGGTCACGATCGGCATCGTGCCCGGGATGGTCGGGTCGTGCCATTCCGGGTACAGGCACCTATGCTGTCCGGAACGGCGTGGAGACGGAGGTACAAGGTGGCGGACTGGATGCGGCTGGGGCCGGACGAATGCCGCCCGGGCATCCTGATCGAACCTGGCTTCGGCTGCCTGATCCAGGGGCGGCGACAGCGGGATCGTGTGAAGCGCCCCCCCCCCGTCTGGCAAGCTGGGACGGCGAATTGACCGAACCCGGCGCAGAACGGGCGCGCCTTCGCCAAGGTCCGTCGCAACGCGGCGGTGCTCCAGGGACCCGCGCACCGCGCTGCACGGTCCTGGTGGCCGTGATCGGCTTGTTGCTGGTCGGGGCTGCGTTGCCCTTCGTGGCACTCTTCCCGGAACCGCCCGCCTTTGGACGAGCCGCAGCCGGAATTGTCGCAGCGGTCGCCATCCTGGCGGTGATGGGGTCCTGCTTCAGCGGCGGGGACGGGCGCGCGGTGCGGGCCCTGCGCCGCGCGGCGCTGCTGTTGATCACGACCCTGGTGGCTGCCGGCCTGCGAATCGTGCTGGCCCGTGAAGGGTGGGGGACGCCGCCGACGATCGACGTCCTACCCGGTCTGTTGGGCCTGCACGGAGAGGACATCGACGACGCGGTGCTCCACGAAGCCTGGGTGGAGCTTTGGCTGGCCTGTGGCGCGGGCGTCGTCCTGCTGGACTGGGTTCGGCGGAAGGTGGCGGGACGCGGCTGACGGGGTGGGCCATGCTGGTGCCGCCGGCATCAGGGCCGCCACGCGCGCAGGCTCAGCCAGCTGCGTCCCGTGGCTGAAAGATCCTCGATCAACTCTATCGAGGTGCCGTGGGCGGTGGCCCAGCGGTACCTGATCGCGTCCCGGTCGAAGTCACGGGATATGGCGGCGGCGCCCAATCGGGCGTCCAGCCTTGTGGTCAACGCCGCGGCCGTCACCGGGTCCCGCCGCCAGATCCGCATCGAAAGCCAGGAAAACCGGGCCTCGTCGCACGGGGCACCGTCCGGTCGCTCCAGTAGCAGGGAGTGGCCGGAGCCGATCGGGCCCTTCGCGAGAAGGTTGGCTTCGAAGATGGTCGGGCATGTCGCGGCATTGAGGCCTTCCGGCCGCATGTCGGCGTCGATCAGCCGCGCCACCGCCGCTCCCCGCGCATTCGGCAGGTCCGGTCCCGTGACCAGGCTGATGGTGCGCTCCATCCATCGCTCGCCATCCTCCGCATTCGCCAGGCTGGTCGGGCTGGCGTAGCTGCGTACGAACAGCAGCGAGAAGGTGTTGGCGCCGCCGGGCTGCACCCGCTCTGCCAGGTGTGCGAAGATCCCGTCCTGCACCTGCCAGACATAGGTGATTTCGCCGTGCAGGGCGGTGTCGCGGTGGATGTCGGGCGGCCCGAACCGTTCGGTGAACAGGGCGGCCAGGGCGCCGGGCGTGATGCCTTCGGACTGACGCAGCGTCGTGCTCAGCATGCCGAACTGGGCCTGGTCGCAGGGTTCGTCGGCACCCAAGCCCCCCAGCTCCAGTCGCTGGTAGGTCACGAGCGGAGCGGACGGGTCCCGCCTGGACCAGGCCAGCACGCACCCCTCGCCCATCCAGGTGCCGAGGCCGGGGAACAGCGCCAGCGCCGCCGGTCCGCGGGCATTCCACGTGTCAGAAGCTGTCAGCCGGTCGACGAACCCAGTCAGCCAAGCGCTGCCCTCCGCCTCGGACGGCAAGGCCGGCCCGCGCAGAAGCAGGACGCCACCCACGCCCAGCGCGGTCGCGAGAAGCACGGCCACACCAGCTGCCGCACGACGAAGCGGAGCCGTCATCCGGCGTCGAAGCATCGGATCAGCGTCCCGGCACGCTCAAAGCTGCCATTCCTTGTTGGTGATCACTCCATACCACGTCGTTCGCCGTTCCTGAAGCCTGTGTCCATCCGACCACGGATGACGCCTTCAAGCCACCCGGCGCACACGGCAGAATCCTCCCTAGTCCGACCGACACGCATCAGTCTCTTCCCAGAACGGGTTCGGGAAGGTGGCTCGGTGCCACCGGAATCAGCACGGGGGCCCGAGTGGCTCGATCGGTAGCCCCTGGAGGCCGAGACGACGGAACGCCAACTCCATGCGCGCATCCAGGGCCAGGTAGGCGCCCAGCAGCAACGAAGCCTTCCGCCTGACCAGCTCGAAGCGCCTGGCCAGGGCCAGCAACCGCAGCGGATCGCCGAAAGCGGTTTCGGCATAGGTGTTAAAGTCGTTCTCGGCCGAGGTCGCGGCATAGGCGGACAAGAACCCGTCATGCCCATCCGCCGTCCCTGTCCGGCCCAGGGCGACGCCGGCCTGCTCGGTTGCGCGCCAGTCACGCGGCAGCAGGGCGGCCCACCGTGTTCCCAGCCCGGGCACGCGCGAAAGGATGAGCGAGCTGAACTCGTGATGGATGCCGAGCCGGGCCGTCTCGCGGATGCCGGCGGGCCCGACGACCGGGTCGGCCGCCAGGACGATCCAGGCCGGGCCGTAGGTGCCACCGGCCCTGACACCACCGAAGCGCAGCGTGCCGCACAGGAACACGGCCCGGCAGAACCGGGCGTAGAACCCGGCGGGATAGAGCGCCAGCGACTCCGCGATCCCGTCGAGTGCCGGCCGCAGATCCGTCACGGCGGCCGGGGTCATCGCCGCATCGGGGATGGCCGCGTCCGCGAGCCCGAACGGCGGAACGTAGAACCCGGTCGGATCGCCGAAGCCCACCCGCAGGCCATGCGCCCGACCGATCGCCGCAGCCTGTGCGGCGACCGCCTCGGACGGGCTGGCGGCCATGGCGGCCCCCATGCGACCATCCGCCCCCAACACACCCCCCACCAGGGCGGCGCCGAGTTGCCGCCTGGTCAGGCTGGGTGGGACGGTTGCAGCCCCTTGCGCCGGAGATGTCGGAACGACCATGCGCCGCCACCATGCCACGCTGCCCCAGGGCCGGGCACCAGCCGATCGGACGCCGCCAGCCTTACGCCAAGCTGGCGCCGGAGGTCCGGCGATGACGGAGGATCGCGGCTGACTCCTCCCTTCCTGCTCCGGCGTGCCTGCCTGGGCCTGTTCCTGCTGGCCGGGCCGGGCTGCCGAGCCGCCGAGCCCGTCCCGTCCCTACCGGCCGGCACCGGTACGGGGAACCAGCCGAGCCACGATGGCGGGACGGACCCGATCGGAGCCGCCACCATGCTGGATGACGGCACGATCCTGCTGCAGCTGCGGGCAAAATCGCCTGACGCCCTCGGCGACGCCCTGCTCCGCTACGCGCCTGCCGATCCCCATTACCGAACGGTGCGCGACCACCTGCCCGGGCTTCGGCCGGGCGGGACCGTCGACGTGCCGCCCTTCCCATGACAAGGCGCCACCGGCGGCCCCCGCCCGTTCCAGCGAAGCCGATCGCCGCCGAAGCACAGCCCGGTCCGGCCTGGGCCTGGGGACAGGCGGTCGCGCTCCTCTGGTATCTCGGCGGGTTCGTAGCGCTTCTGGTCGGCGCCGTGCTGCAGGTCGGCCCCGCCGCCTGGATGGCGGCCTGGCAGCACCGGCATGGCGGCAGCGACAGCGTGACCATCAGCTTCCTGCCGGGCTTCTTGCTGCTGCTGCTGCCGCTGCTCGTGGCGCGCCGCATGAAGCGCCGCCCCGACCGGCCCTTCCTGTGCGGGATCCAGGATGCGCTGTGGCCCGGAACCCGGCCCCCGAGGACCGCCCGATCCCGGGACGGGCAACTGGCCCGGCTGCGGCGCACCAGCAGGATCATGCTCGCGCTCGCGCTGGGCTGCGTCGCCGTCGCGGGCACCCTGGGCGCCCTGTCGATGCGTCCCGGCGAGCAGCGGCCGGGCAGTCCCTTGCCGCGGCTCACGATGGCCGAGCTGACGGCGCCGGACGCCATCCTGCCGGGCCACGCGCACGTGGTCGATGCCGTGGCGCAGCCGGATGGGGCCTGGGTGCACGACTACACGGTCCGCGCGACGCGCTACCGCGACACCTACATCCCGCTGACCGCGCCGGGCTGGCGGCCGGGCGATCCGGTGACGATGCTGCAGATGGAGCGTCGCGGCCTGGCCGGGGTGCCGGGTCCGCCGGAAGGCTCGCTGTCCCGCGGCGTTCCCGGCTGGATGGTCGGCGCCATGCGCCAAAGCGGCATGGCGCTGATCGACGACCCGCCGGTGCTCACGCGGGAGGTGCTGAACGGCGCCGTCCCCGAGCCGGACGGTATCGGCCTCGTCCTGGCCGTCGCCTTCGGCGGTGCCACGGGCCTGACCTTCGGGGCCATCGCCCTGGGCTTCCACCGCGCCTACCGCCGCCTGCGGGCCCGCGGCAGCGATGGCTGAGTATCGCGGGCCGGCGGGGTGGCGCGGCACGGCCGTGATCGTCGTTCTGACCGTGGCCGCCTACGTGCTGCGGTTCGCGTCGTCCTGGTGGCTGCTCGGCCACGGGCTGGGCGGACGCTTCGATCCCCACGCCTTCGGAACGCTCGGCGATGCCGTCCTGCTCTGCGTGGCGGCGCCGCCGCTGGCGGGGCTGCTCTGGTGGGTCCTGCGGCGGCGCGCGGCGTGGCGCGGCCTCTTCGCACCGGCGTCGGGGCCGGGCTGGACCCTGCTGTCGGTTCTGCTGCTGCTGGTGATCGGGGGCCCGACGCCCAACCAGGTCTGGGCCATGCTTCTCCTGCCCCCGGCCGAGGCCTGGCCCGCCATGGTGTCGGCGGTGGGCTGGTTCGTGGCGGTCGCCCTGCTCCGCGCGGTCGCGGTCACCGGGCCGCGCCGGTCAGCGCCCTGATCGCCCGGGCGATGTTGGCGCGCGCCGGCGGGTCCAGCCGCTGGTGCGCCTCGGGCGTGAGGAACAGGCGGGGCCGGGCCAGCATGGCCTGGAGGAAGGCCAGACGGCCGGCACGGAACCGGGCCTCGCCATGCACCGGCCCGTACTCGGCGGCGATGCCGCGCTCATAGGCGTCGTAGGGGCCGGGGTCGGCACCCAGCACGGCCAGGTCGAGGTCCAGGAACAAGGCGGTGTCGCGCACCAGGTCCGGCGCCAGGCCGGGCGGGACGGCGTGGGTGGCGGTGGCGCAGATCATCGTGGCGGCGCGTTGCAGGGCGGCCGGGTGCGCCAGGCCGGTCATCTGGTCCAGCATCAGGGCGGCGCTGCGGGCCTCGTTGTCCGAGGCGGCCGGGTCGTAGATCGCGTCGTGGAACCACACCGCCAACTCGGCGGCCTCCGGCGCGGCGAAGGCATGCCGGACCGAATGCAGGCTGTCCAGCATGGCATCGACATGCGCCTGGCCGTGATAGGCCCGGTGTGGCTCGGCATAGCGGCGGCGAAGGCCGTCCATCACCTGCGCGAGGGTGCTGAACACGGCTGGATACCGCCCGGGCCCTCCCCTAGCCGACCTGGGCGGCCCGGCGATTGCGGAAGAACGCCAGCACCGGGAGCACGACGAAGCCCAGCATGAGCACGGCGCCGAACAGGAAGGTCAGCGTGCGGTTCCACAGCTTGTCCAGCGCGAGGTCGGTGGTGACCAGCTCCGGCCGGGCCGGGTCGGCCATCGCCTCGGCGCTGTAGTCGCCGAAGTGCACGTCGGTGAAGGCGTAGTTCACCGACCGGGTGACCGTGCCCGAAGGCGTGCGGTTCGTCAGCGTCACGTCGCAGATCGCCAGGATCAGCTTGGTGGTGCAGGAACCCTTGACGATGCGCGCGCCCTCCGCCGGCTGGGCCGAACTGCTGACCTGCCAGTCGCTCAGCAGCGGCGGCAGCGTGAACACCATCATGGCCACGAAGAACCCGGCGAACATCAGGATGCCGAGCGTTGCCCAGATGCGTTGCCGCAGGCCGCCGCTGCGGGGCGGCAGCCTGGTCAGCGGGCGGTCCTGCCCCGGTTGCGGCTGCATCATCTCAGTTCTCCTGCGGGTTGGGCGCGGCTTCGGCCGCAAGCAGTCGCCGGGCCGCGTCCGCCGTGCGGTAGCGGCCGAGCAGGTCGGCATAGCCTTGCGCCTTCATGCCGCGCGGCAGGCCCGCCGTGAAGGTGACGATGCGCTGCCGCGGATCCAGCTTGACCCGGCGGCCACCGCGCCCACGCACGGGGAACGGCGCCTCGGGCCCCAGCAGCAGCCGCGTGCTGACCCGGCCGCGATCGAGCACCATGTCGAGGTCGGCGACGTGCGCCCAGGCGATCGGGCGGTCCAGCGCCGGCAGCACCAGCGCGTCGCGCCGCAGCAGCAGGAAGGGCGCCGGACGGCGGCGCAGCAGCACCAGGCCCCCACCCACCAGGCCCACTCCGGACAGGACAGCGAACCCGCCCAGCACCTGGCGTTCCGTCACGCCCAGCCCGTGCAGCCCGAACAGCAGCAGCGCCGCGCCGAGCAGCAGGAACACAGTGCCCATGCCGAGGGCGACAGCGACGGTGCCGCGCCGGTCCTCGTGCAGCGCCTGCTCCACCCCGTCCACGGCCGCCGCGGCCTCCTCCAGCGCCTCGTGCTCCGCCCGCGCCCGGGCGCGCGCCAGGTCCAGGAAGTCCGCGGTGGCGGTGCGGCACAACCCGTCGGGATCGGCGAACAGCGCCGCCAGGCGGTCGGCGGCGTCCGGGCACGGAGGTGCTGCGGCCGCCGTCAGGGCAGCCAGGTCGGGCTCCTGCCCCAGGGCGGCCAGACGCTGTCGCGTGGGCGGGTGGGTGTCGGTGGGGTGCGGCTGCCGCTGCTCCAGGCAGGCGGCGGGGTCGTCGAGGCCATTCACCGCCGCATGCGCCACCGTCGCGGACACCAGGTCCGCCGGCGCCGAGCCGGGGGCCTGGAAGGCAGCGTCCAGCGTCTCGTCGATCCGTGCCTCCACCGCCGCCGTACGCAGCAGGGCCCGGCCCGCCGCATCCGGCGTGGTGACGCTGGCGCCGGCGGCATCGGCGATGAATTCGCGCAGGCGGCTCCAGTGCAGCACGGTGTGGTGGAACCGTTCCATGGCGAAGATGCCGAGCCGCAGCGCGGGCCGGGTCAGCAGCGACAGGGAGCCGGCGCTGGTGGTTCCGGCCGCGACCACCGCGTCCAGCGAGCGCTCCACCCCGGCGTAGATCGGCAGGAAACGCAGGCTGTATTCCGTGTCGGACCCCGAGAAGTGCGCCAGCTCGTGCCCGATGATGGACGCCAACTCGTCGGTCCGCAGCAGCGGCAGGTAGGGCAGCGGCAGGTACAGCGTGCGCCCGTTCAATGGGACATCGCCGGGCCGCAGCAGCTTGGCGCCGGAGCTGACGAAGAAGCCGCCGGTCAGGCCCACCACCAGGTTGTCCGGCCGCAGCGCCCCCAGCCGGGCCGCCAGCCCGTCCAGCAGTCGCCACAGCCCCGGCGCCGCTTCGGCCGAAACGGCGCGCCCGAGGATCGGCATGGGGTCCGGCGTGAACAGCGCCGCCGCCTGCCGCAGCTGCAGCACCGCCTTGGCCGCGGTCCACAGGCTGGCGCCGATCAGCACGGCTGCGACCGCGAGCACCTTCAGGCTGCCGGACGAGAAGTCGCCCACTTCCAGCAGCGCCAGCGTTTCGAATCCCACCACCGACACCGAGCAGATCGCCAGCAGCAGCACCTGCACGCTGAGCAGCGGCGGCATCAGGCGGTGCAGCACCGAGAATCCCCGCACCAACGCGTCGCGGGAGGACCGGCCGGCGCGCGCCAGGACAGAGGCCCCGACCAGGACCAGCACCGAAAGCACGGCTGTCAGCCCGGCACACGCCACTGTCACCGGCGGCAGCCATTGCCGCCACCGCGAGATCGCCAGGGCGGTGCCGGCATCGTCCAGCGCCTCGCGGGCCTTTTGCACTGCGTAAGGACCGCCGTAGAGCTGCCCGTTGCGGCGGAACTGCACCTCCATCTCACGCCGTGGCGCCGCGGCGATCTGCGCCTCAATGCGCGCCACCACCTGGTCCAGGGCGCTGCGCTGCATCTCCAGCTCCCACCGGTTGGCGTCGCCGCGCTCTATCTCCCAGATGCCGAGGGCCAGGATCAGGAGGGGCACCCCGACGGTGGCAAGGACCAGGCTCCCTATCGCGCGGCCGCCGCCTTTCACCATGTGCCGGGCTACTCGGCAGGGGCTGGAAGCACACCGAGACCAGCCTGTGGGTCAGCGCGGTGGAGGTAGGGCGGCGGCGTATGGAGCACGGACTTGGTTTCCTGGCAGGCGTGAGGCAGCGTGTCAGCCGAACAAGCGTCAGGCAAGCCGGACGGAAAGCAGCAGGCGCCTCGCTGCTATCCGGGAAAGGATGGTGCTAGCCTGGTGCACTCCTGTAGCGGAGACCGTCACGGTGGCTCGATGCACCGTTCTTGCCGGACGAACAAGGCCGATCCGGGTTGCGGCCCGGCGACTGGTGCCGGCGCTGATCCTGCTGCTGGGGCTGCCTGCCGCGGCGCAGCTCCCCGCTTGCGGTTCGTCTGCGCGCCATGATTGCCCCGCCACGCCGGAAGCGGCGCTCCTGCCGTTGTGGAAAGAGCTGCCCAACCAGCGGGAATGGCAGATGCTGGTGTCCCCCGCCTTTCCGCGCACCTGGCCCCCATCGCCGAATAGCCGAGGTTCGGTGGTGCGCTACGCCTTCGCGACCCGCCTGAAGCCGGGCATCGCGGACGGCGCCGAGATGGCGGCGCCCTGGGCGCGCGTGACGCTGGAGGCTAGGGGCGCACAACGGGTGGAGCAGCTGTCCCGGCGGCTGCGGCCCTTGGGGATACAGGGGGTGCGCCCACTCGGCCTCGCGGAGATCACCCTCGCGGATCGCGAAACGGAAGCGGGCGAGCGGCTGCTCGCCGGCGGCACCCAGGCCAGAAGCAATTTGGTGCGCGATGTCACCTGTGGCTGGATCAGCCGCCAGGGCGTGGTCGCGGCCACGATCACACCGCTGCATCCGGGCTTCGTCCGCTGGCTGGCCTGTTCCCGCACCGGGCGATGATGGACAAGGTCGCACCACGTCGGGATACGCCCATGCCGCGTCACCGGACGATATGCACGGACTGGCGGATCCGCTGGCCTGCCGACAACATCAGCCCTTGCGGCGGTTGGGTCCGGAGAAGCTGACGTTTGCGCCACCACAGACGTTGTTGTTGCGAACCCCCAGATAGGGGCCGCGACGGAGCATTCGCACCCGACATGTGAATTTGTCCTGGCGTCATAGGGCAGGGTCTTGCCACCCTATCCCTATGGTGAAGGCCAGAATGCCGTCGATTGGGCGGGCCGTGCCGGCGACCTCGCCGGTATACACGCCGCCCCGACGCAGGCGCTCCGGATCGCCCATGCCCCAGGTAGCGTCCCCCTTGACCAGAAGTGCACCGGCTTCGGCCGGGGCGATGGTCAGGTTCTGCTTCGGCGCCCCCCAACTGCCGGTCCAATCGGCCGGCCGTTGTTCCGCCTCGCTCTGCGCCGCCAGCCGCACGAGGTCATAGCCGCGCAGCTTGCTGTCGAAGGCGAGGTCGAACAGTGCTAAGTCGCGGATGCGGTCCTCACGCTGAAGGGTGAGGCGGATGGACCAGACCTGTTTGGGCTTGAGGGGCGGCTTGGGTCCGACAAAGGCGCCCTTGTTCCAGGGCACAACAGGGCGAGTAATCGGGGCTGCGGCTTTCGGCTTTGAGGGATGCATGATGATCTCCTGAACCGCGAAAGGGCGGCAGGAGATTGATCATCGGATCCCGTGACAGCGGCCCAGCCCTGCCGTGAGACGCAGCTGAAGCTACGTCCGCTTTCGGGATCGCGGCGTGAACGTCTGAATGTCCGAGATGAAGCGCAAAGCAGCCACTGACATGCAACACTATCGAGGCGAGTTGTGCTGCGAGGGCAGGGTTATCCACAGATTGTGGGGATAATTCGGTGGATGGATGTCGGTGTTCGTGTTCTGATCTTGGCACCACACTTGGCAGCTTCTGGCGGACGAGTTGCACAGTTGGGTAAGTAAGGCGCTGACAGACAGGACGAGCCGATGGATCATGATCCCGAGTTGGTGAGGTCGAGCTTCTCAGGGCCAGTCACCCGCCAGGCCGTCACGGTGCGGCTCGAAATCTACCGCTTAGAGGATGACCCAAAATGGGTGCTTGAGGTGGTCAGCGCGCATGGAACCTCGACGGTCTGGGACGACCTGTTCAACACTGACGGGGCTGCCTACGAGGCGTTCGAGACAGCCGTGGAGCAGGAAGGCATGGCAGCGTTTCTTGACGATGCGGAAACGCCCCCGGTGTCAACCCGCCACTGAAGCTGCAGCGCATCCACCCTGGCCTGATGCGGGCCTTCGTGCGCTAACCTCTTGCCGTAGCACTGACGGCATCACCCTCCCCCTCCGCGGGCCCTCCTTCGGAAGAGTTGCCCGGGCTGATGGAGCGCGTCACCTTACACAATGCCGACACCGGTTTCTATGTGCTGCGGATCAAGGCGCGGGGGCAGCGTGACCTGGTCACCGTGGTGAGCCATGCCGCCACGATCGAGGCGGGCGAGTAGGTGCAGACGAGCGGGACCTGGGTGACGGACCGCATGCACGGCCAACAGTTCAAGGCGGCCTACCTCAAGGCGATCGCGCCCCCGACCGTGGAAGGCATCGAGCACTATCTCGGCTCGGGCATGAGCCGCGGCATCAGGCCAGTCTAGTCACCCGATTACATCATTCGCTGAAACGACGGCATGTCATTTAAGGCTGCAGCGAATGGCTGGCGATGCTCACGGCGCGTTCACGGCGACCTGCGCGCCGGTGGCGCGGAAGTTCCGTGCGTCCGGCGAGACGCCGCAGTAGCCATCGACGGGTCGGCACCTTATCCTTTTTGACTACAACGGACGCGGAGCACGACCGGATCATGTTCCTTCCCAAGGCTGCCCGCACGGCCGTTGCTGTGCTGCCCGCGCTGATCCTGCCGTTCGCCGGGCCGGCCCGGGCGGACCCGCTGGCGATCAACACCTTCATCCCCGTGCAGACGCAGGACGCTCTGGTGGTGCGCCCGGCGTGCTGGAGATCCAGGGAACGGCCGTCTCCACTCGGGACGACCACGCGGCCGACGGGCGCAACCTGCTGAACCTGACGCCCACGATAAAGCTCGGTGCGTTGAAGGGATTGCAGATCGACGTGTCGGCGCCCTACGCAGTGGGTGACCAGCGAACCGCCAACCAGGGCGGCGGGTCGCTCGACGCGATCTGGAATTTCCTGCCGATCAGCGACACGCTGCCGGCGCTGGCGGTGCAGCCGGGCTACCAGACGCCATACGGAGCGGGGCACAAATCCGGCCAGTACTTCCTGCGCGGCCTGGCCACCCAGCGTCTCGGCACCGGGGAAAAGGCGCCGCGGCTGCACCTGAATCTCAACTGGACCCACGTGCAGCAGCCAAGTAGCACCGGACGGCGCGAGGTGCTGGAGATGAGCGTCGCGTTCTCCACCCTGTTGACGGACAAGACGGCGCTGGTGCTGGACGTGGTGCACGGTGCCAAGACGACGGTCCGGCAGAACCAGACGATCGTGGAGGCCGGGCTGAAATGGGAACTCAGCGACACCTGGGCGCTGACCGGCGGAGTGGGGGTCGGCCTCGGCCAGGACTCCCCGGCGTTCCGGGTGATCTTTGGCTTCGCGCGGGACGTCTCGCTGTTCTGACGACCCGTGGCGTTGGCCGCAGGCGCATCAACGTGCCGCCCGTTCTGGGCTGTGCTCCCAGGCAGGGGGCTCGTCAGACCCATAACCTGGAATCATGCACGAAGGTCCGTATGGCCGTCGGGTCAACGGCGGTGGATCAGAACGGCCAGCATGAGTTCGCGCCTTCGGCCCGGGCCGCCAGCAGCAGCTTGGCCATAGCCTAATTGGGCCTCTCGGCCCCGGCGACCTGCTCGATGGCAGGCCAATAGAAGTGCACGGCGCCGCTGACCGCATCCCAGTGCGCCGCCGCTGGCGCGGCCGCGGCTGTTGCAGCACCAGTCGAGCTGACCAGCTCGGCAGCAATTTCGAGCGTTCGAGCGGGCTGGTCTGCCTGAAATGCGGCATGGGCAAGGTCGCCTATCTCCGCGGTCCGGTCATCGCTCCCGGATCTCGCGCTCGCATCGTCCAGCGTCGGTTCTGAAGCAGATGGTCCCTGTACCTTGCGGCTCCGTCGGGCCTTGAGTGCCGCGGCTTTGCCGAGATCCTTGGCTGGTCGTGCCGGCCTCTCGGTGCCTGGAGCGATCGCCGCGACAAGGGATGGTTCTGCCGGCGTCGTGTCGTCGGACTTCGGCGTCCGGCCACGCCGCGGACGGATCACGGCACCCTGCTCGGGGCGGGACACGGTCGAGGGGCTTTGCTGAGTGTTTCGGCCCTTGTTCGACGAGCGTGCTTTGCGGGCTATCGGGCGAGGCTGTTCAGAAAGTGAGGCGTGCAGATACGCCATGGCGGCCGTTCCGCAAACTCCGTCGAAGCCATGAGCCCGCCAATGCTAGCTGCCGCCACAAATGAGGCAGATCTTTTAACACGACGTAATGTATTTTCTATTTAGTCAGTCGGGTCGACCGTTCCGTCCGCTAAGCATCAGCAACGGCGCTCACAGCAGCTTCTCCGGCGCAATCGATGTGCGACGTGCGACCTGCTGTCGTACACATCGTGTCGACCCGGGACGAGAGATTGTCCAGCGTCCTGTTACCAGCGGCTATATCAGCCGCAATGGGTGTCCGGGCGGCACCGCCACATTTTGGCTCAGATAGCTGAACAACGCTCCCGTCTGCTCGTCCGTCCCATGCATCCCGACACCGCATCACTCTGCAGTCCTGCACAAGGTGTGCCGAAATGCTGTTTCCGTCAGCGTGCCGCGCCCGAGCGCTAAGAGCCCGTTTGAGAACGCTCACGGGTGGATGCGCCTGAGCAGCAGGCTGCCCATGGCGACGTAGATCATGTTCTGGGAGACATCGATGCGGCGTTCGTAGTCGCGCACCAGGCGGCGCC
>Ga0160427_10001495_pt1 | contig 14302 bp, 9 predicted proteins | sample SolpanmetagenomL_FD_108194 | JGI IMG/M metagenome (GOLD analysis project Ga0160427, IMG submission 108194) | Solar panel surface microbial communities from Lawrence Berkeley National Laboratory, California, USA - L | ecosystem: Engineered > Built environment > Solar panel > Unclassified ...
AGGTCTTGCGGCGGAGCCATGAATGGATCAGCGAACGGATCTCGAAGCCGCGGCAGCCCGCTTGGCAAGGGGCGGCGAGACAAGCCGATCAACCTTAACAGCACGGCCATTGTTTGAGCTCACAAGCAGGCTACGGCGCCCAGTTCATGGCCCGGCTGCATGTGTCCATATCTTGTACGACACGATGCCGTAATACTGAGCCTCAAAGTTTCTGTAACCACTGTGGATGAAGGGTGTCAGCTTTCCGCAGGCTCTTGCTCCGGAGCGGACCGGCCGCTTACGGCCGATCTTCGCCCGGGGCTGCGGCGGACAATGACGACGAATCAGATTAGGAACCCATCCTCGACCGCGCCTAGTCGAAATTCCGGCCGATGCGGCGGCTGCCGCAGGCTTCATGCCAACGATGGAACGTGTATCAGCTAGGCAAAACCGGGAGAGTGCATTGGCGGATATCAAGGCAGTCTACGAGCAGCAGTTCCTGCCCGCACGCGATGCGGAGTGGCTGACAGGATATGCCGCCGCAGTCGAATGGGCCCGCTCGGCCGATGAAGCGACCTTCCGAACTCCTGGGTTCCAGAAGCGGCTCTGGGAGATCGAAAGCGTCTCCAACATCGGGCCCGGCAACAGCGTCACGGTTCAAGGCGCCTACGAGGACGCAGAGATCGTGGACGCCCTTTGGTCGCTGCGGGAATGGCCGGCTCCCCGCGACGACCAGCTCGTCGCCGCCCACCTCGACGCGGAGTTCGAGCGCATACTCGCCCTGGTGTGCCCTCGCCACAACGAGCGCCGCCCGTCGGCCCGGCTGGTGCGCATCTTCACGACGCTCAGGGTCCACGAAGTCACGTGCCTGATGGATGCCCGCCGCAACGCCCAGTTCAGGAAGTGGGTTGGTCGGCCGAGCGGCGGCTTCCGCCTCATCGGGCAGAACGTTGTGGCACGTCAGGCGGTCCGCGACGCGCTCGGCCCTGACGGCAGCGTCGAGGATGCCGTCAGCTATAACCAATTTTCCTGGTTTGTCTGGGAGCGCTTGATCAGTCCCGAGGAGGAAGCGGGCGCCGGCATCCAGCCGCCGGCGCCCGAGCCGCACGGCATTGTCACCGACACGCCCAAGCTAATCCTGCTTCCGGCCCGCGTGCAGCGCCGGGGCATGTTCTACGTCACCGGCAACCTGAACCTGCTTGTCTCCATGCTGCGCGCGGCCGAGAACGGTATCGAGAAGCCGGACCTCTTGCAGCATATCGCCGACAGTTCACCAACGCTTAAGCAGGCGTCGCAGGCGCAGGTCCTATCACAGGCCGTCACACTCGGGTTGCTCTCGGTGGATCGTGGGACCTACAGGCCAACGGCACCGGGCAGGTCGCTCCTTGAGGGGGAGGCGCCATCGGACGTGCTCACCCCCACCTTCGTACGCACGGTTTTCGGCTTCGCCCTCATCCTTAGGGACCTGGCCGTCTTGGGGCCTCAACCGCGCGGAGCGATCGCAGATCGCGCCAAGGGTTACTACCCGAACTGGACGTCAGACTTCGCATCGAATGCGCTGGTCGCGTGGCTGCGTGATCTCGGCCTCGCCCTCGTGGACGGCAAGGGTCGTTCGGCAACGATCAAGCTGACGGACGCTGGGCAATACTGGTCGTCCGGCCTTCCAGCCGAGCTCCCGGTGCTGTCCGATGAGCCACTGCTCGAGGATACGCAGGAAGAGGACGGCGCCAGCGAGCTCGCGTCAAACGTCACCGGAACCTTCAACGCTGCGGCGATTGAAGAGGTGGTCTACCGATTTTCGGCAGACCCGGAACTGCATCGCCTGATCTTTAGCGAGAGCCAGATCCGACTCGTCCACGCGGCCCTGCACGGCGCACGTGGCAAAAGGTTCGTCCTCCTAGCGGGCCTCTCCGGAACGGGGAAGACGTCGATGGCCCGGGCCTATGCACGCGCTTACTGCGAGGCGCTCGCGCTGCCTCCTGCGAAGCACTACGCCCAGGTCGCGGTCTGGCCGGACTGGACCGATCCCACTGGCCTGATTGGCTTCGTCAACCCTCTTAGGGAGCCCCCGACCTTTCGCGAGACGCCAGCGCTGAAGCTGCTGCTGGAAGCCAACCAAAACCCTGCTCTGCCCTATTTTCTCTGCCTTGACGAGATGAACCTGGCGCGCGTCGAGCACTACTTCGCCCCGTTCCTGTCAGCCATGGAAGGACCTGGCGGTCGACTGGCCATCCACGCCGCAGACGAGCCGGTGGATATGGTTCCTCCGTCTATTCAGTGGCCTTCCAACCTGTTCATCATTGGCACGGTGAATATGGACGAAACCACATACCCCTTTTCCGACAAGGTGCTTGACCGGGCGTTCACCTTCGAGTTCTGGGAGGCAGACCTCAAGGCGTGGCGGGACCGGGTGAAGACCGAGGTAGAGCAGTCCCTGCTAGCGACCGTCTTCCCTGTGCTGGAGGGCCTGTATGCGGCGCTGCTTCCGGCCAGACGCCACTTCGGCTACCGTACGTGCGACGAGGTGCTTGGCTTTTGCGCCACCAGTTCGGGCCTGGAGATCACTGCGGCAATGGATGCGGCAGTCCTCGCCAAAGTGTTGCCAAAGATCAGGGGCGAGGCCGGCGGTGGACTCCCCGAAGCGCTCGTCCAGGCCGTGCAGGTCCTAGCGGCAGCAGGTCTGGAGAAATCCGCAGCCAAGCTGATCCAGATGCAGGCCACGCTCGGCCAGAACGGCGTGGTCCGGTTCTGGTCGTGACGCCGGGCTGGACCCTTTCGCGGAAGGGGAGCGGCGGCACGATAGAGGCGCTCCTGGCAACGCCCGCCGGTTCGACCTGGCTCTGCGAGGAGGGCGACCAGATCGTCATCGACGCTGTGACAGCAGGCCTGCCCGCGCTGGGCATAGCCGGGCAGGCAATTATGCCCAAGAGCCTGGCCCATGGAGCCGACGGCTACCGGGCCCGCTTCGAGATCGTCGTCGACACCTGGGCAGGCTTCACCAAGCTCGAAGCGAGTGACGGTGCGGAGCCAACTCCGCTTGCGCTGGAGGTGCGTCCGCACCGGCACAAGCTCGGGGCAAGCGCGTTCGACGAGATGCTTGCGGAATTGTCGGAGCGGTCGGCGGGGCTGATTTGGGGCCTGTCCCCGGGTTCGTCGTCAGGCGCGCAAGCTCCGGGAGCCGTGGCCGTCGTGCATCCCGCCGTGCTCCAGAGCCAGCTTCCCCGCTTCCTCTGGCTGGTCAGCGCATACCTGGCCAACCCTCCGACGTCGACTGTCCGGGTGACCCGGCCACGGGCGCTTGATCTAGCCCGCAGGCCGGACTTGGCTACGCTGCGGCGTCTGGGGCGCCGACCGGCCTTACTGAAGGCATTACAGGGTGAGACGGGAGCCGGAAGGTTCGCCGATCTTCGGCAGCCCATTGACCAGCCAGAGGTCGTGGCATCGATCGACCATCCGATGACGCGTTACCTCGCCTACTTGCTCCACCAGCTAGTACGGCGGTTCAGAACGAGCGAGGAGGCGCTCAGAACCGCCAAGGCCCGGCCGTTCCCTGACCCGGCGGTGGAGGCGCACGCAGCCCGGCTCGCGGACGCCATGGCGGGCGGCGCGCGTCAGCTGGAGGTCCTGACGAGGGTGCCGCTGCTGCGCTCAGTTCGACCGGAACCACTCGACGGCAGCGCTCTGCAGTCGCTCGCAGACCAGCCTACCTTCGGCGCCATCCACCGGTTCGGCCGACGCCTACTTGATCCCGGACTCGCCTATGGGCCGTACGGCGACGTCGAAGCCGCGCTCAAGCACACCTACGACCTGTTCGAGATATTCGTCCTGTTCCGGCTGGTCGAGGGCCTTCCCCGGGCAATGGGGCCGGACTGGCGCATGCGACCACCAAGGCCGTGGCACTCGGTCAGGCGTGAGGAGCGCCCGGTGAACCACGCCGCTTGGTGGTTCGACGGGCCTGGTGGGCTGGCGATCGAACTGCGCTACCAGCAGTGGTTCCCCCGCGTCCGGCGCTTTCCGGACGAGAGGATGTTCGCGAGCCTCAGCGGGGTGGGCATCCCCGATTATATCCTGGTCGTCAGGCGTGGCCTGAAGCCAGTCGGGTGGTTGATCCTAGATGCGAAATACCGGTCATCGCGGCGGGCTGTCGATAATGGATTAGCCGACGTCCACCGCTACCGAGACGCCCTAAGAGTGAGAGGAAAGAAGGCATACGGAGCTTTCGTGATCGTCCCCCAGCTACAGGATGAACATGCGCCTTACGCTTCAGCAGACTTTCTCCGGCACCACGCATTTGGCGTTATCAAGATGTTGGAAAGCAGCTGGCTCTGTCCTTTAGCAAGTATCCTATCGGCAGCTGGAGCCCTCTCACCGCCGACGTAGTCGAGTTGGGCCTGGATGTTACCCAAGAAGCGCACCGAGGAAAACGTCTGCTCTTTCCTTCCGCACTCTTCAATCCGGACATCCAAGTGTCAGCCAGCTCCATCATCTGAGGCGCGCAGCTACCGAGCGAAGGCGTATCACAGCGGCTTCAAGCTCATCAGCGATCTCCGCCGCAATCTCCGCTGGAGGCGGCAGAGCGGCAGGGTTGGTCGCCTTGTCATCTTGAAGCCATTGCAGGTTCAAGTCGGCGCGCTCCCTGCTAATGAGGTCGGCCACGGGGAAGCGTCGCCAACGGTCCTGCTGTTGATGCTCCTTGCGGTGATGCCGTTCGCGCAACCGAGCCAAAGTCACAAACTCGATCAGGTCGGACTGACGCAGTGGACGTTCCTTTAGCGTGAACCGCTTGTTGGTGCGGAGATCGTAGACCCACAGCGCCTCCGTCCACGAATCTTCGCGGCGCGGCCGGCGATCGAAAAACAGCACGTTGGCCTTCACGCCGGGGCGGTAGAAGATTCCCTTTGGCAAGCGCAGCATGGTGTGAAAGTCAAAGTCTTGCAGCAGCCGGCGACGCAGCCGTTCGCCGGCACCGCCCTCGAACAGCACGTTGTCGGGCAGCACCACGGCGGCCGTGCCGTTCTCGGCCAGGATCGTCATGATGTGCTGCAGGAAGTTGAGCTGCTTGTTGCCCGTCGTCTCCGTGAAGTCGGGGCGCTGGTAGTCCTCGCGCTCGGTTTCCGCCTCGCCGTCGCCGGTGAAGACCTGCACGCTCTGCTTGCGGCCGAAGGGCGGGTTGGTCAGCACCAAGTCCCAGCGCTGGCCGGGGTCGGCGAGCAAGGCGTCGCCGCGGGTGACCGGGCTACGTTCGGCGTTGCCCAGGCCGTGCAGGAACAGGTTCATGGTGGCCAGGCGGGCGACCCCGGCGACGATGTCGTTGGCGCCGAAGCCTTGGGCGCGCATGCGGGCAGCAGTGTCGCGGTCGGCGGCGGCGGGGTGGCTGCGCATGTGGTCGTAGGCAGCGAGCAGGAAGCCGCCGGTGCCGCAGGCCGGGTCGCAGACAGTCTGGTGCGGCGTAGGATCGACCACCTCGACGATCGCCTGGATCAGCGGGCGGGGAGTGAAGTACTGGCCGGTGCCGCTCTTGATGTCGCTGGCGGTGCGTTCCAGCAGGCCCTCGTAGATGGCGCCCTTCACGTCGGCGCCGAAGGCGGACCAAGTTTCGGCGCCGATCAGGCCGACAAGGCGCTTGAGGTGCGCGGGCTCCTCCACGCTGGGCCGGGCGCGGGCATAGATGGCGCCGATCAAGCCGGACTGTCGGCCAAGCCGGTCGAGGATCGCGGCGTAGGTGCGGGCCAGCTCGGTACCCGCAAGCGGGACGAGGTCGGACCAGCGGCAGCCTTCGGGCAGCAGGGGGTCAAGCCCTTCCTCCTCCACGCGCTCGGCATCGAGCTTGAGGAACAGGAGGTAGGTGACCTGTTCCGTGTACTCGCCGCTGCCGACGCCGGCGCCGTTCAGGACGTGGGCGAGATTCCAGACCTTGGCGACAAGGGTGGAGGCGGCGGGATCGGCGGTGTGGTCGGTCATGGGCGTGGCGCCTTAGCTGGAGCCCTGCGGCGCCGCGGGGCGGACGGTGCGGCATCGGCCCGGAGCCTAGCCAGCAGCAGGGCGGCCGGCTCATCGGTCGGATCCTGCGGGACAAGGCGGCCGGAGAAGGCGGCGTGGAGGATGGACTGGCGGAGATCGGCGACTTCGCCAGCTTCAGGCATCTCTGATAGGTTCAATTGTCCTTCTGAAAGCAGCTCTAACGCGGCTTCGATCTCAGCTATTGGAGGCAGCGGGATTGCGAAACGAGCAAGGTTGGATTGAGACACGTTATACTGGCCGGCCGACGTGGCCGCGAACTGGATGACCTGGGACCGGATCAAGCCAGAAGCGAACATGCGAGAAACCCATTTTTGGAGTGTAGGCATGCCGATCAACCGGAATCGGATTAGGTAAGACGCAAAGTAGGTCGCGCTTACAGGCGCTCGCTCGACCAGTGCTGCGCGCCCAATCAGGGCGGAGCTTCCGTTCGTGCGAACGATCAACAGATCACCCACGGACAGGTATTCACGAGCAGCAAACCCAAGTTCCGAACGGGCCATTTTTAAACTTGAGAAGTTAATCTCGCCGGCTTGTACGTTTGGAATTCTGAGAACCGCCGGTCCGTTGCCGGTGACATCGCACTTTGTTGAAGTCCCATACCCTTTTTCAAAGGCCAGTTGGTCCAAGGAAGCCCAAGTCCAAGCCGTTGGTATTGGTGGTAAGTCATCCGAGGCTATCGAGAGTGGAGCAGAATACCGGGCTTTCCAGCCTTCCCCCCGCGGCACCTTGTCCGTCGCGACGAGTCGGTCGTATTCGACCCCTTCCCAGGCGGCCCGGCGCTCGGCCAGGATGCGGCGAAGCAGGGCGGCACCATCCTCCGCCGTATGCGGGTTCTCGGCGCGCCAGTCGGCAGTCAGGGCGCCGGTGCAAGCAGCATGAAGCAGGCTGGCCCGGTAGTCCGCCATCTGCCCGCACGCTCGTGCCATGGCGGCCGCGACGTCATCCACTTCACCTAACAGGTCCGCGATCACCTCGATGAGCCGGAGCTGCTCGTTGGCAGGCGGCACGGCAACAGGAGTCGCTGCGACCTTCGTCAGACTCAGCGACGCGAGGTTCGTTGTCTGCTTCGACCCGCTCAAGAAGTATGGCCTGGCTGCTTCGTTCAAGTAGTGCGAGAGCCAACGAGGTTGGATGGATGCATGCCGCGGCCGGGCGCGGAACACGTGGTTCTGGAAAATGCAGTTCTCAATCTGCCCCTCCCAGACCCATCCCCGCCCAACCTTGTCCCGGTCGCCGCCTTCGTTGAGCAACACGTCCCCCGGGCAAAGGCGAAGACGCTCAGCCTGGGCTTGCGGGACCGCGATTTGCTTGATCACGGACAAGTCCAGCCGGCCACGTTGGACGTTGGCAACCCGCAGATACGGGAGTTCGACCAGATCAGGGCCACGTCGCTTTGCGTCGACCGTGATACCTCCGACGATGTCACAGATGTCTCCGAGCTTTGCCCAAGCCCAACCCGGCGGCAGTGCCACCTTCTCAACGTTCTCCATCCCCCGCCCTACGCTGCCTCTGCGCCCGGCATAAGATGCTCGGACAACTCCTCCAACAACCCTTCTAGCCGCTCCGGCCCAAACAGCCGCCGAGCACGGGGCATGCCGCCGCGTGTCGCGAACTGTGGTTGATCCCGCAGGTCGCCCGGCAGCACCTCGGCGTTCGCGGCCACTGCGTCACGCAGCAGGCGCAGCCAGGCCGCCTGTTCGTCCGAGTACTCGCGCCCAGCGTTCTTCTCGCGGCCAAGCCACAGGTTGAAGCGCCGCTCCACCTCCGGCGCCAGCGGCTCCAGCACCGTGGCCTGGCCCAAGGCATAGCGCACCAGCGCCACCAGGTCGGTTAGCAGCCGCACGGGCGACGGGTCACGCACGCGGTCGGCGCCGTTCAGGCGGCGGTACGCCTCCCACACGCGGGCGCTGTCCAGCAGCCAGGGTGGCCGGGCCATGGCGTCGGCCAGGTCGCGCAACCCGGTATAGGTCACGCGCCGGGCGGCGTAGGGCAGGGCATACATCACTTGCAGCGCAGCGAGCTGGTCAGCGTGGCCGTCGAGGAACCTCCGAAAGCTGTCCGCGACGCGCCCGGCCTCCTGCGCGTCGAACCCGTCGGACAGCACGCGATCGGGCGTCAATTCGTCGATGACGACTTCTGCCCGCTGCTGTTCCTCCAGCAGGGCGCGGCGCAGCCCGGGATCGGCGGCGAGCGGACGCAGCGCCGCCTCGCGCAGGTTTTCTGCTGCGACGTCCGGCGGGGTGCCGGTACGGTCGGCCTCAACCTCGATGGCGGCCGGGTCGGCGCTGTCCACCAGGGCGCGGGCGAGGGTGGCGAGAGGCGTGCCGCCCGCTGCCTCCGTCAGGCGCGCCAAGGCCTCGGGCGGAAGCCTACGGTCCAGCCGGGCTAGGCGGGCGGCAATCGTGGTGCACAGGTCTTCGTCGGTATGGCCGAAGCCGGCGCGGTCCAGCAGCTGCTTCAGCGTGGCGACGCGGTCGCGGTCCAGCGGTTCCGTCACTACCTTGCCGCTTTCCGTCACACCGACGGCGTCCACCACCACGAAGCGGTCTTTGGCGCGAGCGCTGGGGGTGGCGAGGCGGAGGTCGTCGGGACGGATCGTGCGAGCACCACGACCCTTCATCTGCTCGAAATACTGGGCGCTGCGCACGTCGCGCAGGAAGATCACGCATTCCAGCGGTTTGATGTCGGTGCCGGTGGCGACCATATCGACCGTGACAGCGACGCGGAAGCGGTGGCTGGTGCGGAAGTCCTTGATCAGGTCCTGCCCGGTGCGGCCGGTGCTGCGATAAGTGATCTTCTGCACCCCGGTATCGTCCAGCCCCAGCGCTTGGCGCGCAATCTCGGTCACGGTCTCGGCGTGGCTCTCGTTCAGACAGAAGATTAGCGTCTTTGGAATCTCGCGCCGACCGGGGAAGAGCTGCGTCGGCAGGGCGGCGCGGTAGGCCTCCAGCACGGTGCGGATCTGGTTCGGCACTTCCACGGCCCGGTTGAGCTGGGCGGCTGCGTAGTCGAGATCCTCGGCCAGAGCGGCCCAGCGGCGACGGCGCGTGGCACGCTCGCGGTGCGGGACGGCATACCCGGCCTGGACGCTGCCGCCCCGCTCGCCCACCTCCGTGCGGATGCGGTACACGTCGAAGCCGACGTTGACGCCGTCGGCCACCGAGCGTTCGAACGGGTACTCGCTCACCAGGTTCTGTCCGAAGAACCCCAGCGTATGGCGGCCTGGCGTCGCGGTCAGTCCCACCAGGAAGGCATCGAAATAGTCGAGCACCTGGCGCCATGTGCCGTAGATTGAGCGGTGACACTCGTCCACTATGACCAGATCGAAGATCTCGGGCGGGAGGGCGGCGCTGTAGCCGACTTGGTGCTCGCTTCCGGTGTCCAGATGCTCGAAGCCGCTGCCTTCCTCATCCGTTTCGTCCAGATCCTGGCCGCGCAGGGCGGCGTACAGCCGCTGGATGGTGCAGACGACCACGGCGGCATCCCGATCCAGCGTGCGACCACGCAAATGCTGGACGGGGAACTCCTCATGGAAGAACAGTGTGCTGCCGGGTGGGCGGTAGCCCTTAAACTCGGCGACGGTCTGGGTGCCGAGATTTGCCCGGTCCACCAGGAACAGGATGCGCCTGGCCCCGGCGTGGCTGAGCAGGCGATGCGCCAGGGCGCAGGCAGTGTAGGTCTTGCCCGCGCCGGTCGCCATCTGCACCAGGGCGCGGGGACGGCTGGCGCGTAGGCTCGCCTCCACCCCGTCGATCGCCTCGGCTTGGCAGTCCCGTAGGCCCGTGGCGTCCAGCGGAGGTAGCCCAGCTAGGCGGCCGCGAAAGCTCTCGGCTGCCTGCAGGCGGCGGCGCAGGGACTCAGGCCGGTGCACGGCAAAGATCCGGCGCGGCGCCGGCACCGGGTCGGCGCCATCGCGAAACAGGGTCTCGCTGCCGGTGGACAGGTAGGTGAACGGCAGCGGGTCGCCCCAGTGCGGATAACCAGACGGTGCGTGGACGGCGTAGTCGGTGCCTTGCGGCGCCGTTCCCAGTAGGGTGACGCCCTCGGGCTTGGCCTCCAGCACCGCGCAGGCCTTCCGGTCCAGGAACAGCACGTAATCGGCTGGGCCGGTCGGCGTCGGGACCTCACGAACCGCGACACCCGGACCGGCATGCAGGTTCAGCTCGCCTCGGCTCTGCACGATCCAGCCCGCGGCTTCCAGCATCGCGTCGATCTTGATCCGGGCTCGCGCTTCGGGTGTCATGTGGATGCGACCAGGGCGGCAAGGTCATCCATGCGACGCACAAACCGGATCGGCGTGCCCGGCAGACGGATGAAGCTTTCCCGTTCGTAGAAGGATGCAGCCGCTTCATCCTTGGCATCGAGCACGAGGGCGAAGGATGCGATCTCACTGCGGACAGCCCGTGTGATTGCGTCCACCAGCAGGACCCGGCCGAGCCCGACGCTGCGGGCGGACAGATCGGTCGCAAGCCGGCCGAGCAGCGTGGCGGGCAGCCGGGGATAGCGGGGCAGCTTCCTCGCAAGCGCCGCCGGGATCTCGGTCAGCTGGATCGAGGTGGCGGACAGGGTGTAAAAGCCCAGCACCTTCACGCCGTCGGCCGTCGCCACGAAAGGTGCAGCCACGCGGCGCCGTGCATCCTGGCCGGCCTGCTCCCGCAGGTAGCGATCGAGGGCGGGCACGCCGCAGGAGAAGGCACCACGGTCATGCTCAGCACTTAGCGGCTGGATGAGGACTTGCCCGAGATCCAACGCCGTCTCAGCCGCCCGTCATGGCTCGATGACGCCGTACGCTGTCGTGCAGGCGATCGTTGATCGGCGGCGGATCGAGCAGCGCATCGACGAAGGCCCGGCTCTCGGCTGCGCTGAGCACCATCAGGTCATGGGCCTCGACAGTGCGCTTGGCCGCATCCTGCACGCTACTGACCACGTAGTCGGTCACGCTACGGCCCTCGAGCTCGGCCGCGCGCTGGATTAGCGCCTTCTGGTCAGTCGTGATCCGCGCCTCGAGGCGTTCGCTTCGAGTGCGGTCGATGAGCTTTCGTGCGCTGTTGGCCATGGTGACCCTCCACCGGCTTTGTACGGCCATTTGCCGGTTTTTTCAACAGCTACAATCTTAGCCAGGCTTTTAGTGCTCCGGAGCGGTCTGTCCGTTACCGGCCCACCAATCTCGGATGTTCGCTGCCAGCACCTGCCTATCGTCCGGATCGGGCACGGAGCCACTTACGGACCTCAAGCCCCATGATCGGTGCTACTGGCATCTCGCCTGAAGACGTCGCGGGCCGCCTTCTGCTCGGCAGCTCTCTAACCCGGCAGGTAGCTGGATGCGCTGCTCAGGCGCACCTTCGAAGTGGCAGATCGCCACCAGTCCGACCGACGACCGCAGTGGCCAAGTGTTCACATAGCTCCCGTTCGGACCTGCGGCGCTGCCAGGTGCAAGCTCGATCTGTTTCGCCGGATCGCCCTCAAACAAGCTGAAGGTCGTGAGCCGGTGCCCCTGCGAGAGCCGTGGGCACTCGACGGCCGCTTGAGCGGCAAATGCGGACGCCAGGAGGAGAACCCCCGCCAGGGCCCTAATTGGCATGCGAGACGACATAGAAGGCACTCCCGTTGTTAGCGGCGTAGGACGATGTGGTGCTGGTCCATCCAATCGTGCGAATGCTCGCCGGGTGCCCGAGCCACTGGTCCTCGACCTGGATACCCTGGGCGTTCTGACCCAGGTAGATGGCGGCATGGCTCGAACCATCCGTCGAGTTCGTGTAGGTGCCGTTGGACCCGAACGTCGCGATGACGGTCCCCGGCTGAAGCGAGGTGTTGCCCTGTACGGCCGAACCCTGTGCCCAGGTCGCCGTCAGGCCAACGCTGCTATCGGCTGCCTGCACCAGGGCCACGCACTGCCCGGTTCCGACCGACTGGCTCAGATACTGCGCGTAGTTCGTCGCGACGGAACCTCCACCGCTTCCCGAGGAAGACGTGGGGGCGGACGACGTCGGATCGCTTGTCGTCGAGCTGGTCGAGCCGGGGAACATCGTGCTGCCATTCGGGGATGTGAAGGTCGGCGCTCCTGTTTCCTGAAACTGCGGCACGACCATGGCTGGGGCACCCATGCTGGTCACGGGTGACACGTCAGCCAGGACAGGAGTGCTGGCGAGGGCTCCGCACAGGAGCGGCACCAGCCAATCGCTGCCGAGGATGCTTCTGGCCACACTTGCCTCCTTCAACGGCCGGCAAGGGACGCCATGGCTGGCTCCCTCAGATACGTGCAAACGCTCACGCGCTGGCTCGGGCCAGACGCGCCGGATGGGAACGCCGCAGTGGTCCAGCACGGCGTCGACCATCTCGTCCCGGCGGCGCCGGTCCGGCCGATCATGGCTGCGATCGTCCATCTCGATGACCAACGCGATACGGCCTTGCCCGTCGATAATGGCGAAGTCCACAGACTTCTGCGCCACACGGCGCAGGGCCGCCCGGCGCAGTGCTGGGCCGCGCTGAACGATTTGGACCGCATCCGCCAGGCGCACCTGAGGACAAACGTGGTAGCCGCGAGGCAGGTCCGCCTGGATCCCCGCCAGTGCTTTCAGCTCCCACGCCGAGAGCAGCGGCTTGGCACGATAGTCCGCCGCATTGAAGCCGCCGCTACGCCGGCCGCGCCCGGCGAGAAGGCCGAGGCAGAGCAAGGCAACGATGCCGAGCACAAGCGCCATCGACAGGGGATTGAAGCCTGGGAGCGGCATCACTCGGCCGCCTGCAGCGATGGCGACCGATCCCGACCGAGGGCGTTCAGCTTCCCGGTTATGCCTGACAACAGCTCGCGCATGGCCTCCGGCTCCATGGCCGGCATGTCCTGCTCCGCGTCCGTGGCATCCATCGCCGCCTCTCGCATCGCGAATGTCTGACGCATCCGAGCCTCAGCGTCCGCGGGCGAGGCCCCGAACCCAGCCTCGATATCGCTAACCGGCGATGCCGCTTCCGGTGCCGCGGCCGTGCGGGGCGCGTCCGCGATCGGGGCATTCGAGGCAGGCGCCCCCGTGCTCTTGACCATGATGCTGTGCTCAGTCTCGGACACGGACCCGTCCGCTGCGATGGCGACCGGCCTCGGCGCCTCGGCCGGCGCGGGCTGCACGTCCGTCAGCGCCAGGATTGCCGACCGTGCCGTGACGCCGAAGTCCTGATCGGGATGTTCGACCAGGCGGTGCGCGAACCCGGCGATCAGGGCATCCAAGGTCGGCGACGGGGCCGCCGATTGCCGGAGGGCCGTCTTCCCCGACAACAGGTGCTTGATCGTTCTTTCCCGCCGCTCGCCCTGCTGCCGGATGTCGTCGGCTGCGGGCGGCATCAGCATCACAGCGCGGTTCATCCGCATTGGCCCGCGGGCGTCGATGTCGGCGTAGAACAGCTTGGCATACACCCGGTCCTTACCGAGCAGGATGATTGCCTCGCCCTCGATCAGGCTACGCAGGTCGGACCAATTCACCCTCGAGGTTTGCCGCACATCGGCATTCATGTTCTCACGGAAGACGCCGAACTCGTTGGCCTGGAACGAGCTAGCCTGGGTGACGTGGGTGTCGCCGGCAGTCTGCTCGACGTATTTCCGGGTCTCGCTACCCTCTTGCAGACGCATCAGGATCTGCAGGTTGGCGTTGCCCAGCAACGAGTACATGGCGTCACCGATACGCGCCCGCAGTCCGGCCACCTCCTGAAAACCGAGGTAGAACATGAAGCCCAGGCCGCGGCCCATGGCCAACATCTTGTCCATGCCAGGCACGACGTAATAGCCAACCTCATCAAACACGACCGGGAACGGCGTGGGCGCCAGGTGCGGCTTATTCTCGACGATTTCCGCGAAGTCGCCTTCCAGGTCGGCGCCGAGGGTCTGCGCCATCATGTTGCGCAGCGAAGACACAACCAGGCGGCCGAGCGAGGCCGTGGTCTCTCCGCTGTTCTCCAGCGTGGGCAGGTTCACCACCAGGATGCGGCGGTTCAGCACCACGTCCCGCATATCGATGTCGCCGATCTCGCACTTGAAGATGTGGCCGAGCGATACCGCCAGCTGGGTGAAGGTGGCGGAGAAGTGCATCACCACGAAGGAGTGCTGCTTGGCGGGCTCGTCCGACTTCTGCTTGTTGAAGGCGAGCGTCTTGTCGTAGCCGCCGGTCTCGCCGAGGTAGGACTGCAGCGGGTAGAGCAGGTGCTCGTGAATGTCGCTAACGTCGATCAGCACGGCCTGCCCGGTTGCCGGGTCGCGGCGGCGAAATTTCTTGTTAAGGGCGAGCGAGACGATGCTTTCCAGCTCGGTCGCGAAGCG
>Ga0160427_10001496_pt1 | contig 14294 bp, 16 predicted proteins | sample SolpanmetagenomL_FD_108194 | JGI IMG/M metagenome (GOLD analysis project Ga0160427, IMG submission 108194) | Solar panel surface microbial communities from Lawrence Berkeley National Laboratory, California, USA - L | ecosystem: Engineered > Built environment > Solar panel > Unclassified ...
AGGGTTGGAGAAAAGAAGACGTATAGGATATGAGCAGATGAACGTAAGGATGTATGGGAAATATGAAGGTTGAGCAATGTCAGTTTCGGTACTGCTAAATCTCCTGCATAAAAGCTTGAATACAGACGGGTATAGTTCGCATCCTAATATGATTATTATGCTCTCCCAACACCCTGCTATGCTATGCTTTCTGTCCCATCGTCCCAGTAGCTACACCAATCATGCATAACAGATCAAATGCGCTAAATCCCTCGAAATGTACTTTACTCGCAACACCCAGTCTTGTCTGCAGCGACCTCTTATACCTCAGGATAGACATCAAATCTTTTATCCATAGGTATCTGCTGTCGCACTTTCTCAACCAACCCCAACTCAATATCAACGATCGCGACCTCAGGCTCAAACGCAACTTCTGCACCACCTAACTCCGCCCTCGTGACGCCCCATGGGTCAATGATCATACTATGCCCGTACGAAGTTCGCTTCTCGTTGTGGGCGCCGACCTGCCCAGAAGCTATCACCCAGCACTGGGACTCGATTGCACGAGCACGAAGAAGCGATTGCCAATGTGGAGGGCCAGTAGTCGCTGCCCACGCTGAGGGATAGGTGAGTATTTGTGCGCCCTTTCTTCGAAGATGCAGAGCCATTTCAGGGAATCTGAGCTAGAGGGGATATTAGTGACGGATCTTTTGTGTAGATAAGAAGCTAGATTTGTTAGCGAGAAAGGCAAAGCTTACATCAAAGCAGATTGCCAATCCCAGTTTGCCTAATGGTGTGTCAAATGGCTCAACGAATGCTTTGCCTGGCTCCGTAGTACTAAAATCAAGGTTAGCTCGAGTAAACATGACCGACATAATCAAAAACATCAAGCTCACTCGCTCTCCTTCATAGACTGTCCACCTTCTGGTGTATAGTCGAACATATGCAGCTTCTGGTAGCGTTGCGTAATCTCGCCTTTCTCGTCAACCCAGAGCAACATGTTCTTCACCTTTTTGCCATCAGACGTTAGCTCGTGCACACCAACATTAATTGAGATTTTGTTTTCTCGGGCTTGCTTCTGGACGCCTTCGATGAATGACCTGTCCTTTGCGAGAGAACGACCTTCTTCGGGACTGCTGGCTATGTAGTCGGCAGCCTCTGGAAGGAAAAGAACTTTCGCCGATGAGGCGAGAGCCTTGCGGACGAGAGTCTGGACTTGCTTGAGGTTGTGGGCGAGAGAGTTGGTGGAGGTCATTTGACCTATGGCCTATATTGTTACAAGGATTAGTCAGTTTCTGTGATGATTGTTATTGTTGCTTCATAGTGAATTCGGAAGGCCATTATGTGCCTGTTCAAAGGTGGCAAATCAACGGAATGGGATGGCTTTTGATGATTTCATGCATAACAACTCACTGCAAGAACCATTTTGTCTGATATCGTAAAGTATTTTCTTTCTGACTGATTGGCTGTATCACGATGAAGAAGCGAATGTAGTCTTTCGAAAACGCAAGAGGAAAACAATGAGCGAAAAATGAAGGAATACGACAACGGGGATGATGTTGCTGCCGTTTGAAACAATGATGGATGCTCTTCGGGAGAATATTGCCGCGAAAGATCTCCTCAAATCTTATCTTGCAGATCAAGACCCTGAATGGACCCTCTCTTTGACAATCGCATACAAGCTACCTTGTCGTCGACAGCATCATTGTCCTCCGAATATATTTCTCGATTCCTGATCCATATTCAGTTTTGACCCAGTCCTTTCCAATCATGGCGCGACAAGAAATACTCTTCGCGGAAGCAATAGCTGGCATCAAAAGAGCTCTCCTCCGCAAGGATGAAGGTGAGTGAATGCCATCTTTGGCGCAAGGCTCCTAGGCCACCTCAGCTAACCATTGGAAACACGCCAGACAATGACATGGATAGCATGGGCGAGCCGGTCAGCAATCGAGGCAATAAGCTGAAACGCAAAGCTGCTTTCACACAACAAGGAAGACTAAACAACACGGAAACCTACAAACGCGTACGTCAGAGCCAGCAGCATTACCACGAAGAGAAGACCAGCTAGCTAAAGCTACCACAGAGAATCACATTTCATGGTTACTCCAGAGCTGTCATCAGCCGGAATCTTCCACGACTTGATCCGGACGGCGATGTTGTTGACGACGACGATGAGTCCGACCCCGACCTCACACCAGCGGAGGATGATCCGTACAGCGAGGTCAAGCTACAAGGTCAGCCAGCTAGTATTCTAAAAATCTATGATCCTGACCACGCTCTCAGATATCCTTATGCCGCTCACGCATCCTTCCCAGCTTCGAAACCATCCGTCACTATCACTTCCCTACACCTCAAGAGCCATCGATCAGCTTATACAGAACGCACAAGTGATGTTGAGCAAAGAACAAGTAGCGTTGTGGCGGGTTAAGCAGATGGCAAGCGAGATTCGTGGTGATCAGACGTGGGTGCCGTGTGGTGCGCTGGAGACAGACCACGATTTGCTCTTATTCAACCAGGGCGTGCCAGGAACACCTGCGCCTCCATCAGTCGTTGGAACGATACCAGACACAACATCCAATATTGACTTTGGTGACAGAGTCGACCCAGCACAACCGATAACAGGCACTGAATTGACACAACCTGATGAGGAGAGTAAGCCAAAAGAAGAAACAACAGACAACATGGACGCCATACAACATGAAATGGAGCGACCCAAAACAGCCGAAGAAAGGCCAGACAGCGCCTCCAATACACCTGACGCTGGTGCAAGCACGACGGTAGAGGAATCAAATACTAATCATCCGGAGGAGCCCACAGATACGTCTATGACTGGAGACGCAGGAACAGTAGCGCAGCAGCCCACCGCGACGCATGACGACTCAGACATTACAAACAATACAACCACAATACCAATACCACAAGAGGATGATGCACCAGCAGCCCACCAGATGACGACGCGCAGTGCTCGTGCCCAAGCCTTCCCGCCCGCCTCACCAGACTCTCCGAACCTGACAACATCTCCATCAACACCACAAGTCCACCCTTTCTTCCTCGCACCAGAGGGAGCGATGCCTTCCAGATCTTACGGTCTGCCACCTATGGAAGCAGACGATACTCGACGGCTACTCTACGCTTACTGTCAACGCCAAGAAGAAGTAGTCAGAGGCGTCCAGCGTCTCTATCATGGTTTGCTAAGGGCGAAGCGTATGAAGGACACGGTATGGGAATGGTGTAACGCAGAAGGTCATGTTGGTGAGATGAGCGACGGAGAAGATTGGGTCGATGAGGGCGCCTGGGGATTGGCAGAAGGTGAACTGAAGAAGGGAGAGGATGAGATCGAGGAAGGTGATGCGGAGGTTGTGGTTGGAGGGAGGGGAGCCAATGGCACAGCTGGAGGCAAGAAGACCAGGGGAAGAAGGGGTGCAGGTGGATAGTATGCTCGTAGTTAGCTCCAGACCTGATGAACGAGAAGAGAAAGGGGTAATCCAACACCCATTTATTTTGGTCGATCCTCGGACAGATACAACACCAGCGGCTTTTGTTTCGAGCTCTTCCTCCGTTAACCACGAGAAACATCAGATTGTGCCCGTGCTTCGCTGTTTGATAGGAGAGTACTTGTGATACAATGACACGAGCAGTATGTATTACTAAAGCAGACCATGCTGCACCTTCATCTTATTTCCAATCATCTTGCCCTCCTCGTTGCATTCTTGGTTGCTGTCGCTATCGTGCCTGCCATCTATGTTTGAACACTACTTGCTTTCGCCGCTCAATCAGTGAAGTTACAACTCTACATCATGTCCGCATCAACACCCACCCTTCACACCGCGTCAGACGTAGGCTCGCCTACGGCATCTGCTTATGATGTCGAAAAAGATCACCACGTTGAAGAAACAACTAATGCACAAGCTTTGGGTGATACTGCGCCAGCGACGCGCGCTGAGCTCGAAAAGGAGGAAGATCTCGAGAGCGGTGGCCAAGCTGGTGAGAATGCAGCACCTCCAGCAGCAAAGGGACCGTTCGCGTTGCCAATTACACATCCCATGCATCCAAGTCAATTCTCTGGAGACAGGTTCGAAAGAGCACCGGTCTTATGTCTCGTTGGAGCTTTCTTTGCAATCTTTTGCAGTTTCGGCTGGATTAATTGCGTGGGGTTCTTTCAGCAATACTATCAAGAAAACCAGTTGAAGAACTACTCTCCGAGCAGTATCTCATGGATCATCTCACTGGAGACGTTCTTCATGTTCTTCGGTGGTCCCTTGGTCGGTATTGCTTACGATCGGTATGGTCCTCGATATCTGTTGATTGCTGGCACGTTTCTGCATGTTTTTGGGCTTATGATGACGAGCTTGAGTTCTGAATACTACCAATTCATCCTGGCGCAGGGCATCTGTTCGCCTATTGGAGCTTGCTTGCTTTTCTTTGCCACGGTCACGAGCTCGATGACCTGGTTCTTCAAGTGGCGAGCTCTTGCTTTCGGCATCGTTGCGGCTGGTTCTTCTCTTGGTGGTGTCATTTTGCCTGTTTTGGTGTCAAATCTGATTCCTCAGATTGGCTTTGGTATGTGGGCAGGACTGTTGCGATGATGAGAGAGTCACTAATGTCTACATAGCTTGGACAATGCGGACTTGCGCTTTCTGTACGTTGATGTAGGCTATTCATGATATTAATTGTACTGACAATCCACACAGTCATTTTGGCACTCCTCATGATCAGCAACTCCACCATCACTTCCCGGTTGCCTCCAACAAAGAAGCCCATTTGCCTATCCGACTTCATCGATCCTCTTCGTGAAATCCCTTTTGTGCTACTCACGATTGGAGGTTTCATCGCTTTCTTCGGTATCTTCATTCCTATCGGATACGTAGTTGTTGCTGCATCGAGTGTTGGGATGTCACCAAGGTTACAGAACTACATCGTCCCTTGTCAGTATTGTCCCAAGTCAGCTTCTGCAATGGTTAGTATTGACATCGCTTCTAGGTCTCAATGCCGCCAGTATCATCGGTCGTACAGTCCCAGGTGCACTTGCAGACAAGATTGGCAGGTTCAACATGTTCATCATCATGTCTCTGCTATCAATCATCTTCGTCTTTGCTCTATGGGTTCCTGCAAAGTCAAATGCCCTCATTATAGTCTTCGCCTGCTTCTTCGGCTTCAGCTCCGGTGCCTTTGTCTCCCTTTTCCCAGCACTCATTGCTGAGATCACGCCAGATTTGTCGAAGCTGGGCGTTCGCAATGGGACTTCTTTTGCTATTCTCAGTATTTCTGCTTTGGTTGGTAGGTATCACTCACACCAGAAGAGCATTATGTACACAGCTGAGACATGCAATAGGCACACCAATTGCAGGACAACTACTCATTGCAGACCATGGAAAATTTCTAGGCGCTCAGTTGTTCTCAGGTTTCACGTTGGTGCTTGGAGCCATACTTGTTTTGGCTTGTAGGTACACGAAGGTGGGGTTCGCTATTATGACCAAGGTCTAAGATGAGGACTAAGGATGTGGGTGAGACTAGCATGCAGATGGACAAGCGCCTTTGCTGAAAAGTGCTATAAATGCAGGATTAGTAATCAACGAAAGTTATGACCAAAAAATACAATTCTCTTCTCTCGAAATCCATGTTCAGCTCGAGCATTTCCTTGCTGTCTTTAAGTGCACAGAGAAACATTCGTTGCCGCCTCTCTGTGATCTGATATTGTGCTTTGAGGTCTAGCCAAGCAGTATCTCCAACCACTGTTATTTCCTTCTTACTTCTTACTAGAGACTGGAGAGAAACATATAATTTTAGCATCAAAGTTTTACTCGTTATATTGCACAATCACTTTGGTGCCCGAGTAAGCCATGTCTGACGCCAAAACACTCGAGGAGCTTGCATTCCCAAAATACTGGGACGACCGGTACTCAAAACCTGATGCGGAAGAGAGCTTCGAATGGTTCAAAGATTATGCCAAGCTGAAGAGATTCATGGAGAAGTGGCTACCAAGACCGGAAGAAGATGGTCTGTGGCCTTTGATCTTGCACTTGGGTTGCGGTAATAGCGTACGTTATTATGTTATACTTGTGCTTTTATCTATTGTGAATATTTGAATGGCATTGGCCTCGAGATGTCCACCTACAAGCGAAAGCTTTATGGGGCCTCGATCCCACCAGAACTTCGGAGGCAGAGCGAGCATGAGTTTAAGTTTATTCAATGCTCGAACTGACTTAATCCATCAGACACTCCCAATCGACCTAGCCACCCTCCCTATCCCCTACAACAACCAACTCTGTCTCGACTTCTCATCCGTAGTCATCACACAAATGCGCTCGCTCTATTCCACCAGCCACCCCAGCATCAAATTCATCGAACAAGACGTCCGCCACATGACCTCAATCGCCGACTTCAGCATCGACGTCGCGATCGACAAAGGCACGCTAGATGCCATGATCAGCGGCAGCTTGTGGGATCCGCCGGACGTAGTTAAAACGAATACTCGCCTATACATCGACGAGGTATGTTCAACAATATCGTCTTTCGTGACCGAGTTTGGCTAATGATGGTATGAGGTTGCGCGTGTACTGAAACCTGGAGGCTTGTTTTTATATATCACGTATAGACAACCTCATTTTGTTAAGCCGGCGATAGAAAGGGAAGGGAAGTGGACACTTGAGGTGGAAAAGCTAGAGGACGCGGATGGAGGTGGAGGGCAATTTGATTACTTTGGTTACGTGGTGAAAAAGGAGTGATATATGTTGATCTCTTGTGAGAAAGATGCCACAAAACTGTCAATGAATATCTGGCAGGGATTCTCTATAGGCAGATACCTACCCAGGGCACCTTCTTGTGAACGAATTTGACTGACTGTTCTCTAATCAGACACTTCTGATTGATTTAGCTACACTTCCGATACCCTACAAGAACCAGCTTTGTTTCGGCTTCTCAGGGCGAGGTGGAGGCGTAGAGGAAAGGGGAGGGGAAGGGCAGAGGATGAGATGTGAAGAATTACTTGTATATCTGCTATCTGCTTATAAGGAAGGCTAACTCGCTCAATAACAGAGTCTAAAATGCCTGTATCTGTGCTCAATATCCACACGCGCTTCATGCCATCATGATCTTTCCAGATGACTCCCGTATCAAGCCCTTCCTTGGTGTGACCTCATAAACCACTAGCACCTATAACCAGCGACATATTTTATCTTTGTTGTTTTTATCTTTGCTATTTTCATCTTTTTGCTGAAGGCAGGTCGTTCGTTGTTCGTTGTTGTAATTGAATGTGAGTGGTTGGGGGTGGATGCGAAAAGAAGTGAGCTACGGATTGATGCTAAGGTTTCAGGGTCGTTTCAGAAGTTATGTTTGTGAATATACGTCACAACGCATACGAAGATATTGAATAGGGTGTGCAACATTAGGCGTTCGACTTGAGGCGTATGCAGTTTGATTTTGGTGTTTTTTGTTCTGCTTGGTATCTTAGCAATAAGGGTCGATATGACGAGCGTACTTCACTGATCCATACACGGATGGCCGATCAACCCACGAGCTGTCGTGTGCGAAACTCAATGCTAGTTTACGGCGGAATGGCGAATGAAGCACAGTCACGATTCCATAAGTAACATGGCTCGCACTCGTACTCGCTCGAATCAAGCGTCAACACTGCTAAGACAGCATGTAAAGCAATCTCGCACCTGGTATTTTCAAGTAGCATGAGCCATATTTGAGTAGATATGTGGTAAGACATTAACTACGAACTCCATCTCTTTGTCTGCTCCAGCTTTCCTGGTGGTATTACTTGTTGTAGACATCGTAGTGGCTTTATCGAGGGCTTTGATAGCTGATCAAGTACAAGCGATTGAAAAGTGACCAAGCACGCGAGTCGATCGAAGGTGAAGATAGGATCGTTTCTGATCATGAAATGAGATTCCAAAGGTAAATCAATCTTCAGACATGAAACATGACCTAAAACTTCTTCTCGCTGTCTCAGGAACAGATTGGGTCAGAACAAGATTCTTGTAGCTAAATTTCTTTTTCTGCACATAGCTGGACATAAACTCGATGGGTTAGAATGTTGCTCAGGACTGCTCTACAAATGTAAAGTCAGATTGTGGTTTTTGAGGTGATGGTGGTGATGTCACGCCGGCTTCAACCTTCCGGCAAAGAACCCCACAGTCACCTTCTGAGTAGACATGTTCACTTCCCGTTCAATCATCAAACGCCATTGCTGTAGACCTGTTGTAACTGTGACCTGCCGTAACGCTCCAGTGAGACCTTCCCGATCTCCTGACCTTTTTTTGTGTACAAGACCCATATATACCACCACCACGAAGATGTCACAGCAAGACAGTAAGGGAAAGAAGACATATCATAAGGAAGCCTCTGGACTTGCTCTTGAAACTGTGAAGAAGCATTCTGATGAGCATTCATTGAAACTATTTGGAAGTTGTTTTTGGTGAGGACGAAAAAGTTTGTGTTTCGACTTCTTCTGACCCTTCATAAAGTCCATTTGTGCAGAGAGTATGGATCAGTCTTGAGGTGAAAGGACTCGATTACCAGTACATTGAGGTATACCGAACATAGCATTATGCTTTTGCAAATAAGATGCTGACTTGTGAGTAGGTCGACCCATATGCCAAACCAAAATCGTAAGCTACATTCTTCCTACTTCACATTAATCTCTCCAATAACCAGTCCCAAGACTTCTAGACGTCAACCCTCGCGGCCTTGTGCCTGCTCTAAGGCATGGAGAATGGGGCTCCTATGAAAGCACAGTCCTTATGGAATACGTAAAAATCCACAAGCTAATACATAGACATCGTCCAACTAACATCATCTGCTCAGCTCGAAGACCTCAACGAAGGCTCGCCACTACTCCCTTCCGACCCTAAATTGCGTGCTCACTCTCGACTTTGGAGTGACCACATTAACCGCCACCTAGTACCAGGGTTCTACCACCTTCTCCAGTCTCAAGAAGAGTCTAAGCAAGTCAAGGAAGCAGAAACCCTCAAGGAACAAATATCAAAACTCGTTGACGCTGCCGATAAGCCGGGTCCCTTCTTCTTGGGTGAAGACATCTCTTTCGTAGACGTCCAGATGGCGCCGTGGGTGATAAGACTTCGAAAAGTACTGGGGCCTTATAGAGGATGGCCAGAGCCGGAGAAGGGCACGAGATGGGGAAAGTGGGTTGAGGCGATTGAAGGCAATGAAGCGGTCAAGGCGACGACGAGTGATGATAAGCTATACGTGGAGAGTTATGAAAGGTATGCCGAGAACAGGCCGAATACCAGTCAATTGGCGAATGCGGTGAACTCTGGAAGAGGTCTGCCTTGATGAAGTAGCAAGAGGCAGCTATCATTGGAAGGACTGTATGGACACATATATGCATTGTAATGAGCTTTATACGAGTTTGTTCCAGATGTAACGTTGTAAGCCTTGTTACTTCTCTCCTGCTTGTCGTGCGCTTCATGATCAAGGATGTGGATCACGTGCTAAGTCTTGGCACATAATTTATTGAAACTGTTTCATCAAAGTTTCATCTTACAATACACTTCCCGTTGGCACATTATACTCCTGGGCACAGTCATAGTCACTCACCCTTCTCAACCATTACCCTACTCCTTCAAAAATCAAGCCCGAGTTCGGCGCGCGATCACGCGAAATAGTCATCGCGATGGCTGCCCCAGCGGCAGAGCCTGAACTTCCTCCAACTCTTCCTACACTACTCCGCTCATCTGCAAAACGTACACGAGAACTATTCGCCTCCGACTTCGCAGCTCCTTCCGGCCTCAATGAACCCGCCCTTACAACTTACACATTTGAAAGAGAAACACCACTATCCACAAAAGATTTAGCAGATCGCGCCAATATCTCAGCGCGAGTGCGGTTCGAATACCAAGACGTCAGAGAGCTACCACCGGCCTTAGCAGCGAAACAAGCAAATGCAGCAGCAGCGCGGCGTGCAGGGAAGAAGACGAGAGCTGGCGCAGACGGTCCACAAGCTGGGGATGCGAGATTGAACAGATTGATTGAGGCAGTACCATCAGCATCACCAGGCGCGACAGATACAAATGGTCGACCTACAGCTTCTTCTGCACTGACTCTACGTCGTGATACCGCAGATGGACTACCACCGAATGCCAATGGGCCAACAATACAACGCCATACACCCTCCTCATCACTCGTTCGACGAGACATTGTACGGCAAGAAAGACCAACATGGCATCCTCCATGGACACTGATGCGCGTCATCTCCGGTCATCTCGGTTGGGTGCGCTCTCTTGCAGTGGAACCTGACAATGCATGGTTTGCTTCGGGCGCTGGAGACCGCACGATAAAGATCTGGGATCTCGCTTCAGGCACTCTTCGCTTGACACTTACAGGTCATATCTCCGCCGTCCGCGGTCTCGCAGTCTCTCCACGCCATCCCTACCTCTTTTCCTGTGGTGAAGACAAGATGGTGAAATGCTGGGATCTGGAGACAAATAAAGTCATTCGTCACTACCATGGCCATCTTTCCGGTGTCTACACCCTTTCGCTCCATCCTACTCTTGACGTCCTCGCAACCGGTGGTCGTGATGGTGTCGTGCGTATATGGGATATGCGTTCGCGCAGTAACATCCACGTCCTCGGCGGACACACAGGCACAGTAACACAAGTAAAGTGTCAAGAAGGCGATCCACAAGTCATCAGCACATCCTTAGACGGCACTGTGCGGATGTACGACTTGGCAGCTGGGAAAACCATGGGCGTACTCACTCACCATAAAAAGGGTGTACGTGGATTGTGCATCCATCCCAAAGAATTCACCTTCGCCACTGCCTCCACCGGCGCCATCAAGCAATGGAAATGTCCCGAGGGGGCACTGATGCAGAATTTCGAAGGTCACAACTCTATCGTGAATACACTGGCAGTGAACGAGGATAATGTAATGTTCAGCGGGGGCGATGACGGCAGTGTAGGATTCTGGGATTGGAAGACTGGGCATAGGTTTCAGACTACGGCGGCAGTGGCTCAACCTGGAAGTCTAGATGCGGAGGCGGGTGTGTTTTGTAGCACGTTTGATCAGACTGGATTGAGATTGATTACGGGAGAGGCGGACAAGACGATCAAGGTGTGGAAGCAGGATGAGGATGCTAGTGAAGAGACGCATCCATTGGAGTGGAAACCTACCTTGGGTAGGAGGAAGTTCTGAATAGCCACTGGATGAAGAGACAATCTTGGTGGTTATGATACCCAGTGTGCAAATAGGGCACACAGGAATGAAGCACTCGTGGCTTGCAACCAAATCGAATGAACAAATTTTGAAGGTTCGCTTCAAGTTCATGCTCATTGCGAGAGAGAAGACACCACACAAACCAGAAGCTTGTCACCATTTTCAAAAGCTGTTTCAATCTATTCAACCTATAAATACACCCTATAAACTGATTTCACGTCTTTGATCCTGATGAAACGCACCCGAGACATGACCCACCACCGAATCAGGTTCATTGGGCGCCAATCTCTGGTACCAAGCCACGTGCTCGGTCAGACGGCGAGGTCGTCCCTGAATATCCACTAAAGCTAGACTAGTGCCTCTGGAGTAGCATTGGACTCTCACGAAAAACCTCCTAGCCTACTCCCTTCTTTTGGAGGACGAGGTAATACCAGGGTCGCTCGCTCTTGACTCCCTACCTCGTCCTTCATCTACTCAGTCAAGATCCCTGCTAGTCAACTGCGAAGAGGATCTCCCATCACATTGTCTGCAGTCTACGGGAACTTTGCACCACAAGTATCCGAGTACTGTCATCTGTACGATGCAAGCTCCTGCCCGGCCAGTGGGAGAAGCCTTGCGCAACCGAGCATTACCAATGCATTCCCCAGACAGAAAGACGCGTCGTGCTAGCTTACGATTTTCACAAGAACTAGATGAGTTACTACAGTGGGAAGGACTCAGTGCAATAGAAAGACTTGCTATCAATGGGTTTGAAGACGATCATTTCAGTGATACAAGTGAACATTCCGTAGCTGTTCGACGGTCGTTCGAGGACGAACACGATGCGTTCCTGCCTGATGAAGCTTCAAACGACTTCTCCGAGCTCAGTACTATGCTGGAATCAGCCAAGAAGAAGCTAGAGGTAAGCAATAAGAACTTCCAAGTTCCAGACTTGCTTCGCATGCTAAATGACCTTTCGCAGCTGCTCGAAGGCAATCTTAAAGGCGCACGTAACTCTCTATTCGTACCAAGCTTACCCTCACCAGCTTCGACAGAGTCCTTCCAATCCACAAGACCGTCGACCGCTCACACTGCTTCTTGGAGCATCTCCTCAAACGATAACGATGACGATCCCTACTTTGAAGCAGTTCATGCACGGAGAATTACATCAGCTCCTTTGAAACATCTACAGCTTCAAAGGCTTCCCTTCGAACATGCTGGTCATGCTCGGTACAATAGTGATTCGAAAATAGGAAAGATCAGTATACACCCTGTCAATCTCACTGGATCGGGCAGTCCGTTACGATCACCACGCTCACCAAGACGGCAACTGCACAAGACCTCGATGGATCTCTTGCGCGAAAAGGCCAAAGTCCTTGGTCCTGTAACTGAAGATGAGGTACGGGATACTTGGAATCAGCCTTCCCATACAAGACAGGCTTCATCTCAGGCATCAATTGCATCCATGCAGATACTGAGGACACAAGCCGCAGGAGTCAGGCGTAGTCTACAGAAGATCAAGAGACAGAGTCTAGACTTATCGACGTTGGAAGACTCTTTGCGTCTTCACGACGAAGTGACGGCTCTAGAGAGGACCCTGTCGCGTCGAGAAGAAGATATTCTTCATTTGGAACAAGTGGTGCCTGCTACGCTGGAAACACTTACCGGAAGTAAAAACTCATTACAGACAGATGAACAGAAAGAGTATTTCTACAATGACGACTTCCGGCAAGAAGAGTATGATGTTCAAGTGGAGATGCATCGTGGTACGAGGATTCACGACGAAGAAAGTGACATGGAAGGAGGCTACGACGAATATAACACCGATGCCTTCGACTACGAAATGTTTATCCTCAATAGTGCTCTAGGAAATTACGAGGGGCGCTTCGAGCCATCAGAAGAGAGACCGAAACCAAGTAAGCAAGAGAAGTCACCATATCAATCACCGAACATGCGAACGTCGAGAGAATACTCCTCCCGAAGCTCCTACGACTCGGATCGTCTAGTTCGCGAAAGTCTGGCTACCATGTGGCCTAAGCCGCGAATAGCTCGGAACGTAGAGCCGATGAGCCCGGTGGACAGCATATCCTCTGTCGAAGCGGTACCCAGTAGGTCAGTCGCGACAAGCAATCATCAACAGAATGACGAGAAGGAAGATACAGTGTCTACATTATACTCACGCATGAGCACTGGTCAGTCAATGCTGGACTTGGGTAAGGATCAGGACGCGACATCAGTGATTTTATCGGCACTCCTGCCTGCTAGCCCAAACAAAGCCAACTCTCCAGCTCTTGACAAGAAAGACCAGTTACTTTTGTTCTCTTTCGCAACCGCTCTGCGCGACACATGTGCAGCATTCGGAAAGAATGGTGATGAAAAGAGTAGACAACGACTTCTGGCAGCTACAAAGCTACTCCGTGGCGAAGCCGCATGAGTCTACTGATATAGTGATCTTATATCATCCCGCGTTGAAAGCATACTCGGCCCTGCTGGAAGCAAGATGTCCTAAAGTCTTAACGCCTCCCAGCGCTGAAGGGGTTGGACCGCCACGAGACGAAACACTGCACGTACACTTGTTTCAAGGAAGGCAAGCCAGTAACAGTAGAGGCTTTGGAAGTAACACTGCCCTAGTAGGCCGCCCCAGTCCGAATACACCTAAGGGACAATTGCGAAGCGATAGGCGACACGGCGCAACCCACCATCATATTTGTTCTCGACGACACCGTACGCCGACTTGAATACTGCCATTCATTGGCCATATATATACCCACCATTTCTGCCATTTTATCTACATTTATACAACACTTACTACTTTCTGACGAATACGAGGTGATCCACAATTGTGCAGAGTGTGCTCAACGTGTATCTTTGCTTCCTGTGACTGCCATTGGTGAGAATTGTAACGGATGGCAGAGCGGTGAAGATTGAGCTCAAACGCTCGCGCTCATCCAAGGCTATTCTGATCCACTCCTGTCCGTGGACGTCTATGCAGCCTTTCCAAGAGGCAGCTTGCTGTTTGAGGAGAAAAGTAAATAGTGCTGTTGTGTCTACACTCTTTTCATCATCACTTCCTTCTCGTCTATACTCGATTATATCGACTCTGCGTCTGGACTTCAGCTGGTCTGATATTGCTCCTGTGAGGAAGCGGCTCGTG
>Ga0160427_10001497_pt1 | contig 14287 bp, 9 predicted proteins | sample SolpanmetagenomL_FD_108194 | JGI IMG/M metagenome (GOLD analysis project Ga0160427, IMG submission 108194) | Solar panel surface microbial communities from Lawrence Berkeley National Laboratory, California, USA - L | ecosystem: Engineered > Built environment > Solar panel > Unclassified ...
CTGATATCGTCTTTGAGCTTGCTTTCTTCCAGGGCTTCGTGGCCCACGCGGTCGCGGTTGGCGCCGGGCGTGAGCAGCTCAAACGCCGAGCGCATGAGCAGAATGCCGCCCGCAATGCGCAGGTGCTGGATGTTGATGCCGAAGAAGTTAAGAATGTACTGCCCGCCAAAAAAGGCCACCGACAAAATTGCCACCATGTACGCGCACGAGCGAAAGGCCGTGGCCGTGCGCTCGGCGTTGGTGTCGCTGCTGGTCAGGGTTAAAAACATCGGCATGGCCCCGAATGGGTTGACAACCGAGAAGAGCGTGGTGAAGGTGGCGAGCAGAACTTCCATGCCCCAAAGGTATTGGGCGGCCAAGGTGCTGACTAATGGCGGCCTAGCTTCTTTTCTCAACTTCGGCGGCTGCTAGCCATCTTTGCTGGCTTATTTGCCCACTGCCTTCGTTCTGCCGCGTGCCCATTCTTTATTTAATCCTGCACGGCCTGGGGCTGCTGCTGGGCGGCGCGGGCCTGCTGGCCACGCTGCTGCCCCTTTTGCGCAAAACTGCCTGGTGGGTGCGCGTTTGTGACTTTCCGCGCCTTCAAATAGTAGCGGGCTTGCTGCTGAGCTGGTTGCTGTTGGTGGCCGTGCCCGGCACCCTGTTACCCCTGGCCTACCGGCCGGTGGCACTGGCCCTATTGCTGGCGGCAATGCTTTATCAGGCCACCCGCATCTGGCCCTACACCCCCTGGCACCGCAAACAGGTGCAGGACAGCCAGCGCGCCGCCACCGACCCCAACCATATCAGCCTGCTCGTAACCAACGTGCTGATGTACAACCGCGATGCCTCACGCTGCCTCGGCGTCATCCGCGAGCAGCAGCCCGATATCGTGCTGGCCGTCGAAACCGACGAGTGGTGGCTGAGCCAGCTGGCGGGCCTTACCCCCGCCTACCCGCACACCTGCCACGCCCCGCTACCCAATACCTACGGCATGCTCGTGTTTTCGCGCCTGCCGCTATTGCACAAGGAAATCCAGTTTATCCTCGACCCCGAAATTCCGTCGTTTCACGGAAGGGTGCGGCTGCCCAGCGGAGTCGAGGCCAACCTGCACTTTGTGCACCCCAAGCCGCCGGCCCCGCAGGAGTCTAAAACCAGCACCCGCCGCGATGCCGAGTTGCTGCTGGTGGGCCGCACCATCCAGGCCCACGACGGGCCGACCATCGTGGCCGGCGACCTCAACGACGTGGCCTGGAGCCACACCTCCGAGCTTTTTAGGCGCCTAGCGCGGCTCCTCGACCCGCGCGTGGGCCGGGGCCTGCTGCCCACCTTTCACGCCGACTATAAGCTACTGCGCTGGCCTCTCGACCACGTTTTTCACTCGGCCCACTTTCGCCTGCAAGCCCTCAAGCGCCTGCCGCACATCGGCTCCGACCACTTTCCCATCTTCATCCGCCTCAGCTACGAGCCTCAGGGCTGGCAGGAGCAGGAAGCCGAACTAGAGGCTCCCGACGCCGAAGACCGTCTCGAAGCCCGCGAAAAAATTCGAGAGGCTGCTACCGAAGAAGTTGAATCCTGAGAAAGAAAGAAGCCCACCGGCTCTCCAGAAATTGGAGAGCCAGCGGGCTTTTTGGACTGCTGCCAGAGTAGGCGGAGCCTTACAAAGGCTGCTTTGTAAGCTTCACGCGCGAGTCGGCCTCAACGGTGGTGGCGGCTACGTGGGCTTTGCCAGCCCGGGCCTTGCTGCTGGCCATGGGCACCGGCAGGTGGTGAATGAGGATGCTGAGACGGCCCCGGCCGTTGCGCAGCAGCGGCCGCAGCCGCAGCACCACGCGCTGGCGCCGCAAATCGCCAAATCCCAAGGCAAAGTTGCGCAGCGCCGGCAGGGCGTCGTTGCCGAGTAGCTTGTAGGTATTCAACTCAAAGCTGAACGGCACGCGCACCGAGTCGCGCGCGGGCAGTTCCAGGGCCAGCGGCATGCGGCCCGAGCCCAACTCCTTGCCATCCACCAGTACTGCGTAGTCGAGGCCCGTGACGCCGGTCGGCTCCAGGTTGGGGTTATAAGCGTTAATCTGCAAGCGCATCTTCAGCGGCAGGCTTTTATTCACGTAGCCCTCAATGAGTTGGTTGCGGCGCGGCAGGTCCACATCGGCCGGCGTGCGCAGGTTTAGCACGTCGAGCGTGCCCAGGCTGGCCTGCTCTACTGCCCGCACGTTGAAGCGCGGCTCTACGCTAGGTGCCCCCTCCTGGCGCGTTTCGCGCAGCGTGCAGCTGGTAGCCAGCAACAGGCTGAATGCCGACAGCAGCACCATAACGCGACGACAGGATAAAGTAACGGTAGCAATGTTCATGGCTCGACCTACGTAGTGAATCAGCTAACTGGTTGGCAAAACAATAAAATAAAAACCGTGCCGGGAACCACTTTTCGCCAGATTACTGCTTTGGCAGGTCGCAACCACCTTTTAGGCCAGTGAAGGATATTCGAGGCCCGGGTTTTTGACGCTTTACGGCTGGCCAGCGGCGATGGCCATGCGCTACCGCAAGACTCAGCTGCCACCCAGCTTAAACTAAGCAGGTAAATAACTTAGAAGTGTTTCGAAATAATTGTCGGCTGGTAATTACCAGGCAAGTTACAGCACCCCAATGAGTTTGGCAAACTGCTTACTCAGAATTATGCAAAACAAGGCAGAACTATTAAATTTATTAATTTTCTAAAAACAAGCCTATTAAATCGATATTTACCTTTAATGCCAACAAATAAGTCCTATAAAATCTTGTTTCCAGACCGGGTATTTTTTAGGGTTTTTTAGTTGACTGCTTTCTCACTTGGCCCCAGCTTACTGGTGGGCGTGCCCTGCCTGACCCACTCGCTAAGGCGTGCTATCTGGATAGCAGCAAGCTACACGCCCCCTAAAACAAAAGGGTCGAAAGCTTTCGCTCTCGACCCTTTTGCGGCGCCGAGCCGGAACGGCTGGCTGAGCTACTTGCTACGGCAGGCTATTTGCCGTCTACTTCTTCGTAGTCTACGTCGGTGACGTGGTCGCCAGCCGGCTGGCCCTGGCCATTACCGCCCTGGCCACCATCGGCGCCGGGGAAGCCCTGGCCGCCGGGCTGGCCACCCTGAGCGCCCGCCGCGGCGTACATCTCCTGCGAGGCAGCTTCCCAGGCCTTGTTCAGTGCTTCCACGCCAGCGTCGATGCTTGCGAGGTCTTTGCTTTCGTGGGCCTTCTTGAGGTCGGCCAGCGCGCCTTCTACGGCAGTTTTGTTGCCGCCGCTCAGCTTGTCGCCGAACTCCTTAAGCTGCTTCTCGGTCTGGAAAATGAGCGAGTCGGCGTCGTTCACTTTCTTGATGCGCTCAGCTTCGGCTTTGTCGGCCTCGGCGTTGGCGGTAGCCTCGTTGCGCATGCGCTCGATGTCGGCATCGGAAAGGCCCGAACTGGCTTCGATGCGGATTTTCTGCTCCTTGCCGGTGCCCTTGTCTTTGGCCGTCACGTTGAGGATACCGTTGGCATCAATGTCGAAGGTTACTTCAATCTGGGGCACGCCACGGGGTGCGGGCGGAATGCTGTCGAGGTGAAACTTGCCGATGGTGCGGTTCTGGCTGGCCAGCGGGCGCTCGCCTTGCAGCACGTGGATTTCAACCGAAGGCTGCGAGTCCGAGGCCGTCGAGAAGGTTTCCGACTTCTTGGTCGGGATGGTCGTGTTGCTTTCGATGAGCTTGGTCATCACGCCACCCATCGTTTCGATGCCCAGCGAAAGCGGGGTCACGTCGAGTAGCAGCACGTCCTTCACCTCGCCGGTGAGCACGCCACCCTGGATGGCCGCGCCGATGGCCACTACCTCGTCAGGGTTTACGCCCTTCGAAGGCTTCTTGCCGAAGAACTTCTCTACCTCTTCCTGGATGCGCGGAATGCGCGTCGAGCCGCCCACGAGGATAACCTCATCGACTTGCGAAGCCGACAGGCCGGCATCTTGCAGCGCCTTTTTGCAAGGCTCCATCGAGCGGCGCACGAGCGAGTCGCTGAGCTGTTCAAACTTGGCGCGGCTCAGCTTTACTACCAGGTGCTTGGGGCCGCTGGCGGTAGCCGTGATGTAGGGCAGGTTGATTTCGGTTTCGTTCGAACTGGACAGCTCGATTTTGGCTTTTTCAGCGGCTTCCTTGAGGCGCTGGAGGGCCATCGGGTCGTTGCGCAGGTCAAGGTTTTCGTTTTCGCTCTTGAACTGGTCGGCCAGGAAGTCGATGATAACCTGGTCAAAGTCGTCGCCACCGAGGTGGGTGTCGCCGTTGGTGCTCAGCACCTCAAACACGCCGTCGCCCAATTCCAGAATCGAGATATCGAACGTACCACCACCGAGGTCGTACACGGCGATTTTCTGGTCCTTGTGCTTCTTGTCGAGGCCGTAGGCCAGGGCAGCGGCGGTGGGCTCGTTGATGATGCGCTTCACGTCGAGGCCGGCGATGGCACCGGCTTCCTTAGTGGCCTGGCGCTGGGCGTCGTTGAAGTAGGCAGGCACCGTGATAACGGCCTCGGTCACGCTGGTGCCCAGGTAGTCTTCGGCGGTCTGCTTCATCTTTTGCAGCACCATCGCCGAGATTTCCTGGGGCGTATAGTTGCGGTCACCGATTTTGACGGCCACCGTATTGTTCGGGCCAGCCACTACGTCGTAGGCTACATACTTGCTCTCGGCCGAAACTTCGTTGAAGTGGCGGCCCATAAAGCGCTTGATGCTGGCAATGGTGTTGGTGGGGTTGGTAACGGCCTGGCGCTTAGCCGGGTCGCCTACCTTGCGCTCACCCTTGCCGTTGTCGAGGAAAGCGACAATAGACGGCGTAGTGCGGCGGCCTTCGGAGTTAGGAATTACGACGGGCTCGTTGCCTTCCATTACGGCGACGCACGAGTTGGTGGTGCCCAAGTCAATACCGATGATTTTGCCCATGATAGTGGGGTGCTGAAATTTAAAGTGAGATGGTGTCTGGGTTGGGGAGTAGGGCTACGAAGCCGCTGCGAACCTCGTTACAAGCCGCGTACCAAGCGCTTTTTTCTGCCACTTTGGCCGGGCAGGAGGCACGCTGGGTGGGTAGGCTGCCAGCCCGGCGCCTCCAATCCGGCGTGCCGCCGAATAGCCTGCCGAAGTTGCAGCGCGCCGCCGCTAACCAGCCGGCGCCATTCGCCTACTGCCAGCGAGCGTTGGGCTAAAAATTTTATGCGCCCCCCGCAATCCGACGAACTTAGCTGAACCGTTTATGGCCTTGTCCGTTGAACGGCTTCCCGCTTTATTTCCTACCCTTTCTTTTTACATGAAGCATTTTTTCCTCCTTGCTTTAGCAGCCCTGGCTTTCACTACGGCTTGCAAAAAGGATGACCCAGCCACGCCGGCGCCCGTCGTCCAGATTACGTCGCCCCTCACGGTCGCCAATGAGGTGCCGGGCGGCGCGGCTTATTCTAATGCGACCGGCACCTTCACCGGCTCCTACGACCCCAATACCAAGCTGCTGACCTATGCCATCGCCTATTCGGGCCTGACGGGCAATGCCACGGCCGGCCACCTGCACTTTGGCGATACTAAGCACTCGGGCGCCGTCTTTGCGCCGTTTACCAACGTGCCGGCTGCTACTAGCGGCAACATCAATGGCACGGTTACGCTCACGCAGATGCAGGCCGACTCGCTTACGATGGGCCACGTGTATGCCAACATTCACACGGCCAGTAACCCCAACGGCGAAATCCGGGCCAACCTGCTTTCTACCAGTAAGGCCAACCCGACGCCGGTAGCTACCATGCAGGTAGGCGGCTCGCTAACCGGCGCCAGCGAACGCCCTGCTCCCACTGCCTCCACGGCGACCGGCACCATGACCGGCACCTACGACCCCAATAGCAAGCTCCTGAGCTACACCGTCACCTTCGCAGGCCTGACGGGTAATGCCACGGCCGGGCACCTGCACTTTGGTGATGCCAAGCATGCAGGCAATGTATTTGCGCCGTTTGCCAGCGTGCCGGCGGCCAGCAGCGGCAGCATCACGGGCACTGCCATCCTTACGCAGCAGCAAGCCGACTCGCTCACGATGGGTCACGTGTATGCCAATATTCACACGGCTAGCAACACCAACGGCGAAATTCGCGCTAACCTGATAACGAGCACCTCGCCCACCTTGCAGGTAGCTAATGCGCTGAATCCGGCCAACGAGGTTCCGCCCGTTACCAACGCGCCGATGGCCACGGGGTCGTTCGTAGCCACGTATAATCCCACGAGCAAGCTGTTGACCTACTCGCTGGCCTTCTCGGGCCTGACGGGCAATGCCACGGCTGGGCACCTGCACTTCGGTGATGCCAAGCACACCGGCAACGTAACCCTGCCCTTCGCTTCGTTGCCATCAGCTACCAGCGGCCTGCTCACCGGCACCGCCACGCTGTCGCAGATGCAGGCCGATTCGCTCACGGCGGGCAAGCTCTACGCCAACATTCACACGACTACTAATCCCAACGGCGAAATCCGCGCTAACCTGACGGCCAAGTAAGCTACTCTACACTTTCCGCTTCTATCGGAGCCGGCCGCTACCCAGCGGCCGGCTCTTTGCGTTTTGAGGCGGCAAGCGGCGCGCAACTTTGCCGGGCGGCCGTGCATCTTTGGCCCCTGTTCCGCTTCCCCTCCCCTTCTTTGTATGAAACCCCCTCTCCTCGCTGCGCTGCTGCCGGGCTGCCTGCTGCTGGCCATTACGGCCCAGGCCCAGGCGCCCACTACACCCACGGCCGCGCCCAATGCCCCCTACCAGCCTTCGGCCACCAAAACCAACGACTTGGTGCACACCAAGCTAGCCGTGCGCTTCGACTACGCCAAGCACTACCTTTATGGCCAGGAGTGGGTGACGCTCAAGCCCCACGCCGTGGCTACCGATACGCTGCGCCTCGATGCGCAGGGCATGGATATCAAGACCGTGGCGCTCATGAACGGCACGGCCCAGCAGGCGCTCAAGTACGATTATTCAGATAAGAATAACCTGCGCATCAACCTGGGACGCACCTTTAAGCCGGGCGAGCAGTACGTGGTGTACATCGAGTACACGGCCAAGCCCGACGAGCTGAAAGTGCAGGGCTCGCAGGCTATTACCGATGCCAAGGGCCTGTACTTTATCAATGCCGACAGCGCAGTGAAGGGCAAGCCAGTGCAAATCTGGACGCAGGGCGAGACGCAAAGCTCTTCGGCCTGGTTTCCGACCATCGACCGGCCCAACCAGAAGACGACCGAGGAAATCGCCATGACCGTGCCGGCCAAGTACGTGACGCTCAGCAACGGCCAGCTTGTGAGCCAGACGCCCGCCGGCCCCGGCCTGCGCACCGACACCTGGAAGATGGACCTGCCGCACTCGCCCTACTTGTTTATGATGGCGGTGGGCGACTTCAAAATCTACAAGGATAAGTGGCGGAACAAGGAAGTCAATTATTACCTGGAGCCCAAGTACGCGCCCTTTGCCAAGCAGATTTTTGGCAACACGCCCGACATGCTGGAGTTCTTCAGTACCCGGCTGGGCGTCGAGTTTCCGTGGAATAAGTACGCCCAGATTGTGGCCCGCGACTACGTGAGCGGGGCCATGGAAAATACCACCGCCACCCTGCACGGCGAACAGGTGCAGATGGACGGCCGCGAACTGCTTGACCGCGAGTACAGCAGCGAGTCGGTGATTGCGCACGAGCTGTTTCACCAGTGGTTTGGCGACTACGTAACGGCCGAATCGTGGTCGAACATCACGGTCAACGAGTCGATGGCCGACTTTTCGGAGGCGCTCTACGCCCAGCACAAGTACGGCCAGGACGCGGCCGATGCCCACAACTACCGCTACGTGCAGAGCTACCTGCGCAGCCCACGCGACGCGGCCAAAAACCTCGTGCGCTTCCACTACAATAATAAGGAGGACGTTTTTGACCTCGTGAGCTACCAGAAGGGCGGCGCCATCGTGCAGATGCTGCGCACCTACCTGGGCGACGACGTGTTTTTTGCCGGCTTGCAGAAGTACCTCACCGACAATAAGTTTGGCAATGGCGAAGCCCACCAGATGCGCCTGGCGATGGAAGCCGTATCGGGCCAGGACCTGAATTGGTTTTACAACCAATGGTACTACGGCGCGGGCCACCCGGTAGTGAGCATCGACTACGGCTGGGACGCGGGCGCTAAGACACAGAGCGTGACCATCAAGCAGACGCAGCCGGGCACGGTGTTTCAGCTGCCGCTAGCCATCGACTACTACGTAAATGGCAAGCCCCAGCGCCAGCGCGTGCTGATGACGCAGGCTACCCAGACCTTTACCATGCCGCTGGCCGCCCGGCCCGAGCTGGTGAACGTGGACGCCGAGAAGTTCACCCTCTGGCAGAAAACCGACAATAAGCCCCTCACCGAGAGCCTGTATCAGTACAGCCACGCCCCGCTGTACGTGGACCGCCGCGAGGCCCTCACCGCCGCCCTGGCCGCCCAAACTACCAACCCCGCCGCCCGCGCCGTGGTGCTGGCCGCCCTCAAAGACAAGTTCTACGGCCTGCGCATTGCCGCTATCCAAGGCTTGAAGCTGGATAATAAGGACGTGGCCAAAGCCGCCGCGCCCGCCCTACGCCAGTTGGCTACGTCCGAAACGGAAAACCACGTGCGCGCCGCCGCGCTGGTAGCCCTGGGCCAATTGAAGGATAAGAAGGACGAGAAAATCATCAACTCGGCCTTGGGTAATCAGTCGTATGAGGTGCAGGGCGCCGGCCTCGAAGCTTTGGGCGAACTCAACCCCACGGCGGCGCTGGCCCGCGCCAAAACGTTTGAAACCGATGAGCACATGGCGTCGGCCGTGCTGGGCGTGTACGCGGAGCAAGGCGGCACCGAGCAGTGGAATTACCTGCGCACGGCCTACGACAAGGCCGAGGGCCGGGGCCGCTACGGCCTCATTCAGCCGATGGTGCAGATGCTGGGCCGCCTCGACGACCCCACCGCCTTTGCCGAAGATGTAAAGCGCCTGCAAGACCTGGCTATGGTGCCCCAGCTCAAGGCTTACGGCTTTGATAAGCGCATGATAGAAGCCATTCAGAAAGCCAGCGCTGCCCAGGCTGGCAAGCCCAACGCGGCCCAAAATCAGGCTACCGCAGCGGCAGCCGTTAAAGCTATTCAGGCGGGCAATTAATTTTTGGGCGGTTGCCCAAACGCATTTTTTTAAGCGCTAACGGTGAAGGGGTAAAGTCGGCAAACAACCGGCTTTACCCCTTCATTTTGAAGCAATAACCTGGGTCAACTGGCGGCTACGTTGAACTATCCCGGCGGGTTACGTGTCGAATGGGCATGCGCAAGACCACTCCGCTGGTGCTGGCTGCCCTGCTTGCAGGCAGCCTCACTCCCGCCCTGGCCCAGAATACGCCGGAAGAAAACAACGAAAACGGCGACACGCCCTTCGTGCAGCACATTCGGCCCGACCGCCCCGGCCAGACTATCAGCGCCGGGGTGTTGCAGCCAGGTCAATTTCAGCTCGAAACTGGGTTTCAGCGCTTTTCGCCCCGCACCGGGGCGAGCATTGGCAGCAACGTGAATACGTTGCGCATCGGCTTCTGGAACAGCATGGAGCTGCGCATTACGCAGCCTTACCTGTTTGGCAGGCCGAGCCTGGCCACGGGCGGCCTCGCCGAAAGCCCGGCGCCGCGTACCGACTCAGTGGGGTGGGCCCCGCTCACGGTAGGCATAAAATTTATGCTGACGCCTGACCGGGCCAGCCGCTTTCAGGCTTCGCTGCTGGCCGAAGCCAGCCTACCCAACACCGGCCAGAATGGCCTGCACCGCACCACCTGGGCGCCCGCCGGCCGCCTGCTGCTGAGCCAGCAGCTGGGCCGCCGCGCCGCGCTCGAAGGCAACTTCGGCTTTGTGCAGTCGGGCCTCACCATGACCGATGTGTTTAACGGCCAATTTGGCGGTCAGTACGTGGGCTCGCTGGCCCTCACGGCTCCCATCGGCGACAAGGTAGGCTACTTTGTGGAAGGCTACGGCCGGGGCCGGCAAAGCCTGACCACCGGCGCCACCGCTGGCCTTTACTACCGGCCCTGGACGGGCCTGCGCTTCGATGCTACGGTGGGTAAGGTGCTGGGCGGCGTGCAGTCGGGAGCCACGCTGGTGGGCATCGGCATGGCCTTCCGGGTAGGCGGCAACTAATATTATCTTGTATTTTTCTAATTCAGCGAGTGTGGCTTCGGGCCGTACTCGCTGTTTTTTTTAGGCCAGGTGCCTCATGTGGGCTATATCTGCTGCTGAACACTCACTGCGCCCAAATTAAATGCAACCTACCGCTGTCAGATAATCAATATTTTACAAGACCCACAAGGCACCTATCGTAATACGGACTTGCGTTTAGCCGCCTTTTTTGCGGGGCAGCTGGCCGGGCCGGCCGGCGGCGTACTTTTGGCTCCTTATAGCACTTTAGCCAGCGCCCCACGTATTAGGGACGCGTTGGTTAAAAGCCTTCCTTCCTACTTATGCGCTATCTTCCCTTTCTTCTGCCTTGCCTCGTGCTAGCTGGCACCGCTTGCCAGCGCGTTGACCATTCGAGCAGCACACCGCTAGTAGGCGCGGTCACGGCCATGACGCCCGACGCGCCGTTGCGCGACACCCGCTGGGTGCTGCGCCAGGTGGCTGGCCAGCCCGTGGCGGCACCCGAGGCCGCTACGACGCCGGCCCCGTACCTATTTATTAGCGCGGCGGGCACGGCGGAGGGGCTGGGCGGCTGCAACCACTTTCGTGGCGGCCTAGAATTGGCCGATACCGACGGCCAGCTCCAGTTTGCGCGCCTAGCCAGCACGCGCATTGCCTGCCCCACAATGGCCGTCGAGCAGCAGTTCAGCCAAGCCCTCAATACTACGCGCTATTATCGCATCACGGGCGACACGTTGCGCCTGTACGGCGATGCCGAGCGCTCGGGCACGCCGCTCGCGCAGCTAGTGGCGACCACGATGCCGTAGGCCGACGGCTACTTTTCGGGGGCCACGCGCGTGGGCGTCTGGCGGCCGGCCACGATGCCGCTGGCGCTGCGCGCAATGGCCGATACTACTTCGGTCATATTCTTCACGTCAAGGCTACTCACTTCATCGCCGACGCTGTGGTAAAGTTTGTCGGTCGGAATCTGGTCGGTGCTGATGGTATGGGCTGGCACGCCTAGTCGTGCCAGCGTAGCGTTATCGGAGCGGTAAAACAGGTTTTGCTCGGGGTACGGGTCGGGTTCAAACTTGAACTTGGTGCCCTTGAGATTGGCTTGCAGCAGCGGGCCAAAATCCGACTTGTCGTAGCCGGTAATGAAGGCCGTGTTGGGCCCAAACTTGGCCGGCTTGCCAATCATCTCGATGTTGAACATGGCCGTTAGCTCCTTCGGGTCAAGCTGCTGCGAAAAGTAGCGTGCCCCGAAGCCTCCGATTTCTTCGGCCGTGAAGGCCACAAAAATCAGCGAGCGGGCATTATCATTACGCTTCTTGAAGTACTCGGCCAGCGCTACTACGGCCGTGGTGCCGCTGGCATCATCGTCGGCGCCGTTGGCGATGGAGTCGCCGGCCACCGGCTTCAGGATGCCCAGGTGGTCGTAGTGGCCCGAAAAAATAACTTTTTCGGCGCTGTGGGCCGGGTCGTGGCCCGGCAGGTAGCCTACTACGTTGCGTAGCAGTACAGGCGTGGTAGTGCTGGCGGCGGCTACTTGGTAGGTGAGCTGGTCGGTAGGCGCGGTGGCCAGCGCCCATACGCACGAGGCCGCGCTACCACCCTGCTCGGCCCGCAGCTGCGGCTTGCCAAACTGCTCGACCAGCGACTTAAACGTGGCCGCCTGGGCAGGGTCGAACAGCACCAGGGTATTTTTCTCGGGCCGCAACAGCTCCCGGAAGTGCGCCTGCACCTTGTCGGTGGGGCCGAGGATGAGCAGGCTCACACCGTCCTTCTCCGTCCAGTTTAGGGTGGGCTGAGTGGTGCGGGCAAAGACGTGGTCGGCGGGCAGGGCTACGCCGTTGAGCGTGACCTGCGCACTCGTCAGGGCCGACTGATACGCCGAAAACTCCTGCATAAAGCCCGTGGCTCCCGGCAGCGGCGCCAAGCCGATGCGCCCAAATTCGGCGGCCAAAAATTCGGCAGCTTTCAGGTTGCCGGGCTGGCCGGTGGCGCGGCCCTGCATGTCGTCGGCGGCCAGGGTGTTGAGCACACGCGCCACGGTAGCACCGGCCACGGCGTTTTTGGTTTGGGCCAGGGCTGGCAAGGAGCCGGCCGCCAGCAAGCTTAGCAGCAATACGTTGCGCATGAAGTGCGGACTTATTTTACGTCTGGTTAATCTTCTTCTTGAGAGCTAGCGCGTCAGCGCGGGTTCGAGCGCCGCCAGGGCCGCTACCATGTCGGCCTCGGTGCTCAGCGCGCCCTTACGGGCCCGGAGGGCCGCCAGCGCGGCGGGCTGGCCCACCAGAGCCTGCTCCAGGCTGGCCCGCTTGAGGCGTAGGGCTGTGAGGTGGCCGTCGGCGGGCCAGCGTAGGTAGTAGTGGGTTTGGGCTTCGAGGGCGGCCGGGCCAGTAGTAGGGGCATAGGCGATGCTTTCGGCCGCGTGTTTTACTAGGGTTTTCTGCCAGAACTTGAGCAGCTGCACCTGGGTACCGTCGGCGAGCACTTCGGCGCAGGCGCCGGCTACCTCGCTGGGCAAGGTGGCCGGCGGGTAGCGCACAAAACGCCGGGCGGGGCTGCTAAGGGTAAACTCCTGCACCCGGGCGAGCGGCACGATAACCGAATCGCCCGCTGGCCGGCGCACACGCAGCTCTTGGTGGTAGGTGTCGTACTTGAGCGTGGCGGGCACCGGCCGGCTGTTGCCCACGAGTAGCACAGCGGCCGGCTGCCAGGCCGCCACCAGAAATGGGCTGCCCAGCACCTCGCCCGTCTCGGGCGGCGGGATGGTGTAGCCGTAGTTGAAATTCCCGTTTTTGTCGCGGGTCAGGTCGGTATTCTGGGCAGCCCCTAGTAGCGGCAGCGCTAGCAAGGCAGGCAAGGCAAGCCGGGGTAGCATAGTGGCGGGCATCAGGCTAGGCTACCGTTAGCACGAGGTCGTCGGCCTGCACGCGCGTGCCTTCGGGCAAAGCCACCGGGCCCACCGTGAGGTCGTCGGGGGCGGTGATGGTGGTTTCCATCTTCATGGCCTCGATGACGAACAGCGGCGCGTTGCGGGCCACTTGCTGGCCGGGCTGCACGAGCACCTTGCTCAGCAGGCCTTGCAGCGGGGCGGCTATCTGCTTGGGATTGGTGCGGTCGGCCTTGGCGTTGTGCACGGTTTTTACTTCCACGTGCTGGTCGCGCACTTCGAGGTTGCGCGTCTGGCCGTTGAGGGTGAAAAACATCGTGCGCATCCCCTCCGCATTGACCGGGCCGACGGACTGAAGCCGGATGATAATCGACTTGCCCCGCGCAATTTCAATGATGGTTTCCTCGCCTTCCTTCAGGCCAAAGAAGAACACCGGCGTGGGGATGCGGCTCACGTCGCCGTAGTCGAGTCGGAACTTCCAGTAATCGGCAAACACCTTGGGGTAGAGCAGGCTCGACAGCAAATCGGTGAACTGCGCGCCGGGGTTGCGCTCCTGAAACGCTGCCCACTCTTGGTCGAAGTCGATGGGTGCGAGGTGCTCGTTGGGGCGGTCGGTGAAGGGCTGCTCGTCCTTGAGCACGGCCTTTTGCACGTCGGTAGGCCAGCCGCCGAGGGGCTGGCCAATGTCGCCGCGCAGCAGTTCGCGCACCGACTCGGGGAAGCTTAGGCTTTCGCCCCGGCTCACTACGTCTTCGGGCGTCAACTTATTGGAAACCATAAACAAGGCGAGGTCACCGACCACCTTCGACGAGGGCGTTACTTTCGGAATATCACCCAGCAGCTGGTTGGCCTCCGCAAAGCGCTGCTTCACTTCCTCAAACTTGTCGAGCAGGCCCAGCGCCGCCGCCTGGGGCCGCAGGTTGGAGTATTGCCCGCCCGGAATCTCGTGCTCAAACACCTCAGCCGTACCCGCCAGCAGGCCGCTCTCAAAGGGGTAGTACTGCTCGCGCAGGGCTTCCCAGTAGTCACTAAACTCGTTGAGGCTATGCTGGTTAAATTCACGGTGGCGCGGCGAATGACGCAGCATTTCCACCGCCGCATTGAAGTTGGGCTGCGAGGTGAGGCCCGAGAGGCCGCCTAGGGCCACGTCAATCACGTTCACGCCCGCCTCCACGGCCTTGAGGTAGGTGGCGGCTTGCAGGCTGCTCGTGTCGTGGGTGTGCAGGTGAATGGGCAGCTTCACGGTGTCGCGCAGGGCCGGAATCA
>Ga0160427_10001498_pt1 | contig 14285 bp, 10 predicted proteins | sample SolpanmetagenomL_FD_108194 | JGI IMG/M metagenome (GOLD analysis project Ga0160427, IMG submission 108194) | Solar panel surface microbial communities from Lawrence Berkeley National Laboratory, California, USA - L | ecosystem: Engineered > Built environment > Solar panel > Unclassified ...
CTCATGGGAATTAGTCAGGCTACTGTCTTCATTCGTGTGAACAACATTTACATCTCCACAAACGTATCCAAAACATTTTCGGCTGAGCTTGAACGAGCAACGAAGAAATTACCGCCGAAGACTACCAAGATCGCAATCCTGACTTCCTCATATGACGAAACTGCAGCGTCACTAAGCACGTTAACGGGTACTGCAGCCAGAAATGCAGCTGAAATCATTACGTCTCTCCTGCCTCGCAAGAACGGTAGAGTCTTTATCGGATTTCCTACTGCTCAGACGACAGGTCTATTGGCCCACATCTCCGCACCCTCCCTCATTCCTACCGTTGAGCGTGAGAACATCGATCTGAATGCACGATATGTGAGAACATGGAACACCGAGCTGCTCAGCGTTGCAGGGATCGCTTGCAGGATTGCTTTCGCTGGGGAGATGGGAGTGTTGCGAGATCGCGCAGTCTCAGCAATGTCCAAGTCGAACACACAAGTGCTCAATGAAACGCAAATGGAAGCTCTTATACCTGCGGCTACGCATACTTTGAAACAGTTCACCTTCCAAGATTCGACGCCACTTCCACGTGTTGCGCAGATAATCGAAGAATCATTCTGGACTTGCAACAAGAATGCCACGATCGAAATGTTCTCATCTTGTGGTGTACTACCTAGCCACGAAGTGCGTATTGCGTCCGAGAATCTGAGTTTCGTCAACAGAATACCTGTCATTCCAGATGCCCTGATGAAAGAAGCTCGAGAATTCATTACGAAGCTCGAGGATCTTGGGCTGATATCCGAGATGACCACATCCGATATTAAGAAAGAGCTTGAGAAACAGGCACTGACAGAAGGACAGCTCGAGGAATTCCTGAAATGGGCTGCGGCGAAGATCAAGAGTAATGCGCTTGATGCGCCTGGTATACAAGCATTACTTTCGGTCACCCTTGTAACCCTATCCGCAGAGACAGCAGAATCATATCGCGAGGGTAATCTACTCGTCCTGCGCAGCATTACCGCGTTTATCAACAGTAGTCGTATCAGCCCTGAGCTTCCAGTACCTTCTTATACTATGCCATTCAAGTTCACGAAAAACCTAAACCAGCACGAGATGAACTCTTTTGGTTGGCAGGATTTACAGATCGTGCCTTGGTTAAGGTGGCTACTGGATCAGGCAAAAGTGAAGGGCTCTGGGATGGATATCACCACACAGCCTGCTTTCTCCGGTCAAGTCCTCGCAGTCATATCCAAATCTTGGGATGGTATGAGCCAAAGCTCGAAGAGTACTATTGTAGAGTTGCTGGCAGTGAGGACAGTAATACCGACGAAGTTCGGGATGATGGTACCCCCATCATCTTATTTCGCCACTGTCAAGCTCTTCGATGACCTCCCCACCATATCCGGTCTAAACAGTGTCAAGGAAAAATTCTTGCGCGCCTTGGGAGTTCGAAAGACAATTGAGATTCAAGTCATATTGAAACGGCTGATGGCAAGTCCTTCAAAAGCTTCTGGAGGTTGGAGTCACGTCGATCTCATTCGATACCTTGTCGGAGTGTGGCAGGATATACCACCTGAAGACATAGAGCAGTTGAAGAAAACTCCGCTTTGCCCAGCTGAAACTGCTGAGAAACAGGCGACGAGCAAGAATTATCTTGTTTCCGAATTGTTCGAGCCAAAAGACAGTCTACGGGCTATTGGCGTACCCATCTTGCAATGGCCATCACAGCTGAACGTATACTCTAATGAGGGCAAATTCTTGAAATTGCTTGGGTTACGTGGAGCGCCCACTGTTCCTGAGATTGTCAATATTTTGGTAAAAGCTGACAAGTCGAACAATTCTGCATTGTATGAGAAGGGGTTACAGTACTTCATCGAGAGCCATTACACCAACAACTACGCTTCGTTTGATTTCTCGAAACTTCAGACCCCATTCCTTCCACTACAGAATGGCGAAGCCCATCAGCTTGTCAAGCCTGAGGACTGCTTCACGAATTCGAAAGCAGAGGTGCTGGCATATCCGATTCTAAGGAATGATCTTCATCCCCATGCTGCGAAGTTTGGTGTTCAGTCTGACCCTCCGATTGCAGATGCGGCCTTACGATTGATTCGGCAGCCTCCACGAGGTCGACCCGATGCTCGCCGCCTATTCGGTTACATGGCAACGAGGTTACCTGACATCAACGCTGCTGTCGCGGAGAAGCTGAAGGCCTCCGCGATTGTTCCCATTCCTCCTACAAGATCTGCGGAGCAGAAAGGCGCTGGTATGAGACTCGTACAGCCTACAGCTGTCTTTATAGGCACTGGAGAGGAGTATGGTGATATATTCGACTACGTTGATTTCGGGGTTGATATAAACATCTTTCTGTCAAGGATCGGCTCGAAGCCAGAACCGACCATTACTGAACTAGCACAACTCCTGATCAATGATGCAAAGCGTACTACAGCTAGTCTAGGTGTGGAAAGGTACAAGAACCTCCTCTACAAGATTCATGTTAACATGGCTGTTTTGAAGAAGGACAAACTTTTGTGGAAGAACATGAAAAATGCCGCCTTCTTACTTGGAGTAAAGGAGAGGACGACTGAAAACAAAGCTAACGCAAACGGAGAAGACCTCGACGAAGATCCTTCCAGTGGTATAAGCCTGGAGTACAGATTGAAAAAGGTTGAAGACATCACTATCCAAGACGATCTCATTGCTTACAGTCTGTTTAAGCAGTATCTAATCATCGCGCCAATGGAAGATGTGCTCGAAGACCTCTACTGGTCACTTGGAAGTCCACGTCTCAGCACCTTGATCGATGAAGAGCCTCGTTTCGGTTCACGTATGCAAGACCAGCAAGCTGCCACTTCACTCAAAGATCTTGTTCTGGAGCGTGCACAACTGTTTCTACACGAGCGACCAGACGACACGATCAAGCACGACGCCAGGTGGCTGGAGAAGAATCTGGAAGTCGAAGTCACAGGCTCAATATCACTACGGCGCACCCTTCGCGTTAGCGGTCACGATGAATCCAATGTCGAGAAAAGGACGGCTGCGCTAAGCAAGAACGGCACCAAGCTGTTTATCACCAAGAGCTATGACTTTTGGCAAGTAGCTGAGGCTATATCAGGGCTTGTGCTGCAACGTCCGAAGTCACAACAGATTATGCTTTTTGAGACCTTCCTCATTACTCCCTTGCTGAAGCTTCGTTCTAGAGGTTACAATGTCGATCGTATCCTACGCAAGCGAGCAATGGAGGAGAGACGTGCAGCAGAAGCCGAACGCAAGCGTCAAGACGAGTCAAAGCTCAAACAGCCGCAGATTGAAAGCGACACTTTGCCAGAGCGCCCTCGCAACGTTCGTCCGCAACCACCAACAGTCAATGCTCTTGAACCGGAGGCAGAGATCGAGCATCCACCGCCATATCAAGCGCAAACGCCCAAACAGCTTTCGATGCCCGGTGCTTTCCAAGATACACCTCTACATGTCCCAAGCATAACTAAACCACCTTCGCGACCCGAAACTCCCAAAGGCCTTCTCTCCTCGATCAGTCGCCACTTTGGATTCGACCAATTTGGCGCCGCTACGCCACAGAACCAGATCCATGCACAACAAGCTCAACAGCAAGGAGTAGCTTCCACTACTACGGGAGGTGTTAGCACAGGAGGACCTATCTCTTCCAGTCAGGAGCTCCAAACACTACAGTCGGCTGTCAATTCGACTCGTGCGCACGGCTCTTCGTCCGTCTTCAGCCGTCCCAGCACCTCGACGCTCGAGGAGGCAGCCTCTTACTGCGACGAACGTCCCGGACACGACCTGTCTTATCTTGGTACTTTGCCCACATCTGGCGTCAAAGTCTACCTCGCGGCCACTTCAAGCGCCACACCCGCATCAGCATCGTTCCTACGAGCCAATGCTCAAGGACTCGAGTACTTCGCCACTGTGCTTCTTGCCGCGGCATCTGTGTTTCCAGTGGCAAAGTCCAGTGTACACATCTTCCACGAAGATACGCCTAGCAGCAAGTCCATTGCTTTCAACAAGCAGGGCTCGTTGTTCTTCAACTACAGATATTTCAGCCAGTTACATCTGGCAGGAATGGGGTCGGATAGAGGTAGAGGCGATGCGATTGTTTACTGGTGGACGACGTTTTGTCATGAGCTTGCTCATAATCTGGTGGCGGAGCATAGCAGTCAGCATGGCTATTGGACAGAAGCGTTTGTTACAAAGTACTTTGGAGCGGTGTCTGAGTTGATTGTCAGGTTGGGCGAGGTTACGGCATGATGGGAATTGGGAAACGCATACTTGTGAAGATTGGCGACCGAAGTGATGGATGTAATGAATTACGATTGCATAAGCATAGCATGACATTGAGGTAGAATTGGTTTTTTCGACTGCGTAGCGACTTTGTTAGCGACGCCTTTTGTTGATAATTATAGAAAAAAGCCATGATCGATCATTCGACTGTTTTCGACATGATCGCTTCCAAATCACGACATTCCACGATCAGAGATGAGCGTGTCAAGTAGTACTGATTGGCCGCAGGAACTCGTAAAGCTGGTCACATAATACATTCTTTGCCTTGTGCTAGACTTGTTTCCTGGCCAGATGGTTTTCGTATGTTTTAGGTCGATGATTGATTGCTTCTTTTTATTGTATTATCCTCGACTGTTGCGTCCTTCTACTTCCATCTCCTCTCTTGCAAGGCTCACAAGATCTCACCCTCCGCAGATGTGTCTAGGGACTCCAGGTCTTTGAACTAGCCTCAGCTAAAGTTGTCATTCCATTATGTTTTGATGCGTTACTTCCATCATTACAGCTCTTCTGGTCTAATATCCTCCGTATCGTCTTCCTCTTCACGAGTCGACCTCCATACTCTCACCCTCTGCCGGCGCATCTGTTGCAGCAGCGGGAGCATCCCCACCTTCATCCGCAGCTGCTCCCTCATTCTCTCCCTTCTCAAATGCTCCATTCAACCAACTCCTCACGTCCTCGCCCTCCAACAGCACAAACTTCTCTCCAACACCACCTAACGCCAAACTCGTGTTCTCAATACCCAGCTCTTTATCCGCCGGCAAACTCTCCCTCAACGCCTTCAACGCATGCTTTCCCAATTCCTCCCTCCCACAACCTTCAAACACATCTAAATGCCTCTCCAGATACGTCCTTGCCATCTGACTCCTGGCCCCAATGGCATCCGCCACCATCTCCGTCGTGACGCCAGAAGGATTGAATTCGTACAGATGCGTGCCCGAGCCATCGGCGCCGGCGACTAGTAGACCGACACCGTAAGGACGACGGCCGTAGTGCTGTGTGTTTGATTGGGCGCGAGAACCAAGTTGAGAGAGGATGTGGGAGAGAGGGATTGGGCGGGCTAAGGTGAGACGAGAGGCGAGTGATTGTTGTTTCATGTAGTTTGAGAGGACACGGGCGTCAGAGGCGAGGCCGGCAAGGGCAAGACCATAGTGTGTGTCGATGGGGATGATTTTCTTTTGGTAGGAGGAGAGATCTTCTGCATTTCGCTGTGAGAGAGTGAGAGTGTTAGTTAGGAGTTTGCGTGCTGGGATCGGAGGTGATTCAGACGAAGTGAGATGGGTCGAGATGTGGAGAGATCTGATGGCTACCTTTATTGCGGCGAGGACGACATGAGTCTTGCTGGCGATGCCGACAACCACTGAACCCTGTTTCACTGCTTCTTGTGCGTATTCGACTTGGAAGATGCGGCCTTGTGGAGAGCTGGATAGATGTCGTGATTAATTGATATGCTTGGTCTTCTAATGATTGATCAAACGTACAAGGTGACGGCGTCGTTGTCATATTGATTTCTGAACATGGTGACTGTGCACGTGGACTGTTACTGGCAGATAGAGTGGAAGCGTAACAGAAGCCAAAGATGCAGAGAACGAGACGGAGCGATGTTGTTGATGTTTCAAGTTTCAGACGACGGCGAGGTGTGACGCGAGTTGCAGCTGCCTGCAGCGTATTCAGGGTCCATTAGTTCTACGCTCCAGCTTTCGTCGCCGGCCATCTACAACAACAACGTCAACGTCAACCTCAACCTCATACCGTGCTGCATTCGCTATATCCTGCCCTATAGCGCAACAACTGTACCAATCGAGTCCAACCACAAGCGAGCTCATTCAATCAGTTGATACACTCGACACTCTTTCACCATGGCCGGTCTCAAAACACTCATCTCCCTCTCCTTCGTCCTCGCCTTCGGTTTCATCCTCATCATCCTTTCCTCCGTCCTCCACCATACACCATACCCAATCCTGGTCGTCGCAACCTACTTACTCGCACCTCTACCAAACATAATCTGCGGCTACTGCGCAAGCCCGGATGATTTCATTGACAGCTCGAGTGGAAGTCCGGGCGCGCTTGTGGATTTCGGGAGATTTATGACAGGGTTTTTGGTCGTGATGGGAATTGGTACGTATTAAGATTGATTTCTTTTGTCTTAAGTTATGGCGTGAGGGAAACATGGCTAGGGCGGACGTTGGTATCGCAGTATAGGGAGCTGGCAGGGTTCATATTTGAGGAGTGAAGGAGGCAAAGTGAGGGTGTGGGACTGAAAAGAGCGGGAGTGGTGCATTTGGGTAACTGCGACAATTGCTGACATCTCCTTATAGCATTACCCGCATTACTAGCGCATTGCGCCATGCTACCATATGCAGCAGCAATCATGTCCATTGCTGGTGGTCTTCTAATATACGGCACTATCATCAGCTTCAAAATGGTGTTTCGAGAAGAGGAAGACTTTTGACTAGCCGGTCAATAAACGATGTATAAAGACAAGAAAGGAAGCACTTTGTAAATTGAAGAATACTGTATCATGATGGTGTTCTTCTGAATTCAATTCGTGGGTGTCGTAAACCATTGGTGATATTCGTTATGATGGGCAAGCTATGTTTTGCACCATAATCGTACAATGCGTTGTCCTCCTCCTTGTGTGAAGTGGGAAGGTTGGGATGAAGAGTTCAACCAATGGGTGGATGAGCAAGACATCAGACCTTCCGCTGTAATCATTGTCCGCATCTTCTTCTGGACATCCTTTGCGCCCTTTACGTCGTCTAAGCAGATTACGTGCTGTCGCTTCCGCGACAGAAACATCCTCTCGACCATCGTCTAATATGAGATTAGTTCCCACCGCCACTCCTGGTAGCATCTTGTCTTCTACTACTCTAACATTACCTGCCACCGAAGCCGCATTGCCATCTGTCGAGCCGACCGCACAACCATCTACCTTTGTCCACCCGAGTGCTTTCGTTCTTCTTTACGATAGCCCAGAATACGATGCCACTGGGGATCTTTTCGCCATACTCAAAGTTCCAACGCACCAGAAACTGTGGACGGTGCATGGGTGGTAAGGCAGCGGATGATAAGGTGCAGGCATAGGAAGCAAGACTGACACCTGGCAAGCGCAAGCGCGTCGTAGATGGGCAGCAGAAGGCTTCTAAGGACGCAGGCGTCACTACGCAGTTTGAACATGTGGAACTTCAAGTAGCTTCTCGTACCATTCCTGCAGTCCACTCAAGGAACTTGCGGAGGAGGCGAACTTGACAAGTCGACTGGAATTTAGTTGCACGTTGTTGCACACAAGCCTCGAAGTATCGCTTTCCGAGATCTCATATACGATCAGTGATGTTACGTTTCGATAAACCCCACAGCACTCACCACAAATCTACGAGGTTCAGAATCATCGCTGTATCGTACGAGGAAATCTTCGATCCTTATAGAAAGAGATCATCATCAGTGTTTAGACTTTCCAAAGCTATCAGCTTTGGTTGTGAATCATGCCGTAAGCTTTTTCATTAACCAGGCTCAACACAAAACACCGCCAACAACGCATCCACTGCTTCTTTGATCGCCTCCTGTCTCAACATAGTCGATCCGATACTCTTCCTGAATGCAAATACAACACTCTTGTTGGTCTGATGATACACGCTCTTGTATTCCACGTCTCTTGGGTCCACTTCCACGACCTGAGCAGACTCGTTCGGTGTCTCCACTGTCTCCGGTGCCTGCGAATCTGAGCTAGTGCCTTTTGTACCCGCCTTGTACGTTTTGAGACCGTACTTCTTCATTCCTGCTAACACGGCTCGATTTATGATCTCTTTGTTTCTGTTTGTGATTTGCTGCTCGAGCATAGTGTCTGCAGTGAATGATTGTGACAGGAGTGTGCCTGTACGCTCCAGAGTCCGTGCTCTGCTTGATGGCCGACCTTCCGCTAATGTTGAACCTGATACACGTTGAGCTCCATTTGATTCTGTTACAACTTCCCACAATGACTGTTTTGGCGCAGAAAGCGTCTCAATGGCGAACCCGTCCTGTGGTAACATTGGCGAGGTCATGATCGAACTGGCACGGGACATTGAGCGCTCGCGCCCGTCAGTGCTTAGACGGGGTCGTTTCCGAGCATCAGCTGCTTCGTCGAAGAGTTGGGTGAGTCTGTCACGTTTGTTTGATGGTGGTGGCAGAAACTCGATGTTGTGAGGTGTTGTCGATATCAATATTGAAGCTTTTGTATAGGAAGATAAGCCTGGATCGTTTGACGAGAGGAATAAAGCATATAGCGTCATTGGTCCGAGGTCACTGTTAATATAGCTGGGCAGGTTGATGCTATCCTGAGCAGGCCTAGGCGATTCGACCCTTCGCTCATGGAAATGGAAAGTGCTTCTACAGCCATATATCAGCACCTCGGAACCAGATGGACGCTTAGGTGACACAAGGTTCTCATTCTTTGCGAGAATGCCCACTGGTGTTTCGTAGTAGGGATCTGGTGGCGGCGTGGACATTGAGGGATCAAGGGCCGTCTTTTCCAATACGTCGACATTGAAGGCGTTGGAGAGCCAACACCTGGTGTCGATATCTGTGCTCTCCATACGCAAGGGTACGCCTGTGCACAAATGTAGTGGTATTCTGCTAGGCTCAACAAGACCGAGATAGGTTAGAGTGATGTGTTCCGGGTACATCGACATTTCTAGTGGGTCCGCGATACTGTTCAGCTGCAGACCTGTTCAAATAGTTTTAGTCTATGACTTTTGGGCACGCAGCATGGCTAGGGCATTTTTTTTTCATACCTTCCAGTACACGCCCATCGCCTAGCTGTAGTTTTGCGATGTACATGATGATATTTTTGAGAGCACTCCGCAGGCATTGATTATGCGGATAAACCTGTCAGCTATCTGACACGAGTATTAGTATTTCTCGTCATGCCTTGATATCTTAGTTGTATGGGTGAGAGTGTGCCGAACGTCGTCTATAGTGGTGATAGTCGTTGGAGGTGCAGCTCAAGACGACGCAAAAAAGTTTGTAGATGTTTCAAGGTCAACAATTTTTTTTTTATCGACGTTCTAGATCTATGATGATGGCAAATGCCAGAACTTTTCAGTCCAAAGAGAACGGCGTGATCTGAAGTGTCGAACCGAAAGAATCAATGCCGCATAATGATCTGCCTTCTGGCCCAAGAATCCTCTTCCTTGACGCTTATGACTCCTTTACGAATAATATAATTGCTCTTCTCACGACGCAACTGTCTGCTCGCGTCACCACTATCAAGATTGATGACTTTGCTTACAAATACTCCCCTGGCTCTCTCGCAAGCTTTTTGAAAGGCTTCGATGCTGTGGTTGCTGGACCAGGGCCTGGTACACCATTGTCTGACGATGATGTTGGTATCATCAAGTATCTATGGTCACTGGCAGATGACGATTTGATACCCGTTCTAGGAATATGCCTTGGGTTCCAGAGTTTGGCCCATGCTTTTGGTGCTCACATACGGACGATGAGCGAGCCCAAACACGGCGTAGTCCAGCGGATACATTGCAAGGACGCGGACATGTTCCAAGGCAGTGAAGGCAAGAGGGGTTTAGACAGCACACAATATCATTCGCTATATGCTCAATTGGGTTGGGTCAATGGGGCACGTAGGGAAGAGGACTTTTGGAATATCTCTCCAGAATGTCCTGAGCTAGAGCCGCTAGCCTGGATACATGGGGATATATACTACGATGATACACTAGATGACTGCCCATTCACGGGAGACGTGCTCATGGCTGTCAGACACTGCACAAAGCCATTTTGGGGAGTACAATTTCATCCGGAATCAGTATGCTCGTCGCTCGATCCGGACTCGAACTTCATCAAGAGTTGGTGGAAACTGGCGCAAGAGTGGACGAGGTCGCATAATCGAATCACCTTACCGCCCGTTTCGTCACGAAAGCGAAAGAGGATAGATGTCGATAATCATGGGCACCATGCTAGGACTCCTGGCACTGTCGAATGGACTAGTTTACCACTCGGCGGCATTGATACTGTTCAGGTTGTGGAAGCACTCAAGACACAAGGTGAACACTCAGTTGTGTTGGAGTCTGGTATGCTGTCAACAGGCCGGGCCGTGAATTGCGAAACTGGCCGCTTCACCATAATCGGTGTCATCAACCAATATTCCGCACATCTCGAATACCGTTCGACTACCCACAAGCTAACTAAAGTAACCTTCTGCGATGGGAAGCTAGTCTCCATACATGGCATTGTCTGTGACGTTTTTCGCTATCTAAAAGAATTCATGGCGAAGCATTCATATCAAGGAGGTCCAGAAGACAGTCCCTTTTGGGGCGGATTGGTGGGCTTCATCTCGTACGAGGCATGTCTTGATACAATCAATATCAAGTCGAAAACAGGAAGCGGACGGCCGGACATGGATTTTGTACTTGTTGATCGAAGTATAGTCATTGATCACGTCAAGAAGCAGCTCTACATACAGAGTATACACCACGATGCCAATAAATGGCTCGCGATGACGAAAAAGACAATGGAATCACTAGCACCACAACCTGGCAGGCACACTCCCGGCAAGGCTACTCGTCTAGGCAGCCTGGCCGATCAAGTCGCCGTGCATATACAAGGCCCAGCTGAGCAAGACTATCGCTCAAAAGTGCTCGATTGCCAGTCCAAGATACGTCTTGGTGAATCCTATGAACTTTGCCTGACCGATGCCACACACATCAGCGTTAAACATCTGGATCCATGGACCCTGTACAAGCGTCTTCGAAGGCTGAATTCTGCACCTTTCTCAGCGTACCTGAACTTCGCTATTCTGGACACTGGTTCGAGCTCAAACTCTATCGAAAACCAGATAGTAATACTAAGCAGCAGTCCAGAGCGCTTTATGAGCTGGACCCGGCCAAGAGCGTCCACCACCACGTCGTGTACGCAAACGGTCCAATTTCGGCCTATCAAAGGCACTCTGCGCAAATCGCCGTCATCTCCTGTAAGTCGGGATGAAGCTTCACGCCTACTCAATACACCAAAAGAGCGAGCCGAGAATATCATGATTGTCGATCTGATACGACATGACTTGCACGGTGTGGTTGGTGCTGGAAATGTCGAGGTCACTAAACTTTGTAGAGTGGAAGAATATGAGACAGTTTGGCAACTCGTCAGTGTCATTGAGGGGACAATCACCAATAAGTCTGTGGAGAGTGGACACAACTCAAGCCATTCCGGCACGAAAGGCCTTGTCCGGGACTTCCTGGGACTAGCACCACCGAAAGAAGAAAGCGATGAAGAAGAGCCAAAATCACCAATAGATGCGCTGGCCGCCTCGTTGCCACCAGGCAGCATGACCGGGGCTCCCAAGAAACGATCTTGCGAGATTCTGCAACAGCTCGAGGGCCAACCGAGGGGAATCTATTCTGGCGTGCTAGGATATCTTGACGTTGGCGGCGGAGGAGACTTTTCCGTGTTGATTCGGACGGCGTGGCATTGGGGTGATGATGTTGCTGTGGGGGAGAAGACTCATGCTACACGCAACGAAAACCACGATGACAACAACCAGCAAGACAAAGAGGGTGAAATAGAAATCTGGCATATTGGCGCTGGAGGAGCAGTCACATCACAAAGTACAGATTTGGGTGAATGGGAGGAGATGCTGACGAAGAGAGAGGCAGTACTGAAGTTATTCACTGACTCTGGAGGCGAAGCATAGTAGGCAAGGCAGACAGGACAAGGATGACAAGAACGAGGACTCGTTTGGTAATATCAGTAAGTATGATACATTGGCCTGCTTCAACGCGAGTGTGGCACAAAGTGCCTGAGATGGATTTTTCCATAGAAAGACGGTGGCGGAAAGTAAGGGCGCTCGTTGTTCTGGGATGCTGACGTATTTCTTGCGGTAATTGCTGATGAAGTCATGTGTGTAGAGTGCTGTGCAACTGTCTGAACATCCAATGTAGTCCCATCAAGCTCCCAATCTCTTGTCACCCTCTACCGTTGCTGTTCCCGCATCTTCCAATATAACCACGCGAAAACATGGTGCGTAGAGTGCTGTGTCAATATCTGTACGTCCAATGTCGTCCCATCAAAAGCCCAATCTCTTAACTCTTTGTTCTGGTATACGAGTATACTTGCTGAGAGTGATGTGTTTTACCTCTATGGTGTGTAGAGTGCTGTGTGGTTGTCTGTCCAGAAAGTCGTTCCATCAAGCTTCCAATCTCCTACCATTGCTGTTCCTGCGTCTTCCAATATAACCTCGCAACCTGCAGATAATCGTCAACTGGCCCTAGACACTTCTCGCACCAATGTACATATGCGTCTGCTTTGCATTCTTTGCAAGATAGAGACGAGTGCTGGAGCTCGCGCCGACGCGGCAAGTCTTGATGACACCAAATGCACAGCCGAGTGATTGCAGGCTGTTCTCCCTGAGGTAGCCACCGGACTTTCGGATTCCTCATCATTCTCCTTCGTAGGTTGGTCAGCGCTACTAAGGGTGGTACAGAGATGTGGTATCCAGTGGATGCGGTGTGAGAGAAGCTGGGGCAGTTGGTGCACGCTAGGACTTTGGGTACGTCGCGATGTTCTGTCCTTTGCAGCAATTGTGCCTCTGTTGTTGTGAGAGCGAAGTTGGAGGCGAAGTGAGGCAAGCTGACTAATGTTTGTGATGTGCCATCAGGCACTACTAGCCTGTAGAGAGGAGAAGATGGTCCGTGTAGCAGTAGTGGTTGTAGGAGGTGGTGAGGAGCTTGTGCTGGTTTGCCACGCGCCCACGATTTTAACTACCGTCGCGAGATGCCTGTTCGTCAAAGCCAGGGGCAACTCTCTCTATCGGCTTGAGCAGCGTGATGACGTTGTAGAAGAGCTCAAACGGAAGTTTGAGGACTTCGTCCTGTGGCGGTTGCCGTTTTAGTGGTGGCGTCGCCAGCCAGGCGAGATCCACTTGCTTCATCTCAGTTGCTGCTGCTTCGAGAGGCAGGGAGAAGCTGATACTTGACGAAGCCTGTGGCACCTCTGTGGAGCCTGCCGACAGAGGGCCACTGGCGACGTCTAGCTTCTCCCACCTGCGTGTGCTGAAGGATGCTGCCATCGCAGCTGGTGCTTTCACCTTGGAGGAGGTGCGACGGGGTTGCCCTGAGGCGACTGCTCTTGGTACAAACTTCTTGTCCATTGTGAGATTGCAGAAGGGCACAAAGAGAAGTTCAGGACAAAGATCTTTGAACGAGTCTTTGTGGAGGTGTGAGTACTGTCTTTGTGCGTTCATAACCTGTCAGATGACAAAGAACAGGCTAATCCCGAAACGGGGAGAGCTTAGATCTTTCAGGACCAAAGATGCAGCACTCAACAGCCAGCCCTTTGTGAAGATTGCCCATGGCAATCAGCGTGCCCCATTTCCCGTTCATCACGCTACCTCTCAATAAGATCACAGCTAGGACAAGGCTGATATATATAATCTTCCAGCGTGGGGACAGAGGTGTGAAGTATACCCCGCCGCAGCACGGCGTCACTAGTGACTCTTTCTCTTCACCATCCCCAATTAGCCAATATCGAGATGTAGCTAGAATGAATGCTCTAGAGCTAGACATTCTCGTTGTGTGAGGGATACCAGGCTATTATAAGGATGATATGACAGCAACTTCGTACTATTCTCCCTAGACAGATAGAACAACGATGTCCGATTGAAAGCATACCGCATTTCGAGGATATGGGCACTATATGATCAATATGATCAATGACATAATTTCTTGCTGAGACATCCCGAAAAGGCGTGTCAACAATATAGGCTGCGAAGCACGGCAGACTGTTTGGACAAAGACTTGTGAGTTATACCGTGCCACTTTCAGCATAAGTAGGGTTGTATCTTCTTCCTATCATCCCTGAATGACAGGCATTAGGATATAGCCTAGAATGAAACAAACAAGCCGTAATACAGGTGTGTGAAGTATGCCACGAGTGGCAAGGTCAACTCGACCACATGATACTTCAGTACTAATCCTTAAAAAGGTAGCATTAGGATTGCAGTCGGATATCACACTAATGATTGA
>Ga0160427_10001500_pt1 | contig 14277 bp, 9 predicted proteins | sample SolpanmetagenomL_FD_108194 | JGI IMG/M metagenome (GOLD analysis project Ga0160427, IMG submission 108194) | Solar panel surface microbial communities from Lawrence Berkeley National Laboratory, California, USA - L | ecosystem: Engineered > Built environment > Solar panel > Unclassified ...
ACAAAGGTCTGGAGAAAGTGGCACGTCAAGTTGAACTTGAATGAGAAGTATGTTTGGAATTGTTTTCAGCTCGCAAGCAAAATGACTAATTGATCTATAGGCGATATGCTACTGCATCTGCCCTTGCTGCATCAGCATCCGCTCCTCTAGTCCTATCTCGAGGACACAGAATCAGTGCCATCCCATCTGTCCCACTTGTCATCGCCTCCAGCTCGCTCGAATCACTCAACAAGACACGTGCAGCTGTTGCCCTGTTGAAGACTGTTGGTGCCTACTCAGATATCGTCAAGGTTTCAAAGTCAAAGAAGCTACGAGCTGGTAAGGGAAAGCTCCGAGGACGACGATACAGACAAAGACGCGGTCCTCTAGTAGTTTACGATCCAGCCAAGGACGGAAAGGTTTTGATCAAGGCTTTCAGAAACATTCCAGGAGTAGAGACATGTCCAGTCACAGCATTGAACCTACTACAGCTTGCTCCAGGTGGTCACTTGGGACGATTCGTCATCTGGTCATCCTCAGCATTCAAGGCTCTAGACAGCATTTACGGTACATCAACAACACCATCAGAGTTCAAGAAGAACTACGTCCTACCAGCTCCATCTGTTGCACACGCCGATATTGGCCGATTGATCAACTCTTCTGAAATTCAAGCCGTTGTCAGAGCTGTTAAGGGTGGCGCTAAGACAAAGAGAGCTGGAGGATTGAAGAAGAACCCTCTACGTAACAAGCAAGTTATGCTAAGATTAAACCCATACGCCAAGGGTTACAGCGAGGCCAAGCTTGGACAACAAAAGTTCAAGGAGGGCAAGCCAGATAGAGATCTTAAGGCCTTCCACGAGATCAGAAAATCTGATTAGATGTTGCTTGCTTTTTAATGTTGTTTTTTAAGCTTTGTGTTCACTACGGGGTTGGTCACCTTCGGACGTCATTTTACTTATGTGTTCTTTGTTATCGTCTGGGGTAATTGTTATTCTTTTCTTCCTTCTATTTTTCTTACATTTCTCAACTTTTTTTTTTTAATATGAGACATGAACCGCTTCTATCAATGGAGCTTAAATTCATGGTTTTTGAAACCTAGGTCCTTTCCAATCGCATGATCTCGTAAAACTTTATAAATACGAATAAAGGGTTCATTATGAATCTCAAACTACTCAGTATAGTAATAGGGTAGTGTCGTTTGCTAAGCTCTCTTCTATAGGCTCCACTTCTCTGTGATGAGAAATAGAGCCAAATCACAAGTTGTCGACAAAAACATACTAAACATGAGCGGCATGCTAAAATAGAGTTTAAAAACTAACGCTGCCAGTACCCTAACAATGTGCGTGACCCACATAAGGTATGGCTAATCACGCCACGCCACATCATATCACTGCCAATATCGTTACACCACACAACGGTTATATCAAGCGACCGTTAAGCCTTATCATCTTCAACTATACCACCTACTTCAAATAGGTTGACGTTATGCAGAACTCTCAAATCATGCCTTCCCTAGTCACAGTATCTCAGAATCGTGACTGTGAGCTGTGAGGGATATTCCATGAATACGATGCCGATTCATATGCCGAAAAGATTAAAGTAATACATCCATTGATGTTTGTCACGAGTATATGGTGGGGTGTAGCAAGATGTTGAACGAATACAACTCCTAAGTGCAACTTTTTCATAATGAGGCTTGTGTGCAATTGTTGTCCATTCAAATTTGGCAGACACATGTGTATCGCGCTATTTTCACCACTATTTCCTTGCTTGAAAAGTCCCATTCCATATTTTATTTTATTTTATTTCCAAAGATGGGAGTACTCAGGTGTTGCACCCTCACTACAGAGATCCACTCGTCCTAGTGGTTGACCCACTCACACGTGTTCAAGAGTGATTACTTATGCAGATATCATCGCGAGATCATAGGCAGGTTACCTCAAAATCGCGAACATACGACATTTCGTGCGGCATTCTTACCACAGTGGGCAAGTCCTGCTCTAGTCTTAGCTAAGCTGAACACTCGATGAGTTTTAACCAGGTCTTTTTTTTAAACATGGATATGTCTTCATCATGCATAAACCCAAAATGTAAGGTTTAGATACCCTGACCAAACCTTTGACTAGTGAGACCATATGATTTAGTTTTAAGGACCACTATATTCTACAAAATACTACTTTATCTCGCTGATGTCATGAATGTCCAGATATCTGTAGCATTTTAACTTCGTACGAATAACGGTCCGCAATAGTCAAAGCAAGACAAACTCCCTTGTATTTCTTTTATCTCCTTTCCCCTCTCGTTAGCGCTGTGTAGCATTTGCTTTTTATCCTTGTGGGTTTTTCTAATTTTCCCAATCACAATCACAATCCCACACAACGCGCAAGGTCAAGTCACGAAATTTCTGACCCTTTCGCATCGTCGGATCGATGGTAAATTGTCCGTATCCGGCCTAAAGTGCGGCTGGGATGGTCGACCAAAAATAAACAAGAATAGACGGAAGATCCCTTCTGTCCTTGTGCTACACTCTAGAGGCATTCGAGCTCGACGATTGGCACAATGCATCTCTTCAACAAGGTGGTATATAACACCATACTATACAAGGGAGGCGAAGCTTAAATTCAATACTTAGATCAACATTCGTCGGCTCCGAACTAAGTAGTGTCGGTGGACTTTGATCATGAACCGTCCGCGGATCCGTTGTACCATAGCCGGATTATTCATACATCTACTATGATACGTCACTTGAACTGAATGATAGAGGTAATCGTGCTGGACTAGAAATCATGGCTTCCATTGTTCGCTGAGGGTACAATCCAAGTTATCTCATGCCTTGCCAACATATTAGATATCATAGAAAAGAAGACTACTGATCATAACCTATCAGGCAATTTTTGCGAGATTTGTTCTCACATCCTTTCTTTGGTTCTAATAACAGACGTACTGTGCAGGAACAGGGATGCGTCCATTGATCTAAAACCTGGGTGGTGTTTTTAACGAACCTCACTCACTAGTCTCAGCGGGAGCATAGTTGTGTTTCAGTAGACACAGTTCATCAATAACATGCCTCGATATTAGTATTCTGGTCTAAAAAAGGCCCGTCTACGCACTCCCCGGCTTGTCACAAAGACCGCAGCTTCCCAAACTCCGCAATGACAGGTTTCTTCTAATCAAAACACGGGATAACCCTCACCATGCAATATACCCTATTTTCCACAAAAATCTTGACCTCTGATTCCATGACATGATTCCTGCTTTTGTCTGTTTCTCTCTTTGTCTTCCTTCTCAAGAAAGTGGAGTCTCTGCAGCCAAGAACCAGTCACGACATTATTTTGGATATCTGTGCACAAGCACCGATTCACAACATACACCCAAATTGCTGGGTGGTGTCGATTGGAGAATTTGCTGGACGTTTATTTCAGGATACACTACTCCAGCGAATTCGCTTCTAGCCCAACACGTTAGTCGCATCAGAGAAGTAGGAAGAAATACTCCAAGGTGTATTAATTCATAAACTAAATACCCAGAATACCAGGTTCACTCTGTCTCTTTGGCTCAGATGATGTACATTTCTTTATCGAAAGGACAAACTTGTTACCGCTCTAGAGTGTTTGTCGCTGCGGTGTTTCCGGTAGAAAAACAAGATGTGAGATCTAAAGAAGGCGCAACGTTAACACCGTTACACCACAACATAGTCGGCTCAAATTTATTCCTGTCAGGCAATGACAGCTTGGTCTCTTTGCGGTACGCTTAGTCTGTTTGTTTCCATGATCTACTCTTGAGAAAAACTTGCTTGTTTTCTCTTTCCATCGCAAGCGCTGGTTCGAATGCACAGATGGTCCGATGAAATTGATTGAGGACTCGTTCGAACGGTAAGGTAATGTGTTATCGTTTTGTTCGCAAAGCAGTGAAGCCTAATCACATTTTTTCCTTTATTTTGCATGGAGAAATTGATTCCAGAGCAATGGTTCCTTTGTTGGAAAAATTCAAATGAGGTAAAACCCCTTATAGCATGCAGAGACGATTTCAGCCAGGGCTTCATAACAGTGCTCTTATTGACCATATTACTTTGTCAGACTTTAGCGTTCATGTCAGATTAAACATCATTTATGCATACTGGTCTTGACTTTCATTTTGCCGCATTGTGAGCTCATCTTTCTGTTGTGTTTCCAGTTGAGTATTTCACACATCGAAACATGTAACGTATAATAATACTAATCAACAATACAGACCTAGTGACGCGAGCTGTGACTGCAAGCATAGTAGTTTATGGACAGACGTAAATTTGTGAACCAGAAGAGCATGAGCCTTCTACATCTATATGGACATTTGATCCATGCAACGCACCTGTGGCTCGATACTTCGTTCGTGACATAGTGAAGCACCTGGATATAGAAGTTCTCAAACCTTCAATGATCAAGCCAAAACAAAGGTCAGAATTAAGTATAGCACGTGCAACATTTTCTTCATTGTTTCTCTCAGTTTTTGTAAACTTATGAGACATTTGAATGTTGATTGTGTTCATCTTTGAAAGACATGAAGGACAAAGCGAAGAAGTATATCGGGCTTCTGAGAGTTCTGATTGGGAGTCTCCAGGTGTTCTTGATATCTTTCTTCCTCGTTCATGAGCACTAGACATGTATGAACAGAGTCACGATATTCTTCTTTTGGCACATTTCAATAAACGTGACGGCTTTTGATTGCACATTTGAAACGATGCACGCCATCTTTCAGAATATCTACTACACGCGCTTTCTCCTTGACACTCCTATCAACAAACAAGTCCACTGCAACGAGTAGGATAACCTCTGATGGCTATTGTCTTTCGAGTGTAGAGTAGAAATTAAAAGAGCAAATAGCTATCCTTTTGCCAAAATATTCTGGCACTGAATATCACTCTATATATAATGATGATTCAACCAAGCTACATTTAAGATCTCTGCATCATTGACTACCTACGTATTACACCAATAATTTTGAAGCTTTCATGAACTACGAACCATTGAATCGTTGTTGCATCACTCAAATCAGCGACTCAACTCCCATTGCATTATAAATTCACTTCAGCGTCCAAAATATGGCAAGCCTCGATCAACAATCTCAAGATTTCTCCATGTTTAGTCGAGAGGATGACTTACCTCTTTTGAATTATCACAATGCTCTCAAAACTACGCGTCATAACGTTACTTAAGTATGCATACCTTCAGTAGAAGCCATCTCTTTCACACTCGACGATGAGTCGAGAACACTAGTCGAAAGTACACGATTTTAGAAATGGCAACAACAAGAGACTTCACATCCAAACCTACAACTCTGCTATACTCAAACATAAATAGTTTGCCTATCATACCATCCTTAAGATCCAAGATAGTGGTATCTTAGGGATACCCAACCTTCAGTTCTTCAGTTTAGATCTGATGTGAAAGCTTCGAAAAGCTGAATTTAATACTAGGTAAATGAGAGCTATTACTATTAAATCGATCTATCATGCTTAAACAAGATTCAAGGAGGACAAGTCAGCAAAATCAATACACAAACACTATGAACCTTCATCTTGGCTATCCAAGCGTGCATACACGACCATAGACACTTTTTCAAACAACTTCGTATCACAGCAAAGCAGCCCTCAAACACTTAGGGAAACCTGTCACAAAACTAAACGAGCACGATCTACAAATCTTACAACAAGCACTTCTTCGAACAAAGTTTAAGAATAAGAGATAATAGAGGAGCTGTCAAGCCAAAAAGGAGCCCCGAGAAATGGACATACTCGCTGGCCTACGCCCTCGAAGGCCTCCCACGCCTCCTGCACCTCTCGACACTTCCTTCCCAAGCTCCATGCACGGTGACATTACTTGTCGCAAATTTTGGTATAAGGCCTGGTACCTTCGAACTGACGGCTCCGTCAAACCCATGCGCGGCGAACTCGACGAAGTCTGCTCTATCTGGATGCAAACTCATCCACCAGAAATATCGACCAACTTTTCTTCCTTCTTAAGAAGCATCCAAATTGACTACGAACCACTGGCCAAATTTGACTGGAATGTTCTTTCATTGCGGATCGATCCAGAGGACGAGAATACAATGATTGCATATAGTGAAGCGTTGGATACTACGGAACATGGAGCTTCGATGGAGAAGCCGATTCATGTTCTTGCACCTTTGATGCTGTTGGGTTTCAACAACAGAGTTCGAAGAGCTCCATCTGGGTGGGAACCGATTATCGCAGAATAGCAATGGAAGAATGGATCATAATGAAGGGAGTGAGGGGTTGGGTACGTTGGAAAACGACGATAAAGACGACCGTAGTGGTGATGGATCTGGCCAGATCTGGGAGTTACCTTATCGTTAACTCGATTCTTATTATATGGGTCTTCGTATTTATTAACCTCAATTGGCGATAATTCACATTTCGACAGATGTGTCAAAAGTCCTGAAGCTACAAGACAGGATTTCGACGTACGATCACGGACGGTTTTCTCTTTTTTCCCTCCTTATTTCTTTTTCTCCTTCTTTTTTCTCTTTTTCTTTTCTTTCTTTCACATAAATTCGTTTGTGTCTTTTCATACATTCCGTCCTGTATCTCATAAGAAGGACATTCAATTGAAAGACACGATCTTAAGATCAACATGTTTGGAGTGAAAATATCACAGAAAGATAATCGCTCAACACATATGACGGATAGAGCGCGTTCCCCGTTGATCAAGAATACTTTATATTGGAATCAGACCTATGATTAAATTATGCCAAGTGTAGTGAACTAATTCGTGTCAAACGATACTACATGGATCCACGACGCCATAACAAAAATATGCAAGTCTTATCTGTGGTATTCACAGAACAATAGCGAAATATATTGAATTTTCTGAGAGAATTCTGGGCACAAAAAACAATGAGGAATCAAGTCGTGATAAGCATTGCCACTGTCTCCGTAAACCCGTTCTTATTATATTCTTGTAGAGCTTTAGGAGTACCATCAATGTTGATCATGCTTGTTGATCCCTTCGTGTTCACATTAATAAGACAATGCCAGAACTACTCTCCAACGAAACTATATTTTTCCGACAATTCTCGCCATTGAGACATGCTATCAAAAGAGGAAAACGAAATGGAGTTAGCATCAAGAAAAAAAATGACTTTGATATTGGCAATAAAAGCCAAGAGTGACAAGAAAAGACTTACTATTGTTATAATTGTTAAATAAACTATACAATCCAGCACCAAACATCCTTAAATTACTTGACGAAACAACTCGAATCGCATATGCCTTCTCACAAGCGGCGACACCTTTACCTTTACACAGTGCAGCATAGTCTGGATCACCGTACGCGGTGTTAACGTCGAATGGTTTTGTGGCAGGTGGATTGCCTTGATAATACGGAGTCTCGGTTTGAACAAGACCCATAAAAACGTTCTTTGTGTTGAGGAATTGATATTGATAAAGAGTATTATGCTCCGAGGCGGTTCCGTATAACCATACAGGACCGGCTGCAGGTTCAACGAGGACACCGCGACCGCTGTATACTGTAATGGTCTTATGGTCGGAAGAGTCAAGTTCGTCTGAACTAGTTTGTTAGCTTTTAAAATTGACGAAGGAGTATATGGAACGAAGGATAAAGGAAAGAAAGAAGAAACGAACTTACAGTCAGCGACCCAGAACCAGTTGTTCTCCAACATTAAACCTACTACAGTACTTGTCACATGCATCAACATGAACGCGCCGATGCAGTTCCAGTCGACGTCTTTAGCTGATGGATCAGAGGCACACTGAGCGGATTGCAATTCTGTACCGGCAGTACCTCCAACACGTGTATGTACGTCCCACAAACCGGATATGTTTAAACCAGAGTTGATATTACATTGAATAAGTATTGCCCCATCAGCAAATCCACGTGTTTGAACGACGACGTTTTGTACCTCTATAACACCATATTCTCCTGGCCTTCCAACTTGGAGACTGGTTGTGGCTTTGTATTGTTTTGGAAGAAGCTACCGGTAGCAGTGATTGCAGGCCAAACTTCACCAAAGATACGTGCTCCAGCAGGAACATAGATTGTATTGGTAACAAGGTATATACCATAGTCCAAAAACAAAACTTTATTTGTTTGAATGGCATTGAAAATCGCCTGCTGAAGCAACTGTGTGTCATCGGAAACACCATCACCCTAAGTCTAGTCAGTGACATGGAAAATTGGTCTACTAGTTATAACTTTGGGGAGTGTAGCACACTTACATGGCAACCAAAGGCTTTTTGCGCTTATAAAGTTGTCAGCCGTCAAATTTTCGTACTGTGGTTTTGATTTGAACACATAGTTCCCACCAGAGAACATCAAAGACGGTGGTCTCGGTTTAATAATTTTCGGGAGTCCACGACTAGCTTCGCCTTCGACTCCATTTGCTGGGTAATATACGTTGCCCCACACATAAGCCGCTATGAAGTGACCGCCATCTCCAGTGCTGCCCTGGAATACTGCTGAATTGTCGAGGTTGAAGATCATGTTAGGCACATTGCGTGTGATGATATTCTCAAGGACCAACGAAGCAGCTGTTTTAGCAGATATAGCTGTTCTATCTGTTTTGATACCGATAAGGACATTACCCATGGATGAATCGAATAGAGTTACTGATCCAACTTGCTCCAGTCTTGTGTCACTAACACCAGTGATATCGATGCCGATGCCGCAATCTTCAATTGCAAGCTCACTGAATGTCGCAACGTAGTCCTGGCGAAGGTATATAGCAGTTTGACAGCTGTGAAATTGGGCCTTTCTCAACGTAAACTGTTGGTTTCCCATCCAGATGCCAAATTTACCCCCATAGAATGTAAGATCGGACATGAAGCCTCCTGAACCTTCTTCCGTATAAACACCTTGATGCGTATTGTATGGTACTGTAGAGAGTTTGAATATGATATTGGAGAGGCTAGTTGCCTGTGCGCCTACATAATGCACACCTATTCCACCTTGTTCTGGGGGCATATCGGTCGTATCGATAATGAAATTTCTGATGACTCTGTAAAAGTTGTTCTTAAACCCCCTCTGAGATGCCACAGTGCTACAATTAATAAGAGCTAAATCTTGGAACCTAGAGACAGCCTTAATTATAGGCATTTGTTTAGGATTACCGATCAACTGTGAGAAGTAGTATGCATTGATTGGCGCAGAAATCATATATGTCCCTGGCGGGAAATATATAAGAGCAGGAGTTGTAGTAGATGAATCACATCCGCCTAGTCCGGAACGATTGCCATCAGTAATTGCCTTATTGATGGCATTCGTATCATCCGTTTTGCCGTCTCCTTTAGCTCCATAGGCTTTGATATTTCTATAAACTTTGTATATTGATGGACTGGGGCTATAAGGCGCAAAACCTTGATGTTTCAAAGTATCCAACCAAAAAGAGGTATCTACAGTTTGAGTGGGAACAGCTAAAGGTGCGTTGGGTGCGAAAACTAATGTCCTACTCGACTTTGTGGATGAGGTACTACCGGCTTCCAAGCTTGTCGAGCTAGCTTTGCGGGTTGAGATACTCAAACTGATTCCCTTGGAGGCAATATTAGTCTGAACAGAAGGGATTGATGCAGGCTTTAAAGTTATGCTTGTTCGTATAAAGCCAGGTGGCAAGTTGCTATCGCTAGTAGTTGGTGATGGAGTTCCTATCCAGAGTAATTTTGATACAATTTCTATTTGTTTGATAGTGGAGCGCTCTGATGCTGTTGGAGGGGCCTGGACAGCGGAGGCTTTGGACACCTTCTGGCTTACTGTTGAAAGATAAGTTGCTAGCATAAACCACGATAGCCTTTTTGTTCACATAACACTCAACTCACTAGTCTGTTTCTTTTGTGGGTGGTGTTGATGTTGACAGTGCTGACTTCCAAGAACTTGTGATAAACTCAAGAATATGAAGCAACAAACCACTGACAGAAAACATGTTTTCGCCATGTTTGACAAGATGGTCAATTCAGCAAATGTTCCATTTGTAAATGAAGAAGAAGAGGAAACGAAGAAATGAAGAAAATAAGAAACTGAGAACTAGAGGGACGAGAGAATGAAGGAATAAAGGAATTGGCTGAAAGGAACATCATATCGTAAAGCACTGACAGCTGATCAAGAAGCGTATATCAACAAAGAAGTCGAAAAAAATAGGTACTACTATTTTAGGATCAAGCAGACTCTTTCGAGCTGTCAAAGAATCCAGGCAATGATGGTCATATATCCTATCGAATACCTTCGCAGCATGAGCAAGAAAATGATTTTATAGTCTGTCCAAAGCTGAAGCCGTATTCTGGGGTTTGAACAATGGCCTTCCCTATGTAAGTACATCTTCTATAAGCATCGCGGTTCCAAACGCCAAGATTTTTGCAACTGAGGAAAGTACCTTAAAGTGGACCTTTGCAAGCTGTCTGGGACACGCTTGAAATTGTATTTCTTGGTACCTAGGAATTGATCTTAAAATTGGCTCGATCAAACGTCAACATGGCGCTCTAAACCCATGATGATAGCGATTCTATGCAGCGACGGAATCGGTTTACGGACTATGTTCAATGATGTTTGTTTCACTCATTATATACCAAAGTCGTGGGAATTGCAGTACAAAAGTTCATCCGAGTTACCCAGCGATCGATAAGCGCGAGAGTCCATTGTTGATTTCTTGCGAGAAAGGTCAAGGAATTCCCATACGCGGCTATACAATCTTGGCCCTGGTTTCGGTTCAGAAGTTGAAGATCTACGACCCACATGAGAACAACAATAATCACCGCCGTCCATGTTCAATGATTCGCCAGTGCTGTGAATTGAAACCTGATAGACCCTTGCAGAAGCGAACCATTATTGTAAAAAAATTTAAAACGTCGCACAGAATTCGAACTGCTTGCTGGAGCGGCCTTTCGGGAAGGCCCTGGTCGTTAAATGCAGGAACCCAGCTTTTATCCCACTTCTCCTTCTCATTTTAGAGAGCGGGTTTGAAGTAAACTAGTTGGTATCTCTCCAGTCAGTTGTGTTTAGACTCAGAGCTCGCCATACATTGCTCTAGTGCTCTGCGTAATAAGCTAAAACTTCTTTAAGCAATTGCAGGCTGTATTGTAAGTTGTACAGCCTGATTTTATCGAACACTGCTCACAATTGATGAGGACAATGATATGTCCGTCTTGTTGCGTGTACTTGGCATTCATCTATACGGCAAATATATGTAGTTCATGAATTCAGAGACTAATTCAGATACACATTTGCTTAATTGACTCAGCCTTCTATGAACTAAAGCTTCTATAGCCTTATATCAACGTCACGTATAGTGAAAACGTTGCTTGAAGACTAAAATCTCTAGTGAAAATATGTTTTTTCCCCAAATCTTAAACATGATCATCCGATACAATGATCTGATGATATGTAGCGACACACATAAAACCCTTAGCAGGACTCCTTGATTAAGCTACAAAGTAGCGTTGCTAAGACACCAAGGTACTACTCACTCTTCCACACCTGCAGCATATCGTTTCTTTGCAAAATATTGCAAGGCTTAAAAAGAGAGCTCGTCAAAATATGCAACATCATTCGCTCGTTTAAACAGCTCAAAATCTTGCAGCACCTCGCCATCATCTTGCATATTCGGAATCTAGGAAATGGAGCTAAAATCAAGGTTAAAAAAATAAATCTAGATGGCGAGACCATGAAGGCTGAGTTAGTTCGGAATGTGCAGCGATACAATGGTGTACAAGTAGACATACTTTATTTACTTACTTAGAATCTAGCAATAGCTGATAGTTTTTCAACTGTCTGTGAAGACATACACAGCAAATGTGCTTCAGCTTCAGCAGCGGGGCTTTTGCACGAGAAGTATACGTAGTGATGCCGAGAATGCTCTTCATGCATCGAAAACGGTATCCAAACGTATGATTTGATTTCGAGATGTGAGATTTCTTGGCTTTTAGCATGCATAGCCAAATAAATATGCAGGTTTCTGGGATGTCAAGCTACCGAGGTCATCGCCGTTAGAGCTTCAGGATCCAAGCTTATCCAAAATAACATGGACGTTTTACCGGGTTTATGAAAGGAGAAGAAGAAAGAAAGAAAATGGAAAATTAGTTCGTGCACAATTCTAGTAGTAGCTCGACTGATTGATATCGCAAATGCGTTAGTCGGGGATTGATTGGTCGCTAGAAGAACAGATGTTCACTTGGATGGCTGGCTTGTCGAGACATGTACATCTTGCATAGCAGCATATCGCGGCTTCTTGTCAAGTATCTATCAGCCAGGTCCTCTTCATTGCCATCCCCCCCAGCCAGACCTGTGAATATCTTGATATAGTTCCTCTTCGTGCCAGTGCGAGAAGTTGATACTGAGTGGATATATTTGTCATCGCATGTCCTCGCCATCTTCATTACTATTGCTACTGCGTCAAACATCAACATCATCATCATCGTCATCGTCATTATCGTCTTTGGTACTGTCGTCAGCCGGATTGGCCAAAGTCTCGCTTTCAAACAAAGGAAGAACTAGAACACTACCGCTCAGCCTATTGCAGCAGCAGCAGCATCAACCACCACCATCACCTTCTCGAGGCTTCTTCATTCCTCCTCATCTGCACCAACTCCACCATCACCACCGTCGCCCTACCACGATACAAGGACTCCGGCACGACAAAATCTACCCTTTGCAAAGCTTAAAAGTGAAGCGTCTCGTTGGACTCACTATTCTTTCTCTGTCCTCCCTTTCATGCTCCATTTCAAACTCTCGCATTTCTCACTTCAATCCAATTCAGTCTTGTAACCAATCTTATCGCAGACGCTATTCAGGTTTAGCAAACACCTGTCCCATAGATCAGCCAGAAGACTTTACAATGGTCGAATCACCAGTACCGCGGCTTATCACAGAAAATCTTGAGAAACCACTGCTTGATGATCGATCATATCGTGTAATCACTCTACCAAACAAGGTTGAAGTTCTCCTGGTTCACGATGCAAACACAGACAAATCCTCAGCTGCCCTGGACGTACGAGTAGGTAGTATGTGCGATGACGTCGAACTGCCTGGTCAAGCCCATGCTGTTGAGCATGTTTTATTTATGGGAACTGAAAAGGTACCAATCTTTTTCCCGAAGCTTAGCAGCAAATATAGTGGGGGGCGGAGGGGGGCTAATTTTTGAGTATAGTACCCTGGAGAAAGCGATTACATGCAATATCTTGCCAACCACTCTGGTTCATCCAATGCTTATACATCTTCTCTATCCACCAATTATTATTTCGAAATATCACACAAGAATCTTTATGGAGGTCTGGATAGATTTTCACAATTCTTCATTGCACCATTGTTCGACCCTAATGGCTTGGATAGAGAATTGAATGCGGTGGACTCAGAACACAAGAAGAATATTCAACAGGATGTGTACAGAGATTACCAGTTGAGCAAAGTCTTGAGCAATCAAAAACATCCATGGAGCAAGTTTAGCACTGGTAATCTGGAGACTCTGAGGGACCATCCCAAGAGTGAAGGTGTTGATGTTCGTGATCGATTTATGAAGTTTCATGAAAGATACTACTCTGGAAACTTGATGAAGCTTACGGTTTTGGGACGAGGTTGGTGAGGAATCTTCGTTCTTTAGTACTAGTACTAACTGTTATCAGAGTCTCTTGACCAGCTACAGGAGTGGGTCCTCGAGTTGTTCTCAGACATAAGGAACAAGGAGCTGCCAGTACCAGCATTCGAAGGCAGCCCTCTGACCTCGAACGAGCTGCTCGTAAGTCTTCTTTATATTGACAATTATACACGCTGATTGAAATAGAAACAATATTATGTCAAACCTGTAATGGAAACGAGATCCCTAACGTACACGTTCCCATTCTTGGATGAAGACCCTCTGTATGATTCGCAACCATCCAGATATGTCGGTCATTTGATAGGTCATGAGGGTCCTGGATCAATCCTAGCAATGCTACGAGACGTTGGATGGGCTACATCTTTGTCAGCTGGTCAGCAGAGAATTTGCGGAGGATCTGGCATGTTCCAGGTCTCAATACGTCTTACAGAAGCAGGAATTAAGAAAGTCCCCGAGATCACAGCTATGTTGTTCCAATATATCCATATTGTTGTCTCTCAACCTCCGCAAGAGTGGATTGTTAAAGAATTGCAAAATATGGCTGAGGTTGAATTCAGATACAAGCAAAAGAGCACAAACGCGGGCAGCTTTGCAAGCGGTATGGCAAGTACAATGCAGCAGAACCTTCCAAGAGAATTTCTGCTCTCAGATCACAAAATACGAAAATTTGATGCGGCTGTCATTACTGAAGCTTTAAATTACCTCCGA
>Ga0160427_10001501_pt1 | contig 14271 bp, 10 predicted proteins | sample SolpanmetagenomL_FD_108194 | JGI IMG/M metagenome (GOLD analysis project Ga0160427, IMG submission 108194) | Solar panel surface microbial communities from Lawrence Berkeley National Laboratory, California, USA - L | ecosystem: Engineered > Built environment > Solar panel > Unclassified ...
AAACTTTTTGTATTGTTGACCTCACGTATTTGCTGTTTACACCTTGTGGTTGAGAATGAATATTTGGCGTGTGACAAGAACCCCCCCAAAAAAAGTGATACAGAAGAGAAGAGAAATCAAAAAAATCATGTTCTATCAGTAAGATCGACAGGCGTTTGTTCTCCTCAACTATATGACTGAGATAGATCCAGTTGTTTCAGTTATATCACATTTGCTTCTTACTGTCTCTATACATGCTCTTTCTTTCAAAGAAAAAAAAGTACAAAGGAAAAAGGTTCTTCCGCAGTACGCCATTAGATTCCTCAGAAACACCTTCTAACACCATCTCTTTCTTGATCTTGCTCTATATAGCATACTACCTACCGCTCTCCGCTCTTAAAGTAGAGCTTCAACGGTCTTCCAAATCGTCATTTTGCGAATGGAAAGGCAACGCAACATATTGGAACGTGCCGAAGCCAAACGCCGCCCCTGGCACATACGAGAAAAACCGAGTCTGGTCATACGAAAACCCAACCAAAGACTTTAAACCTATCAAAGGCTATTTATCATTTTATGCAAGTCCTTGGGACTGCTATGTCGATGATGAAAAGGTTGAGGCTCAACCAGGTGACTTTTATGGTGGTTGGATGACGAGTGAGATTGAAGGCAAAGTTAAAGGAGGACCTGGCACCTGGGGTTGGTAGAGTGACAGATTGTGGTCGTTATGTACTAAGTATACATGGAGTACCGAGAATGTTGGTAGATATCTATTTTGCAATCTCGTTAACATAGGTGCTTTAGAGGGATTGTGAGTAGAGAAACTCTAAACTCATAAGACGACTATATATGTTAATTAGAATGTACTCAGTAAACACTAATCAGTCAAAGTTATTGATATTTCTCTTCGTTTGGAATATCAAATGTGACTCTTCGCTTCTTGGTAGCTGGCTGGATCAAGCCCTCTGAGGCCTTTGGTTCTTCAACCATATCTTCCCCAGTCGATGCGAGGCCACTGTCGTCATTAAAGGCCATCCTCTTCTTCTGCTTCTGCTTCTTTGTCTTCTCTTTCTTGCCTGTTGAACTGGCAAGTCTGATAATTCCGGCATCAGAACTGTCAGAGAATTCTCCTGCCTTTTCTTTCCCAAAGAGTGTTTGAGGGCTACGCAATGTCATCCATTCCTCGTCATAGATCTCCTCAATTTTTAAAAAGTCAATATTCTTCAAAAAGTCCTGAAGTATCTCGTCATCAATGATTGATTGTCGGCTCGTGAAATCTGGATCGGACATTTCTAATCTTCTGTTGTATATCTTTTCCTCAATTGTGCCTTCAAGTACAAGTGTTTCAACGTAGACTGGTTTTGTTTGACCTAGTCTATGTGCTCGCTTTATCGCTTGTGCTTCAATAGATGGTGCTTTCCAGAGAGGATTTACAAAGATAATTCGACTTGCTTTATACAAATCAATACCAGTTGATGAATGATTGATGTCCATGAGAAATACTCTGAATCGCTCTGTTGTGTTGAACGTATTGGCATACTCAGCTTTCGTTTTTTGAGGTACACCGCCAACATACAACAGGTAGTCGATGCCAAGAAGCATCATTGCATCAGCAAGATAATACCCAGTGTTAGTATTGTCAAAGAATATTATGATCTTTTCCGCCTGATAAACCTCTAAAACCTTGTTCATGATATAAGTAAGCTTGGCTGATGTTGTGCCTGTGATATGAGTATTCGCCAGATGACACTTTAATGGGATGTACTCATCAGAGGATGAGTTCCGACTAGATGGTGGCCTTGTTTTCGGTATTGAGTCAGAAGGAGGTCTGGAAGAGCTTTGTGACTCTGCTTCATCGTTAAAATCTATTCCGTGCTGCCGGAACTGTTCCAAGTCGATCAAACCAGAATAAGCTTTGCTTGAGACGTATTTTTGCATCTCAAGTATGCTTCTACTCCCCAATATAGCAAGACGATGTTTGATACCCAAATAATTGATATAAGTACGACCAATAAGATTGGAATTGGATGATGCAGACGGCATAGGTGTCATCCATGCATCACGATCTTTCTTACCCAGGCCAGAGACTGTATAACCTATTTCGTCAAATTCCGAGCAATACAACCACGACGAAGATCCCAAAGCTTTCAAGGCATATTTTACGGATTCCTGGAGTAATTGAAAGTCATGACTTGTGGTCATGTCATCCTTGTTCTTGTTCTTGTTCTCAACAAATTCGTTGATATTGTCTATCATAGAAATCAAGTCGTCGACCTTCCATCCTGTCCACCAAAAAGATGCTCCTCGTAGGTTGTTGACGAGGGTCCTGACCTGCCTTTTCTGGTTGGGGTCAAACATATAATCTTTTCCTTCACGCTCTGATAGGACAGCATTCGTGGCTAGAGCTGCGTTGAACAAGTTTAGTGACAGTTTATCATAATATCCTGGCTTAAGTAGCACTACTTTCCTATCCAACAACGGTAGCTGTTCTGTGTCACAGGGTTGATGGCGGATCATGACTTTAGACAAGATGTTCTCGATGACCTCTGAACTCAGATCACGCCACTTCAGGTTTGGTTCAACGGAATATGGCATGAGCTCTAGAAAGTTTGTGCAGATATTTTTCAGCCTTTGGAGGTCGTCAGATTCCAATTTCGATCCATGATAGCTGCTGCTGTTGTCATCGTTGCTGTTTTTGTCTTGTCCCTTCAAATCATCTTCGTATCTTGTATGCAGACCACCGCTTGGAGTACCAGTAACGACCCATTTGCTTTGTACCTTAAGCTTACTAACAACAATTATAGAATTGGTATTCGTTGCTGACATAGAGTGACCTTCATCTATAATCAATCTCTTCCAGTGTATCTTGAACAGAGGTGACTGATAGTATTCATCCGGCTTTGTACAATGGCAGTCTCTTATTCTTGAACTACCTATGTATGGACAATCGCAGCTTTGCAGCATACCAGAGAATTCTGTTGCTCCATGTTTATCTCTACCAGATCTTATCTCGCGGTCAAATTGAGTTCTTGACATCAAGATAAGATCATACTCGAGTAGTATGGAATAGTCAGGGAGCTTTTGATGTTGATCAATAAGAAGGTAGCGTAAACTCCCCTTTTGACCAAGCACACAATGTTTTTTAATCTGTTCTTCCCATTGGTAGATCAGATTTGGTGGAACAACAATAAGAGTAACTGAGGACAGGTACATTGTAATAAACCCTCTATCACCAGACAGACGACGACGGGATATGGGTCGAGGATCCTCTATTTTGTATGAACCTCCAAGCTCCAACTGTTTAACAAGGTTTGATGGCAGATCTTCAATTTCTTGCTTAGCTTTCCATGGCACACCATTTTTCAAGACAGCCTCTGCCGCTATCTCCATCAAAGTTCGAACCCCATAGATCTCGTTGTACCGATGACTTTCTGGTAATTCTGCACTGAAATACTTAGTGGCAAGAACCAGCCCAAGACACATGAGTGTTTTGCCCGTGCCCATGTCTTCAGCAAGAATTCCTCCACGTACATCATCATAACGGTCTGGCTGTGATGAAATGTACTTCAGAGTCCTTGGATCGACAAAATACTCACTTCCCAACGGCGACACAAACTTTTGCTGCCTAGGATCTTTAACAACATCAGGATCCTGCTCCCTCTGCATCATCACAATGATGGTCTCAATTTGATGTTTCTTGAGCTGAGTTTTCAAATGGAGAGCTTTGCTGCCCTCAAGATCAAGCCTTGGAATATTTCCATACGATAACGAATCGTAGATATCCTCAAAAGCACGATTGTTGGACCAGTACCAAGGATGAGGAGACGGTAGCGCATTGAAGATATCAAAGAGGGATTTTGTTGATTGTGTTGACTTAACTGCAGTGTTGAAGTGATTTTGGTCTTGTTCGTGGTCTTGATCATCCAGTGATGCTGATATTAAGCCCTCCCAAGTTGATGTAGTCGTCGATAAAGCTCTCATTACCAAAGCAAGTTGCCTACCATATTTTGTAACGTTCCAATTGACATTCGGCATAACATAGATTCGAGCTTGCCGTGCATTGTCTCGTGGCGAAAGAGTGACTCGTATGACGTCCCCAAACAGCAGACTTTTGACCTCAGCACCAAACTCGACCTTATTCATTGACTGTATAATCTTGATGGTAGGCCAACACCAGTCATCTGGTGCTAAATTGTGAGGTTCGAGGGGATCTGGATACACAGATAAATCCAGTACGCCGATAGCTAGATATCCTTGTAGGCTTCTGAACAATGTGACATGATCTTCCAATCGTGGACGTTGATTTTCCCTCTTGTGTATCACGAGTGGGGCGTCCGAATCCTCGGTGTCCATGTCTATATCCATGTCCGAAGTCATATTGACTAGATTGAAATCACTTGGAGTTGAACGAGGCATATGAAGATTGGAAGACGATAAAAGTGTAAGTGTGGCTGATTGAGCTGATGAAGAATCGAGGCTGTTGGTTGTGTGGGGGTTTGTGGACAAAGCCCTACGAGGAGAACGCGTTCCTTGGCTGGAATAAACGTAGCTGTGGTACTACGAATAAGTAAGATGAATTCCTCCCGATGGTACAACAATAGTTTTTTGTCGTCTGGGTCAGTTCAATCATACTTACATTTTAAACTTTTCGACACGAGCTTATGTTCGTGTGTCCAGTCGACTACACACGCGAGACATGGATTGTGTTGAGCGAGTTATATGGTTAACTTTCTTCTAACGTCCAGCACGATTGCGAGATGGACCTGATTTCCACATAACTACTTACTACTGCTCAATTCATGAATGGTAGACACGCCCGAAGACTGCAGGAGGATAATTCAAGGTTTTGTGCATGGAATCATGGTCATACTCACACCTCGAAACATGGTTCAATTTTGGAACTGACTGAGTGTAGATAGAAGGTAATGGGGGGAGTTACTCTGTGTGAGTCTATATTCACATCAAGTCATTTATATAAAATTCCCCAAAGTAGTAATTCGCGACCATAGCTGCTCGGGAACTGCAGTTTTAAGCGGGTGGGTTTAGCTTGAGCACTCTGTGGAGTTATTGGAACAAAAAACCTTTGACTGAATCGGATCTCTTATCATTAGAATTATTTAGTCGAGTAGAATGTTCTGCCACGTATACCCGAGATGATCTCACAGTAACAAACGTCCAATTTTAAACAATAACAACTATATCAGCGAGATATTCCTAAGACTTTCGTATCTCGCATCTATATAAAGTTTTTCTGGTTGTAAAATATCTAATAATCTGCCCAAGGTTTGCCTTTAGTCTCCTTTGCATAATCCTCTATCGTTTTCCATTTCCACATTCTCTCCCCTGGGTTCACCAAGTCGTTACTGGTTCCTAACCCATCCTCTGTATGATTTATTCGCGATGCTCCCATCAACAGCATTAGATGTCTGGCAGGATCTTTTGACTCTTTGTGTTGCAATATCTCCTTATACTGTTCTTGATCCTTCACTTCAATCTTTATCTCACCCGCGCCAGCTTTCTCCATAATTTCCTTAATCTCATTCATCGTCTTGACGTCCCCAGAAAGATGCATATCAACCGGTACGTGATCTAATCTCAACGTACATATCACCGAGACTGCTCTACCTACATCTGCGAGTGATGTAAATGAAATCGGCGCATCTGCTGATCCGATTGCCTCGTATTTGCCCTCCTTCGTGTTGAATCCAAACCATGGACCGATGGAAAGTTCCATGAATAGGCCTGTGTAGACACGACAAGTGTGGACTTTGGTCGAGCATTCTAGTAATTTATGGTGAGCTTTCTTCTCTCGCCACTCAACATGATCTACACAAGCAACGCTGCCACGATCATAGTGATCGATACCAAACTCGGATGGAATGTACAGCTTCACAGGGCATGAAGGAGATTCAATGGCTTTTGCGATGGCTTTTTTAAATGGATAAGCACCATTTATACTATATTTAATTGATATTCCTGTTAATTAAAACCCCTCGAAGAAGCTGAAGAACGAATGGATACAGTGACTGTAGCTTACGCATTGATCAAAACATCTACGTCGCTGAAAGTATCATCCAGATTATCTTCGTTGTACTCTCTTATAACAGCACCGGCATCTTTGAACTCTTTGCATTTTGGAGATTTTGCATCTCTGACAAGAACAACGATTTGCTCGAATGTTGGTTGAAGTGCTATCAATGCCCTATATGTGTTGAGTGATATTGATCAGCGAGTATCCATCCTACTTGGGTAATTGTTCGCAAAGTGTATAAATACCTCACGATATGCTGTCCTAGTTCGCCCGTTCCGCCGGTAACAGCAATGGTTTTAGGAGCTGTTGACATTTTTGATTTTAGAAGATGGATCGATTAGAAGTCATGTGTTGACTACGACAGAATATATCGCGTTTTTGAAATCTTGAGAGCAACACACTAAGCTAACAGGCTTTGGTGGTCTAGATGTCTTGAAAAGTGGATCAACATTAATGATATCAATTCAAGCATGAAACTGGCGGATTCGACGGCCGGGCATAATCTGGCAAAGGCAGAATACATACATACTTACTAAGTACATACATACATAAATGCTTGAACACACAATCAAGCACTTACGCATCTTGTTCCAAAAAGTAACCGCGGAGATAGATCTATCCATAGATTACAAATATGTAAAATGACATCAAGCGTATTCTTTTGTCATACTATCAGTATTGACTATTATTGTCATCATTATTATTTCAGGACTGTTGTGTTCAGTGAAGCGCTGATCATTGTGACAATGGTTGACATGATACAGTCAAGTTGGTCTTCAACTCAAAGTGATACGAACCGAGAACTTCAATCATTGCTGGCAGCATTTAGTTCTGATACATCAACGACGAACACTACCCGTAATTAAACCTATCTCGAGACTTGTCGCATGCAGCGATAGACCCGTTTTACAGCATATCTGCATTAACGACTCATGACATAGGTCATAATTGCAGCACAATCGTCACTCCTCCATCATATTATGTTCACTCGCAGAGAAAATCGAGAGAGACTGAGGCAGAGCCCAGGCCGCAATGGTTGGGGAGAGCAGCCTGCAAAATGATGCGCAAAGCAAAGACCGGGTGATACTTCACTTCGTACGTCTCGTGACCCCTCGTCATAAACGTTCTCTTTTGTCTAATTTGACATTGACAAATATTAGGACTATGATTGCTTCTATGCTTCTTGTGTTGAGAAAAAAAATCCTACACTTAAGCTGCTTCCATTAGCTATACAGCAAAAGCACATTATAGTCACTTGTAATTATGGTGCGTCAGATCTGAACAAACTCTTCTATGCACTTGCTGATGATAATTTAAAGTGGCTCGCGCTCGTGGTCTTCGAAAGTTGCAGCTCATCAATGAAGCTAGACGGCAATGTCCTGATCTTGTTATAGTTCTGGGTGAAGACTTGACATTATTCAGAGATGAGTCAAAGGCCAATTTTCTCTTTCTCAAGCAATTCGTGTGGAGTGGAAGGATTGAGAAGCTTGGTTTTGACGAAGTGTTTATGGATGTGACCGAGCAGGTATATCTGATTTGACTGGAATCTGTGACTACTGACTGATACCCGTCGTAGATAGACTTTAATATGCAGCTTAATAGACGAGAGCATGGATCCAATATTGGATTTTTTCAGTTGTCAAGAATCGATCCAACACAAGGGTTCCACTTTGATTGGAAGTCTGTGCCAGGGAACGTATATCCAAAGTCTCATAACAATGAAGATTCCTTACGTAAAATATCCAGTCGACTTCTACTAGGGGCGCATTTGGCAGAGTACTTGCGTGGTCTTCTGAAAACTGAGCAAGGCTTTACTTGCTCGGCTGGAATATGTACCTCAAAAATAGCAGCCAAGCTTGGAGGAACTGTGCACAAGCCTGACCAACAAACTCTACTTATGCCTAATTATCTACAAGATTTTCTTGATATCCATGAGATATCGAAAATCCCGGGCATAGGTTCCAAGACTGCAAGATCTATGCGAGATGCTGTAAAAGAGAAGAGAGAGAGGGCGGCACGTAATTATCACGATACTTTGAAAGCAAGTGAGCATCTCTCGGATGACGATATTTTTAATGATCCAGACAGCGAATTAGAAGCAGAGGAGGAAGAAACAGCATCATTGAATGAAGTGGGCGATCGTCAATATGCTGATCGGGAAGACGAGAAGGTCAAGCAATTAGCCAAAGATGATGCATGGAGAACGTATTATGGCGACGCTGAGGTCAAACTAAAGGTCGTCGAAGCTCGCACAACGTTATCAAAATTCGACATTGAAACCATGTTTGCCAATTCTGTGCCCAATGGAACACGAGTATGGAATCTATTGCATGGCCTCGATGGCACAGAAGTCGTCCCCGCCGCAAGTGTTCCGACACAAATCAGCATCGAAGACACATTTAAAGCAGGTAGCATGATGAATTTACAAGCTGCTGAAGCAGTCATGAGACGATTATGCATAAATCTCATTAGACGGATGCATGCGGATCTTCTATCGGATCCCCTTTCGAAAGACTTAAATCCCACTCTATCAAATATTGAGTGGTCAGAGGACAAAACAAAAAGCCGATGGATGGCATATCCCAAGACAATCCGACTGTCTACAAGGGATCGCTATACTGTCAAATTCGGTGCTAGGATATCAAAATCTGCTGCAATGCCAAACATTGCTTTCTCATTGACAACGAAGCCAGAGGATATCAGTGATAAGCTGGTCAAAGAAACTTTAGCCCCCCTGTTTCGGCGCATGCATACAGGAAGATACGATCTAGCATTGATCAACGTAGCGGCGGTCAACATGTCTGATGGTGAGATTGGTACAAGTGCAGGACATATTGGTGAGATGTTTAAAAGATATAACGAAGTGTTTCCTGATGGTGATTGGGAGAAGAGGAGGATGACGACGACAACAACAAAAGAGGACCTTGATACTCGTCACGTTTCTTCACAAGACAAGCAAGCTTGGGAACACAATCATCTTGGTGAGGATGAAATGAAGGTAGGTTATGACAGTGATGATGAGGGGTTCCTTTCCGAGGATGATGATCTCCTGCAGAGTGAGGAATTGCAGAGTACGACTCAGCTCCTTATCTGTGAGATGTGTGGAGCTGCAATGCCGGTCTTTGCTGTGGAAGCACATGAGACGTATCATCGACTAGAAAATGGATGATCCTATCTGACGATAGATATTCCTACTCAATATCCAGGTGTTACCTTATAATTAGAAGCGTCAATAATTTATCTTGCTCTGTGAATATGATATGAGAATCAAATCAAGTAATAGCTAGGTGATCTATGAAAATAGACCTCACCTAATTCCGCAAATCATAAAATTGGTGCCATAACCAACCATCTTGACCACCTATGGCATCGATTTCAGAGAATTTTTTGATTAAAGAGCTGTAGGTTCTTTGAGCTGAATCTCAATGTCTTTTTCCAATAACAAGGTTGACATGTTTATCTTATCTCTTTTGGATCTATCGCAGAAAACATCATAATTTCACTCAAAACACCAACACACGATCGGTTCTTGAGGATCAGTGAAGATCCAGAAATGGCCAATAGGAAAACACACATAAAAGCAGAGACATATTCCTTGGCGGCCGTCTCAGAAATTTGGCTTGGCATTTCCGGCTCGGCAGAAAAAAAACAATAGAAAACAAAAATAAAACACAAAAAAGGAGGCTGTTTTTTGTTTAATGCGGTCGATCACATTCACAGCATGTATGTGGTAGATGGAATTCTTTGTGGGATTGGCAAACATTGGCATTTCTCCTTTGTGGTATTTGCTCTGATATGTCTCCTTCTGCGATATTCTCCAACTTACTTCATTTTGAATTGATTTTATCGAACAGCTTTTTGTCAAGATTTTCGATGCTTACTCACCTTTTAAGATATACAAATATTTTGCAACTCTATTTACTTTCCTCGTTTAAGCTTGGACAGATACTTAGTAGTTATGCACTATGTGGCTGAGCTCTGGAATGACGAGAAAATGACCTTGGCACTAAAGGCGATACCTTTCGCGGAGCTTGGTATTGGAAGCTGATGGGGTTCAAATGCGTGACCCCTCAGAATGAATGAATGAATGAAAGGAAGAAGATATGCCAGAAAATGGTGGTAGCTCTGGGCAAACAAATAGATAAATAACAACGAGCAAATGAAGGAAACGAAAACCGCGACAAAGAATGGCTCTTGCCCAGAGCTACAAGACGCCTGGATGTGATGGCAAGTGCACGGTTCATAGTCGTTGTTATTGAGTACCACTTAACTAGATGTTCCGATTAAATTAAAATACTCATCATCTTTCATGTGGTTTCCCGTGGTTCGAGTTTTACATGAAACGGGCTATCCTTGAGGACTTTGGAACTCAGTGACCTCATCACCTGACTCGGTACATCTCTACCCGCAGCTTCATCTTCAGAATCTCTTGATGTTTTGACAAGCAGTTCACCAACAATATTTTGCATGACCTCTTGGAGCTGTCCATGGCAGTCTTGGCAGGTATCATCCTAATGGACGCCCTCGGAAATTGGGGGAGGAAGTTGAGGGAGGCCGGATAGACCAGACTGAGAACAACACCGGTGGAGAAGAAAGAGGGAAAAAAAAGTCTTGGTATTGTGCTCATTTCTCTGGGCAATATCTTGGCTCTCGTCGTTGTCCACCAACAGGAACTTTGTCTTTGTCGATCTAGTCGGCCACTAATCAAACCAGCCAGATGGACACAGCAGAGCCCAAGAGGTCACTACATTCACGGAGCCCATCCATCCACACATTCATTCTTGCTCTTGCCTTTCAAAATGTCATCCTTGAAGGTAATGCAGAGATTGAAACCGAAAAGAACCAAGGCTTCATCAACCTTAGCCGTCCGTTGTCTTGTCTGCAATCCTTCAACAGACTGCCGGTCCTTTATTGCTTCACCCCCCGGATGAGAGTATTGGCCTATCTTTTGAGATGTGAGTTTATTGACTCACAGAATTGCGATATCAAAAAGGTTACTCTGCTAGTAATTCTTGGTTTCTCTTGGCTCTTAACGCATCGGTATCCATAGACGCTCTCATCTTTTGACCAGCACATACAAGGCGAGAAGAGACACAAACACAAGACACAATTTTAAAAGCCTAAGGTCGTACGTACATCAATTTCGTATATGGACCAGCCTGCTCCTTGCGACTTGGCAAAAACTAAGAACATTGGCAGCGACAGTACTCATCTTGCGGCCATTTTTTACGCACCTAAAAAGTCGTCTACTCTCTAAGTCAACATAATATGATGGTGAAGACCATTTAGGTGCAACACTGCAAGAGTCTTGACTATTCAACAGAAATCTCCCGTGGTATGCTGGTGCATCTTGGTATTCTTGGTACGGACATATAGCAAACAATAGAAAGCACTATAAACATCTTGCCTCAGTGCATGTTCACTTCCGAAATATATCAATATTTCAGGACTTAGATTTACATCTGTCTTTCCACTCTTAAATACTCTCACACCATTACATGTCAAGCTATACCAACTTATCGACAATTTTGTAACATTTAATCAGAGTATTGTCTGATTCAAGTACTATGGAGGTTTCGAACGTACTCGGATCTCCGATCACCAGAGACGAGCATCAATACCAGCAACAACACTACTATCGTCCTACATACTCACTACCAGTCAATATCGATGTCAACCACAACTCCAAATCCGACATTACTACACCAACACCACAGAAGCCTATCCCGGCTTTTCATCCACAGACGACAGCAATTTTGCATGACGACGAATTGCACTACAATCATAACAATACAACTGTGTGTCGTTCAGACTCAATATCTTCTCAGCCCTACGCCTTCTCGCCCCGCACTTCGCTCTCGTCAGGATCCATGTTCTCAAGTCTTGATAGCCCATCTTCTGAAAGGTGGCTGAACACCGATTTCGACCACGATATACATTCTCCAAGGAGATTTAGGATGACGTTTACAAACACCGATCCATACAACAGACAACAGATAGAGAGATGTGCACAAGAGCAAACTTTGAATCAGAATGAGAGCACGTATTCGCCCACGGAAAAGCGAGGATCGAAGGATGTTCTCTCACAAGGTGAATTTGGCTCACGACGAAATACGGATATTGAAAGCAGTGCTGGTCAATATTATCGTACCTCGTTCAAGTCCGAAAAGGAGGTCTTGGGCAAACAAGAGAACTTAGTCCCTAGATCTATGTGGTGGATTTTGGTAAGCACCTTTTTTCCATCGCCTTCACCAATCATCTGTAACAGTAACTTACAAAGTCGTGTAGTTCTATCTGATCATCACCAATCCGATCATCTGCCTTCTCAACGCATTTATTGCAGTCATCATTTCCATCGCCTCTATATTCTACGTCCCGTTCACAAGCCGACCTACCTTGACGTTTATCAAATCCAAATTATCGCCACTGCTCGCTGTACATCTCGAAACAACAACTGGTCATCGCTTTGAATTTTCATTGGATGATGTCGACACGATCAAACTTGTCCTCGTTCATCTATTCTCACCATTTGTTGCTATGGGCGTGTATGTCGTTTCATTATGTTTGGGAGTCTCATGGTTGTATAATCTATTGCTTAGTGACGAGGCGACAGAGGATCTTACTTTGAAAAACTGGATATTAAAGAAGTGGGAGGGTTATTTGACTTACGCTTTAAAAAATTCTTCTCAATAACATAAGAGTCAAACCCATCCTTTATCTATCTTTGCTTTAGCCACTTACATCATGTTAAGTATCTTCTATCTCGTTCTGTTTAAAGCGCTGGAATCGGGTGTTTGGTTTTTCTGTCCTGGGCTCAAACTGCATTTTGGTCACGGAGTTTATATATCCAGGTGGAGTTCTTGTGTCTGCTTTTTCTTGTTTGTCTAGTTGACTCCTTTTTGGATCAGAATTATCATTTCCCATTGTTGATTAAGTTCTCAATTTTGTCACTTAAGCCCACATGTATACACCATCTTGAGATGCCATTATTTTCAGATATATTTATTTAATAATTATCATACAACGCAGTTTCTACCTCTTGAGGAATGAACAGAAGTGAAACAAGAGGAAGACGACATCCCACATGTGACGCATTAAAGACCAAGCCTATTTGTAGGTCATGAATCCTGTAAACACATTTTATGTTGTCTATACTGGGACTTACAATTATGAGTATTAATTTTTGGAAAGGTGCGTAAGTTATGGCCAGAGATTTGGGTGTGGATTTATCCCACACAAGTTATATCGACCGATCGACCTGGGCATACATGATCGATGCGTCAGGCAAAGACTATGCCAAGCAAAATTGGTAAATATTCTCTATATGTAATATGCATGTACACGGCTGGTATCGCAAGGATAAGACCGATCTCGTATTTATCAATTTAGCCTTAGGTTATGTCAAATCTGACCGGAGATGGGGGCGAATACCAAATTTTATGAAGGGATATACTTGAGAGATGCAGCAAGAAGATAATTGATTGGCCAAACACCCCCAAAAAGCGAAATATCACATCGAGGCACTCAGATAAGTGTGACCGACTTCGGGAAATAACGATCATCGTAGACGAGGTAAGACAGTAAGACTGTTATTGAGACGATAAACATATTCAGCCATGTGAACGTATCCTAAGACAGAGGGATACTGATCATCTTGGAAAGACGAAATAGTGTAAGGAAGGTCATTGACACACAGAGCTACCACTCTTCATGCATAGATAGACTCTCAATCCCGTGGTAGAGTATAAGATTTCAGAAACATATTGGTTGTGTTCTGGATAACCTGTTTAAATATCCTATGGGTGTTGGTTTGAACGTTTGTTTCGAGATATTCTCAAAGGTTGTGGTGTAAATTTTCTTCGACTTTGATGACATCCTTAGGAGATCAACTTTATCGATCGCAATGACTACTAGTACAATATGTTCATTAATGTTTGACAAAGATATGTAAGTCCAAACGTTGTACTTAATACTATATTCACTCTTTTTGCATGAATTTTTCATTGAAAATAATAAAAGTGACGAAGTGTAGAATATGGCGCCTGTTGATGATGTTTATGATACTTGGCGACGTTGGTTTGAAACGCACAAAAATGCTGATAACTATATGGTGCTTGCGGTCTCAAAATACCTTTTTGATATCTTCAACCAGCTTTTGATTCGGATTGGTCAGATAACGTGTTGCAGTTGTGTTAGATCCCCCCATCATGAAAGCTGCAGTTTAATATATACTGATTCCAAACCTTGTTGAACCTCTTCTAACT